>Ga0308163_10004978_pt1 | contig 10324 bp, 13 predicted proteins | sample PhyTR1_FD_201037 | JGI IMG/M metagenome (GOLD analysis project Ga0308163, IMG submission 201037) | Phyllosphere microbial communities from UC Gill Tract Community Farm, Albany, California, United States - DLSLT.R1 | ecosystem: Host-associated > Plants > Phyllosphere > Unclassified | place: USA...
GCACGCTGCAGAACTATGACGATGCTATTTCCCTCGTGTCCAACCGTCGAGCGTCGCTTGGTGCGGCTCAGAACCAGCTTCAGTCGGCGGTAAACAACCTGACCTCGAACGCGACGAACCTATCGGATGCCAAGAGTCGCATTGAGGATACCGATTTCTCGTCTGAAACGACCGCGCTCGCGAAGGCTCAAATCCTCAGCCAGGCATCGACCGCGATGCTAAGCCAAGCCAATCAGAGCCAGCAGAGCGTTCTAAAGCTTCTCCAGTAAAGTCTGCGCGACCGTAGCCCCCAAATTTGCGGTCGTACATTCTTGTGGTCCGTATCTCCCGGACCGTGACCCCGGTAGCTTGGGCTACCGGGGTCTTTTTTACTGAGGCAATTTCCAGCCTGGGTCATGACGGGCTTAGTAAATGTGGGGATTGGACGGTATAAACTGCCCGATCCTAATCGAACTATAGCGGCCGGAGGCGATCGGGAGACCAGCCGGGTTCAGCGACCGGGCTCCAAATTTACATTGAGGAGAGCATCTCAATGTGGTGCTGAACCGTGGGAGCGATGGACGCTGCAACTTGCTTCAGTGCTGGCGCCGTTCCTGCCTGAGCATAGCCCTGGTGAAGGCTAAGCGCGTTCTGATGCGCGGTCTTCTGCTGGCTGATATACAGCGCATCCCGTGAGGGGCCGCGGGCTGCCTTGAGTGCTGCAATGTTGCGAGTTCCCATCGCATCAAGCATGGGCGGCTTTGGCGTCAACTTCGAGCGCACGGCGGCAGCTTTTACGTCTGCAGTGCTTTTGTTGTGGTCAGACACCATCATGGTAGCGAACTGCTTGAGGGCGGGGTTCTTGGTTGTGGCCAGCACCAGTTTGCTCGACTGGATCTCGTACTGATCGCCCGCGCCGGCCTTGGTGACGTAGGTTGCAGGCGAGGGAGCCGGTTGTGCAACTGCAGCAGTTGGGAGGCTGAGCATCGCGGCAGCGAATAATACTTTTCTCATTTCAAATCTCCTAAAGGGTTCTTCAACGCATTGGGCTAATTCGCCGCTTCACTAAAGGGTTCCGCCGCCGAATGCCTTTGCGCGCCGAATCACGCGCCCAAAGATATCCGTGTCGAGCGCGAGGTCGAAGTTGGCGAGCAACGCTCCGTTCAAGCTCAGCTCGTCATCCGCGGTTTCATAATTCCGGTCCCACGTCAGCTGCACATCGTCACGGCCGTACGGAACCTGTCCACGATGCTTGTCCGGCTTGCCGTACGACTTGCCACGACCACGACCGACCTCGATCACCGGCTGCATCTTCGCACCGGTCTCGTGGAAAGATGTCGCGAGACCTTACGCAACGTACGCGAGGGGAGAGGCTGCGGCGGCAAAAGCGTCGAGTTTCGCCTGAATGCCTTCGAACTGGGGCGTCGTGATCTTACCGAAAATCGGCCGAACCGTCACATAAAACTTGTCCGGCGACGCCAGCCCGTGCGCAGGGTGCGCAGGAGCAGTCGCCGGCTTTGATGCCGTCGTCATGATTATTCCTTTCGATGTGAAGCAATTACGTGGCTTGCCCGTTTGCTCCGCGCTGGAAGGGTTCCTCCTGCTCCAGCCGGCCCGCTATTTTCGCTCCCCGGTGACTAAGGCGGGCCGTTACCCCGCAACCAGAGCGACGGTGTCGCGTTAAGCCGCGGCTAGCCTACCCCCGGAAAGAGTGACTGGCCGGCCTGCTCGCTGGTGCACCGTGAGCAGGCCGTTATCCTGATTTTAATTTTGGGTTACCGAGCTAGTTCGCCAGGTGTCGCCCTCACGCCGGACGCTCCCCTGCTCGCCGTAACGTCTCCGCACAGGGGCGAGAAGGGAGCGTCCTTTCGATCCCGGGATCGATACCAGCACCGACCTTGTGCGTGACGAGCGTGCCCTTGTCGAGTAACTGGAGGCGAAGAGGAACGCCACTAGCGACCTTCACGCATGAGAGTTGCGGTTGCGGCGAATGGCTAGCGCAGACCGGCGCGGGAGGCGGGCCCGATGGTGGGGAGCGGGTAGGGGAACTCGAGTGGACCGACGTTAACGTCACGCCGTTCCGCAGGATCGCAGTTGGCCAGTACGGTTTGTCAGCCCGTATTGGTAGCGATGGCTACGCAGCCTTGGGAATGCGATCAACCAGAGCGCTCAAAGACTCAGCATGGAAGGTGTGGGGGCGGACTCGACGGTCGGGCAAAGACAGTCGCAGGCCGCGACGTTCCGAGGCGGGGATGTTGCGGACCCTGACGGCCAAGGCCAACAATGAACCTTCGAAGAGAATCTCGGAAGACTGATCATCATTTGAGTCTGGGTTGGCCATGCGAACCAGTGTCGCCTGTTCATTCCACGGAATATCCATTGGTTTTATCCCCCTTGTTGCCCTCGCCGTAGCACGTCCCTCCGCGAACCAAATTGATATGCGGCAGTATGTATCCGTATTGGTTGTATTAGCGACGGGGGCATTCGGGGTGCCGGTGCGCGGTGGATCAGAGGCTACCCAGATCATCGCGATGCCGCATCATCTCTCAGTCGGTCTCGCTGGTGCCGCTGGCGTCGTCGGTCGACTTCCATTTGCCCTCGGCGACCTGGTCGTTGTCCTCGTCGTCGCTTTCGATCGCCTGCTCGTACGCCGCGCTTTCATCGGCGATCCCGTCGGTCATGGTCTGCTCCTTTGCTGGAGAGGTCTCAACGCGCGACTTCGGTCGGCGGGCTCCCGTCCCTATCCCGACACAACTCTCTGGAGCAGCACCTGATGGGCCTTGCACTAGAACGGCTGTCCGATTGGCCTGTCGCCATGAGCCGGGAGTTGGCGCTGGCGTACATGGGTGCGCCTCACGGACGGATGATGGCGAAGATGCTTGCCGGCATCGCACAGTTCGAGCGCGACATGCTCCAGCGAGCGCGTCCGGTCCGGCCTCGGCGCGGCGAAAGCGCGGGCCGCAAGCTCGGGCGGCAAACCGGTGACCGTCCCAAGTCCGACGGTCTCGCACCCAGAGTGCTCGCGCTTATTGTAAAAGGCTGCAGCTATCGCTGGATCGTGCGTGGCCTAAGCCTTAGCAAAAATACCGTTGCCGCAATTGTTGGGCGATCCCGAGCCAATGCGTCTTCCGATGTGGAAAAGACGGAATAAGTGGTAGCAGACATCTAACATACGCAAATTGTCGGGCGCGGTTTTAAATCTGGGGAGATAATATGCTTGTGCTCATCATGTTAGCAGCAACAATTGATATCCGTCGTGATGCGCCACCCGTTACCTTGGAGCAAGCTCGTAGCATGTCACCAGCCGACTTAGGCGATGCGTTACTCAAGGCTGGTCATTCGCCTATTGTAGAGGCGGTTGTTGGACCTGAAGGAATGCTTCCTCCGCCCCCTCCAGATTTACCCGAAGAAAGCGAAATAAAGCTTTTCTCTGGGGTAGAGCATGCTCAGCAACCCGATTTCTGCGAGAAGACAAGGGCAGTGGTGACGTTAGAGCCTGTGCTACGCGTTCAGGGAAAATTACCGCCATCTCGACCAAAATCTGTGTCGCTGACCAAGTTATATCGGATGGCGGTACAAAAAAATGGAGCATCGCAATGTGAAGCAAAACGCTACGAGTTTTTTGCTTTGGACGAAAAACTAGCTGGTCGGACGTTTACGATTCTCCGTTTGTTCAACAATTTACGGATGAACGGCGGTCGTAAGGTTGTTGTTAGCATTGACGACCAAGAGGCTCGTGGCATGCGAGACTATGTCAGGAATAATCCTTCCCAGGCAAAGGGCCTACCAAAAGAGTATACAACGCCAATCACCAATGGTCGGGTTGCGATCGGGAGATTTCCAATCTTAAGCATCAGCTACGTGAGAAATTACGTTAAAGCTTGGGATGATACCTTATCAGATTCCGATCTGAAAGATGAGAAGGGACACGATCTGGAAGCCATATATCTTTTCGCAGGCGGGACTTGGAACGCTGGAATCGTATTAGATGGTGGTAGGATAGTGAAGGTTCGCTTTAAGAAAGCCATCCCGCCTCCCTTTTAATATTCAAATTTGAGGCAGAAGGATGGTGCAATATCGGGATGCCTCTGCCTTGCGATCAGATAGGAAGTCATCGATTGTTCGGGCCTGCTTGGCATGTTCCCTATAAAGCGCCTGAGCGCGAGAAACCCCGTGACCGATCGGCGATAGACGGACCTGATCGTCCTCAACCGTCAAGATGACCTTCGCATCTCCGTGGAGCCCCATCGCCTTCAGTCCGGTGACCGCAGCTGATTTCCAGCTGCCGCGCGCAGCCTGAGAGGGCGCTGACATGACAGCCAGAATGAAATGGGTTGGTGCACCCCCGGGGTCAGCCAGTCACTCGCGACCGGCATCGTTCGTGACTGCTGGCAGCCGCGTTGCGCAGAGCGATCCGCGTTGGCCGCGTATCGCTTCTGGACTTTTCGAACTCCGAGAAAGGCATCGGCACTCCGTTCGTATCGTCGACGCCGCCTGTGCTTGTGGAACGCTGCTGATCGAAGCGGCAAGTACGCTCGTGCACTCGGTTTGCCGCCCCCGTCGTGCGGATCGCAATCATCGTGCTCGGCACGGCGATCGGCCTGCGCTTCATGGGTCTGGCCGACGACATCATCAACGTGGCGTTCGGGTTGCTGCTCGGTGCGATCGCAATCGCGTTCGGCCTGGGTGGTCGCGTTGCGGCCGGGAATGCCCTTAAGCGGATGCTCGACGGTGCCAAGTCGACCGATGACCGCACCGATCGGGCGATGGACGGCGACCGTACGTCGACGTCCGGCATGGCTTCGATGGATCGTTCCTGCGCGTAGCGACGTCCGTCAGGATGACCGTGGCGACTTGCGGAACCCTAGCGACCGTCCCCTGATCTGAACCTTCCCTCCCGCTGTAAATCAAAGGAAACCAGACATCGCCGCAGCGGAGACACTCTCCGGCGCAATGACGGTTTTCCGCAGTGTTCAGATAGGGAAGTACCCCAAATACCCGCTCACTCGGCTGCGTCGTTGAGCCAGTTCGGCGTTGCCCTACCGCAGCCCGCGATTCGTACTGGCTGCCGCGAGCCATCAGCGCGTGAAAACGAGGGGTGCGCCAGAAGCGCTTGCGCGGTGACCGAACAGGGTTTTCCTGCCATGCAGGTTATGTCGGTCCTCGCCAGAATTCCTGTGTCGTTTTCCCAAGAGTAAAGCGTGACATCTCGGTTCAGTAGCTGTTGATTGAGAGCCAGACCCCAACGACACCGGCCCACGAAGCTAGCGATGATACGCCTCTGCGCCACGTCAATCGAGGCGGTTGAGGCTGCCGCACTTATGAGGGATCGGCTCGGTACGTAGGACGGTGCAAGGTAGCCAATCACTACGAGAACCAAGAGTACCGGCAGGCCAAACATGCCGGTGAGGAACGACCATTTGCGCATTCTTTATGGTCTACGGGAGATTCCTGTTCAGCGGCTTAACGTCATCCCTATCTGACCTACCGCGCTTATAAAGCGATGCAGTTCAAACTATCGATTGCTGCAGCGGAGGTCCCCTCCGCCGCGTCACCTTCGACGCGTACTAAGCCCCATTGAGCTGCTGCCGGTTTCGTGGACACCGAGATAAGGTGTTTTCGGAACCGGAGGGTGTAAATGCAACGACGGAAGTTCAGCCGAGAGTTCAAACTCAAGTCGGTGAAGTTGGTCCGCGATCGGGGCGTGGCGGTGGCACAGGCCGCCCGCGACCTGGACCTGCACGAGAACGTGCTGCGCAAATGGGTCCGCGAAGCGGAATCTAAGGCGCATCGAACGTCGTCACGCGACTGTAACGCAATAAAAAGCTGGACGATTTTTGATGCGATTTGTTGGCGTACACATTGACATGAAGCGCCTGTCATGTAGCGTTTAGGACGTGCGGAGGGAGAGCCGCAGCCGGGGGGCAATATAGTTCGTGGCGACACTGCAAGAGAAATTTGCGGGCAGTTCGGAGACGGGCTTGGTTGCGTTCGCGACGGTGCTCGCCATGCACAAGCTGGCAGTGGACCCTGAGCAACTTCGTCACGACCTCGGGCATGAACGACCGCTGGTATCAGACGACATATTGCGTCTGGCGAAGCGACAGGAAGGTGTTCGCGCCAAGGTGGCGGAAGCAGACTTCGCACGTTTGGAACGATTGTCGTTACCAGTGATGGCCAGCGGGCCCGAGGGCTGGTTTGTGATCGGTCGGGTGAGCTCTATTGAAGCTCTGATACAGCGCCCTGGGCATCAGGTCGAGAAGCGGGACGCCGCGGCACTTGCCGAGATCTGGTCGGGCCAGGTCATCTTGATCACGACACGCGAGGGCGTCGCCGGCGCCGCGGGACGGTTCGATGTTAGCTGGTTCATACCCCAGATCGTAAAATACCGGCGGCTGATCGGAGAGGTGCTCCTGATCACGCTGGCCCTCAACCTTCTTGGCCTCGCCGCCCCACTTTTTTTCCAGAACGTTATCGACAAGGTCCTCGTCCACAATACGCTGGCAACACTGCAGGTCCTGTCGATCGGTTTCCTAGCGGTATCGGTTTGGGAGACGGTTTTTGGGTGGCTAAGGACTCGGTTGTATTCGGAGACCAGCCAGAAGCTTGACGTCGAGTTGGGAGCGAAGCTCTTCCGGCACATGCTGGGACTGCCGCTCTCCTATTTCGAGGGGCGACGAGTAGGCGACACAGTCACGCGCGTCCGACAGCTGGAATCGATCCGCGAGTTTCTGACCAACGCATCTCTCTCGGTCCTTGTCGATCCAGCTTTCACGGTCGTGTTCCTGATCGCAATGTGGATATACTCACCGACCTTATTTTGGATCGTCGCAGCCACCATTCCTGCTTATGTCATCGTGTCGGTCCTTTTAACTGGACCGTTGCGTAGAAGGCTCGATGAGAAATTCGAACGTGGTTCGGCCAACAATGCGCTGCTCGTCGAGAGCGTATCGGGAATGCAGACGATCAAGGCCGCGGCCGTGGAGCCGCAGTGGCAGGATCGCTGGGAACGGCAACTTGCGGGATACAGTGCCGCCAATCAGCGGGTCATCAACCTCGGCAATACCGGCAGCCAAGCTGTACAACTTATATCCAAGATCAGCCTTGCTGCAATTCTGTTCTTCGGTGCACGCGAGGTAATTGCGGGGGCGCTAACGGTCGGTGGTCTTGTCGCGTTCAATATGTTCGCGCAACGCGTGTCCGGCCCGGTCATTCGCATGGCTCAGCTGTGGCAGGATTTTCAACAGGTCCGGCTGTCAATCGACCGCCTCGGCGACGTGCTGAATGCGCCCGTCGAGCCAGGTGCTGGATCACGTATCGCACTGCCAGCAGTCAAAGGTGCAATCCGTTTTGACGGCGTGAAGTTCCGCTACGCGCTCGATGGCCCTTGGACGCTGGATGACATCACCTTCGATCTGCCTGCAGGCGGGACGTTAGGGATCGCCGGGTCGTCGGGATCAGGTAAATCGACGCTGACCAAGCTGTTGCAGCGGCTTTATACGCCTGCGGGCGGGCGGATATTTATCGACGGCGTTGATATCGCGCAGATCGATCCAGCGTGGCTACGTCGCCAGATCGGCGTGGTCCTTCAGGAGAACCTGCTCTTCAACCGGTCGATCCGAGAGAATATCGCGCTCGCGAACCAGGCCATGCCACTCGAAAACGTGATGGCGGCAGCGAAGCTCTCGGGAGCTCACGATTTCATTCTGACGTTACCGCAAGGGTACGACACGATCATCGAGGAGAGAGGCGTAAACCTGTCGGGCGGGCAACGTCAACGGATTGCAATCGCACGAGCTCTGGTCACACAGCCACGAATACTCATTCTCGACGAGGCGACATCGGCACTCGATGCTGAAAGTGAAGAGATAATTCAGGCAAACTTGAATGCAATGGCCCGGGGGCGCACTGTCCTTATCATCGCGCATAGGTTGTCGGCGATCCGACAATGCGATCGGATCATGACGCTGGAAAAGGGCCAGGTAGTCGAAGTCGGCAGCCATGAAGAGCTTCTGCGGCTGGACGGTCGCTATGCGAGTCTACACCGTCGTCAGATGGGCCCAAGTGGGGGGCGCTTGTGACTGCGATCACCCACCACTGGACAGCCGTCCGTACCGCTCTGGCCGACGAAAAAAGCCGCGCAAAGGGACTCATCCGAACGGAGGAAGTGTCGTTCCTACCGGCTGCGTTGGAGATCATCGAACAGCCAGTATCACCCACTGCGCGAGCAACGACTTGGGCATTATTGATACTGCTTGGGGCAACGATCGCCTGGTTGACGCTGGGCCGGATCGACGTTGTAGCATCGGCACAGGGGCGCCTAATCCCGGTAGACAACGTCAAGATCATCCAGGCCGCCGAAGCTGGTGTGGTTCGTGCTATCATGGTCCGGGACGGACAGCGTGTGCGCCGCGGGCAGCCGCTCGTTGAACTCGACCCGACGGTGTCCGCTGCGGAGGCCGTGCAGGCAGAGCGGGCACTGGAGACGGCAGAGCTGGACCGAGCGCGAGCGCAGGCAATCCTATCGGCGCTCGATGGTCACGGGCTCGCCTTCGCTGCGCCTCCGGGAACGCCCGCGGACGTCGCGGCAAACCAAGCCGCTTTGGCAAGGGCGCAACTAGACGACATCCTTGCGACCGCGGCGACGCATTCGGCAGACCGTCAGGCGGCAGTGGCGGCACGCGGGGAGGCAAGCGTACAGGCAGCCAAGCTTACCGAGACATTACCGCTATTAGACGAACAGATCGCCGCCAACGAGCAGTTGCTTGCCAAAGGATTCGTATCAAAGCTGAAGGTGATCGAGATGCGCCGTCAGCGCCTTTCTGCCGCACGCGACCGTGACATTGCGCTTCAAACCTCTAGCAAGGCGACCGCGCAGATGGCGGCAGCGGGCAGCGGCATGGCGCAGTCGCGCGCAGAAGCGCGGGCCAAGGTTCTCGCTGACCTCACAAAAGCGGACGCTGACGTCCGGCTGCGCCGTGAGGAATTGACTAAGGCCCGGCAGCGATCGAGCTTACAGCGCTTGTCTAGTCCGGTGGACGGAACGGTAACCCAACTGGCGATCCATACCGTAGGCGGGGTGGTCGAGGCTGCCAAACCGATCATGGTCGTCGTTCCAAGCTCGGGTTCTCTGGTCGCGGAGGTCAAGGTGCTGAACAAGGACATAGGCTTCGTTCGCCGCGGCCAACCGGTCGCGGTGAAAATCGAGGCCTTTCCCTTCACGCGCTATGGCACCGTTCCAGGTAGAATGATCGGCATCGGGTCCGATGCGGTTGAGGATGAGAAGCTTGGCCTTGTGTACACGGCGCGCGTTTCGCTGGCTCGGACTGCGATCAATCGCAACGGAGAGGCGATCCAGTTGACGCCGGGCATGACGGCAACTGCCGATATCCGGACTGGGAGGCGCACCATCGGTAGCTATTTGATAAGCCCCGTTGACGAGGCGAGGCTGGAAGCGGGGCGCGAGCGGTGAAAGCTAATATTACTATGAATACTGCGACAGGATGATGAGCATTTCTAAGGGTACCTTTTTTATCCGATATGCGTCGGGAGATGGGAACAAAAATGCCCGAGTTTACGCCGAAGAATTCGTACTTTGGTCGGGATCTCCCAGCAGAAAAGAATACTTAATGTTTTGGCTTCCTCGCGCGGGGGGGCCTGCAGTGATATGGACTGCCGTCTGGTATTACGCCTTTGTAAAACAAGTATCATACCATGCGGCGGATCTAACAACCCACATTGCTGCTGGATTTTCAATCTTGGGACTTGTTGCGGCGTTCGCAGTTCCGGTAAGCGCTATAATGTGTAAACGATACAAATATATCATTACATCCCAGCGTATCATTCTACACGATAGATTATTCAACAAGTCTCGTTATGCCTTTAATAAAGACATAATCGAAAATAGATTAATCGCCGGCTGGGATAGTAATGCTGGATCGTTAAAGTTTCACGTTGGTTTTGTTTCAACACCAGACAGCAATGCAGCCGTACATCTAATGCTTGTCGGCATAAGCGACATAAACGCCGCTCTTGCGGCAATCAGATAAGGGGGAGCGTAGATATGCCTAACTCGTGGCAAACTCGAGGCGGACAGTCTTATAGCAGAAGCTTTAATTGGGGAGTGGCCCGCGGCAGTTATAGCGTGGGAGTAAATCCTGCGGGCGCTGGGGGGGTAGGAACAAGTGTTTCGGTTGGCGTTGGTGCTTGGGAAGGTCGTGCTGGCGTTGATAGTAACGGTAACTATCAGGCGGTTGGTGGTGTCGGATATGATTTTCCCAAATGGATGACACGTAACTTTGGTCAGCTTCGTGGATTTACGGGTATTGGTTATTCATCAAAATAC
>Ga0308163_10004982_pt1 | contig 10313 bp, 9 predicted proteins | sample PhyTR1_FD_201037 | JGI IMG/M metagenome (GOLD analysis project Ga0308163, IMG submission 201037) | Phyllosphere microbial communities from UC Gill Tract Community Farm, Albany, California, United States - DLSLT.R1 | ecosystem: Host-associated > Plants > Phyllosphere > Unclassified | place: USA...
TCATCAATATAGTCTTGTTTACGTTTACTGAATAGCTTTTGAAGTAGCCATATGTTTACCTCACCGTCATTGGTGTTAGCGTTATGAATAAGACCGAAACCTACTAAAGGTTTAATGCTAAGCATCAAACCTGCAATTAAAAATAATATTTTAATCAGCTTAAGAGTTTTCATAGTTCTTTTAACTATTTCAAAGATGGACATAACATGCCCTAATAGCATAGTAGTATTAAAAATATTACAAATTGTGATCAATACACCTTAAGTGCAGCATGGCATATATGCTAAAACTTGAAAAAACTTATTTGGAACAAGCTAAGCTTCACTGATCTCGTTAGGAATGCCTTTCAGCGATACTGAATGGAGTATGAAAAAGTGAACACCCCAGGTATCTGCATTGAGAGCTTTTTGAAGGCAGGGCAAATTAGGCTCAACCTGTATCGAATTACATCGCTCGTTATCTTCCTTTAAGTTCTTCAACGGCCTTTATCAAAACAGAATCTTCGTTTTTCAATAAATCCCTTATGGTATATTCCGCTTTTACATCAGGTTTGATACCTTTTCCTACAAATTCAGTACCGTCAGAGAAAGTTACTTTTTTCGTACAGATCCATGCTTCACCACCATTTGGCAGGTTTACTGTTAAAGGTTGACCTGTACTTCCATTGGTAAATTCTCCCATCCGTTTTATATGCGGTTGGCCATTGACATATATCAAAAAGTCTTCCGCTGCAGATGCCGTATTTGATCCGGTCAGGATTACTGTTGGAATAATAATCTTCTCTACATCTATAGCGATCTTTATTGGCTCGGATGGATAGGTATGAAATAAGTAACCTTGGGCTGATCTATAATACATCAGCGTCTCCTCCTTGTTTAAGCCCCAATCTTTTTTACCCTCAAGTGTATCCTGGGCAGTTAAGAAACTACCCAATGCCCTATCGGTAGGAATAATCAGGCGACTTTGATTTTTTGCTCCATAAATCAAGCTGTCTTTAATAAAGTGCTGTGCAACCTTACGAGACACCGCAGAACTTCCTCCTCCGTTATACCTAATATCTATAATTACCCCTGTGGCTTTTTTTAATTCAGGCAGAACTTTTAAAAATCATCGTAAACACTGGAATTTTCAAAAGAAAGAAATTTTATATAGTAAATTCCATTTTTTAGCCATTTGGAGGAAAATGTATCCACGGCAGGAAACTTAGGGTATAAATCTTTGTTCTCAGTTGGTGCTAATACCAAGTCTAAAGTTTCATTTTTGCCCTTCGGAGTTTTTAATTCAATACGGTAAGCACTTCCTTTAGTATTTCTAAATAGCAACTGTGCAGCCCTTTTGTTTTTCACATGTGCAGATGATACGGATAAGTATGGCTTTACTTTTTCGTCCATATATTGCCGCACCTCTTGCCCGTTGACTTTCAGTATTTCAGTTCCAATGGGAAGAATACCCTTATGCGTTGTAGAAACTCTTACTATAACCACTTTTCCCTCAATGACATCCGTATAAAACTTGAAATCGCTAAACTCACTTAGAGTTAGTTGGCTTTGCAAATATTCAGGTAAATAAATCTGTGTATGCCCATCGTTAAGTAAAGCTGAAAGTTTCTGCAGCTCCAGGTAATATTCAAAATCATTGAGACTATCAATATTACCCAACAATCTTTTATAACTCTCATTCCACCCTCGCTTATCCACTTTATTAAAATAAACAAAGTTATAATTCACTTCCTGCCAGTAGTTTGTTAAGCCGTAAAGCTTATCAATTTTTGAAATCTGATTTAAGTTTTGAGCGGGAGCATCGAAGGTAAAAGTCGATAGTATAATCAATAGTAGTAGCAGTTTTCTCATAATCTCGTTTATTTTCTACCAAAAATTTCTTCAAGCTTGTCAGAAAGTGTTTTACCCTGAAGATTTTTTGCAATAATTACACCGTTCGGATCAAGCAAATAATTTTGAGGAATACTATTGAGCCCATAGTTACGTACTACCAGGCTGTTCCAACCCTTTAAATCTGAAAGTTGATTCCATGTCAGCCCATCTTTGAGGATCGCATCCTCCCACTTAGCTCTTTCTTCATCCAGTGATATGCCTACTATCGTGAAATTTTGGTTTTTATATTTTTGATACATCCTAACTTGATTTGGATTTTCTTTTCTGCAGGGTCCGCACCATCCGGCCCAAACATCTATCAGAAGATACTTTCCGCGAAAAGATGAAATCTTTACCAACGCACCCTTTGTATTAGGTAAAGAAATATCGGGAGCAACAGAACCGACAGACACACTTTTTAAAATTTTGAGTTTTTCCCTGAATGCCTGCCCCTCAGCACTGTTCCGTATATCCTCGTCAAGTGATTGATACAGCATATTTATTTCAGGGTATTCACTAAAATCAGATAAATCGGTGAGGATACGCAGACTTGGAAATGTATGTGGATGAGAACGTATGTAAGCTATAGATGCTTTCGTGATTACATTTATACGCTCTTCTTCTAGTGCATTCATTTCTTGGGCGAATGCATCAGTTTTTTTAAACTCATCACTGGCAGCTGTTTTTTTAGCTGCAATTTGTTTATCCAGATTTGCCACAGACAAACCGATGTCTTTAGTATCAAACTGGGCATCATTATTCAGTGTGCCGGTAGCGGTACTTGTATAAAGTTGATCCCTGTTACTTAAAATTTTGATAATTCCTTTTTCCAGATAAATCTGCTTTCTGTCAGTACTAATTTTGAAATCCGCTGTATCTTTCGCTAAAATCAAAATGGCAGAAGTTACACCAGCAACTTCACCAACTATATTAAATTCCCCGTTCTTCGCCTGTACCGATTTCAGCACCTCCATGTTTTCAGGCTTCACTAAGTAAATATTAGCCGAGCCTTTGAGATTTAATTTTCCACTAATTCGATATTTATTCTGAGCGATTGTCTTACCCGATATTAAAATAACTGCAAGAAGCATGAGAAGTTGTTTTAGCATACTGCAAGATAGGTATTGTTCCCCAAAACAATATAAACCTCTAATAAACAGTTTGATATTATACTGGCAATGAAGCATGATGAGATACCTGTATTTTTCTACCGGTTGAAAAAGAAAGGCCAGGTAAAACTGTATCCTTTTCAACGATCATTCACGATTTAACTACATTATTCCTTGATCGGGCTACAATCCCTAAGTGCAGGCTATCCACCTTTGTGTTATCATAACAAACATAAAATTTAAAAAGATGGAAAGCATTAAAGGAAAAGTAATAGCCATTACAGGAGCAAGCAGTGGTATTGGGGAGGCAATAGCACGTCATTTGTCTGCAGAGGGTGCTAAGGTCGTTTTAGGGGCCAGGCGGATTGATAACCTTAAAACCATAGTGGAGTCTATTGTTTCAGATGGCGGAGAAGCCACTCATAAAAAACTCGATGTAACTGATACAGATGATGTGATTGCTTTTGTCAACCATGCCGTAGAGCAGTATGGCACGTTGGATGTATTTGTAAACAACGCAGGATTGATGCCTCTTTCTATGATTAACAGTTACAAAGTTGAAGAGTGGCATAGGATGATTGATGTGAACATCAAAGGCGTTTTGCACGGTATTGCTGCAGCACTTCCCATTTTTGAAGGCAAAGATAGCGGGCAGTTTGTAAACATCACTTCGGTAGGCGACCGTTGGGTAGGACCTACTTCTACGGTTTACAGTGCTACAAAATTTGCAGTACGTGCCATTTCTGATGGTCTACGTCAGGAAGTTAGTGCAAATATCAGGGTAACATTGGTAGCACCCGGAGCTACGGAATCAGAACTAGCAGAAAGTATCTCAGACATGGGTTTGAAAAAACTAGCTGTTGAAAAATTCCGGATAAACTTGTTGCCTGCCGCAGCAATTGCCAGGGCAGTAGCATTTGCCGTTTCTCAGCCATCAGATGTAGATGTAAATGAAATTGTGGTGAGGCCCACCGCGCAGAAAGCTTACTAATACGGCAGACGGCCAATTCAAGGATGGAATTTTAATCAGAGTGGTATGATTTTGTACAAAGAAAAATAATCAGGTAAATTAGTATATATGGCAAAGACGTTCCGCTTTAATTCAATATCCGAGTTTCACGATTTCTGTGATCTGCCTAAACCTGAACACCCGATGATCAGCCTGATTGATTACAGCAAAGTACGGTATCCTGTGAAGGATAGTGAACTGAAATGGATTCAAAACTTTTACTCTGTTGGTTTAAAGCGAAATGTCAATGCTAAATTCAATTATGGTCAGCAGGAATATGATTTTAATTCGGGGGTATTGACCTTTGTATCCCCTCTTCAGTTTTTAAAAATAGAAATCAATCAGGATGCAGTTGTTGAACCGACAGGATCGCTTTTACTTATTCATCCAGATTTTCTATGGAATACTCCGTTGTCAAAAAAAATAAAGTCTTACGAGTTCTTCCAATACGCTGCTAACGAAGCCCTCTTCCTTTCAGAAAAAGAAGAAAAAGTAATTGTGGATATTCTGTACAATATTGAGAAAGAATACCAGTCAAACATGGACAAGTTTAGTCAGGAACTCATCATAGCACAATTGGAGACGCTTCTTATTTATTCTGACCGGTTTTATGAACGGCAGTTTTATACCCGTAAAAAATCAGGCTACGAATTATTAGAGCGATTTGAAAAAGAGCTTTCCCGCTATTTTGAAAGTGGTAAATTATTGGACAAAGGTATATTAACGGTCACGGATATTGCGGAGCAATTAAATATCTCACCAAATTATCTTGGAACACTGTTGCGAATACATACCAAACAAACTACACAGCAGCATATTCAGAATAGGCTGATTGATTACGCTAAAGAACGGTTAAGTACAACGAGTCTTTCAGTAAGTGAAATCGCTTATGAACTGGGATTTGAACATTCGCAATCGTTTAGCAAATTGTTTAAAAAGAAAACACAAATGTCACCATTAAAGTTTCGGCAAGCTTTTAATTAAACGAAATCTAACCGAAGGCGGACGTCCAATTATAAAACGTATAATCAGCCTGATTAGCAGGCTGATTATACGCTACTAGAGTAATTATACAATTACATTCGATAAAAACCATCTTGGTACTTGAACCAGAACCGCGCGAAAAAGCATCTATAGCGACGTAATTATATAGAATTAGAAAATTTGGGCTTGATAGCAATGACAAGCTACTCTTTAGCAAGACAGTTCGTTTTCTCTTTTGCCTTTGCCAGGATTGGCTGGGCGGAATTTTGCATATGTTTTGAAATAGCGGCTCTAAGCCCACACTAAGTTCTTACCCCGTTTCATGACCGATTTCCTCTTTTTGCCCCATTTACGATTATACCAGATAATGAACCCTGTAACCGGCAGGCTAGCACCTATCATACACGCGATAAACGCCAATATGTTGGTGGGCAATCCCAAAATTTGCCCCGTGTGTATATCAATGTCCATTTTAAAAACCTTTTCGCCTGTCGATAGCTGCTGGTAAGGTTTACCAGCGGCATTGTTAAGTTTTACCGATTTCAAAGTATACTGATCATAGAAGTAGCTAACACGATCATAGATCAATGTTCCGTCACCAAAAAACACATCTACTTCGTAGGTCTCTTTGTTTTTTTCAGGCAAGCCAATAATCATACGGCCAAATTTTTCGCCGTGCTTTTGCATCGCTATATTCCAGATCTTATCTTCCGGTTTGACGAGCGGGGGTTTGTTGATTAAGGTAGTATCTGAATAGGGAGCATATTGTTTTACTATCTCCCTTTGCTTCCAGGTCAGAGCTTTATAAACACCATTACCGAACCACTCGAAGGTAAATACAACACCTGTAACTGTCAGGATGAAGATGAATACAAGGGAGTAAAAACCCAATACATTATGAAGCTCTATATTCAGACGTTTCCAGTTAGCGTTCCATTTGATCTTAAAGCTTTTGTGGCGCGTTTTCTTCGTCCATTTTTGCGGATACCACCATATCAAACCGGTGACTAAGGTAATGAGGAAAATTATACAGGCCGTCCCTACAACCGGGCTGCCTATTTTTTGCGGAAGCCAAAAGAACCGGTGCCCGGCTCGCACAAAAATGAAAAATTCTCAGCACCCGAAGCCTCGCGTTTGTCTTTCAATATTTTACCTGTATAAGGGTTAAGATAGATCAAAGCAGGTAGTTGGTCCAGTAACGTTTGTTGCCCAGGTTATTACCTTTGATGCCGAAATGCCACTTAGGCATATCATAAAAAACAGTGGCATTCACTACGGTGCAGGAAGGTATCACCACTACATTGGTGGCATCAAAGTAATTATCGCCTACGTAGTTACCACCAAGGCCAAGACCGAAGTTTTTAAGCGTAGTACCCATGAACTTGTAGCTTACCCAAACGTTGGGAAAGTTGCGTGGCGTTTGCGCCTGATAGAAAAGCACATCGGTAACCGTGTTTCGGTATTTCTAGTTATTGGTTCCATAACCGGCCACAATGTTAAGCCGGGTTACCGGGTTTGCAATAACTTGGGCTTCAAAACCTTTACTTTTAGAGGTAACATCTTGCAGGGTGAACGTATTGACAATGCGGGTATCATTACTGATCTTGATGTCATAATAGCTAAAGGTAGCACTCAGCTTTTTATTGAAGGCTTCTAACTTAAAACCACCCTCCCATTGATTGGCCTGGCGTGGTTTTAAAGCCAGCACCCAAATTGACAATATTCTTAAATGTTATGGCGTATTTAAGCATCTTTGCATCAAATTCAAAGAATGATCAAAACTATTACTATAGCTGACTTTATAAACTTAGATGAAACTATTCCTTTAATCGATGTAAGAACCCCAGCGGAGTTTGAGCAGGGGAAAATTCCAGGGGCATTTAATATTCCGATTTTTACAAATGAAGAGCGGGTATTAGTGGGTACAACTTACAAACAAGTTGGTAGAGAACAGGCTATTTTGATTGGCTTTGATCTAACAGGTAAAAAATGGTCTGGCTTCATAAACGAAGCCTTAGAAATCGCACCGTCAAAAAAAATTGCTGTTCATTGCTGGCGTGGCGGCATGAGAAGTGGATCGATGGCATGGGCTTTCGACCTTTATGGTTTTGAAGTCCACCTCATACAAGGGGGATACAAAAGTTACCGCAGATGGTCGGCAGAGCAATTTGAAAAGCCTTACCAACTCACTGTTTTAGGTGGAATGACAGGCTCTGGTAAAACTAAAATTCTTCATCAGTTTCATTCCAAAAATGAACAAGTAATCGATTTGGAAGATTTGGCACAGCATCAAGGATCTTCTTATGGGACGATGAATGTTATGGTACAACCCACGCAGGAACAATTTGAGAACAACCTGGCTTTTAACCTTCATCAACTGGATGCTAATAAACTAATCTGGATGGAGGATGAAAGTTTAACGATTGGAAAAAGATGTATTCCAAAGCCCCTGTGGGATCAAATGAGAAATGCACCTCTTATACACCTCAACGTACCCCTGCAGCATCGTATTGATTTGTTGGTTAATGAATATGGTGTATTAGATCCTGATTTTCTAATCGGCTGTACACAGCGCATTTGGAAAAGGTTAGGCCCTGAACAGACTAAAAATGCAATATTGGCTATTCAGGAAAACAGAATGGCCGACTTTATCCGTATTGTATTAGTCTATTATGATAAAACGTATCATAGCGGGTTAAACAAACGTAATAAAGAAAACATTGTTTCAGTAGATATCGATAGCAGTGATTTTGCGGCTAATGCTGTTAAAATCTTGCAAATGGTAGCATTGAATTTAAAAAACTAACATCAATCAGAAAATGGATTTACACAATATAAAACTTACTCAATATTCTCATGGCGCTGGCTGCGGCTGTAAGATTAGTCCCGCGATTTTGGATAAAATTTTACACAGTGATCTTCCCGCTGCAATAGATACACGCCTTTTAGTAGGAAACGATAAAAGGGATGACGCCGCTGTTCTTGATCTTGGCAACGGAACAGGATTAATTTCAACAACAGATTTCTTTATGCCTATTGTTGATGATGCCTATGATTTTGGCAGAATAGCCTCTGCAAATGCCATAAGTGATGTTTATGCCATGGGTGGGAAACCAGTTTTGGCAATCGCTATTCTCGGATGGCCAATTGATAAACTCCCTGCAGAGGTAGCTCAGAAAGTATTGGAAGGTGCCAGGGCCATTTGCGCAGAAGCAGGAATCACATTGGCCGGCGGACATAGTATTGACTGCCCCGAGCCAGTGTTTGGTCTGTCAGTTAATGGTATCATAGATATTAAGCATCTAAAACAAAACTCTACGGCAACTGCGGCTTGCAGATTATATTTAACGAAAGCACTGGGAGTCGGTATATTATCTACGGCTCAGAAGAAAGGACTGTTAAAATTAGAAGATGCCGCAGTAGCATTAAAGAGCATGACTACGCTAAACAAATTAGGCGAAATTTTTGGTGCACTGGATAGCGTTAAAGCAATGACTGATGTGACTGGTTTTGGATTATTAGGCCATTTAGCAGAGATGTGTGAGGGGAGTGGGCTGTCAGCTGTTGTTGAATTTGATAAAGTTCCTCGCATATCTTCTTTACCTTATTACCTGGAACAGAACTGCTATCCCGGTGGAACACAAAGAAACTGGGACAGCTATGGCCATAAAGTGAATAGTTTGACAAAACAGCAACGCTTTATTCTAGCAGACCCCCAGACCAGCGGTGGTTTATTAATAGCGGTCGCACAAGAAGGAGTAGCGGAGTTTGAACGAATTCTTAAAGAACAGGGTTTATCTGAGGATCACCTCACTCCGTTTGGCTGGCTGGAAACTAAAAAAAGAAATAATGTTATTACCGTAATCTAACTTTCCACCTTATGAAACAACTACATATAAAGCTGTTCTTTGCCACTATGTTTCTAACATTTCATTAGTAACTAAATAATAATATGAATTCAATATGTACCTTTATCATGATCTTATATTTTACAAGTTTGAGCCTGGCTCAAAATGTGAATCCATCCCTGCTGGGGAGTTAAGCCCCAGAGGTTAGCTAAGAGCTGTCTTTACCTCCCCGAAAAAGTAGTCAGATCAACCTCAATGGCACGTACCCCAAAAATTTTATAATATGCGGAAAATATTGAATCGGAGGGTAATTTCTGTTTTTTTTCTAATTTGTGATACAATCTTCACTAACTCCACAAAGCCTTGTTACGTCTTTTTGAAGTAGCTTTAAATCCATACGCTTTTATCTTAAATGATCTCCTATTGAGACTGGAACTTCAGGGTAAGATGTAGGCATTGGCTTTAAGGTTTGGCGTTCAAAACGCAAACAAGGTAACGCAGGTAGAGGTTACGGCTCGAAAACCAGCTGGGGCCTAAGATCGTAAAGCGGATCGAACGTATAGAGTTTGTTGAACATCATCAGACCCTAGGAAAAGGATTCGGTGGCAAATTACAAATGGCTTCTTCTCCCTCAATACGTAAAATCGTTCTATGATTGCCCACTTTTGTATCATTCAGAAAGCGCTCAGTTAGCTGAGATTTGCCATTAGATTTTAGATAAAAAAGAATAACAATGGCAAATACAATTTTAATAACTGGAGCATCCCGCGGCCTGGGCCGTATATGGGCAGAAGCATTTTTGAAACGTGGCGATCAGGTGGTGGTTGCAGTAAGAAACCCGGATGCTTTACTTGAGCTTTCAAATCACTACCCCTCTACTTTGCTGGCTTTAAAACTTGATGTAACCGACAAGGCTGCATGCTTTGAAGCTGTCGCAAAAGCCAAAGAACATTTCGGCGCTATCGACGTACTGATTAATAATGCTGGCTATGGTCATACTGGTGCCATAGAAGAGCTAGAAGAACAGGAAATACGTGTACAGTTTGAAACAAATGTCTATGGCCTGTTATGGCTAACTCAGGCAATTATCCCAATCATGCGCGAACAGAAGGCTGGTCATATCATTCAGGTATCAAGCGCATTGGGCCTTCTCGCCTTCCCTACCCTGGGGTTATATAGTGCTTCCAAGTTTGCTGTTGAAGGTATCAGTGAGGCCCTGGCTGCAGAAGTTAGCGCTTTTGGTATAAAGGTCAGCATACTGGAACCAAATGGTTTCACTACTGAATTTGCCACAACTTCCGGTATGCAAAGCAAACCCCTGGCTTTTTATGATGAAGTTAGAGATGGACTTGCTGCTGGTAACAAAGCAGAAGACTGGGGTGTGCCCGAGGCGACTGCACAGGCCGTACTGAAACTGGTTGATGCCGAAAACCCTCCATTAAGGCTGATCCTCGGAAGAGTTGGTATCCAATGGATAAAACATGTTTATGAT
>Ga0308163_10004983_pt1 | contig 10311 bp, 9 predicted proteins | sample PhyTR1_FD_201037 | JGI IMG/M metagenome (GOLD analysis project Ga0308163, IMG submission 201037) | Phyllosphere microbial communities from UC Gill Tract Community Farm, Albany, California, United States - DLSLT.R1 | ecosystem: Host-associated > Plants > Phyllosphere > Unclassified | place: USA...
GCGGGGGGTTCGGGGCTGGCGGGGGGCCAGCGGCTGGCGAGGATCGCTCGCGTTGCTGTCGGGTTGCACCCTGCAACGTTATAGCCAGCGGGGGTCGCCGAAGCACGCGGGGTGATCGGGCCACCGCGAGTCCCCCACCCGGACAGGCCCCGCCGGCGCAACAGCCGAGCACGGATGTCAGCCGTCGACCGTAGCCTTCGAGCATGGACGGTTGCGTCATCCCCCTCTCGGCGGGCCTCACATGCGGCGAACCTGTCGCCGCAGGCGCGCCGCTCGACCTGTGCCACGACCACCTCCTCGCCGCCCACGACTGGGTGGCCGGCGATGCGGGCGTGACCGACCTGCTGCCGTCACCCTGCCTGGCGTGCGGCTCACGCCTCGGCGTCCGCTACCCCTCGGGGTGGATGTGCGCGATCTGCGAGTGGCGGGTCGGCGCCGTCGTCGACCAAGCCGATGTCGTCGCCGTGCGCGTCGATGTCGTCTACTACCTGCGCTTTCGTGACCAGATCAAGATCGGCACCTCGGCGACGCCACGGCATCGGCTCGCAGCCATCCGACACGACGAGCTGCTCGCGTTCGAGCGCGGCAACCGGTCACTCGAACAGCGACGCCACGCGCAGTTCGCGGCCCACCGCCTGGGTCGCTCGGAATGGTTCGCGGCCCACCCCGAACTCCTGGCCCACATCGACACTCTGCGCCGGGGTGTCGACGACCCGTGGCAGCTCTACGCGCTCTGGCGCAGCGAACAGCTCGCCCTGCGCGGCTGACAGGGAGTCACGGCGACCTGCCGAGCAGGGACGCTTGTTTCTCTGTATCGATACAGGTCCCCCTGCAGAACAGATCATCGGACGGGTCATACGTGTGAGGTTCGCCGCTCTGTGGCGGTGATTTGTGGTCGCTAAATGGCGCAGTTGACTTTTGGCGCACAGTATTCTCCGCGCAAAGCTTGGAACGGGCGCGGCAATTTCCTTATGCCGCAATGTCGACCTGGCACCCATCGTGGGTAGGAATCGTTCGCCGGGACAGAAGCGGGTATTTTCCGGGAAGGCATGGTAGTTTGCCCCGGAGCATTTACCCCGGGCGGGTACCTATTCCTACTGAAAAGATTGAATGCGTTTGATGAACGAAAAGGGGCGGCGTCTGCTGTTCTTGGCTTGGTGGTGGTTCATCCCCAGGTGCAGGTTCATTCCCATTCAAGCGATACGCATGTCGCGCAGGAACATGCCGGGCAAACACCGGCGGAAAGTGCAGCATCCTCGTCGAGTGATGTAGGTGGCGCTGGGGCGAATCTTCTCGTGGTCGATTGCGACACCTGCTCGGCAGGTTCTCATCTAGGCAAAATCGTCGCTGGGCTACTGATGCTTGTGCTGGCGGCGATTGTTCTCGTCTGGGCAGCTGTGGCGGTCTTTTATCGCACGCTTGAGCGTGGCCGATTGTCCTTCAGCCCGTATGAGCCTCGGTGGCCGGACAGGCCTTCGCTCATCGTGTTGTCAATCAGTCGCACATAGATCGATCGAATTAGCTCCCCGTCGACCATTCGGCGTTGGGGCGAGACGCGGACGCGTTTCTCCGTGGGCTTTGCTCACTCAATCGATCTATGCCCTGGACCCAATATTTTGACTATCTCAAACCCGACCGTTCCCGAGTTCCCGACTCGGCGCTCTCTCCGTAGTTCCTCTCAAGACGCAGCCCCACCGACGCGACGTCAGCTGCGCGATCAGGAGCGCACAGCGACCCAACTTGTCCCTCAAGAGCTCGATGTGGACCAACACCTCGCCGTCGAGTCGTCGCCCGAACCAGTCGCCACACCCGCTAGCGATGTGACTGCAGTTGTTCCCAGGACGGTTCCGGCGCTTCCGGGATCGCGCCGTCAAAAATCATCCCTTGCAGTGAACGTGCCAGCCGTCGCCTCGCCGAAGCCCCAAAACGGTCGCGGCGGCTCGGCTGTGAGGGGCCATCTTCGTGGAATGGCTTCCATGGCCCTCGCCGGGGTGATCGCCGTTTCGCTGTCTATTCCGGCTCTGGACGCCTCCCCTGAGCTTGTCAGCACGCCGCTTGCTGGTGTCAAAGCCGCGCAGCAGTCGGTGACGACGACGGGCGACGCCTCGTCAGTTGCTCGAGATGAGTACGGAATCACCGTACCGCCGCCACCACCGCCACCGCCTGTTGTTGCCTCGATACCCTCGTCGGGAGGGTCTGGTTCGTCTAACCCGTATTCTCGGACGGCCGACACGTTCACCAACAACCCGCTCTCGCCGATTCAGTGGCCTTTTACCACGGGTGTGCCCATCACTGATGGGTTCGGTTACCGGGACGCTCCTTGCAGCGCCTGCTCGACCAATCACAAAGGCATAGACATGAATCCGGGTGAAGGCACCCCGATCCAAGTCATCGCGGATGGTGTCGTCACCAAAGCTGTCGCCTCCGACGCGGGCGGGCTTGGTGTGTACGTCTACATCGATCACGTCATCGACGGCGAGACCATCACCAGCGTGTACGCACACATGCTCGAAGGGTCCCTTCAACTGAGCGTGGGTCAGGTGGTGAAGGTCGGCGACCAGGTCGGGAATGTTGGTAACACCGGAACAAGCACGGGTGCCCACCTGCATTTCGAAATTCATGTCAACGGCGTACCTATCGACCCAATACCATGGTTGACCAGCCATGTCGTGCTGTGACCTGAAATGAGAAAGTCGTTCCGGACAAGCACGGTCGCAGCCGTCGTAATGGCGTTCATTGTGGCCACAGGAGTCGCCGCCGGGCCCGCTGAAGCGGTGGAGTATCCCAGCTGGGACGACGTGACCGCCGCGCAGGGGAACGAGGCCAGCAAGCAAGCAGAAATCACCCGAATTCAGGATCTCATCGCGGGTCTCGCTGCGGAGACTGCAGCCGCCACGCAACGCGCCGCGGATCTCGGGATCGCCTACGAATCCGCTCAAGCCCGGTACGACACAGCCTTCTACACCGCAGATCAGTTGCGCGCGGCAGCCGACCAGGCCCAAACGGACGCGGAGCAATCCCAGCGCGAAGTCGGGCGACTCGCCGCACAATTGGCCCGTACCGGCGACGCCGGGATGTCTGTCAGTCTGCTCCTGAGCGACTCGGCCTCAGCAGATTCCTTGCTGTATCAGCTGGGGGCGATGAGTAAGCTCACCGCCACAACCGGGGATATCTACGAGCGCGCCGCCCGCGACCAAAATGCTGCCAGGTCACTGACTGACCAAGCCGACGTTGCCGCCCGCGAATTGGATGGACTCGCTCAAGAGGCCGACCGCAACAGAGACGACGCGATCGCGTCGCAAGATGCGCTCACTGCCGCCCTGACTGCCGAAGAAAGCCACCGCGCGGATCTCGAGGCGCAGCTGCAGGTACTGTCCGAAAACCGTGTCGCCACTGAAGCGGATTACAACGCTGGTGTCGCGGCGCGTGCTGCCGCCGAAGCCGCCGCGGCTAAGGCGGCCGCCGAAGCTGCCGCCGCCGCGGCCGCGGCGGCAGGTGCGGCCCCCGAAACTGGTGCGCCCTCGGCAGGCGACCCGGCGCCCGCAGCGTCAGGATGGGCCAGCCCATTTCCAAACGCCTTCTCCACAGATGAGTACGGGATGCGGGTCAATCCTGTCGACGGCGGATACCGGCTTCACGCCGGCCTTGACCTGGCATACAACCGCGGCACCTGCGGAGCATCCGTCTACGCTGCCGCTGACGGTCAAGTCAATTTCGCGGGCCCCAACGGAGGACTAGGAAATAACGTCGAAATCAGCCATGGTGGCGGCATCGTCACCAGTTACTCGCACAACACCAGCGTTCTCGTTAACCGCGGACAATCCGTTGCTGCCGGCCAACTCATCGCCTACGCCGGCACCACCGGCAACTCGACCGGATGTCATCTTCACTTCGAAACGCGTGTTGGGGGCAGCCCGCAGAACCCTCGTGATTTTATGAGCGATCGCGGCATTTACTTCGGTTAAGTACTACGCGATTTCAAGCAGATTTCTGCTGGGGACAACTACTGCCCACTGAAGGCGGTGGCCTTCAGCGGGGCTTCGAGGTATCGTCTGGATACGCCCGGGGGGTAACCTTGAACTCCGGTTGGAACGAAAGGAGAGCACCATGCGGCTGACGCAGCTTCGTTCATTTGTGCTCTTCGGACAGTCTCTCTCGCGGGTAGCGCTTGTGACCGCGACGCTCGTCGCAGCGCTGATCATCGGCCTGTTGGCCATGCACTCGACCAGCATGGAATCCAGCCACGACAATGCAACCGCTGTACTTGTCGAAACCGGTCATGCCGGCACCATGCAGCACGCCTCGGGTGACGCGGGCATGACCGCAAAGCAGACACCGACCCGCAGCGACGGTTGCAGCGGCTCCTGCCAGCCCGAGCACCCGGCCATGGCGATGGCGTGCATCCTTGCTCTGCTCACAGCCACAATCCTGCTCATCGTGCGGACAGGCCTGGGGCTCGGAGAACTCCGGCTCACCGTCCTGTGGTCCCGGCTACGACGGCGGGTGGTCGGAGTAGCGCCTGAACGGCCACCTTCCCTCATCGCTCTTTCAATCAGTCGAACCTGAAGCCTCACCACGCCGCCAACCCCTCCCGGTGCTTGGCGGTGCTTCGTGATGTGTTGCTTCATTCAAATCTGATGAGAAAGAGAAATCCTGATGAAAACTCGCACCCTAATTCTGGCCGCCGGCGCCCTGGCCAGCGTCCTTGTCTTCGCCGGCTGCTCTGGTACCGATTCCGGCATGGCCGGGATGGACCACGGTAGCTCGAGCACACCGACCGACCGTCCCTCTGTGTCCGCCGACGCGTTCAATGATGCTGACGTGATGTTTGCATCGATGATGATCGGTCACCACCAACAGGCCGTCGAAATGTCTGACGTCCTCTTGGCTAAAACTGGCATCGACGAGCGCGTTACTGAACTCGCTCAGAAAATCAAAGACGCCCAAGAGCCCGAGATTCAGACGATGAGCGGCTGGCTCGACGACTGGGGGCAGCCGATGTCCACCGACGACAGTATGTCGGGCATGGACCACGGCAGCGACGGCACTATGTCGGCCGAGGACATGACAGCTCTCGAGAACGCCGAAGGGGTGGACGCATCCAAGCTGTTCCTGCAGCAGATGACCGAACACCACCAGGGCGCGATCGACATGGCCCAGGAAGAAATCGACAACGGCCAGAACACTGATGCGGTCGCCCTGGCCAACAAGATCGTCACGGACCAGACCGCCGAAATCAGCACCATGCAGGACCTCCTCGGAACGTTCTAACCACTCGGGACGGGTGCCGACCGCAAGACGGCACCCGTCCCTCTATCTCTGCGTCCAGCACTCGGCCTCCAAGGAACTTCCATGATCTCCGCTTCACACCGCCGACCACTGGCACTGCCCGCCCTCCTCAGCCTCCTGATCCTGACTGGTTGCACCGCCAGCAAGCCAGCTGCCGGGCCCGCGATGTCCACGGAGCAGGCAACGTCCACGGAGGAGGCGATGGGCCACGTCCATGCCCTCGCCGTCCAGGACGACCGCATCATCATCGCCACCCACGCGGGACCATATGAACTTCCAGCCGACGGCGGAGATGTCACCGGACCCATCGGTGGCGCATCCTTCGACGCGATGGGCTTCACCATCGATAACGGTATCCTCTACGGGTCAGGGCACCCCGACGCCGGGTCGCCGGCCCAGTTCGGTTCGCCGAACCTGGGCCTGATCAGTAGCACCGACCAGGGCCAGTCCTGGACCACCGTGTCACTCGGCGGGGAGACAGACTTCCATGACCTCACCGCATCCGGTGGTGTCATCTATGGCGTGGACTCGGCCTCCGGGACCATTAAGCGAAGCGACGACAACGGGGCTAATTGGATTGATGGTGCGACCCTCGATGTCCGCGATCTCGAAATCGATCCCGACGACCCGATGCGGGTGTCGGCGACCACCGCGGACGGGCTGGCCGTCAGCACTGACGGGGGGCTGAGCTTCGCCGTCGACGACACCGCGCCGAAAGCCTTCTTCCTCACCACAGGCCCTGATCGGACCCGATACACGGTCGACGTGGCCCGCACCCTGTGGGCCAGCACCCCTACCGGGTGGGTAGCCGGTGGCACCGTCACGGGCACTCCCGCAGCCTTGGCTGTTGATGGAGAGCGACTGATTGTCGCAGACGATGCCGGAATCCGTGCGACCACGGATCTCGGCGCCACCTGGGAGGTGCTGTGGCAACCAGTAGCCGCCGAGTGACCGCATCGTGGCCGCGACGGACTGAAGTGCCCATTGAATTTCTTGACGCGCGTCGGTGATCGTGTGGTCGCTCGCTGTGCGGGGCGGCGAGTCGCGTAGTCGATCGGGGTGGACCGGCGGCTAAGAGCGGACCAGTCGGGCGATCGCGTCGGACGCCTCTTTGATTTTCGCTTCCCCTTCATCGCCGCCGAGCTTCACTGCGTCGACAACGCAGTGTTTCAGGTGGTCGTCCAGCAAGCCGAGCGCGACGCTTTCCAGGGCGGAGGTCAGCGCGGATACCTGGGTGAGGATGTCGATGCAGTACTGCTCTTGGTCAACCATCTTGTAGATGCCGCGGGCCTGACCCTCGATGCGCTTAAGCCTTGCCAGGTACCGGTCTTTGTCGGTGATGTATCCGTGGTGGGGTGTGCCGACGTCATCGGTGCCGTCGGGGGTGGTGGTGTCGAGATCGGCGGTGTCGGTCATCAGGTTCTTCTTTCGGTCACCGGGATGCGGTGACAGGTTCACGGGTTTCCCGGGAGCTGTGTTCTATAGCGGTGCGGGCGCTGGTCTCGGGGTCCAGCTGCAGTCGACGAAGCAGCTGAGCGTTCAGTGCCACGACAATCGTAGACAGGGACATCAGGATCGCGCCGACAGACATGGGCAGAACGAACCCGATCGGTGCGAGCACCCCGGCAGCCAACGGCACTGAGATCAGGTTGTAGCCGGCTGCCCACCACAGATTCTGCTTCATTTTCCGATAGCTTGCCCGCGATAGTTCGATCACGCTGAGCACCGAGCGCGGGTCGGATGAAGCCAGAATCACTCCGGCGGATGCGATTGCGACGTCCGTTCCGGCACCGATCGCGATGCCGACATCCGCCTGGGCAAGCGCTGGTGCGTCGTTCACACCATCACCGACCATCGCGACGCTCCGGCCCTCGTTCTGCAACTGCTTGACCTTGTCCGCTTTGTCTTCCGGGCGAACCCCGGCGAAGTACCGGTCGATGCCCAGTTCGGTAGCGACTGATCGAGCGACCGCTTCAGCATCCCCGGTGATCATGACGACCTGTACCCGCTGAGCATGCAACGCGGTGACGGCTTGCCGGGACTCCTCACGGATCTCGTCGGCGAGCTTCAGTGCTCCGATGACCTGGCCGTCCTGCAGTACGTGCAGAATGATGGCGCCGTCTTCCCTCCACGCATCTGCAATGCCCAACTCGGACTGTTTCTCCTGCTCAAGCAGGTTTGGGCCACCCACCTGCACCGACGTGCCGTTCACGGTGGCCGAGACCCCTACGGCAGGCGAAGACGTGAAGTCTGTGGCTGCGGGAACAGTCAGGTTTCGGTGTTCTGCCGCGTTCACAATCGCGCGGGCCAGCGGGTGCTCTGAATCCGCTTCTGCTGCGGCGGCGAGTGCAAGGACATCGTCCTCGCTGCGCTGGCCGACTGGCTGGATCGAGGTCACAGTGGGTTCACCCTTGGTCAGGGTGCCCGTCTTATCGAACAAAATCGTGTCGACAGTGCGCATGCTCTCCAACGCCAACCGGTCCTTAATCAAGACGCCGCCGCGCGCGGCCCGCTCGGTAGCGATGGACACCACCAGAGGGATCGCGAGGCCCAGAGCGTGCGGGCAAGCGATCACCAGCACGGTGATGGTCCTGACGACTGCCTCATCCGGCAAACCGATCACGTTCCAGATGAGGAGGGTGATGACACCCGCGCCGAGGGCGAACCAGAACAGCCACCGGGCGGCGACATCAGCGATCCGCTGGGCCCGGGAAGTCGAATTTTGGGCGTCAGCAACGAGACGTTGGATGCCGGCAAGGGTGGTGTCCTCACCCACTGCTGTGATCTCGACTCGCAGCCCAGAATCGGTGGCGACCGTTCCAGCGACGACGTGCTCGCCGTCACCTCGCCTGACCGTGCGGGACTCGCCGGTGATCATGGATTCGTCCATGCTCGCCGACCCGGACACGATTTTTCCGTCCGCCGGCACTCGTCCACCGGGTCGGACGACGACGACGTCGCCGAGTTTCAGTTCGGCGGGCGCAACGGTGACCGTGGTGTCGCCGTCGACGCGTTCGGCTTCGTCCGGGAGCAACGCGGCGAGAGAGTCCAGTGCCGACGTGGTTTGGGCGAGGGATCGCATCTCGATCCAGTGCCCGAGGAGCATGATCACGATCAGGAGCGCCAGCTCCCACCAAAAGTCCAGTTCATGATCGAGCAGACCCAGGGAAGCGCCCCACGACGCCAAAAACGCAACCGTGATCGCCAGGGCGATCAGGAGCATCATTCCGGGTTTGAGAGTGCGGAGCTCGCTGACTGCACCAGTGAGGAATGGGCGGCCACCCCACACGTACATGACAGTTCCGAGTACCGGAGAGATCCACTGCGCCCATCCGGCATCCGGCAGTGAGTAGCCGATGATCGACGCGAACATCATCGAGAAGCCGACCACCGGGACGGCGATCACAAGCATGATCCAGAACAACCGCCGGAACTGCCCCACATGGTCACCGTGCCCGGCATGACCGCCGTGCTCGTCGTGACCGCCGTGCCCGGTATGACCGCCAGACATGTCGTGATCTGCGTGCACGTCGTGACCCACGTGCGAATCACCCCGAGAGGTGGGGGTCGCTGCCGGTGTTGCGGTGTGCTGATGTGCTGAGTGGTCGGTCATGGTTTGTCCTTCACCTGAGCGGTCTGTCGGGAAGAGCCCTCAGGAAACCGGAGAGCAAAAAGGGTTAAACGGTGGCGTACCGGGCCGGGTCGGCATCGAATGCGGGTCCGCATCCGGCGCAGCACAGCCAGTACCGGTTCCCGTCATAGTCACGAACCAGGCCCGCGGCTTCGGCTGTGGCTTTCACCACTGTGCTGCCTTTCATCACGGGGCATTCCGCGATCTGATCGGTGGCGGTGCCTGCGAGAAGATTCCTGCCTTCCGGTGCCGCGGCGTGATGGTGGGTTGGGGTGTGCAGGTGGTCGCTCATGAGGCGATCCTTTCGGTCGGGACGGTGGAGAGATTGGCGGTAATAGGCCGGTTGATCGGTTCGGTTCGAATGCGGCTGGTGAAGGTACGGAGCCGGAGGCTGTTGCCGACCACGAACACACTGGAGAAAGCCATCGCGGCTCCCGCGATCATCGGGTTCAGGAGCCCGAAAGCAGCCAAGGGAATCGCGGCGATGTTGTAGGCAAAGGCCCAGAACAGGTTGCCCTTGATAGTTCCGAGGGTGCGTCGTGCCAGCCGGATGGCGTCAGCCGCGACCCGGAGATCTCCGCGCACAAGGGTGAGGTCAGCGGCTTCGATCGCGGCGTCTGTTCCGGTTCCCATGGCCAGGCCCAGGTCGGCGGTGGCGAGGGCGGCGGCGTCGTTGACCCCGTCACCGACCATCGCGACGCTCCGGCCCTCGGCCTGCAGACGGCGGATGACGTCGACCTTCTCTTCAGGCAGTACTTCCGCGATCACAGTGTCGATGCCAACCTCGGCAGCGATACGTTCGGCGACAGCCCGGTTGTCCCCGGTGAGCAGGATCGGATTCAGGCCCAGACGGCGCAACTCGGCTACTGCTTCTGCGCTACTGGGTTTTACGGCGTCGGCGACCGTGATCACCCCGCGAACCGCACCATCCCACGCCACCACCACGGCGGTAGCACCGTCTGCTTCCGCTGCGGCTTTCGCGATTTGAAGGTCGGCGGGGAGAGCTAGCGACCAGTCGGACATCAGACTTTCTCGGCCGACCACCACTGCTCGTTGCTCCACGACAGCTTCGACCCCGAGGCCTTCCCTGTTCTGAAAGGACTCCACCGCGGGCGGTGCCGCTACGGCGGCGGCGGCAGCAGCGATGGCGCGGGCTATGGGGTGCTCCGAGGCGTGCTCGACCGCACCGGCGATCCGCAGCACTTCAGCGGCCGAGGCTCCTTGAGCGGGAATAACCTGGCGAACGGTCATTCGTCCGGTGGTGACGGTGCCGGTTTTGTCCAGGACGATGGTGTCTACGCTTCGAGTGGACTCGAGGACTTCCGGGCCTTTGATCAGGATGCCGAGCTGCGCTCCGCGTCCCGTGCCGACCAGGAGCGCGGTCGGAGTCG
>Ga0308163_10004990_pt1 | contig 10302 bp, 11 predicted proteins | sample PhyTR1_FD_201037 | JGI IMG/M metagenome (GOLD analysis project Ga0308163, IMG submission 201037) | Phyllosphere microbial communities from UC Gill Tract Community Farm, Albany, California, United States - DLSLT.R1 | ecosystem: Host-associated > Plants > Phyllosphere > Unclassified | place: USA...
TCCTGAATTTCCTTTGCTTCACGATTCGCGGTTTCTACGGCAGGTTTTGCCAGTTGTGCCAAAAGTCCCATTGCTGCTTCAGGCGTTTTTGCCATTTGGTCTTGCAAACTCCATTCAGCGAAGTTTTTCTTCCCAAAGAGTTGCGCTTTTTGTAATCTTAATTTGGCTAATTTCTCAACCGTTTCTCTTGTATCATTTTCATCGCCTTTTTCAGCTCTGGTCCAGGATGCTTTGAAGAGTTTTTCTCTGGTTGCTCTGTTTTTCAGATTCTGTAAAAGTGGTTGTTGAGTCGTGTTCTGCAGAGCCAGAAGGTATTTTCCTTTTTGACCGGCTTGCTCTGCATCGGTTGCTGCAGCTGCAATTTCGTCTGCGGAAAGACCATCCAATTCTTTGACATCAGAAATCAGAACCGCTCCTTTTTTTCTCGCCTCCAATAATTTGTTACTGAATTGAGTGGCTAAAGTTGCCAATTGCTGATTGATTTCTTTTAATTTTTCTTTGTTTTCAACCGAAAGATTGGCTCCAGCGATTTCAAAATTAGTCAAATAAAACTCGGTCAATCTTTTGCTTTCTGCGTCTAATTTATCAGTTTTTACTGCTTTGATTTTCTTATAAAGTTTATCATTCAAATAGATTTTATCCGAATGTGAAGCGAAAATCGGTGCGTACTCTTCTTCCAACTTCTGAAGCTGGTCATTGGTATTGGAGCTTGTGAGATTATAAAAAAGAATAGTCGCTCTTCCAAGTGTTTCACCACTTGTTTCCAAAGCTAAAACAGTATTTTCGAAAGTTGGAACCGCTTTGTTATTAACGATTTTATCAATGTTTGCCAGTTGCTCTTTTAAACCAATTTCGAAAGCTGGTTTGAAATGTTCATCTCTTATTTTATCGAATTCCGGAGCCTGGTACTGCAACGGACTTTTTTTGAGAAAAGGATTATTGTTCATAGATTTTTGTGTGGTTGCAGAAGCTTTTTTCTGCTGGGCGTTTATGGTCATGTTTCCTGCATTGAAGGCTAGGAAAGTGATTAGTAAACTCGTTCTTATTTTCTTCATATATTATTTATTTTTCAAAAAGAGCAGGTCTTTGGGTAATTTCATGATAGCAAATAGAGTTTTCATCAAAAAAATGAAAAACCATACTTTTTCTGGTTTTCTCTTTATTGGTATGTGGTTCACCTCCGTGCAGAACATTGGCATGCCAGATTAACATATCTCCTTTTTTACATTCAAACACTTCTTTTTTTAGGTTTAGTTCTTTAACTTTAGCTTGAAGCATTTCTTCATAGCCTTTATACCCTTTATCTCCTAACATTAGGAAATTACCTTCATTATCATAATCAGAATTCATATAATAAGGTAATTTGTGACTTCCTGGGTAATAATGAAGCGCACCTTGATCCGCTTTTATATCCTCCAAAGCAATCCAGACTCCTATCAGTCCACCGAGAGGAAAAGTAGTCATATGGATACTGTCTGAATGTGTTTTTTGCTGACTGCCGTTGATAAAATTGATACTTTGAAACAGCTTTGTTTTCCCATCTAACAAAAGATCAAGCAAATCTAAAAGAGATTTTTCCAGTCCAATTTCTTTGATAATTTCAGATTTGTGCAAAGCAAACATCAGCTTATTCCCATATTTAAAACTGATTTCTTTATTATTTAAAAGTTTCTGAATCTCCGAATTAATCTGATCAGCTTGTTCTGCTGAAATAAAATTTTTAACAACACTATAACCATTATCAAAAAACTGTGATAGACTTTGTTGATTTTCTGACGTTTGATTTTTATAAAATTCTGTTTTAGAAATAGCCTCCTGATTTTCTTTTCTGGTAAATTGAGATTCTACTTTTTTGAAATCTTTGCTAGAAATAGGTGCAAAATAGGCTTTATTAATTTTATACTTTTTGTAAAGTGGAATGTTATGTTTTAATTTTTTTTTGCTGAAAACATTGAAAAAAGCATAGCTCAACTTACTGTTTTTGATAAGAGATAGCATAATTATTTAATTTTCTACCAAATTTAAAAAATTAAATCCAATAAGGCTTATTTATCTTCTTCCTCATCATCGCCGCTCCAATGATTTTCTTCGAAGGAAATACTGTCCAGCGCAAGCAGTTCGGCTTCGCGTTCGAGAGATTCGCGGAGTGTGAAAGTAATCATATCCTTGTCCTTTTCTTTCGCCAGACGTCTGGTCATCGCTTTGTCTATCAGCATAAAACGTTTTCCCATTCTTCTGGCTGTATATTTTCGCATTCCGTTTTCCTGAAGGATATCGACTGCCATATCAACCGCTGTTCCGAGTGTTTCGCGATAGATATAATTGACATCTTTATTAATAAATTCATAAGCATCCAACCGGTTTTTAGCCCGCACGAAAATCTTGAGACCAGGATAATTTTCTTTGGCATAATCTACCAGAAACTTATTTTTCTCTGGATCATCCAGGCAAAGGACGAGAAGTTCTGCTTCTTCAATTCCCGCCGAACGCAGCAATGCAGGTTTTGTCGCATCACCATAATAAACATTGAAACCGTTTGACCTTAAAAGTGCAACTCTGTCCGGGTCGTTATCCAAAACCGTGGAACGGATTCCGTTGGCTTTCAGAAGTCGGCCAACTGTACTTCCGAAAAAACCGAATCCTACGATAATTACTTTACGTTGTTTGATGATGCCCAGTTCTACGTTTTCTTCATTTTTTTGTCTGATGAATCTCTTATCGAGTACTTTTTCCTTGAATATCAAAAGCAGCGGCGAAATACACATCGTAATCGCTACAATCGCCATTAATTCTCCATTGGCCTGATAATCTATCAAATATAAACTTGCTGCAAAATTGACCAAGACAAAAGCAAATTCTCCAACTTGTGACAATGCAAAAGCGAGGAAAAAACTTTGCTCATTATTCATCCTATAATATTTCCCGATTCCAAAAAGAACAATCGCCTTAACAGCCAAAACTATAAACGCCGCAGAAAATATAAAGAATGGTTTCGAAATGATGATATCAAAGTTAATCGTTGCACCAACACTTACGAAAAATACCGCCAACAACAATCCTTTGAATGGGTCAATGGCACTTTCCAGCTCATGGCGAAACTCGCTATTAGCTAACATTACGCCAGCGATAAATGCACCTAAAGCCGGACTTAAATCAACCGAAATCATTAACTCAGAAACACCAATGACGAGGAATAATGAAGCTGCGGTCAAGAGCTCATTAAGTCCCGACATTGAAACAAATCTGAGAAAAGGTGTGAAAATATATCGACCTAATAATATCAAGGCTAAAACTGCAAATATTACGGTAAAAGGTTGTAACCATTCGGGAAGATATTGTATTAAAACTTTCTCGTGACCAGCTTGTGATAAGGCTTTTTCAGATTTTGAAATGAAAGGTAATAACGCCAAAATCGGAATGACCGCAATATCCTGAAAGAGTAAAATCGAAAATGAAGATTCGCCGCTGACGGTTCGGAAGAGATTTTTTTCTTTCAAAGTCTGCAACACAATCGCTGTGGACGACATCGCAAAACAAAGCGCAATGATGAACGATTTTTTCAACCCAAATCCTGCCAGATAAAACACAATTAAAATCCCGGCGATACTCAGCAACATTTGGCTCAAACCAAGCCCGAGAATCCGTTTTCTGATTTGCCAGAGTTTCTGTGGTTCCAGCTCCAAACCGACCAAAAATAAAAGCATAATTACGCCCAATTCTGATGCGTGCATAATATCTCCTACATCTCGACCCGTCAATTGTAAACAAAACGGACCAATCAAAATCCCGCCAAGAATGTAACCAATCACAGAACTTAATCCAAGCTTTTTCCCCAGCGGGACCATAATAATGGCCGCACCAAGAAAAATTAGGATTGTCATCGCAATTGAGTTTTCCATCATTTTATTTTAAGGGTTTGGGATAATTCTTCACAAATAACATTTAATTGTTCATCGGTCAGGTTATCAGCGTTATAAATAACGTGTATTTTTTTGAGGTTAATGTCATTCACTTTCAGGGAAACTTTCAAACCTGACAGCAATTCTTCTACTTCAGTTTCGTATCTGCCTTCTTTAGTATAATTGGCTTCCCGTCCGCCAACGCTTGTGATTATCAGCGCATCTTTTCCGGACAAGATATTGATTCCGTTTTCCGAAACCCAGCGCATATCAAAAACCTCATCTATCCACAACTTCAGCAATGGCGGAAGTCCAAACCAGATGATTGGAAAGTGGAAAATAATTCGGTCATATTCTATAATCCTTTTTCTCTCGCGGAAAGGCTGAATATGAAAATCGGGATAATCCTCGTACAAATCCCGGAACGTCACATTGTCCATACCATCATAACATTCTAACAATATAACATTTGTGGTAGAATGTTCGAAATAAGGATGCGCAAATAGAACCAATGTTTTTTTCAAAGAAATCTCGATTTTCGTAAATATAGTGATTTTTTGGGTTTATGTCAAGGATTGGTGTGTTATGAAATTGAGAATTGTTTTGTGGATAGGAATTATTTTGGGATATTTGGATAATACATATATTTTTATGAAAAGTATTTTTCTCTTAGTTTTAACTATATCATTTTACCCGATAAAATCTCAAACTATAATTTTTTTTGAAGACAATGCATTAAAAGAAAAACTCCTTGAAGCAACACAGGAGAATAAAATTGCTAAAAATAAAGATGGAGAAAAAATAAAAATAGATGTTGATAACAATGGAGAAATCGACACAAATGAAGCTCTTTTTGTGGTTTCTTTAAATTTATATCCTGGCGATATAAGTAAATTAGGTGGAATTGAAAAATTTGAAAATTTGAAAAATCTTGACTTGGCAACAAATAATTTAACAAAATTTGAGAATATCAACCTCCCAAACTTAGAAACTTTAGATTTATTAGACAATGATATTATCTCCCTTAAAATTGATAATTTAAAAAACCTCAGAACCATAACTTGTCAGCAAAATAAATTAAAAAAATTATCCATAATTGGATTAGAAAATCTTGAATCTATATTTTGTAATATTAATCCTATTAGAAAAACTGTTTTGAAAAATTTGCCAAAACTAACTCACATAGGAACTGATAATTGAAAATTATTTAAAAAAAGTAAATCTACTTTATATAAAACAAAAACCCGGACAAAAAATCCGGGTTTTATTATATTTATTTCTCAATTTACCATCCGCCAGACGCACCACCGCCACCGAAACTTCCGCCGCCGCCGAAGCCTCCAAATCCACCACCGCTGCTTCCGCCTCCAAATCCTCCGCCACCGAAACTGCCTGGGAACGGGAATGGAAAAAATCCGCCCCGGTATCTTCGGCTTCCTTTTCTGGATAGCGTGTAATCGTCATCGTCGTTATTACCACCATTGTTACCCTTCATTATATTGATTAAAACAATAATGATGATGATAATTAAAATAATGGCTCCAATACTGATTCCACCTTCTTGTTTTTGTTTCTTGACAATTGGTTTGAATTTCCCCTGAACTGCTTCCATTATGGCAGAAGTTCCTTGATCGATTCCGTTGTACCATTCTCCTTTTTTGAAACTTGGCGTTACAAGATAATCCAAAATCTGACCTGCAACCGAAGCTGTCAAATATTGCTCAACGGCTCGACCTTGCTGGATAGACATTGTATGGTCTTCCGTCGCAATCAGGAAAACCACACCATTATCAACGCCTTTTTGTCCGATTCCCCATTTTTCGCCGTACATCGTTGCGAGATAATTCACATCTTCGCCACTTGTAGTCGGGAGAATAATGACCTCGATTTCTGTGGAAGTTGAATCTGAAAACTTAATGAGTTTTTGATTCAGTGCGTCTTTTTCAGATTCTGATAACAAATTGGCTTTATCATAAACAGGATAAAGAATCGCTGGTTTTTCCGGCACCAGCTGAGCTTTGGAAAACAATCCAAAAACCAGGAATAATGCGAAAATATATCGTTTAAGAGAAGCTGATATCATTGGGTAATTCATTGATATTTTCCCCAGAAATTGGGAAATATTTTTTCAGTTCGAGTCCGGTTTTCAGAATGGCATCTTTCAGACCTTTGTAGTAATTTTTTTGCGCAAATTCAGCCGTCATCTCGTCGTGAACTGTGTCCCAAAACGATTGCTGCACCTTCTTATGAATCCCTTCATCACCAATAATCGTGAGATAATGCTGTTCAAAATTCACATAGAACAAAACACCATTTCTCTCTTTGGTGTGATGCATTTCCAGCGAACGAAATATCTCGAAAGCCTTCTTGGCAAAATCATCTTCACTCGTAGAATCGATATGCACACGTATTTCGCCTGAAGAATGATCTTCAGCTATTTTAATGGCCTCCACAAGGGAAGCCATTTCTGTATTGGTTAGAAAATCTGTCATTATTCTGTGAATGCAGGAGGTGCTTTTTCTGCACCAGCTTCAGCTTTGAAATATGGTTTTTCTTTGAAGTTAGAGAAATTAGCAATCAAGCTGTTTGGAAACGTTTTGATGCTTGTGTTATATTCTCTAGCCGCATCGTTGTAGTAAACCGTTTCTGAACGGATGCTATTTTCAATCGCTGTATATTCTCTTTGGAAGTTGATGTATTGCTGGTCAGCTTTCAAATTAGGATAACTTTCCACAACTGCCAATAATCTACTCAATGAACCACTTAATTCACCTTGTGCCGCCTGGAATTTCGCCATATCAGCTTCGGTCATATTCGTTGGGTCGATGTTCACAGAAGTTGCTTTTGACCTTGCTTCAACCACTTTTGTCAAAGTTTCCGACTCAAATTTAGCATAAGATTTTACTGTTCTTTCCAGATTTGGAATCAGGTTCGCTCTTTTCTGATAAACCGTTTCTACGTTAGACCATTTGGAGTTCACCATTTGTTCCTGGCCTACAAAGCCGTTTCTCTTTCCGACTGCCCAAAATCCAACAATTGCAATTAATGCTGCAACAACGATTAATACAATACAACCTTTACCTTTCATAGTTTGATGTGTTTTAAAATTTTAATTAAACCAAATATACAAATTATATGCAATCGCATCTGATTTATAGTTTATTTTTCAAAAACCTTCGCTTCTTCCCAAAGCTCATCCATTTCAACAAGATTCAAATTGGATAAAATCAAGTTTTTACTCAATGCCAATTCCTCCATTTTCTGAAATCTGGAAATGAATTTCGAATTGGTTTTTTCCAAAGCTGTATCAGCATTCAAGCCAGAAATTCTGGCATAATTAATCAAAGAAAAAAACACATCGCCCAACTCCATTTCTTTTTTATCCTTATCCGTTTCCTGATGAAACTCCTGCAATTCCTCCCGCACTTTTCCCCAGGCATCGTCCGCAGAATCAAACTCAAAACCAATACCTTTCACTTTATCCTGAATTCTGTAAGCTTTGATAATTGGTGGCAAACCTTTCGGAACACCTTCTAAAACAGATTTATTACCTTCTTTTAATTTCAGTTTTTCCCAATTTTGTTTCACAGCTTCCTCATCTTCCGCAACAGCGTCACCATAAATATGCGGATGACGGAAAATCAACTTTTCGTTGAGAGAATTGATCACATCAGCGATATCAAAACTTTCCTTTTCCGAACCAATTTTCGCATAAAAAACCAAATGCAGCAAAACATCGCCCAACTCCTTTTTGATTTCCTGCAAATCCTCATTCAAAAGCGCATCGGACAATTCGTAAGTTTCTTCCAAAGTCAGATGACGCAACGTTTCAAAAGTTTGCTTTTGGTCCCACGGACACTTTTCCCGCAAGTCATCCATTATATCAAGAAGCCTTCCAAAAGCCTCCATTTTTTCCTGTTTTGTATTCATTTTTCAATATTTATTTGACTTCGTCGAACCTTGGTTTGGGCGCCTATTTCCACCCTCCGTTCCCAAACCTAACGAAGTGGTTCGACGAAGTCAATCTTTTTTGCAAGACGTTTTTCAGTTCAAAAGAACGTGAGCAGTCGCAAAAAAGGATTTCCACTCAGGTCGGGGCACGCTTCGCCAAGTTTCAATATTTGTCCTTCCTTACATCATCTATCACAATATGACTATTGATTTCCAGCAATTCTTTTAGAAATTCTCCTTGATTTTTTGGCGTGATGTAAAGGTCATTCTTATATTTTGAAAAGATAATCAATCCGCCAACCGACGTTCCACATTTGTTAAAGCCGCTCCACATTGTTTCTCCGATTCGGATTTTAGTGATTTTAAAAATGCTCACTCTGAAAATATCGAAGATGACATTCACAACCAATTCTTCGCCGTCAATCCTGATTTTAATAAAGAAAAAACTAATTAATAAAACCGAATTCACAACCAACAAAAGGAATAACATTGTCAGCCATCCTGAAAATGGCGTATCAAAGTAAGATGCAATTGCAATCCAAACAAAAAGCAAACTGATTCCTAAAAATAAAGAACCATAAATCCAATCTCTTTTGCTTGCGTAAACTTTCATTAATGTGATTTATTTTGAAGCATCGGGACAAATTTATATACTCCAAATTCCTCTTTTTCAAATTGTGTATCTGATATTTTCGTGAATCTGTAAAGAATCTGTTCATCCGTTTTCCCCAATGGAATGACCATTTTCCCACCGACTTTCAGCTGTTTTAATAATTCGGTTGGGAGAATTTCTGCGCCACACGTTACCAATACTTTATCAAAAGGCGCAAACGTTGGTAAACCTGCAAATCCATCACCGAAACTTTGAAACTTTGGCCTCATATGCAGTTCTCTGAAAATCTTGGTAGAAAAATCATACAAATCTTTTTGGCGTTCAACCGTGTAAACCAATGCTTTCATTTGAATCAAAACAGCCGTCTGATAACCACAACCTGTTCCTATTTCTAAGATTTTTTCACCTTCGTTCACTTCTAATAACTCGGTTTGTTCGGCAACAGTTGACGGATGAGAAATCGTCTGTTTCGCAGCAATCGGAAACGCACGGTCTTCGTAAGCATAATCTTCAAAAACACTTTCGATGAAAAGATGCCTTGGAACTTCGTTCACTGCATTCAAAACAAAAGAATCCGTAATCCCGATTTTCTGATGAAGATAATCTACCAATTGTTTCCTTTTGCCTTTGTGAACGTAAGTATCTCTCATTATTCGGGTTAGTCTTTTTTAAATCTCCTGCAATTTCGGAAGGAAATTTTTAAAATCCAAACAACAATCATAATTTTAAAAATTAATCAATAATTATCATCACAATCGAAATAAACTTTATAAATTTGACTGTTTTTTTATTAAAAACGTAAACAATGTTTTAATTAATTGAATGAAAGAATGGAAGTTATGAAGAAAACAAGAGCTTACATCAAAGGCACCGGCTCTTATGTTCCGCCAAAAATTTTAAAGAATGATTTTTTCGAAAAAGTGGGTTCGTCGGACGAATGGATTTTTAAGAATCTGGGAATCAGAGAACGCCGAATTGCGGAAGGTGAAGTGACGAGCGATTTGGCTTACAAAGCTGGATTAAGAGCTTTAGAAAATACAGGTGTCACACCAAAAGACATCGATTTGATTATTGTTGCAACTTCGACTCCAGACAGACAAGCGCCATCAACCGCGTGTTTTGTACAGGAAAAAATGGAAGCGCCACAAGCGGTTGCTTTCGATATATCTGCAGTTTGTTCCGGCGGGCTTTATGGCATTGCAATTGGTTGTCAGTTTATAGAAACCGGAATGTACAAAAACGTTTTGGTCATCGGCGCTGATACTTTTTCAACGATTACCAATTGGGAGAGAAAAGATTCGGTTTTCTTTGGAGATGGCGCTGGTGCGATTTTATTATCCGCAACCACTGAGGATAAAGGTTTTATGGATTTTAAACTGCACGCAGACGGAACAGGAAAATACCATTTTAATATTCCGGCTGGCGGTTCGGAAATGCCGGCTTCGGAAGAAACTTTGAAACAAGGCCTTCATTATTTCCAGATGAACGGAAAAGAAGTTTTTGAAACCGCAACCAGAGTTTTACCCGAAACAATCAACGAAATTTTGGAAGCCAACCAACTGACTTCCGATAATGTAGATTGGGTCATCCCTCATCAGCCAAGCATCAGAATTCTTCAGGAAACTGCCAGAAAAACTAATATTCCTTTCGAAAAAGTGATGACGAATATGGACAAATACGCCAATACTTCCGGCGGAACCATCCCAATTGTCCTCGACGAAACTTACAAAAGCGGAAAAATCCAATCAGGAAATCTTCTACTTTTCGCGGCAGTTGGTTCCGGATGGACCTGGGGAACTGCTCTTTATAAAGCGTAAGCTAATTCATTAATTTTTAATT
>Ga0308163_10004992_pt1 | contig 10298 bp, 9 predicted proteins | sample PhyTR1_FD_201037 | JGI IMG/M metagenome (GOLD analysis project Ga0308163, IMG submission 201037) | Phyllosphere microbial communities from UC Gill Tract Community Farm, Albany, California, United States - DLSLT.R1 | ecosystem: Host-associated > Plants > Phyllosphere > Unclassified | place: USA...
GCCCGCAAAATTCGCGTCTGGATTGCAGCCGTCTGAACAGTGAATGGCAGGTCAGCCAGCCCGACTGGCAGGTTGCACTCCAAGAGTGTTTGGCTGAGCAAGGCTAACCTCCCCCTTAACATCTGCGCCACGCTTTAGTGGCGGGCTTGCTCGCGATGGGATCAACACGGCAAGCACGTCATAACGAGTTGCCTACATCGCGAACAAGCCCACTATCACAAGCTCCTTAGCCCCCATCACACCCATACTGCTACGCATCCTCACCCTTGGATGTGCATCACGCTTTAGTAAAGGCAGGAAGAACTCCAATTTCCTACCTTCAATAGGTTTTAAACCTTCGCCAGAGAGGGATCGGGCTGACTTTAATCCTAGGAGTGCTCACGTACAGTCTCGCCGCCGTTAACGAACGGACTGACATATCTCTTGGAGCTTTACGATGAAAAAAATATGGATGCCTGCTGCTCTTGCTGCAGTAGTTTTGGCCACCAGCGGTTGCATGAGCCACAACATGAGCCAGCCAAACGCTCCAATCGCAGGCACTGTCACTGCCGACTTGAAAGCAAATATTGAGGTTGGCGGCGAAATCACTGGCCAATCGTCTTCCGACATCCTGTTCGGCCTGCTGAAAATCAGCGGTGACAGTGAGTTCGCAGATGGCGTGTCGTATGGCGGCCCAGCCCCTGCTTTCAGCCTGCCTGATCCGGTATCGGCCACCAAAGCCGCTGCCGCTTACAAAGCAGTGAAAAGTTCGGGAGCTGACTTGATCGTTGCTCCACGTTACGCCGTATCGGTTGAAGATTATTTCATCTTCAAGAAGGTGAACGTGACGGTAACTGGCAACAAAGGCACCATCAAAAACATCCGCTAAGTCGTGTGTTGCGTCAGGTCTGCTGTTAGACCGACGCGCTCGGGCTGATTCCCCCACTCAGCACATACCCTGTTTAAGCCGATTGACCTAATGGTCGGCCTGAACAGCGAGCGAACGGTTACCAGCAGCCTGGCTCGGCGGGACATAAGTCCCGCCACCTACCCTCAAATGACGACGTTGCGAATAAATCGAACAACCTTGTCACCCTCATTGCAGTAAGCATGGGGCTTATTGCTGGCGTACATGTAAAACTCCCCCGCGCTGAAAGTGAATGACTGCTCGTCTATCACTAACGTTAAACACCCTTCAAATACATATAGCTGTTCGCTCCAACCATCAGCATCAGCTTGCGAGTGGTATTGATCGCCAGGCTCCAGAGTCCACTCCCACAGTTCCACTTCTTTACAGGCCACGGCCTTGGCCAGCAAGACGGCTTTGCTTCGTGTGTTGGTTCCGGCCCATGCCAGTTCATTGATACGACTCTGATCGACGGCATCAGGCGCTTGGATCAAATCACTGAACGCAACATTCAGCGCCTCTGCAACCCGATCGAGGGTACTCAAGCTGACATTTTTCTCGCCTGCCTCAATTGCGACAAGCATCCGGCGACTGACTCCCGATAAGTCCGACAAGGCACTTTGGCTGAGCTGGGCAAGCAGTCTCAAACGCCGAACGTTCTGACTAACATGCTGCAAGACCGAAGCACGCTGCACGGCGCCTCGCTGTAAAGAATCGACTTGGGAATTTTCATTGCGCACTATATTGCTCACTCTATGGAGCTGCGCAGTATACTGCTCAGCTTTGACGCATTGTGCGTCTCTCCTCTTATAGCGTGCAAGGTTATGTCTAAGTTGAACTCTTTCAAGTTCGCAGCTTTTGCTTCCCGTTTCAGCAAAGCGGAATGTGTGTTGATCCTGATCACAATGATCTGGGGGGGCACCTTTTTGTTGGTCCAGCATGCGCTTACGTCCAGCGGCCCAATGTTTTTTGTCGGCCTGCGCTTTGCCGCCGCGGCGATTATCGTGGCGCTGTTCTCATATAAAAGTTTGCGCGCGATGACGCTCCTTGAACTGAAAGCGGGTTTTTTTATTGGTACCTCAATCATGCTCGGTTATGGCTTGCAGACCGTGGGCCTGCAAACCATTCCCAGTAGTCAATCAGCATTTATCACCGCACTTTACGTACCGTTCGTGCCACTGCTGCAGTGGATGGTGCTAGGTCGCAGACCTGGCCTGATGCCCAGCATTGGTATCGTGATAGCGTTTGCCGGGTTGATGCTGTTATCCGGCCCCGCGGGGGCATCGTTGAGTTTTAGCCAGGGCGAGATCGTGACCCTGATCAGCGCAATCGCCATCGCCGCAGAGATAATTCTAATCAGCGCCTATGCCGGCAAGGTTGATGTGCGCCGGGTAACGGTAGTCCAGCTCAGCACGGCGTCTATTTTGTCCTTTATGTTGGTTGCGCCAACCGGCGAAGCGATTCCCGATTTCTCTTGGCTGTTGTTGGTCAGTGCCGTGGGTTTAGGCGCTGCAAGTGCTGCCATTCAGGTGGCCATGAACTGGGCGCAAAAAAGTGTTTCACCGACCCGCGCCACCCTTATTTATGCCGGGGAACCGGTGTGGGCCGGCATTATTGGGCGCTTGGCGGGTGAGCGTTTACCCGGTCTAGCGTTGATCGGAGCTGGATTGATTGTTGCAGCAGTGATCGTAAGTGAGTTAAAACCTAAGGGTAAGACACCTAAGGAGACGGATGATCAGCAAGGCAAGCAAGCCTGTGAGTAATGCTGTGACACCACGTTCACCCGGTTAAACCTCATCATTGCTAACGATCAGCGCACTGCCCGCTCGCTACCTCGCGCGCGGCGCGCGCTTTAAGGAAGCGCGTATGTAAGGAAGACACACGACTTGTTATTAAAGATTTGCACACATTTTGTAGGATTCATCTACCGATCCGTTGTTGGTGATCCTCAAGTCGGCACGTATGATCGCTCACAAACTCCTGCAGATTAGAAGCCTATGTCCCTGATAGTTCTACTGCTTCTGCCATTTATTGGCAGCTGTCTGGCGGCTGTTTTGCCGCACAACGCACGTAACAGTGAATCACTATTGGCCGGTTTGATCGCTCTGATCGGCGTAGTCCAAGTAGCCCTGCTCTATCCACAAATCGCCCACGGTGGCGTGATTCGTGAAGAGTTCATGTGGCTGCCGAGTCTCGGCCTCAATTTTGTCCTGCGCATGGACGGATTCGCCTGGCTGTTTTCAATTCTGGTTCTGGGCATTGGCGCTCTGGTGTCTCTGTACGCCCGCTATTACATGTCGCCCGAAGACCCTGTGCCGCGTTTCTTCTCTTTTTTCCTGGCTTTTATGGGCGCGATGCTCGGGCTGGTGATTTCTGGGAATCTGATCCAGATCGTGTTTTTTTGGGAGTTGACCAGTCTCTTCTCGTTCCTGCTGATCGGCTATTGGCACCACCGCTCGGATGCCCGCCGCGGCGCTTATATGGCGCTCATGGTCACTGGCACCGGTGGTTTATGCCTGCTGGCGGGGGTCGTACTGCTCGGCCATGTCGTCGGCAGCTACGATCTGGATGTCGTGCTGGCCGCAGGCGACCAGATCCGCGCTAGCCATTTGTACCCCATTTTGTTACCGCTGATCCTGATCGGCGCCCTCAGTAAAAGTGCACAGTTCCCGTTTCATTTCTGGCTGCCCCACGCGATGGCAGCGCCCACTCCCGTATCGGCTTATCTGCACTCGGCGACGATGGTCAAGGCCGGCGTGTTCTTGTTGGCACGCTTGTGGTCACCTCTGTCCGGGACTGAAGAGTGGTTCTGGATTGTCAGCGGCGCCGGGGCCTGCACCTTGGTTCTGGGCGCTTACTGCGCAATGTTCCAAAACGATCTCAAAGGCTTGCTGGCGTACTCGACCATCAGCCACTTGGGCCTGATCACCTTGCTGTTGGGCCTTAACAGCCCGCTGGCGGCAGTGGCGGCAGTGTTCCATATCCTTAACCATGCGACGTTCAAAGCGTCGCTGTTTATGGCCGCAGGAATCATCGACCACGAAACCGGCACACGAGATATTCGCAAGCTCAGCGGTCTGTTCAAGTTAATGCCGTACACCGCCACACTGGCGATGGTGGCCAGTGCGTCGATGGCCGGTGTGCCGCTGCTCAACGGCTTCCTGTCAAAAGAGATGTTCTTTGCCGAAACCGTATTTATCAACTCCACGGCGTGGGTTGAAATTGCCCTGCCTGTGATCGCGACTATTGCCGGTACATTTAGTGTGGCCTACGCGCTGCGCTTCACGGTGGACGTATTCTTTGGCCCGCCCGCCACCAACCTGCCTCATACCCCACACGAGCCTCCGCGCTGGATGCGTGCTCCGGTAGAGCTGTTGGTTTTTACCTGCCTGATGGTCGGTATTTTCCCGGCTCAGACGGTGGGTCCTTTACTCGCTGCGGCCGCGCAGCCCGTGGTGGGTGGCGAACTGCCTGAGTACAGCTTGGCCATTTGGCACGGCCTGAATGCGCCAATGATCATGAGCTTGGTCGCCATGTCATGCGGTATCTTGCTTTATGTGTTGTTGCGCAAGCAGCTCAAGCTCGAGCGTTTCCCGCTGCCGCCACTGATTAGATACTTCAATGGCAAGCGTTTCTTCGAACGCAGCATGGTGGTGATCATGCGCTGGGCGCGGCGCATTGAGCGTCGTATCAGCACGTTACGTTTGCAAACGCAGCTGTTCCTGCTGGTGTTGGCCGCCGTTATTGCGGGGCTGATCCCAATGCTTTACAGCGGCTTGAGCTGGGGCGACAGGCCGAACATCCCCGGTTCGATTGTCTTTGTGACCTTGTGGGTGCTGGCGATTGCTTGTGCGATTGGCGCTGCTTGGCAAGCCAAGTACCACCGTCTGGCAGCCTTGACCATGGTCAGTGTCTGCGGCTTGATGACGTGCGTGACCTTCGTTTGGTTCTCGGCGCCGGATCTGGCCTTGACTCAGTTGGTGGTAGAAGTAGTGACCACCGTTCTGATTCTGCTCGGTCTGCGCTGGCTGCCACGTCGGATCGAAGAAGTTTCGCCATTGCCTGGCACCCTCAACAAAGCGCGCATTCGTCGTCTGCGTGACTTGCTGTTGTCGATCGCAGTCGGCGGCGGTATGGCGATGTTGTCGTACGCAATGTTGACCCGGCAAACCCCTAACCACATCTCCTCGTTCTTCCTCAGCCGTGCGTTGCCAGAAGGCGGCGGCACCAATGTGGTGAACGTGATGTTGGTGGACTTCCGTGGCTTTGACACCCTAGGTGAAATCACCGTACTGGCCGCCGTGGCATTGACGGTATTCGCCCTGCTGCGTCGCTTCCGCCCTCCTAAAGAGAGCATGCAGTTGCCTGCACAGCAGCGTTTGCTGGCCAAAGACGTCGTCACTGACTTGGTTAACCCGCGCAGTGCCAGCGATACCGCCTTGGGCTTTATGATGGTGCCTGCCGTACTCGTGCGTTTGCTGCTGCCGATAGCCTTTTTGGTGTCGATGTATCTGTTTATGCGTGGCCACAACCAGCCGGGCGGCGGATTCGTCGCAGGCTTGGTGATGTCGGTGGCGTTCATACTGCAATACATGGTCGCGGGCACGCAGTGGGTCGAGGCGCAAATGAGCTTGCGTCCGTTGCGCTGGATGGGCACCGGTTTGCTGTGTGCAACGCTAACTGGCCTGGGCGCAATGCTCGTGGGCTATCCATTCTTGACCACTCATACCGCGCACTTCAGCTTGCCGGTGCTGGGTGAGATTCACTTGGCCAGTGCGTTGTTTTTTGACATTGGTGTGTTTGCCGTTGTGGTCGGCGCCACGTTGCTGATCCTGACAGCGTTGGCTCACCAATCGGTACGAGCCCACCGTCCCGCCCTCCAATCCAAGACGGGAGCTGCCTGATGGAAGAAGTTATCGCTATCGCTATCGGGGTGCTCGCCGCCTCGGGCACTTGGCTGGTCCTGCGCCCTCGAACCTTTCAGGTGGTGATGGGGCTGTGCTTGCTGTCCTACGGGGTTAACCTGTTTATTTTCAGCATGGGCAGCCTGTTCATTGGTAAGGAGCCCGTTATTAAAGCGGGTGTGCCGCAAGATTTGCTCAACTACACCGACCCCTTGCCGCAAGCACTGGTGTTAACCGCAATCGTCATCAGTTTCGCCATGACTGCGCTGTTTCTGGTGGTCTTGCTGGCCTCTCGCGGCTTGACCGGTACCGACCATGTGGATGGCCGGGAGCCTAAAGAATGAATCTGATGTCGCATCTGATTGTCGCCCCAATCCTATTACCGCTGTTTACCGCAGCGTGCATGTTGTTGCTGGGTGAAAAACATCGCCCGCTCAAAGCTCGGATAAACCTGTGCTCGACCCTAATTGGGCTGTGCATTTCGATTGCGTTGCTGCTCTGGACTCAACAACAGAGCAGCCCTGCCTCGATTGGCGTGTACTTGCCCAGCAACTGGCAGGTGCCCTTCGGTATTGTGCTCGTGGCGGATCGCTTATCAGCGCTGATGCTCGTGCTTACAGGTGTTATCGCCAGCTGTGCGCTGTTGTTTGCCATGGCTCGCTGGGATCGCGCTGGCTCCAGCTTTCATGCGCTGTTCCAGATCCAACTAATGGGGCTATACGGCGCCTTTCTGACCGCCGACCTGTTTAACCTGTTCGTGTTCTTCGAAGTGCTGTTGGCCGCTTCTTACGGTCTGATGCTGCACGGCTCGGGTAAAGCGCGCGTCTCGGCAGGTTTGCATTACATTGCGATCAACCTGTTGGCATCGTCATTGTTTCTGATTGGTGCCGCGTTGATCTACGGCGTCACCGGCACGCTGAACATGGCTGATCTGGCGTTCAAAATCCCATTGGTGCCAGAAGCCGACCGAGGCTTGCTGCACGCCGGGGCTGCCATTCTGGCCATCGCCTTCCTCGCTAAGGCCGGGATGTGGCCGCTGAACTTCTGGTTGGTGCCCGCCTACTCTGCAGCCAGCGCGCCGGTGGCAGCGCTGTTTGCGATCATGACCAAAGTCGGGATCTACACGGTCTTGCGTCTGTGGACCTTGCTGTTCTCGGGTCAAGCCGGGGCTTCCGCCTACTTTGGCAGTGACTGGCTGATCTACGGCGGCATGGCGACGATTGTCTGCGCGGCCATTGCCATCCTCGCCGCCCAACGGCTGGAGCGCATGGCCAGCCTGAGTATTCTGGTGTCGGCTGGGATCCTGTTATCGGCGGTGGGTTTTGCTCAGCCCAATTTGATCTCTGCTGCGCTGTTCTATCTAGTCAGCTCCACCTTGGCACTGAGCGCCTTGTTCTTGCTGGCCGAATTGATCGAACGTTCGCGCTCCTCCAGTGAGTCACTGATCGAGGAGGACGCCGAAGCGCTGCCAACTCTGATTGAGCCGCCGCCCCGCGGAAGCAACCTCGACGATGAACAAAAAGTGGTCGTTGGGCAGATCATTCCCTGGGCGATGGCGTTTTTGGGCTTGAGCTTCATCGCTTGCGCCCTGTTGATTATCGGCATGCCGCCCCTGTCCGGGTTTATTGGCAAGCTCAGCTTGCTCAATGCGCTGCTGAACCCCGCAGGTTTGGGCACCGACATTAACGCGCCCATTTCAACCGCTGCTTGGTGCTTGTTTACGCTGCTGATCCTCTCTGGGCTGGCGTCCTTGATTGCCTTCTCGCGCATGGGCATCCAGCGTTTTTGGACACCTTTGGAGCGACCATCGCCGATCCTGCGACGCTTGGAATGCGTGCCTATCGTGTTGCTGCTGGGGCTTTGCATCGCACTGACGATCAAAGCAGAACCGTTGCTGCGTTACACCCAGGCGGCAGCCGATACCTTAAACAACCCAGAACGTTATGTAATGGCTGTCATGGGCTCACGCCCGGTGCCTAGCCCGGAAGGCAAAGCAGCGCTAGAGGAGTTCAAGCCATGAAGCGTTTGTTCCCTGCTCCTTGGTTGTCATTGGCCTTGTGGGTGTTGTGGTTACTGCTCAATTTGTCATTGAGTGCCGGGCACATTTTGCTGGGTGCTGCCTTGGCGTTTTTGGCCCCGATCATGTTCGCGCCCTTACGGCCTCTGCCGATCAAAATCCACCGTCCGGGCGTGATCATTAAATTGTTCTTGTTGGTTGGCCGTGACGTGATCGCGTCTAACCTCGCCGTGGCGTGGGGCGTACTCAACCTACGCAGATGTCCGCCACGCTCCAGGTTCATTAAAATTCCGCTCGAACTGCGTGATGCCAACGGCCTTGCGGCTTTGTCGATGATCACCACCGTGGTGCCGGGTACGATTTGGTCCGAGTTGGCCTTGGACCGAAGCGTGTTATTGCTGCATGTCTTCGACCTAGATGACGAAGCGCAGTTTATTGAGCACTTTAAAACGGCTTACGAGCGCCCTCTGATGGAGATCTTCGAATGAGTGCCCTGCTCTCCAATGCCATTTTGATTAGCTTGTTTTTCTTTAGCTTGGCGATGGTGCTGACCGTGATCCGACTGTTCAAAGGCCCCTCGGCCCAAGACCGGGTTTTGGCACTGGATTACCTGTACATCGTGGCCATGCTCATGATGTTGGTCTTGGGCATTCGCTATGCCAGTGACACCTACTTTGAGGCCGCCTTACTAATAGCCCTGTTTGGCTTTGTGGGCTCGTTTGCGCTGGCCAAATTCCTGCTGCGTGGTGAGGTTATCGAATGAATTCCATCAGCGAGCTGTCTCTGTGGATCGAAATACCCGTGGCTGTGCTGCTGGTGGTCAGTAGCCTGTTTGCCCTGTGTGGCGCGCTAGGAATGCTGCGCCTTAAAGATTTTTTCCAGCGCATGCACCCTCCTGCACTGGCCTCAACCCTTGGTGCTTGGTGTGTGGCACTGGCTTCAATTCTGTACTTCTCGGCCCTTAAATCGACTCCGGTTTTGCATGCCTGGCTGATCCCCATTTTGCTGGCAATCACCGTGCCGGTGACCACACTGCTCTTGGCCCGCACCTCATTGTTCCGCAAACGCATGGCAGGCGAAGATGTCCCCGCCGAAGTCAGCAGCGGCGGCCGCAGCGAAGGCGGCTCTTAAAACCCACTCCTAGGAGCTGCCGCAGGCTGCGATCTTTTGATCTTTACAAGTAACAATACCGGTCAACTAACAAAGATAGATGTACCGATTACATCCAGCCCAGCCAGCTCCAATACGTCGCACCGAACAGCAGCATCAGCAAGTAACCTATCACTGTGACCACCAGCCCAACCTTCGCAAACTGTTTGGCGGTGAAGGTTTGCGTGCCCAAGCAGACCATGTTCTGTGGGGCGTTGATGGGCAAAATAAAGCCATAGCTCATCACAAAGCCCAGCAGCATGGTCATGCCTAACCGGCTAAATTCGCCCGGCAAGGTTTGCAGCACCGCGATCAAAATCGGCAATAAAGCAGATGTCAGCGCGGTGGCACTGGCAAACCCTAAGTGGATCACAATCAAAAACGCCCCAAGAATCGCAAAGATCCCCAACGGCCCGACTTGATCCAGCCCGGTGTTAAGCACCACTTGCCCACCCAACCATTGCCCGGCCTGAGTCGTCAGCAACGCCGTGCCTAGGCTGATCCCCACCCCGAACACAATTACCGTGCCCCACGGGATGCGCGACTGTACGTCCTTCCAAGTCATCACCCCAAAACGCGGTAGCAGCAACACCACCAGCCCGGCGTAAGTGATTGAGGTGGTGTCAAAACTGTGCAACTTGCCTTCAGTGGCCCAGCCGAGCAGCAACGCGATCGACACTGCCATCAAGCGTTTCTGCGGCCCTGTCATGGGGCCCAACTCAGCCAATGATTTTTCTACCGACTCTTTACCCCCTGGGATGCTGTCACTCTCAGGCGGGAGCATTTTAAGCACCACAAATAACAACACCGCCGACATGATGATGGCCCACGGCGCACCTGCAATCAGCCAATCGAGCCAGTTGACCCGCTCGCCCAGCATCTTATCCATAAAGCCAACCGTCAGCAGGTTTTGCGCGGCGGCTGTTTGAATCCCGACGTTCCAGATACTGGTGCCCTGTGCCACTACAATCATGATCCCGGCAGCGATGTTAGAGCGCTTATCAACGCCAAACGCCAGAATCACCCCCATCATGATCGGCACCACACACGCACTGCGCGCGGTGGCACTGGGCACAACCAGGCTGAGCAAAATGGTGACCGCAATTGCGCCGATCAAAATGCGTCGGGTACTGGTGCCGATTCGTGACAGCGTGACCAACGCGATGCGCCGGTCCAGCCCGGTATGGGTCATGGCCGCAGCAATAAACAGCGCCCCGGCTACCAGCGCCAGCGCAGCATTCGAAAACCCGGTCAGGGCCATCGTGATGCCGGCATTTGTGCCGTAGATTTTCGACGGATCATCCAGAGTGGGCGCCATGCCAATCAAAAACGCCATCAGCGA
>Ga0308163_10004993_pt1 | contig 10297 bp, 9 predicted proteins | sample PhyTR1_FD_201037 | JGI IMG/M metagenome (GOLD analysis project Ga0308163, IMG submission 201037) | Phyllosphere microbial communities from UC Gill Tract Community Farm, Albany, California, United States - DLSLT.R1 | ecosystem: Host-associated > Plants > Phyllosphere > Unclassified | place: USA...
GACCGGGATCTTGTCCTTCAGTCGCTCGCCGAACACCGACAGCATCGCCCCATATTCCATCTTGTCGTTCTCGGGCGTCGATGTGCCATGGGCGTTGATGTAGCCGACTTCCTCGTGGGATAGACCGGCATCTTCAAGAGCGGCGCGTATCGTGGCAATTGCCGGACCGCCGTCCGGGGACGAGCGGGTGCGATGGAAATGGTCGGCCTTTTCGCCGCAGCCCTTCATGATGCCGAGGATCTTGGCGCCACGTGCAATCGCGGCTTCGAGCGATTCCAGCACCAGTGTCGCAGCCCCTTCGGCGATGACGAAACCGTCACGATCCTTGCTGAAGGGCTTAGATGCCTTTTCTGGCGGATCGTTCTGGGTGGACAGCGCCGACAGCAGAGCAAAACGGATCAGCGCCTCGGCACCAACGGAGCCGTCGGTCGCAACCGTCAGCGCGCGACTGGTGCGGCCCTGGCGGATTGCCTCGACGCCCAACTGGATCGCGGTAGCACCGGACGCACAGGCGGTCGACAACGTGACCGGCAGGCCACGGGTGCCGAACCGGTCGGCGAGCCGCTCGGAAATCGAGCCGAACTGCACGGCTTCGAGAAACACCGGATCGGCCTCCTCGCGCATGGCGGCCAGCAGACGATGATAGGCATGACCTTCAGCGCTATCGGCGGGCGCCCGCTCGGCAAGCGCAAAGCGGTCGTCCCATTCCGGCTCCACCGGCGGCGCGGCGAGAAACAACGGCCCTTCGAAATCACCGTTCAGCCCGGCCTGGGCCAGCGCCTCGATGGTGGTCTCGCGCGCCATGGCATAGGAGCGCTCGACGGCGTTGATCGCGGGAATGTCGATGAAATCGACCGTGCCGCTGATACGAGTGTTCAGCCCCTCGGTCGGGAAACGGGTGATCTTGTGGATCCCGGAAATACCGCCTGTGAGCTTAGACCAGTTGTCGGAAATGCCCTGGCCGAGCGAGGTGATGACGCCCATGCCAGTGACGGCGACGATAGGGCGACCGAAATGATCGGTGAAACGAGATTGAGTCATGGTCGTCTCCTCACTGCTGCGCCGAAAGATGGGCCATGCCTTCGCCGCGCACATAACCGACTGTGGTTACGATCGCCTGGCGCGCCGGGGCACTCATGGCAGGCTCTGCCGGATCGAAGGCCGGCACAACGGTCTTGGAATCGAGCGCCAGCGCGGCCAATGCCAGGCCGAGCGGAAATTGCGCTTCCAGCGCATGGCCGGTTATGCCGCTAAAGCCGCGGACTGTCGCCCCTGGGAAGGCGCTTTCCAGCGCTGCCTTTTCGCGGGCAGAAATATCGTGCAGGCCGCTTGCACCAGACAGCACCAGGCCGCCTTCAAAGTCCTTGCCGACAGATGCAGCCATGCGAGCCAGGCGCTCTTCCAGGCCGCCATTGTCTCGCCGACCGCGATCGCCCTCAATCCCGTCCAGCACCGCATAGATATGAGCGCCACGGGCTTCGGCGTAAGCGCGCTGTTCCAGCACGAGGAAAGCTCCAACCGTGCCGAGGATCATTCCCCCACCTTGGCCATTCTCGCGCTGCCAGAGCGGCTTCCACTCACCGGTCGCATGGGCCTGGATGCCTTCGACCAGCAGGAAAATGTCGTCACGGTCCGCCACGAAGGCGCCGCCGACCAGCGAATGGGTCGATTGACCGGCACGAATGCGGGCATAGGCGGTCTCGATGGCGGAGATGCCTGCCGCTTCCTCACCCATGAACGTGCGCGAAGAGCCCGTCACCTTATGAACGATGGAAATATTGCCAGCCATCAGATTGGAAAGTTGAGCAAGAAACAGCGTCGGGCGCAGTTCGGTGGTCAGCTTCTCATTGACCAGTTGCGCACGGTCGTTGCGCTTCAGGCCTTCATTGACGATGATCGTATCGACGTTGATATCGCGCTCGCCGCCGCCGGCAGCAACGATCATGTCCATGGTGGAGCAGGCCTGCGCATCGTCTTTCAGCCCGGCATCGTCAAGCGCCAGACCGGCGGCATAGACGCCGAGCCGCTGCCAGTTTTCCATCTGCCGCTGATCACCACGCTTGGCAATCTGAGACGACCAGTCGATCTCAGGCATGGGATGGATGGGATAAGGCGCGAATTTTTCCACCTCGATTTTTGGCGCGACAGCCGACGCGGCAGACAGAAGCGCAAGATGCGGTTCCTTGCCGGTTCCGTGGCTGCTGACAATGCCAATCCCGGTAATCACCACATCGTTTGGCGTCTTATGCATGTCCATAACCTCTTCAGCAATGCCGGGCGGCCACAGCCGGCGCCGGCACACACCTTCCAATCGCCGACCGAGCCAGAGGCTCAAAGGTCCGCGTGGGCCGCCTTGCCCTACTCCGACCGATGGCATTACGCAATACAGCGGCAGGCCCGATGCGGGCGAACGCCGCTGTATTGGGCATTTTTTGTTGCATAATTTTCGCCGCGAACCAATTGCAGCCCAAGGAATTACGCAAAAGGCCGCGCGCAGGAGCGGCGGCCTTATTGATGAAAGTTCTAAAATCTCACTTAACCGGCAGCAGCGATTGCCGCCATTAAACCGATCTCTTCTGCCCTGCCCCGGACGATATCGCCGAGCGGCACCTGGTCGAAAGACATGGTGCGCAGCTTCAGCTGACAATCGGCAACTTTCTTGCCGTCGGAGGTAATCTTCGCCTTGGTCACGGCAAAGCCTGAACCTTCGTGCTCCAGATGCGCCTCGATCTCGAGAACGGCATTGGGCTCGACGAAACTGCGCATCTTGGCGCCGTCCACCGACATCAGGAAAGGCATGGCGGCAAACTTCGTCGCCGCCAGCACCAGAAGTCCGGAAGCCTGAGCCATGGTTTCGATCAACAACACGCCCGGCACCAGCGGCATGCCCGGGAAATGTCCCTCGAAAACCGGGGATTTTTCCGGCACGACTGAACGCGCCCTCAGATTCAGGCCGCCGAGATCAACCGTCTCGACCCTGTCGATCATCTGGAAATATTCCAGCAGCATGTCAGCAATCCCCCGGCAGAGCCCGTGGCATCAACGTCGAAATCAAGCCTTGGCGGCCCTGAGTTCGTCGATCTTGGCACAGAGGTTCTTCAGCACGAAATACTCTTCCGTGGAAACCTTGCCTTCGTTGACATCCTGGGTCCACTGCTCGAGCGGGATCTTGATGCCGAATTCCTTGTCGATCGCAAACACGATGTCGAGGAAGTCGAGGCTGTCGATGCCGAGGTCGTCGATGGTGTGGCTCTCGGGTGTAATGGTTTCCCGGTCGATCTCGCTTGTCTCAGCAATGATGTCGGCAACTTTATCGAATGTAGCGGTCACGCTAGTTATCCTTCAGAATTTCCAATTCAGCGTCCCACATAGGCAAAACTCCGGCAAAAGCCAATGGCCAGTTTTGTGCACACGCAGCAAAATTGCGGCTGGGATGCTCAAACGGCGATCGAATGCCGTGCTTTGCCACTGGAAAAGTAGCTATCAAACACCGCAGCCACGCTGCGGGCAAACAGACGACCGGTCTGCGTCAGCGTGAAACGGTCCTGCTCGATGCGACAGAGATCATCCCCGTTAGAGGCAACAAAGACCTTGGCCTCGGCGATCAAACCCTCGGCATCTCCAGAAAAGTCGCGGCGCAGGCCGGCAAAGGAGAAGCCGAAATCGCACATGATCCGCTCGATCACGGCCGCCCGCACCCGGTCGTCGGCAGACAGTTCAATGCCACGCACGGCGGCAAGCCCGCTCTCGCTGACAAACCGCTGATATTCTGCCGTCGCAGCGCTGTTTTGAACATAGCCCTGCGGCAATTGGCTGATCGAAGAGGCGCCTAACCCGATCAAGGCATCGGCACCATCCGTCGTATAGCCCTGGAAATTGCGCCTGAGCCGCCCCTGCCGTGCCGCGATAGCCATACTATCCTGGGGTAAAGCGAAATGGTCGATACCAATCGGCTCGTAACCAGCGGAGACCAGCATGGCGGCGGCCATAGACATCTGTTCGTAACGCATCGTCACATCAGGCAGGGAATCATCCGGAATCATCGTCTGATGCTTCTTCATCCATGGCACGTGGGCATAGCCAAACAGCGCCACCCGGTCCGGTGCCAAGGACAGGATATTGTCGACCGTTTTCTCAAGCCTTTTTGTGGTTTGATAAGGTAGCCCATAGAGAATGTCGCAATTGACGGAGGAAGCGCCGCGTTTGCGTACTTCCTCAACCACTGATTTTGTCTGCTCAAATGTCTGGATCCGGTTGATCGCCTTCTGGACATCAGGATCGAAATCCTGAACGCCAAGGCTGGCGCGCGTGAGGCCGATGGCAGCCAGCGCATCATAACGTGGCGCATCGAGATCATTCGGATCCATTTCGACGCTGATCTCGGCATCGTCAGCAAAGCTGAAGCCGGCCCGCAGCCGGTCCATCAACGCCACCATATCTTCCGGGCGCAGCATGGTGGGCGAGCCGCCGCCAAAATGCACGGCCGTGACTTTCGCCTCACGCCCGACGAGCTCAGCGGTCTTTTCGACCTCGCTGAAAAGCGCGGCAAGATAAGAGGTTATCGGCTCATACTTAAGTGTATGTTTCGTGTGGCAAGCGCAAAACCAGCAGAGCCGGTCACAGTAAGGAATGTGAATATAAAGGGAAATTGTCTGCCCCTTGCCCAGCGCGGAAAGCCACTGCGCATAATTGCCGCAGCCAATGCCCGTATGAAAATGGGGGGCGGTCGGATAACTCGTATAGCGCGGAACTGCGGTGGCGTATTTGGCGAGAAGCGCTGGAGCAATCATGGACCATGAACCTTATGAGTGGCTTTTGTTCCATCATTTTATTCGTCGTGCGAAAGCGTACTTTGACTTCGATCAAATTCTTGCTAATCTCGTTCAGGTAGAAAAGCCTTACGGGAGCAGTCGGAGAGAAGGCGCGGAGAGGATGGTAAAACCATGTTCAACGCTGCGGGATCGCCGTCATGCGAACACCATGTCACGTACCGACAGGATCAGGTCTTTGGCGGGACCAACCTGTGCCGAGCGGATGCGGTGAGGCCGGACGAACAAACATCGATACTTCCAGCGGATATCGGCGGATCAAAAGCGCGGGCGCTTTGTCTACGGGGCTGACAATGGATATGCATAGTCGAAAGAGCAGCAATTGCGGCCCGGAAGCACCGGCCGTTTGCAGCGAATGCGAAGCAAGACACGGAGGAGTATGCGCCTCCTTGTCGGTTGTTCAATTGATCGAGCTCAACCGCGTATCGACAAAGCGTCAGATAAGCGCCGGTGGCGAGGTGATCGGTCAGGGCGAGCAGATCGCCAGCTACAGCAATATCGTCAAAGGCGTCGTCAAGCTCTCAAAGATGATGGCCGATGGCCGCCAGCAGATCGTCGGCCTGCAATTTGCCCCCGACTTCATGGGTCGCCCCTTCCTGAAGGAAAGCAGCCTGACGGCGGAAGCCGCAACGGACGCAGAAATTTGCGCCTTCCCCCGCGCGATCATCGACCGGTTGGTGACCGATCTCCCCGATTTCGAGCATAAGCTTCACGAGCAATCGCTCAAGGAACTTGATGAGGCGCGCGAATGGATGCTGACCCTCGGCCGCAAGACGGCCCAGGAAAAGGTCGCGAGCTTCCTATACCTGATCGCAACCCATATCGACCCGCTGCAGAAATTCAGCAAGAATTTCGACCTGCCACTGTCGCGCGCCGACATCGCCGATTTCCTTGGCTTGACGATCGAGACAGTCAGCCGGCAGATGACCAAACTGCGCAAGGATGGCGTTATCATCATTGAAAACAACAGGCATGTGATCGTGCCCGACGGCCGCAAGCTGAAGGAAGCGGCTGGCGCCGATTGATTGCGGCCAATGTCCGACACTCTGACGATCCTGCGCTACCCTCATCCGGTACTGGCCTCACACTGCGAGGCCGTTACGTCTTTTGACGACGGCTTGCAGCAATTTGCTGACGCGCTCTACCTGACCATGCGCGCCGCACCCGGCGTCGGCATCACGGCTGCCCATGTCGGCCGACTGATCCGCCTCGTCATTCTCGACCTTCCAGAACTCGGCGGCCGCCGCGACTATGTCAATCCAGAGCTTCTGACCGTTTCGAACGATGTCATGGACCATCAGGAAGGTAGCGTCTCCATGCCTGGCATGGTCGAAACCGTCACACGGCCACGCCGAATCTCGATGCGCTATCAGACCCTGGGCGGTGAATGGCGCGAGGAAGATTTCGAGGATTTCCCTGCGATATGCATGCAGCATGAAATCGACCAGCTGAATGGCGAGTTCTGGATCAACCGCTTGTCTCGCCTCAAACGCGAGCGACTGCTGAAGAAATGGCAGAAGGCGGAGCGCGCCTAAGGCGCTTCCTGCTCGACCGGCGGGCGCTGCCGGTCCGCCACCTTGTCCTCTATCTCTGTTGCGCGCGGATCTGCCCCGCTGGGACCTAAAGGTACGGTAGACGTCCTTTCGCGCCTCGCGTGAACTAAATCACGGCTGGAACGTTGATTTGGCAGAGAGACAAGGAGAACGTGCCATGATCTTTGCCAAACACGACAATGCTACCTCGACTGAAGACGAACTGCGCGATCTAGAAGAACGCGACCTTCGCGACGGCTGGCCTTATTCGGACACGCCCGGCGCCGCATCCGAAGCGCCCGAAAACCGTGCCTATGGCGAAACCGCCGGCAATTTTGACCGCGATCCCAACCAGGGTTTCCGCATTGACGGCGTTGACGCCACTGGAGAGGAAGAGCCTCTCAAGGACGGACTGGGACCTGACACGATCGGTCGCGAAGACAGCGACGACGTGGAAAACCGCATCGCGGAACGATTCGAAGCCTCCGACTTGATGCTCGACAACGTCGAAATCAGCGTAGATGGCCACACAGCCACCCTCGGGGGCATGGTCGACACCAATGAAGAAATGCGCATGGCCGTGCGTCTGGCGCTAAGCGTCCCCGGCGTACGCCACGTCATCAACGAAATCGAAGCTGTAGGCGTCGACGCTCACCAGCCGGACGATGATTGACATGTAGACATCAAGGTTAGAAACGAGGCAGGCAGCGACAACGTTATTCCCTGCCCTTTGCACATCTAGATGACAAAAGACCCGGCCTAAAGCCGGGTTCTTTGGTGCAGTCGAGACGAATGTAACATGCCGGAAAAGGCCTTATTAGAAGGGACAAGTGTCCCACATCGGAATTTGCGCTCAAGTTGAAAATCAATAGCTTAGTGATCCGGTGTCCCACATCTGAGACTAGCAGCGCGAACTTGAATACCTTCAATCACGCGGCAAATTTCCGTCAGACATACTTACCGCATGCCTCCCGCGATCAAAATTTTAAGAGTCCCCTCCTTATCATCTCATACTGGCAGTCAGGCTGGTATTTTGAAAAAATACGGACTGGCTGAACAAATCTGCTCACCCGCTATGGTATAATCTAATAGACGTATATAAGGCAATTTTAACACGTCACGAATTAGTAATAGGCCATAGCAAATAAAGACGACAGAGGGCGAGACCAAAAATGAGCGAGCTATTTGAAAACCTTTTTATTTCCTGCCCAAACGGCGGGGGCTTATTTTTTATAAACGGATCCAATGTATATTGCCTCGACAACCAAGAAACTACCGGAATATTTATAGACGATAATTTAATTCTGAGAGCCGCTCAGCCAGATGATCTTCATGTTTATGATCAGAAGCCAAAAATAATTGCTGGAAAACAAGCCGGATTTGCGGACGTTCATGATGTTCTTATTCATGATGGAGCCTGCTATATCGTTGGCACAGAGCAAAATGAAGTTGTTAAATTAAGTCCAGATGGTGAAGAACTTCAGCGCTGGAAATATCCAGGCGAGCCGGATTCGTGGCATATTAATTGTCTTACGGTCTGGAATGGCCGGATAGTTTTTTCCGCGTTTGGGAATTTTCGAGAACATCGGCAGTATAAAGGAAACACTTCAAAAAGCGGGTTTGTCCAAGATTTATTGACAGGAGAAGTTCTAGTTAAGAACCTTTCTCAGCCACATAGTGTGATAGCTCGTGGCACGTCACTTATATTAGCGAACTCTGAAGACCGGGAGGTTTTAGAATTCAATGAAGAAGGGACACTACTAAGGTCAAGAGTTCTGGATGGGTATACTAGGGGCATCGCCGTTTTAGACGATGTAATATACGTTGGGATTAGCCGGTCTAGGAACATCGAATCCAATCAAGTTCAAGGCGCCGTGATCGTAGCTCTTGATGCAAACAGTTTCGACGAAATCGGAAGAATCGAAGTCCCGGCTAACGAAATATACACGGTCGCATGTCGCCCAGACGATCAACGCACGATAAAGTCTCTGGCTACTATTTGTCAAAATTCTGCAATTATGTTTGCAGAAAAATTTCAACACGTGGCAACTGACATCGCGACGCTGCAAGAAACATTAAAGCAACGCTCTGTTGAAATCGCAAATCTCAATCAGTGCAAAATCGATAGAGAAAGCGAGATCAACGCCCTTCGTTTGGAGCTCAGTGAGCGCAACGAGCACATTGCTACACTCGACCAAAATCGAGCCAACCAAGAAGGCGAAATCAGCACACTCAATCAGGCGGTCAACGAACTCAAACAGAGCGCCGCCGCAAGAGACGATGAGATGCGCGTACTTAGAGAGAGAATGAGCGACGGTGACAAAGAGGTTACCGATCTCAAGCAGCAAATCGTCGAAAGGGATGACACGATCAGCGCACTGGACGCGGCACTCGAGGAACGCAACGGAAAGATTGCCGGTCTCGAGCAGCAAATCGTCGACAAAGATGACACGATCAGTGCACTCAGCGCTAAAGTCGGCGACCACGAAGAAGAGATTGCCACCCTCAGACAAAGAACTGCGGACATAAACAACGAAATCAGCGAACTTGATCAGACGATCCGTGGACGTGACGAGGAGATTGCCGTTCTCAAGAAGAACGCTTATGATAAAGACAGCGAAATTAGCACACTCAGTGACACACTCGCTGATCAACAAAAGGAGATTGCCAGGTTAAGGCATGTCATCTCCCACACATACGAAGAACTAAGCAGTCGAAGAGAAGAACTAGCAGCGTTGAAAAGCTCACTATCTTGGAAGCTGATGAAACCGTTTCACCACATGTAGTTCCGTCTGCCTGCATCAATTAACAATGCTAATTCTCCTCATCCGAATAACTGCAAGCTAGCCCCCCCCCGTGCGGTAGGCTAGCATGCGGGCGGTTTTATCTCTTGGGTTGAATTAATCTAAATTTATATAAGGCTGAGCCCACTTTGCGAAGGCACAGCAACGGCCATCCAACGGGGCTGACGCCTCTCACGGAGGTACAAGCTGCGCTAATCCGAGCATCAAATAGCTTTTTCTCACTTATTGATCGAACTCAAGAAAGAAGCTACGGTTCTTTTGATACCCTCGGAAAACGTGGTCTTAGGGTGCCATTTAAGCTCATCGTGAGCTTTAGTAACATCCAATATGCTTTTTGGGATATCCACACCTCTGGCTTCCGCAAAAGTTCTCTCTATCCGATACGGCTTCAAGTGTTCATCCAAAACATCCAAAGTTGCTTTGATGGAAACCCCAGATCCGCTTCCTATATTAAATATGCGCTCATCCCCTGTGTAATTGGCAGCGGCAACAAACGCATCCGCAACGTCCTCAACATAAACCAAGTCACGTATATTTTCACCGTCGCCGTACACAGTAAAAGGTGCCGAATTCTTTACTGAGTCAAGCGCATAGGCAATCAGACCTTGACCGCCAGCCGCTATTTGACCAGAACCAAAAGGGTTAGCTATCCTCAGCGAAAATCCTTTAACGCCGTAAAGTCGCTCGAATTCCTTCAAATATATTTCTGATACCTGCTTACCAACAGAATAAATCCCAACACCAGAACTTGGATGGTCCTCAGGCGTAGGCACTACATTGGTAGGGCCATAGATTGTGCCGCCCGACGAGGCAAATATCAATCGTTCTACATTATTGACCCTGCAGCCCTCTAATACCGCCAACGACATCAAAGGCCCGTTAACGAATGATTCGAATGGCATCTGATTAGACAACGCAGGTGCACCATGGCCGGCTAAGTGGGCAACAACAGACTTACCTGCAGCGACATCTTTCATAAATTCGGGGTCACTAGCGTCCCCTTGGATCCAAACAACTGATGCATCAAGATATGAAGGCGCGTCCGGTGAGCGGCCGACCCCTGAGACGTGGTAACCAGACCGCGCTAACGCGTTCGCAACGTACCGCCCTAAAAAGCCGCCAGCTCCGGTAA
>Ga0308163_10004997_pt1 | contig 10291 bp, 9 predicted proteins | sample PhyTR1_FD_201037 | JGI IMG/M metagenome (GOLD analysis project Ga0308163, IMG submission 201037) | Phyllosphere microbial communities from UC Gill Tract Community Farm, Albany, California, United States - DLSLT.R1 | ecosystem: Host-associated > Plants > Phyllosphere > Unclassified | place: USA...
GATGCTTAGATGCGTACAACAGACGGTTTAATGCAGTTTTTGTTGAGCTCGTGTAGAAATGGTGGACCTGACCCCGGAGTTGTTTTCGGCAGTTTTATTGCTTGCAGAAGTTGTGAATAACTTCGAACGCGTAGCGCGAGGCTACCGTTTTGATGAAATGTATGAAGTCGACCGCTGCGTCGTCGTTGGCATTGTCGGAGATCGTTCGGATGACCGCGAACGGGATGCCCAGCTCGAAACACACTTGCGCTACTGCGGCGCCTTCCATTTCTACTGCTAATAATTCAGGCAATCCGGCCTTGATCGCTTGGATCTGCGCTAACTTTCCGATGAACTGATCGCCGCTGGCAATCAATCCACGATGCACACGCGTGGTTTTGGCAGCTGCGATAGCTAATCTTTCCGTTAAAGCGACGTCGGTGGCGAAGTACGATAGCCCCGTTAGCGGAATTTCGAACTTTGGGAACAGCGGACTGGCATCGAAATCATGCTGAACCAACGCTTCCGCGACGACGATGTCGCCCACTTTGACGTTTTTGTCCCCGCTTCCAGCGACTCCGGTGAAGACGATGTGGGTAACTCCGAACTTTTCCACAAGGATTGCCGCTGTCATAGCCGCTGCAACCTTGCCTATACGCGACAGGACGCACACGGCGTCGATTTCCCAGAGTTTCCCGGTGGTGTACTCCCGCATGCCATGGACGTGCTTGTAGGGGCTCTGAAGGGCTTCTATCAGCCCATGCTGTTCTTCAGCCAACGCACTAATGATCCCTAGACGCATATCTTTTTCCTGTTTTTTGGGTGAGGGCTGTGGACTTCTTGCAAGTTCTCCACAGTGCAAAGCTAAATACGGTCGATTTTAAGGCGTTTCTTGCTGTGTAAACGGGTCTTTGCCCATGAAGAGGGCCTCAGATTTCGTCAGAAATCCGCCTTTTTTCCGCTTTTCGGGGTGATTTTCGCTTTTCATGGTTTAGTAGTTTACAAGGATATATATAAAAAATAGTAGTAGTAGTAAACGAGCATTTAGCTGTGGATAAGTTCTGTATACGTTTACGAATCATTGGTTTACGCGAAAGATAAGCACCTGCATAAGCGCTGTACCATTCACGGAGCAATTCTGTATAAAATATCGGCCCTTGGATAACTTCGTGCTTACTCACAACTCATCCTGTGGATATCCAGTAAGTTATGCACAGGTGGTATGGTTTTGCAGTGGTTTTGATGCTTTACAGCACGTTTAGTCACATCCTGAGACCCAGCTTCCATCTAAAGATGTGCGGCGCATTAGCGTGGCGTCATCGGCCACAATTCGCTTGCGGCTCTTCGATGGCCGATTACGACCTTCGGTCTAATCCACCCTACGTGTCTACGTAGCAACTTTTTGTTTTGCAGGTCGTTAGCTGCGTGCAAAGTTACCTTCTCCGTTTTTTTTCGACTTTTTTTTTGACGACAAGGTCTTCAGGGGCTTGCGCCTGGGTTTTTGCGGTTTTCTTCGCTCCGCACGAACTATGGTTTACTCTAAAGATGTATATATAAAATAGTAGTAGTTGTTAACGCAGACACTTTTCTGTGGATAAGTCCTCATTTCAGCTTAAAATCAGGTGTTTACGAACTTCATAAGCAGGCTCGCAAGCCGTGTATGATCAAAGAACTGTTTTGGGATAACAAAACGGCTCCCCAGAAATTTTTTGTTTACTCACATATCGTGCCTGTGGATATCCATAGACTTATCCACAGGGGTAAGTGGGCATTAAAGTGAGAAATCGATGAATCTGACGTCTGTCTTTCCGCATCCAATCGTCCAGGGTCCCACAGCGGGTGGTCCCAACACCCCGGCCCAGATCGCCGCTGTGTCCAACGCCGGCGCGCTCGGTTCGCTGGCTTGCTCTTTACTTTCTCCCGCCGCGATCCGGGAACAGACAGCGCAAATCCGTGCGTTGACGGATAAACCCTTCTGCCTCAATTTCTTCGTTCTGGAAACTCCGGAGCCCAATCCTGCCGATATCGCACAAGCCATTGAATGGCTGAAACCGCTCTGGTCGTCGCTGGGCTGGAGCGAGTTGCCCACACCGACCAAATGGTGCGAGGACTTCGCCGCCCAGTTCGAGGCGTTGATCGAACTGCGCCCTGCCGTTGCCAGCTTCACTTTCGGCATCTTGAGCGCGGAGCAAATCCAGCGTTTGCGTGACGCTGGCATTGTCGTGATCGGCACCATTACCCATGCGGACGAAGCGATCGCCTGGCAGAGCAGGGGTGCCGATGCCGTGATCGCTTCGGGCAAAGAGTCGGGCGGCCATCGCGGCACTTTCATCGGCGCGCAGGAAGACGCGACCTTAACAACGTTCGAATTGTTGCCGAAGATAGTCGCAGCGGTGGATATTCCCGTCATCGCCGCCGGCGGCATCATGGACGGCGCCGACATCAAGTGTGCGCTGGACGCCGGCGCGCAGGCGGTCCAGATGGGAACCGCGTTCCTGGTGACTGACGAATCGGCAATAAATCCACACTACAAACAACGATTGTTGAGCGCGGGCGATCATCCGACCCGGCTGACCCGGACGTTTTCCGGACGCTATGCGCGCGGCCTGGTGAATCGCGTGATGCTTGAACTGGAATCGGTGGAAGCGCAATTGCCGGCATATCCAGTTCAAAACGCATTAACTTCGCCGATTCGTGCCGAAGCTGCTAAACGCGGCGATACCGAGCTGATGTCGCTGTGGTGCGGCACCGGTGTCGCGCGCGCGCGACCCATGCCTGCCGCCAGACTGGTTGAAATATTGCTATCGGAGATGAACGCAGCGTAGACTAAGCTCGAACAGCCGAGAGAGCTCAACGCCCCGGCATACCGCGTCATCCTTGGAGGAGCAGTTTTTGGAATCAGCAGGCGACTACGATTACATCATTATTGGGGCAGGCTCGGCTGGCTGCGTATTGGCAAACCGTTTAAGCGCGGACAGAAACGTCGATGTCCTGCTGATCGAAGCGGGCGGTAGGGACGATTATGTGTGGATCCATATTCCGGTCGGCTATCTGCATTGCATCGATAATCCACGCACCGACTGGATGTTCCGCACCGAAGCCGACGCCGGCCTGGGCGGACGCAGCCTGCTTTACCCGCGCGGTAAAGTATTGGGCGGAAGTTCTTCAATCAACGGCATGATTTACATGCGTGGCCAGGCCGGCGATTACAACCGCTGGGCCGACCTGACCGGCGACGCCAGCTGGCGCTGGGAATCGGTACTGCCGCTATTTAAAAAGAGCGAGGATTATCACGGCGGCGCCTCCGCCGATCATGGCGCCGGCGGTCCGTGGCGCGTCGAAAAGCAGCGCCTCTCGTGGCAGATACTGGACGCGTTCCGCGATGCTGCAGAACAGACCGGCATCGCCAAGGTCGACGATTTCAATCGCGGCGATAACGCCGGTTGCGGTTATTTCGAAGTCAATCAAAAACGCGGTATCCGCTGGAACACGGCCAAGGCTTTTTTAAAGCCGGTTTCGGGAAGGCCCAATCTGACCGTGATGACCGGCTGCCACGTGGAACGCTTGCAGATCGAAACGAGCGACCAGGGCCCGGTGTGCAAAGGCGTGGTTTTCACCGGCGGCGGCACCAGGTATCAAGCGATGGCGGCCAAAGAAACCGTGCTGGCCGCTGGCGCCGTTGGCTCGCCGCAGATTTTGCAGTGCTCCGGTATCGGCTCCGCCACCAAGCTGCTGCACCACGGCATCGCACCGCTGGCCGACCTGCCCGGCGTTGGTGAAAACCTGCAGGACCATCTGCAGCTGCGCATGGTCTACAAGCTCGGTGGCGGCGCGCGCACCTTGAACACGATGGCATCCAACTGGTTCGGCAAGATGAAGATCGGACTGGAGTATGCGATGTTCCAGAGCGGTCCGATGTCGATGGCGCCGTCGCAGCTGGGCGCGTTCGCGCGCTCGGATGCCAATCAACCGACACCTAACCTTCAATATCACGTGCAGCCTTTGTCGCTGGAAAAATTCGGCGACCCTTTGCACGCCTTCCCAGCGTTCACCGCCAGCGTGTGCAACTTGCGTCCGACATCGCGCGGCCATGTGCATATCGCCGGCGCCGATTCGTACGCGCCGCCCAAGATTTCGCCGATGTATTTAAGCACCGCCGAGGACCGCAAAGTGGCGGCGGCTGCGCTGACATTGACGCGCCAGATCGTCGCATCACCCGCGCTGAATAAATTCACGCCGGAAGAATACAAGCCCGGCATTCACTACCGCACCGAAGAGGAACTGGCGGAAGCGGCGGGCCATATCGGCACCACCATCTTCCACCCGGTCGGCACATGCAAGATGGGCCGCGCCGATGATCCCACCGCTGTCGTCGATAGCCAATTGCGTGTCATTGGCGTTGCCGGTCTGCGCGTTGTGGACGCATCCATCATGCCCTTCATCACCTCCGGCAACACCAACTCGCCTACCATCATGATCGCGGAAAAAGCTTCAGAAATGATCCGTTCAGCCTGGAAATGATGAGACAGCCGGTTAGCGTTAGATCAAAAGTAAGTAGTAGTTATACTGTATTGTTAGCTAATTTTTTACTCTGTATGATCTAAAAAAATTTGCACCTTGAACCATAAAAGCAAGGGAGACAGGATGTCCGGTATTATCTTGGAGACGAAGAACTTGACCAAGCAGTTCAGAGGTTTTACCGCGGTCAACGACGTCAATTTGAAAGTGCAGCGCGGTCATATCCACGCGCTGATCGGCCCGAATGGCGCCGGTAAGACAACATGTTTTAATCTGCTCACGAAATTCCTGGTGCCGACGTCGGGCCAGATCCTGTTTAACGAAAAAGATATTACTTCCGCCAAGCCGGCGCAGATCGCCCGCATGGGCGTGATTCGTTCGTTTCAGATTTCAGCGGTCTTTCCGCACCTGACGGTGCTGCAAAATGTCCGCATCGGATTGCAGCGTCAGCTGGGGACCAGCTTCCACTTTTGGCAAAGTGAACGGGCTTTGAACAAGCTTAACGATCGCGCGATGCAGCTGCTGGCCGAGGTCGATCTGACCGAGTTCGCCGACACCGTCACCGTCGATATGCCTTATGGGCGCAAGCGCGCTTTGGAGATCGCCACCACCTTGGCGATGGAGCCGGAGCTGATGCTGCTCGACGAACCGACCCAGGGCATGGGCCACGAAGACGTGCACCGTGTCACCGACCTGATTAAAAAAGTGTCCGCCGGCCGCACCATTTTGATGGTCGAACACAATATGAAAGTGGTGTCCGGCATCTGCGACAAGATCTCCGTTTTGCAGCGCGGCGCCATGCTGGCCGAGGGCACCTACGCCGAGGTCTCGCGCAACGCGCAAGTAATGGAAGCGTACATGGGCACCGATGCCGCCGTGCTGGAAGGAGCCCACTGATGACGGCCGCCCTGCAAATCTCCAACCTGCAAACCTGGTACGGCGAATCGCACATCCTGCACGACGTCAACCTGACGGTGCAGCCCGGCGAAGTGGTGACACTGCTTGGCCGCAATGGCGCCGGCCGCACCACCACCCTGCGCGCGATCATGGGTTTGACCGGCGCGCGCAAAGGCTCGATCAAGATCAACGGCGTCGAGGCGATCGGTTTGCCGACCCATAAAATCGCGCATCTTGGCGTTGGCTATTGCCCCGAGGAGCGCGGCATTTTCGCGTCGCTGTCGACCGAGGAAAACCTGATGCTGCCGCCGCAGTTGTCGACCAGCGACAAGGGCATGTCCATCAAGGAAATCTACGCGATGTTCCCGAACCTCGAAGAGCGCAAGCACAGCCAGGGCACCCGCCTGTCCGGTGGCGAGCAGCAGATGCTGGCGGTGGCGCGCATCCTGCGCACCGGCGCGCGCCTGCTGTTGCTCGACGAGATTTCGGAAGGGCTGGCGCCGGTCATCGTGCAGGGTCTGGCGCGCATGATCACCACCTTGAAATCGAAGGGCTACACCATCGTCATGGTGGAACAGAATTTCCGGTTTGCCGCGCCGCTGGCGGACCGGTTTTATGTGATGGAGCACGGTCAGATCGTCGAGACCTTTGTTTCATCGGAATTGAGCGACAAAATGCCGGTGCTGACCGAGCTGCTTGGCGTGTAGAAAACTATTTCATCGTTCTGTGACCATACAAATCTACATCACAACATTTCGAACGGAGACAAAATGAAACTCAAAGCTATCACCATCGCCGCCACCGCCATCTGCGCACTGGGCCTGTCCTTTGCCGCGCAAGCCCAGGTGTCCGGCGATACCATCAAGATCGGCATGATCACCGACATGTCGGGCCTGTACACGGACATCGACGGCGCCGGCGGCGCCGAGGCGGTCAAAATGGCGATCGCGGACGCTGGTGTCGTCCTGGCCGGCAAGAAGGTGGAGTTCATTTCCGCCGACCACCAGAACAAGGCCGACATCGCGGCATCCAAGGCGCGCGAATGGTTCGACCAGCAGGGCGTCGACATGCTGATCGGCGGCACCAACTCCGGCGCCAATCTGGCCATGGCCAAGGTCGCCGCAGAGAAGAAAAAAGTCTTCATCTCGATCGGCGCTGGCTCGGCCCGTTTGACCAACGAAGAGTGCACGCCGTACACCGTACACTATGCCTATGACACCATCGCGCTGGCGCGTGGCACCGGCGGCGCCATCGTCAAGCAGGGCGGCAAGAACTGGTATTTCATGACCGCCGACTACGCCTTCGGTCAGTCCCTCGAGAAGGATACGTCGGACGTGGTCAAGGCCGCCGGCGGCAAGGTGATGGGCTCGGTTAAACATCCATTGTCGGCGTCGGACTTCTCGTCCTTCCTGCTGCAGGCGCAATCGTCGGGCGCGCAGATCCTGGGCCTTGCCAACGCCGGCGGCGACGCCATCAATTCGATCAAGGCCGCCAACGAGTTTGGCATCACCAAAAAGATGAAACTGGCCGGCCTGCTGATCTTCATCAACGACGTGCACTCGCTGGGCCTGAACCTGACGCAGGGCATGTACCTGACCGACGGTTGGTATTGGGACCAGAACCAGGAAACGCGCGACTGGTCGAAGCGCTACTTCGCCAAGATGAAGAAGTCGCCGTCGATGCTGCAGGCGGCCGACTACTCTGCCGCCGCCAACTACCTCAAAGCGGTCAAGGCCGTGGGGACCGACGATGCCGACAAGGTCATGGCCCATCTGAAGGCCAACAAGATCAACGACATGTTCGCCAAGAACGGCGTGATCCGTCCGGACGGTCGCATGGTGCACGACATGTACCTGATGGAAGTGAAGAAGCCGTCGGAATCGAAATATCCATGGGATTACTACAAGGTCGTGGCCACCATTCCGGGCGACCAGGCGTATGCCACCAAGGCCGAAACCAAATGCAGCCTGTGGAAATAAGCTGAGTTGTGCACAGGGCCGGTGCAACGCCACCCCGCGTGGCGAGGCGCCGGCCCGTTCGTCATGTTCGTCATGTCCGTCGCTGTGCTGGTTGTAGTTCTGGTTTTGTTCTTGTCCTCGTACTCCGCCTCGCCGTCCGGCCAGGTACTCTTTAGACTGTGATCTCATGGAAATTTTCGGCTATCCCTTGAGCGTATGGATGAGCCAGCTGCTGCTGGGGCTGGTGAACGGCTCGTTCTACGCGATGCTGTCACTCGGCCTCGCCGTCATTTTTGGCCTCCTCAACGTTATTAACTTTTCCCATGGCGCCCTGTACATGATGGGCGCCTTCGTGGCCTGGATGGGGATGACCTATTTCGGTCTGAGCTACTGGACCATGCTGATATTGGCGCCGTTGCTGATCGGCGTGTTTGGCATTGTTATCGAAAAGACCATGCTGCGCCATCTGTACAAGCTCGATCATTTGTACGGCCTGCTGCTGACGTTCGGTATCACTTTGCTGGTCGAGGGCGTGTTCCGTTCGTTCTACGGCGTCTCGGGGCAGCCGTTCCAGGTGCCCGACGCGCTGGCAGGCGCCACCGACCTCGGCTTCATGGTGATGCCGAACTACCGCGCCTGGGTGGTCGCGGCCTCGCTTGTGGTCTGCCTGGCCACCTGGTACGTCATTGAAAAGACCAAACTGGGCGCCTATTTGCGCGCCGGCACCGAGAATCCGAAGCTGGTGGAAGCGTTCGGTATCAACGTGCCGCTGATGGTCACGCTCACCTATGGCTTCGGCGTCGCTTTGGCGGGCTTTGCAGGGGTGCTGGCGGCCCCGATCATCCAGGTCCAGCCCCTGATGGGTCAGAACCTGATTATCGTCGTATTCGCCGTTGTGGTGATCGGCGGCATGGGGTCGATCATGGGCTCGATTCTTACCGGCCTCGGCCTCGGCGTGATCGAAGGCTTGACCAAGGTCGTGTATGCGCCGTTTTCATCGACGGTGGTGTTCCTGGTGATGGTCGTCGTGCTGCTGATCCGTCCCGCTGGTTTGTTCGGTAAAGAAAAATAGGAGGGACGGATGAACAAGAAAATCGGTTACATCATCGCTTTCGCGATCGCGCTGTCGGCGCCGTTCATCGGCTATCCGGTGTTCCTGGCCAAGCTGCTGTGCTTTGTGCTGTTCGCCTGCGCCTTCAACCTGCTGATCGGCTTCACCGGCTTGCTGTCGTTCGGCCATGCCGCCTTCTTTGGCGGCGCCGGCTATGTCGCCGGCAATGCGCTCAAGGTGTGGGGCTGGCCGACCGAGCTGGGCATTTTGGCCGGCGTGGTCGGCGCCGCGTTGCTCGGCCTGATCATGGGCGGGCTGGCGATCCGCCGCCAGGGCATTTACTTCTCGATGATCACCTTGGCGCTGGCGCAGATGGTGTTCTTCGGCGCCCTCAGCGCCGGCGAGTTCACCGGTGGCGAGGACGGCCTGCAGGGCGTTCCACGTGGAAAACTGCTCGGCATGATCGATCTGTCCAACGACACCACGTTGTACTTCTTCGTGCTGGCTATCGCCGTGCTGGCGTTCATGCTGATCGTGCGCATCGTCCACTCGCCGTTCGGCCAGGTGCTCAAGGCAATCAAGGAGAACGAACCGCGCGCCATCTCGCTGGGCTACGACGTCGACAAGTACAAGCTGCTGGCCTTCGTGCTGTCGGCCGCGCTGGCCGGCCTCGCGGGTTCGACCAAGGTGCTGGTGCAGGGCTTCGAGACCCTGACCGACGTCCACTGGACCATGTCGGGCCTGGTGATCCTGATGACACTGGTGGGTGGCATGGGCACGCTGGCCGGTCCGATCCTGGGCGCGGTCATCATCATCATGCTGGAAAACAAATTGGGCGACTGGGGCATCTACCTGACCCAGCTCACCGGCATCGAATGGTTCAACACCATCGGCGAAGCCGTCACCATGGTGATAGGCCTGATTTTCATCGTTTGCGTGTTGTTGTTCCGACGCGGAATCATCGGCGAAATCGTCGCCAGGCTCGGCAACAAGAAGCCTGCATGATCTAGCACAGACGCCGGGCGTTCTGCCCGGCGTCCTCTTCAAATCGAGAGTAAATTTTTTTATCTGGCCGTCGGCCGGAATGGGGGTAGTCCGTCTGTTGCTTTGAGTCTTACTAGAAAAAGAGGATGACATGCATACGAAGAAAATCGTGCTGGCGCTGGCCGGCATCGCACTCACCGCTTGTGGCCATCACCATGATGAGCCGGAAATCATCAACGAGCGTCCGAGTTATCTTGGCACCATCACCGCGAAAACCTACGACGGCGTCGGCGACGACTTGTTGACCGCCGGCCTGGGCGCGACCGGCCTGGCCGGTCCGTTGCCGGCCTACGCCGACCCCTTGAATCCCACCCCGGCCGAACTGCGCCGCAACGCCATCCACGCCAATTACCGGGCCATCCAGGACATCAGCTCGGCTGCCGGCTTCGGCCGTCTGTACGGCCCGAATGTGGATGCCAGCGGCACGCCCACGACCGGCGAGGGCAAGATCGCCGGCAGCGAGTTCATTGCCTATGCCGACGATGGCAGCGGCAACCAGAATGTCACCTTGATGGTACAGATACCGGCCAGCTTTGACGCTAACAATCCCTGCATCATCACGGGCGCGTCGAGCGGGTCGCGCGGCGTGTATGGCGCGATCGGCACCTCGGGTGAGTGGGGGCTGAAGAACAAGTGCGCGGTCGCCTATACGGACAAGGGTTCTGGAACCGGCCTCTACACCTTCGACGACGACAGCGTGAACTTGCAGAACGGACAGCGGGCCCCGCGTGCCACCGCCGGCAAGAACGCCAACTTCACGCCGACGATCGGCGATGCCGAGCGCGCGGCCTTTGCCACCAGCAAACCAGGACGCGTTGCCTTCAAGCACGCGCACTCGCAGCAG
>Ga0308163_10004998_pt1 | contig 10291 bp, 9 predicted proteins | sample PhyTR1_FD_201037 | JGI IMG/M metagenome (GOLD analysis project Ga0308163, IMG submission 201037) | Phyllosphere microbial communities from UC Gill Tract Community Farm, Albany, California, United States - DLSLT.R1 | ecosystem: Host-associated > Plants > Phyllosphere > Unclassified | place: USA...
GCCCGCGATCTACCGCGCAGCGGTAGCAAAATCAGGCAACTCGATCATGCCTGACACCCCGTATGCACGGGACTTGCTGCCGGTTCCCGGCAGATCGCGGGCAAGCGCGCTCCTACAAGGGCGCCCCACTAACGCTCAATAACCCTTCGCGAAATCCACTTCCCCGCGCAACGCTTCACCGGCGGCGTAGGCTTTGAGGTTCTCGACGAACAACTGGGTCATGGCCGGCGGCGAAGTCGGGGCAGAACTATGACCGGTCAGCAACAACCCCCAAGCCGTCCAGAATGGATGGCGTTGCGGTAATGGTTCCTGGCGGCAGACGTCAATCACCGCGCCCGCCAGATGACCTTCCTTCAACGCCTGGACCAGATCGGCATCGACCACTGCCACGCCGCGCCCGACGTTGATGAACAGCGCCGAGGGTTTGAATTTGGCGAACAGCTTCGCGTCGTAGAGATCATGCGTCTGAGCCGTGTTGGGCAGCAGATTGATCACGAAATCAACCTCACCCACCAGACGCGGCAAGTCCTCGAGCGCCCCCACTTCAACGAAGGGCGCCTGCGTGCGCGCACTGGACGCAATGCCATACAGCTCAACGCCAAACGGCACCAGAAACTCGGCAACACGGACACCGATGTCGCCGGTACCGACGATCAGCGCTTTGCGCCCGGCCAGACTCTGGCCCATCCGGTCGTCCCATTTGCGCTCGACCTGACTCACCAGCCGGGCCAGCACTTCACGCTCATGCACCAACATATAGGTGAGCACGAACTCAGCCATGACCTGGCCAAAAATGCCGACCGCGCGGGTCAGCCGGTAGTCCCGGTTCAGCCCCGGCGCCAGCAGCGGCGTGATGCCTGCCCAGGTCGATTGCAGCCACTGTGGGGTGTGGCCCTGGCGCAGCAGGTTGGCGAGCAGGTCGGGTTGACCTAGCCAGATCGAGGTCTGGGCCGCCATTTTTGACAGCTCGGCGGAGTCGCCGCTGCTCAGCACTTCGATGTCGGGAGCGGCCTTGCGAAGTAACTCGGTGTAAACAGGGTAATCGTGTTCGGCAATCAGAACGCGCATGGATTCAAAACTCAGAAAAGCAGGACATGCGACCGCTAGGCATCTGGCGCCCACCGAACTCAAAGAAGCCGGGGCAAACAGAAGCTGACAGCGGTCCGGTAAACCCCCGTGATGAATGACGGGGTCGAACGTTGGTCAGACCGGGTCGTTGCGGCGCAACAACTCTTCGGGCAAATGCTCGATGTACTCGTCTTCGGCAGGCGGCATCTGCAGGTGATACCCCTGCTTCTCGAGGTTAGCCAGCACCGTGTGGATGTCCTCACGGGCCAGTGCGCGCTCAGGCGTCAGGACCAGGTCGAAGGCGTGCTGCGGCTTGCCAAATGCGGTGAGCAGTTCGACCGGGACGCGTTCGAGCGCATCGCTCTTGAGCACGTAGAGGTACATTTCGTTCTTGCGAGGGCTGCGGTAGATGGAGCAAATACGTTTCAAGGCTGTTCTCCGGCATTGGCCAGGCTGTCGAGCAGCATCTGACCCATCAACTCGCGGCGCCAGCCACGCAGCGAGTCGGGCAGTTTATAGGGACCGTCTGGAAAACCGGTCTTGAGCAGGGCTTCGAGCGTCTTCTTGCGCAACATCAGCTCCGGCGCCATGTCCAGGCGTTCGGCTTGCTGCTGGCCAATGGCGCGCAGCCTCTTCAATACATTGGAGGCTTCGATGGGCAGCGGCTCGGGCAATGCCGGCGGCCACAAGTCCTGAGACACGCTGCCGGCTTTCTGGATCAGGTCGAGCAGAAACTCGCCATCCTGACGCACGGTCTTGGGGTGCATGTCTTCGATTTTCGCCAGTGCGGCGAGGTTGTCCGGCTGGGTCTTGGCAAGCGGCCAGAGCGAGTGTTCGCGCAATACCCGATTGCGCGGTTGATTGCGCAGCCGTGCCTGCTGCTCACGCCAAGCGCACAGCTCGCGCAGCACGTTCAATTGCGCGCGGGACAGTTTCCACGCCAGCTTGGCCTCGCGGTAGACCTCATACGGGTCGGTTTCACGACGCAGGTTGGCAACCAGTTCGGCACCGTCTTCCAGCACCCAGGCGTATTTTTCGTCAGACAGACGCGGACGAAGCAGGCTGTAGACCTCCGCCAGGTGCACGGCGTCTTCGGCGGCGTAGCTAATCTGCGTCTCGGACAGCGGTCGTTGCAGCCAGTCCGAACGGGTCTCGCCCTTGGGCAACTCGATGTTCAACACTTCCTGCACCAGACGCGAATAGCCCATCGAGAACCCAAGGTTCAGGTAGGCAGCGGCCAGTTGAGTGTCGAACAGAGGCGCGGGCAGGCTGCCGGTCAGGCGCAGCAAGACTTCAAGGTCTTCGCTGCAGGCGTGAACCACTTTGATGACGTCGGTGTTTTCCAGCAGCGCAGACAGGGGTTTCCAGTCATCGATCAGCAACGGATCGATCAGGTAGGCGCGCGAGCCATCGCCAATCTGCAACAGCGCGGCAATGGGATAGAAGGTGTCGACCCGCATGAATTCGGTGTCGAGCGCGACAAACGGCAGCGTCTGCCACTGTGCGCAATGTTGGGCGAGGCTGTCGTCGTCGCGAATCCAGTGAATATCGATGGCCACACGGCTCTCCCTTGAAGAATGGCGCGCAGTATATATCGCTCTAAGCGTTTACCGGGCATCCGTCCTGCAAGTCTTGAACAACTTCATCTTGCGTGTTTATCGATAACGCACTTTCCGACGACCGCCCATCGGATCACTCGCCCGCTTTACGCAGCACATAAACGCGCCACATGGCGTAACCCGGCAGGAAGTCGTGATACCCGACAACGCGAAAACCGGCTTGTGCAAACTCTGACTCAATATCGGAGCGGCAGACCACAAAGCGATTGCGCACGGTCGGCGTACCGCTGGCATCCAGGCGGCTGCCCTCCTGGCGCTTGCGTCTCCAGGCCTTGAGGTTGCCATCGACCCACAACGCCACAATCGCGGTATCACGGGTCACACGGTGAAATTCTTCGAGAATCGCCATCCGCTTCTCGCTGTCGGCGACGTGATGAAAAAGCCGCATGCAAAAGATGCAATCCACAGCGTTGGCCGACAGGCCAATGGAAAACGCCGAACTTTGAAACGTACGAATGCGTTTGCGGATTTCCGCGGAGGATTGCGCTTCAGCGATATCCAGCATGTCAGTCGACGGGTCGGCCGCCAGGATCACGCGGTTGCTGTGTTCGGCCAGCACCGGCCAGAACCGCCCGGCACCTGATGGCAGGTCCAGCACCAGACCGGGCTCCCCGGCGTCGCGTAATGCCTGACGCGCCAATTGCGCGTCGCGCCACAGGCTCAAACGTCGTGCCAGACCCTGTTCATGGTGCTGAACGTAGTGCTGGGTCTGGCGTTTATCGGTCGCCTGCTCACTCATTGGCCAGTACCCCGTCCGTATATATCCCCCGGCAGCCGGCGAACATGTCGAGCGCCGGGTTGTAGACGCTGGTGTGCACCTGCAACAAGCCGAGCATCGAGTGGAACAGGTTGTCCTGGCTCAGCGGGGCATTACGCTCGTTTTGCAAACAATGCGTGTCAACGGCGAAAGACTGCTGATAGTTATCCGAGAACCAGGCAATCATCGGCACATGCTTCTGTTGATCCGGGGCCAACATGTAAGGCGTGCCGTGCAGGAACAGGTTGTATTCACCCAACGATTCGCCATGGTCGGACAAATACAACATCGCGGTATCGACTTTGTCCTGGTTGCTGCGCAATGTATCGATCAACGATGCCAGTACGTGATCGGTGTACAACAGCGTATTGTCATAACCGTTGACGATACTTTCCCGCGAACAATTGTTCAGCGCATTGCTTTCACACACCGGCGTAAACTTCTCAAACGCTTTCGGGTAACGCTTGAAATATTCGGGACCGTGGCTGCCCATTTGATGAAGCACCAGCACGGTGTCCTTGTCCAGGTGGTCGATGAAGTTCTGCAGGCCCTGCAACAGAATCTCGTCGCGGCATTCATTGTTGGCGCACAGGACAGGATCCTTCAGGTTGCTCACATCCTGCAGGGTCACGCGATCGCAGGTGCCCTTGCAGCCGGACTGGTTGTCACGCCAGATCACGTCGAGACCGGCACGCTTGAGCACGTCAAGCATGCCTTCCTTGTTTTTCGCTGTGGTGGCGTCGTAATCCTTGCGCCCCATGTTGGAGAACATGCACGGCACCGAAACGGCTGTCTCCGTCCCGCAGGAGTGCACGTCGGTGAACGTCAGCAGCCCTCGTTCTTTCTTCAATTGAGGCGTGGTATCGCGGTTATAGCCCAAGATGCCGAAGTTCTCGGCACGGGCGCTCTCGCCGACCACCAATACCGTCAGCGACTTGCGCTTGTGTCGTTGCCACTCGGAGGACAGCGTCGCGTCCTGCCCGATACTCACAAACGGCTGTTGAGCGGATTTGACCTGCTCACTCAGGTAGCCCACCGAGGCACCGATGTAGTTACTCGGCACGACCATTAAACGCAGTTCATGGTGATTACGAAACAGTGAAGACAGGCCTTGATAATTGATGAGCGCCACACCGCCGATCACACATGCAAACACGGCACTGACCACCACCTTGCTCAACACTTCACGTGGCCAACGACGGTAATGGATGGGCGTCTTCCACAGAATCACCGAAGGCAGAACGCCAAGAAACAACACATACGCTGCAAGTTTCAACGACAACAGGTCGCGCACTTCCGTCGCGTTGGTTTCCGCAAAGTTGCGAAACATACCCGCATCAATCATGACGCCATACTGGCCCATGAAGTAAGCAACACCGGCGCTGATCAGAAACAGCGCAATCAATACCGGTTTCAATACTCGCTTGAAAGCGAATAACGTCAGAAAAATATTAAAAGCACAGAACACCATCAACGCAAAAGCACCGCGCAACAGAAGCCCCTTACCGTTGAAATCGGTAATCGCGAAAAGGTGCTGCCAGAGCGTGAGGTTAAACCCGAGCAACAGAAAAATGCTGGCGAGCGCGGTCACGAGCTCCGGGCGAACTGCTTTTAGGTTCGGCATGAGGGTCTGCTTGACTGAAAAAAAGACGCCGTCGACCAAGAGGATAGAAACTCTTTCGACGTCGCAAACTTTAGGCAGGCTGCCATCAATTTTTTGTGAAAAGGATGAGAACAAAAGGTCTGGCGCAGACTTCTTTTTCTGTAGGAAGAATCCGAGGGCGGTCGTTGTTCACGACGCGAGGTATTTGGAGATGATTGCAGGCGAGTGCGTTCTCTCGTCAGCCCTAAACGGTCTGAGAGAACGCTTTACCTAAAAGCCCAGCCTTTAAAGGGGCTCGACAGCCAGTTCTGCAAGGGGCGTTGTGCCAGCACTGATCGCTTTGTCGTCGACGATCGCATCCTCAATAATCATCTGCGCGGCCTTCTCGGCAATCATCACGGTTGGCGAACACGTGTTGCCGGAGGTGATGGTCGGCATGATCGACGCATCCACCACCCGAAGCCCGGTCACCCCATGCACACGCAGCCTTTCATCGACGACCGCGTCGCGGCCCTGCCCCATTTTGCAGGTGCCGACCGGGTGAAAAATGGTGGTGCCGATGCTGCTTGCGGCCTGGCGTAACTCTTCATCGGTTTGCAGGCTGGCGCCGGGCAGGTACTCCATCGGCTCGAAACGCCCGAGCGCGGGCGCGGCTGCGATGCGGCGCGTCAGGCGAATGGCATCCGCGGCGACCTTCAGGTCAGTCTCGTGGCTGAGGTAGTTGGGACGAATGACCGGCGCTGCATTGGCCAGGGCCGAGCGGATTTCCACGGTGCCGCGGCTCTGCGGGCGCAGATCGCACACCGACGCGGTAAACGCCGGGAAGCCGTGAAGCGGTTCCCCGAAGCGTTCCAACGACAACGGCTGCACGTGGTACTCCAGATTCGCGGTCGCCTGCTCCGGCCCTGAGCGGGCGAATGCGCCCAATTGGCTCGGTGCCATTGCCAGCGGCCCGCTGCGATTGATCGCGTAACGCAGGCCCATGTGCATCTTGCCCCACAGGCTCCCGGCCATCTGGTTCAAGGTCTGGCCATTGCTGACTTTGTAGATCAAGCGCAATTGCAGGTGATCCTGCAGGTTGGCGCCGACGCCAGGCAGCTCATGACGCACGCCGATGCCGAGCTTTTCCAGCAACGGGCGCGGCCCGATCCCCGACCGTTGCAGCACCATCGGTGAGCCGATAGAACCGCAGCACAGAATGATTTCGCGTTTGGCGCCCAAGCGTCGTTCCTGCTGACCGACCTTGGCGAGCACGGCGCTGGCCCGGCCATTTTCGAACTCGATGCGTGACACCTCAGCGTTGGTCAGCACCGTCAGGTTTGGTCGTTGAGCCACCGGACGCAGAAACGCCTTGGACGCATTCCAGCGCACGCCGCGCCGCTGATTGACCTGAAAGTAGCTGCAACCCTCGTTGTCGCCACCGTTGAAGTCTGGAATCGAGGCGATGCCGGTCTGCGCAGCGGCCTCACGAAAAGCATCGAGCAAGGTCCACTTCAGACGCTGTTGCTCGACGCGCCATTCGCCTTGCCCGCCGTGCAGGTCAGAGTCGCCGGCGTAGTGGCTTTCGGAGCGCTTGAAGATCGGCAATACGTCTTGCCAGCCCCAGCCTTTGTTGCCCTGCGCTTCCCACGCGTCATAGTCGCGGGACTGCCCACGCATGTAGATCATGCCATTGATGGACGAACAACCACCCAGCACCTTGCCGCGCGGATAATTCAAGGCTCGCCCGTTCAGGCCGGGTTCGGCTTCGGTCTTGAAACACCAGTCGGTGCGCGGATTGCCAATGCAATAGAGGTAACCCACCGGCACGTGAATCCAGGCGTAATTGTCCTGCCCGCCCGCTTCGAGCAACAGAACACGGTGTGAAGGGTTGAGTGACAGCCGATTCGCCAGCAAGCACCCGGCCGGGCCAGCGCCAACGATCACGTAGTCATAGAGCACACTGTCCGTTTGCATGCGTCCCTCGTCGATCTTTTTGTTTTTATCGAGGGGACATCCTGAGGTTTTCCGTCACAAAACAAAAGACCGCCGCATGTTCCATGGGCGGTCTTGTTGGGGAACGCTATCTGACGTGCGGTCGCTGCGCGTTCTGTGGGAGCGAATTTATTCGCGATGGGTTAGCACATCGACACATTTCTATCGCCAGCCCTTGCCTCTCGCGAATGAATTCGCTCCCACAGGTGAATGGCATTCACCCCGTGTACACCGTGTACGTTACACCGCGCTACGACGGTAGCTGCGATAGCTCGGCATCCAGAAGTTACGCTCGATGGCCTCCACCAGCATTTCTTCGGTGGTTTCCAGCGCCATGCCTTCGGCCTGAGCCTGTTTGGCCACCGCCAGCGCGATCTTCTTGCTCACGTCCTGGATTTCTTTCAGCGGCGGCAGGACCGCGTCGCCCTTGCCCGTGACCATCGGCGAGCATTCAGCCAGTGCGTTGGAAGCTGCCATCAACATCTTGTCCGTGATACGCGTGGCCTTCGCCGCGATCACGCCCAGGCCGATGCCCGGGAAGATGTAGGAGTTGTTGCACTGAGCGATGTGGAACGTGCGGTCGCCCAGGGTGACCGGCGCGAACGGACTGCCGGTAGCCACCAGCGCGTCGCCGTTGGTCCAGGTCAGGACTTCCTGCGGCGTGACTTCGACTTTGGAGGTCGGGTTGGACAGCGGCATCACCAACGGCTTGGCGCAGTGCTTGTGCATTTCGCGGATGATCTGCTCGGTGAACAGACCGCGCTGGCCCGACACACCAATCAGCACGGTCGGTTTGCCGTGGCTTACCACGTCCAGCAGCTCAGGGTAACCCGCGCCAGTCGACCAGCCCGCAACGTCGCCTGCTTTCTGGGCGAGGTTCTTCTGGAAGTCCAACAGGTTATCCATGCTGTCGGTCAGCAGGCCGAAGCGGTCGACCATCATCACGCGCTTGCGTGCTTCGGCTTCGCTCAAGCCCTCGATGACCATCGCGGCAATGATGTGCTCGGCGATCCCGCAACCGGCGGAACCGGCGCCCAGGAACACCACGCGTTGCTGACCCAGCGTTTCGTTCTTCGCCTTACAGGCCGCGAGCAGCGTACCCACGGCCACCGAGGCGGTGCCCTGAATGTCGTCGTTGAAGCAGCACAGCTCGTCGCGGTATTTCTCCAGCAACGGCATGGCGTTGGTCTGGGCGAAGTCTTCGAACTGCAACAGCACGTCTGGCCAGCGACGCTGAACCGCTTCGATGAACAGCGCGATGAAATCTTCGTACTCTTTGCCCGTCACACGTTTGTGGCGCCAGCCCATGTACATCGGGTCGTCCAGCAACTCCTGATTGTTGGTGCCCACGTCCAGCACGATCGGCAACGTATACGCCGGGCTGATGCCACCGCACGCGGTGTACAGCGACAGTTTGCCAATCGGGATGCCCATGCCGCCGATGCCCTGGTCACCCAGACCGAGGATGCGCTCGCTGTCGGTGACCACGATGATCTTGATGCGATCTTTCGTTGCGCTGCGCAGGATATCGTCGATGCGATCCCGCTCAGGGTAGGAAATGAACAGACCGCGATGGGTGCGGTAAATTTTCGAGAATTCCTGGCACGCCTGACCCACGGTCGGTGTGTAGATAATCGGCAGCATCTCTTCCAGATTCGAATCCAGCAGGCGGAAGAACAACGTTTCGTTGTTGTCCTGAATCGAGCGCAGATAGATGTGCTTGTCGAGATCGCTCGCGCACTGCTGGTACTGGTTGTAAACGCGGGTCACCTGTTCTTCGATGGTCTCAACGTTCTGCGGCAACAAGCCGATCAGGTTGAAATCCACACGCTCCTGCGGCGTGAACGCACTGCCCTTGTTGAGCAGCGGCATCTCCAGCAACGAAGGGCCAGCATAGGAAATATATAAAGGTCGCGAGGTCTTGGTCATTTTCAGTGATCGCCTTTTCTCTGTTTTGCTCTGTCAATTCGTAATCGAAACGGTGCCCCGGAGGTCGATATTTCACGACACTCAACGCAGGATCCGTCCGAAGAAAATGGGGAGATGAAAAATCAGGGTGCCTATCTTACTCGTCTCGGCGTGGTTGCGTCATTTTGTCACGCACACGATTGCGAAATGATGGCTGAGGGCGATGGGGTTGGACAGTGAAAGAGTTGTCAGAAAGGCAGGCAGCAAGGCCTCGCCTGGCGGTTTAAGGGCCAAGCGCACCTGTCCGCCGATCCGTCAGTCTGCAGTATCTCGCATTATCACGAACGCGCTGAAACGCACGAAGTCGTCCAGGTGCTGAGTGATGATCGCGACGGTTATAGGTAATTGGAGAGTCTGATACTCATGGACCGCAATATTTCTGAAACCGACCATGTTTTTCATCGTTGCGAGGAGTGATTGCTCCAGCCAGCCACCTCTACACAGCAACTCAAAAACATCCCTTGCGCTCTGTGGGACACCTAACTTCTCACGCCGAATAAGGTGCTGCCCAATGTCCAAAGCTGCTTCACAGGCCCTCTGAATATTTAAAATTGCTGCGTCCTGACGCGTAAAGTCCGTGGCGAACGTTGCCGCATCTTTGTCATATTCTTCGCGGGCCCTGGCTACACAACGTTCTATCGTTGCGGCTTTATTTATCAGTACGTCATCGACCATGGATTATCCCTTCTCTTTGAACGTCCTCAAGCACGCCTGCCCTGGCCGTATCCAAAGCCGTCTTCTGACCAAGAACATATGTTTCAAATAACTTCGCAGCCGAATCTTTTGCCCAGAGAAGCTGACCCGTTATTACGATCTGATACTGCATAACTGTCGAGGCAGCCCTGAGATCGACCAAATCCACCGGCACATCAACGATGTCTGCCACTTCGCCAGAAATGCGCCAGAGCATAAGAGGATCACCTTTTCCCGAAAGCAGCACGGCAATGTCCAGATCACTGCCAGCATGAAAATCCCCGCTGACGTAGCTGCCGAAGAGATAGATCGCCAGCAGCCCGGGAATCGAGCCCTGCAGATGTCGTGAAACAGCTTCAACGTCCATCAGAGTACCTCTAGTGGAGTGCGACAAGCATGCAGGTTGCAGCTGAGCCGGCGCACTCAAGGTATGCATTGACATGCCCAAAAACAAAAAAGCCCCAGAAGCATAACTTCTGGGGCTTTATTTGTAATGGCGGAGAGATAGGGATTTGAACCCTAGGTACTGTCGCCAGTACAACGGATTTCGAATCCGTCCCGTTCGGCCACTCCGGCATCTCTCCAACGGCGCGCATCATAACAGCTTGG
>Ga0308163_10005001_pt1 | contig 10288 bp, 10 predicted proteins | sample PhyTR1_FD_201037 | JGI IMG/M metagenome (GOLD analysis project Ga0308163, IMG submission 201037) | Phyllosphere microbial communities from UC Gill Tract Community Farm, Albany, California, United States - DLSLT.R1 | ecosystem: Host-associated > Plants > Phyllosphere > Unclassified | place: USA...
CGCACAGCAGCGACGATATGAATTTATTCGTCAGCGGCACGCATCAAAACCTGTATCTGCTCACCAGTCACTTTATGACGCTGCTATTAACGGTAGGATTTATGACGGTCGCCACCCGCCGCTTGCAGACGATACTGGAGCGCCGCTCGACGCTCGATCCATTGACGCAAGTGCTGAACCGCCGGGGTTTCACCGAGGTTTATGCGAAAGAACACGCGCTGATGCGCCGCGAACAGACCGTCATGACGATGCTCAGCATCGATCTCGACTACTTCAAGGCGATTAACGACTGCTATGGACATTCGACAGGAGATAGAGTGCTTGCGGACGTGGCGTCGGTGATCGGCAAGGCTTTACGCGCCTCCGACCATGTCGCGCGGTTCGGCGGCGAGGAGTTCATCGTGCTGTTGCCGGCCACCGGGCTGGAGTGGGCGCACCATGTCGCGGAGCGCATCCAGACCGTGCTCAGGGCGCCGCGTTCGGAAACGGAGAGCGAGCAGAGCGCGGCGGCAGCCGCCTTACCGCCGTATACGGTCAGCATCGGCATCGCCTGCCAGGTCAGTCCGGATGAGGATTTGGACAACATATTGCTGCGTGCCGACCGGGCGCTGTATTGTGCCAAGGAACGCGGCCGCGATCGCATAGAGATCGCCGCCGAGGCCGTGTTACCGCTGCACGCGTCCGCGTGATTTCCGCGCAATTCGGGCGTAATCCCCTTAATTGAACAGGCGGTGCAGCTCGGCGCCCGGGTCCGGCGCGCGCATGAACGCTTCACCGACCAGGAAAGCATGGACGTTGGCGTCGCGCATCAGCTTGACGTCTTCCGGCACCATGATGCCGGACTCGGTGATCACCAGTTTGTCCGGCGGAATGCGGTCCAGCAGACCGATGGTGGTCGACAGCGACGTTTCGAAGGTGCGCAGGTTGCGGTTGTTGATGCCCACCATCGCGGTGTTCAGGCGCAGGGCGGCGGTCAGTTCGTCGCCGTCGTGGGTTTCCACCAGCACGCCCATGCCCAATTCGTGCGCGCAGGCTTCCATTTCCGCCATCAGACCGTGGTCGAGGGCGGAGACGATCAGCAGGATCGCGTCCGCGCCCATCGCGCGCGCTTCGTAGATCTGGTAGACGTCGACCATGAAGTCCTTGCGCAGCACCGGAATCGCGCAGGCCGCGCGCGCCTGGCGCAAATACGCCTCGCAGCCCTGGAAGAACTGTTCGTCCGTGAGCACCGACAGGCACGCGGCGCCGTTGGCGGCGTAACTGGCGGCGATGTCGGCGGGGCGGAAGTCGGCGCGCAGCACGCCTTTCGACGGCGACGCTTTTTTTACTTCGCTGATCACACCGGCCGAACCGGCTGCGATCTTGGCGCGCAGGCTGGCCTCGAAGCCGCGCAGGTCGGCGCGCAATTCGGTATTGCCTTCAACGTCGGCGCGCAGGCTGGCGAAGCCACGGTGTTTTTTGGCGGCGGCGACTTCGTCGGCTTTGACCGCGAGGATTTTATTCAGGATGTCGGACATGATAAACCTAGGATGATTGTTGTTCCGCCAGCGCCAGGCGCAGGCCGAGTGCGACGAAAAGGCCGCCGGTGACGCGGTTAAGCCAGAGGGCGACCAGCGGCTTGACCTTGAGCCGCGCGCTGGCGAAGGCGGTGAAGACGGCCAGGCCGTTACACCATAACATGCCGTTGACATTGAAGATGCAGCCCAGGATGATGAACGCCAGCGGCTTGCTGGACGAATCGGCCGAGATAAACTGCGGCACGAACGCCAGGAAGAACAAGGCCACCTTCGGGTTTAGCACATTGGTCAAAAAACCCTGGAAGAAGATCCGGCGGTACGGTAAACGTGCGGTGATGGCGGCGGCCATGGCCCCATCCGTCTTGGCATCGGCCTCGCCGCGCAGTTTGGCGCGCAACATGCCGATGCCGACGTAGATGATGTAGGCGGCGCCCACCCACTTGACCACCATGAAGGCGGCGGCCGACGTCGACAGCAGCGCCGACAAACCCAGCGCGGCGGCGAAAATATGGATCATCGTGCCGGCGCCGATGCCCAGCGCGGCGGCAGAACCGGCGCGCCAGCCTTGGGTCGCGCTGCGCGTCATGATCAGCAGCGAATCGGGACCCGGCATAAGATTGAGCAGCAGGCCGGAGATGATAAACAGCGTCAGGTCGTGGATGCCGTACATGATCGCCGCCTTTTAGTTGGTGGAGCCGAGGCTTTGCGTGACCTGTACGAACTGCTCGATCTTTTTCAGCGCATCGCCCGAGTTGATCGCCACGCGCGCGCGCGCCAGGCCGTCCTCGATCGAGCTGGCCACGCCGGCCGCGTACAGCGCCGTGCCGGCGTTCAGCGATACGATGTCGAACGCCGCGCCGGGTTCCCCGCGCAATGCTTCCATCATCTTCGCCTTCGATTCGGCGGCGTTGGCCACCTTCAGATTGCGGCTGGCGATCATCGGCAGGCCGAAGTCCTCCGGATGGATTTCGTATTCGCGGATTTCGCCGTCGATCAGTTCACCGACCAGGGTGCCGGCGCCCAGCGACACTTCATCCATGTTGTCGCGGCCATAGACCACGATGGCATGCTGCGCGCCAAGGCGTTGCAGCACGCGCACCTGTATACCCACCAGGTCGGCGTGGAAAACGCCCATCAGGATATTCGGCGCGCCGGCCGGATTGGTCAGCGGTCCGAGGATATTGAAGATGGTGCGCACGCCCAGTTCCTTGCGCACCGGCGCCGCGTGTTTCATCGCCGCGTGGTGGTTGGGCGCGAACATGAAGCCAATGCCGGTCTGCGCGATCGATTGCGCGATCTGCTCGGGCTTGAGGTTGATGTTGGCGCCCAGCGATTCGATCACGTCGGCGCTGCCCGACGACGACGACACGCTGCGGCCGCCGTGCTTGGCCACGCGCGCGCCGGCGGCCGCCGCGACAAACATCGAGGCGGTCGAGATGTTGAAGGTGTGCGCGCCGTCGCCGCCGGTGCCGACGATGTCGAGCAGGCCGGTGGTGTCGGCCATCGGCACCTTGGTGGAGAATTCGCGCATCACTTGCGCGGCGGCGGCGATTTCGCCGATGGTTTCTTTTTTCACGCGCAGGCCCATGGTCAGGGCCGCGATCATCGATGGCGACATTTCGCCGGACATGATCTGGCGGAACAGGTGCAGCATCTCGTCGTGGAAAATCTCGCGGTGTTCGATACAGCGCAGCAGTGCTTCTTGATGGGTGATGGCCATGGCAGTTCCTTCTTTAATTTGTAGAGCGCGAACCCGCAAACCGCTTTTAGCGATACGCATGCCGTACCGCTTAGGGGTCGGACCCAGCGGGGTCCGACCCCGGTTGGCAGTGCGGGTTTGCTAGCGAACCAGGAAGTTCTTCAGCAGTGCGTGACCGTGTTCCGACAGGATCGACTCGGGGTGGAACTGCACCCCTTCGATGTCGTAGTCCTTGTGGCGCACGCCCATGATTTCACCGTCGTCGGTCCATGCCGTCACTTCGAGGCAGGACGGCAGCGAGCCGCGTTCGATTGCCAGCGAGTGGTAGCGGATGACCGTGAACGGGGAGGGCAGGTCCTTGAAGACGCCCACGCCCGTATGCGCGATTAAAGAAGTTTTGCCATGCATGACCTGCTTGGCGCGGATGACCTTGCCGCCGAACGCTTCGCCGATGGCCTGGTGGCCGAGGCACACGCCCAGGATCGGCTTTTTGCCGGCGAAGTGCTTGAGCACCTCGATCGAGATGCCGGCTTGCGACGGGTCTTTCGGACCTGGCGAGATGCAGATGTGGTCCGGGTTCAGCGCCTCGATTTCCGCGATCGTGATTTCATCGTTGCGGTACACGCGCACATCCTCACCCAGCTCGCCGAAGTACTGCACGATGTTGTAGGTGAAGGAGTCGTAGTTGTCGATCATTAGCAGCATCTCAGAACTCCCCATCCAGGCCATCTTGCACTTGTTCGGCGGCGCGCAGCACGGCGCGCGCCTTGTTTTCGGTTTCCTGCCATTCCATCTCGGCCACCGAGTCGGCGACGATGCCGGCTGCGGCCTGCACGTACAGCATGCCGTCCTTGATCACGCCGGTGCGAATCGCGATGGCGACATCCATCTCGCCGCCGAACGACAGGTAGCCGCAGGCGCCGCCGTAGATGCCGCGCTTGGAGATTTCCAGCTCGTCGATCACTTCCATCGCGCGCACTTTCGGCGCGCCGGTCAGGGTGCCGGCCGGGAAGGTGGCGCGCAGCACGTCCAGGTTGGACAGGCCGTCTTTGAGTTTGCCTTCGACGTTGGAGACGATGTGCTGCACATGCGAATATTTTTCGATGACCAGGCGGTCGGTGACCTTGACGCTGCCAATCTCGGAGATGCGGCCCAGGTCATTGCGCGCCAGATCGATCAGCATCACGTGTTCGGCGATCTCTTTTGGATCGGCCAGCAGTTCCGTGGCCAGTTCGGCGTCGCGTTCGGGCGTCGAGCCACGCGGACGGGTGCCGGCGATCGGGCGCAGCGTGACTTTCTTCTCGCCGTCCGGGAGCGTCTCGTTACGCACCAAAATCTCCGGCGACGCGCCGACGATCTGCATATCGCCGAAATTGTAGAAGTACATATACGGCGACGGATTCAGCGAGCGCAGTGCGCGGTACAAAGTCAGCGGCGAATCGACGTAAGGCTTGCGGATACGCTGGCCGATTTGCACCTGCATCAAGTCGCCGGCCATCACGTATTCGTGGGCTTTGGCGACCGCCTTCAGGTACTCTTCTTTCGGGAAGTCGCGGATGGTTTCGGTGCGCACCGAGGCGCTGGTGACCGGCGCGTCGACCCCACGGCGCAGCATCATGCGCAGGTCCTTCAGGCGCTGGCGCGCCTTGCTGAAGGACTCGGGCTGGGTGGTGTCGGCATAGACGATCAGATACAGCTTGCCGGAGAGGTTATCGATGACGGCCAGTTCCTCGGTCACCATCAGCTGGATGTCGGGCAGGCCCAGATCGTCCTTCGGCTGCGTGTTGGCCAGGGTCTTTTCGATGTGGCGCACAGTGTCGTAGCCGAAGTAGCCGGCCAGGCCGCCGCAGAAGCGCGGCATGCCAGGGCGCAGCGCCACTTTAAAGCGCTTCTGGTAGGCCTCGACGAAGTCGAGCGGATTGCCTTCGTGGGTCTCGATCACGACGCCGTTCTTGACGATCTCGGTGCGGGTGCCGAAGGTGCGCAGCACGGTCGTCGCCGGCAGGCCGATGAAGGAGAAGCGCCCGAAACGCTCGCCGCCGACCACCGATTCAAGCAGGAAGGTGTTCTTGCCGGCGTTCTGGGTCTGGGCCAGTTTCAGGTACAGCGTAAGCGGGGTTTCGAGGTCGGCGAAGGCTTCTGCGATCAGCGGGACGCGGTTGTAGCCTTCGTTGGCCAACGATTTGAATTCGAGTTCGGTCATGTCTTCTCTCCAGGCCGCCAACATAAGGGTGTGGGTTGGCGGTGGTGTGTCAAAAAACCTGTCGGGTGCGCGTGCACGTGCGACAGCAATCAGTTCGGCTTAGTTTTGCCAGGATTGCCAGCGTCGCCAAAGCCAGGCCTCAATCGAGCCGGTTTGGTTGACATTGTGTTTTTTGATGGAAGACATTCGGTCAGGTTTGGTTCAGCTAAAGGTTAATTTTGCGAACTGATACGGCTTGCCGCGTCGAGCAGCGTGTCTACTATACCATCGGAATCGATCCCGTGTATAGACTGTCCGTGATTGTAACCGTAGGGCACCGTCAACACCGGACACCCCGCAGCGCGGGCCGCTTGCGCGTCGTTCGAGGAGTCTCCGATGGCCACCACTTGCGCCGGCGGCAGGTCGAAATCGGCGCACACGGTTTGCAGCGGCAGCGGATCGGGCTTCTTGCGCGGCAAGGAATCGCCACCGTAGACCACGTCGAAGAAGCCGTCCAGGCCCTTGAGCTTGAGCAGCGGCGTGGTGAAGGAGATCGGCTTGTTGGTCACGCAAGCCAGGCGCAGGCCATTGGCTTTCATGGCCGTCAAACCTTCGATCACGTCCGGGTATAAGGTGCTGTGGTTGCCGTTGATGCCCAGGTAGTGTCGCTGGTAGGCATCCATCGCCGCGTCGAAGCGTTGTTCGACACCGGCCGCGTCCAGCTGCAGCGCGAGTACCGAGCGGATCAGGTTTTCCGAGCCTTTGCCCACCATCAGCGCGATCTGCTCTTGCTCGATGGAATTGAGGCCCAGCTCTTGAAGCATGCCGTTGATCGCCACGTGGAAGTCGGGCATCGTATCAAGCATGGTGCCGTCGAGGTCGATGATTGCGGCGCGCACGCCTGCCAGTGGTGACAGTTTCAGATTGGCGGACATTGGGGTCATTTCCTCGGAACTAAGGCAAAAAAAGCGGCACGCCTGATCGGCATGGCGCTGGCTGGAGGAGAAGTATAGCGGAGCGTAGGCCAACCCATCCATTTCGCTGATCTTTTGGGCAGTGCGATAGTTCGCTGACCTGGCTTTCAGGAGGCGGCCAGTTTCGCGTAAGCAGTTTGCGGCCTAGCTCTGCTTGCGCCTAAAAAGCTGTCCTAGGGGGGTGGATTGCTATGATTGCAATTGCGTTGTATTATTGCAACTTTAAAAATCATCCGCAATAGCATCATAAATATAAAAGTATATGAACAATACAATAAAAATTTCATTTGAGTTAAAAAATCTTAGCGGCCTAATCAAACTATTTGGGCTCATTATGTTGGCAATGATTGCGTCGCACTGCCTGAATATTTTACTGGGGCGTCCGCATCCGTTTAACGAATTGGTTGATCTTGGGATGGAAAGTAATATTCCTACCTGGATTTCAAGTTTTTTCTGGTTTATTTCCGGACTACTTGCGGCGTATGTCGCTTCGTCGTGCAATGAAAGAGTTGAAAAAGGTTGCTGGTATGTTCTGGCGGTTTTTCTGTTTCTGTTTTCTCTTGACGAAGAAGCCATGCTGCACGAGCGAATTTTCTCTCTTGTCTATCATCTTTTTTTTCAGCATTCAGCACATGAAGCTCGCTCTATTTGGTCTGTTGGTGGTTTGCCAGTATTTATCCCGATTCTTGCTATTCTCTTTTATCTTGCCGTTCGTTCCTTCAAAAAAACTCATGCGGTAAGAATTTGGATTTTTACAGGGTTGTTTATCACGCTATTCTCCGGTTGGGGCATGGAGATTAGTATTAACATATTCCCTGCAGAACTCTCCAGGGTCATGTGGCAACTAGAGAATATATTGGAGGAAATGGGAGAGTTGGTTGGGTGTTTGTGTATTATCAAGGGAGTGGAAAGGAAGCTATTGAATTCGTCCACTCTGCAAAGAGCAAAAGTAGTAGTGAAGCCCGCGATTAGTACAGCGCACTGAAGCACTCCCCTGGCTTAATTATTGTTATGCGCGCCGTTCGGGTGGCCTCCGCTAATTGGCGGAAAAGATTGCGCAACGAGGTAAGTTCGAACTCGCGAAAGGGAGGGGAGGTGGCGCGAATCCATCGCGCCACCCAAGGTCGTGATAGAAGATCAGATCGCCGCCAGGTTGGCGCGCATGGCGTCGATGACCGCCTTGTAGTCCGGCTGGCCGAAGATGGCCGAGCCTGCCACGAAGGTGTCGGCGCCGGCGGCCGCTGCGGCCGCGATGTTGTCGATCTTGATGCCGCCATCCACTTCCAGCATGATGTCGCGGCCAGAGTCGTCAATCAGGCGGCGCGCTTCGGCGATTTTCTTGAGCGCCTGCGGAATGAAGGACTGGCCGCCGAAGCCCGGGTTGACCGACATGATCAGGATCATGTCGATCTTGTCCATCACGTGTTCCAGATAGCTCAGCGGGGTGGCCGGGTTGAATACCAGGCCGGCCTTGCAGCCGTGATCGCGGATCAGTTGCAGCGAGCGGTCGATGTGCTCGGACGCTTCCGGGTGGAAGGTGATGATGTTGGCGCCGGCCTTGGCGAAGTCGGGAATGAGGCGGTCGACCGGCTTGACCATCAGGTGCACGTCGATCGGCACGTCCACGTGCGGGCGGATCGCCTGGCACACCAGCGGGCCGATGGTCAGGTTCGGAACATAATGGTTGTCCATCACGTCAAAGTGAATGATGTCGGCGCCGGCGGTGACGACATTGCGTACCTCTTCACCCAGGCGGGCGAAGTCGGCGGACAAGATGCTGGGAGCGATACGGAAATTGGACATGACGTGAGGCCTGCATTAAAAAGATGCGCTATTTTACGCTGACCGGCCCGGCCACGCCCGTTTTCGGCAGCGTCTTCCTTGCACCGGTTGCGGATTTACGGTGCAATGGCCTTTGACGATATACAATCGCAATTGATGATTTTACGACCCCACGCCTCAGCCTTAAGGAATTTCGATGGCCACTTATGAATTTACTGTGTCGGTCAGAACCCAGTACCTGCCGGATCAATCCGATCCGGAACGGACCAATTTCGTGTTCACCTATTCGATCACGATCAAGAACACGGGCACCGTGGCAGCGCAACTGATCTCGCGCCACTGGGTCATCACCGACGCCAACAACCACATCGAAGAGGTGCGCGGACTGGGCGTGGTCGGCCACCAACCGCTGCTGCAGCCGGGCGAACATTTCGAATACACCAGCGGCACCGCGCTGCAAACGCAGCAGGGCTCGATGGTCGGGGAATATTTCTGCGTTGCCGAGGACGGCCATCAGTTCGAGGCCAAGATCCCCGAGTTCGTGCTGTCGCTGCCGCGCACGCTCCACTGATCCACACACTGCGCGGCGCCGCTGCTTGCCTTATTTCGGCTCGTCATCTGCTTCCGGCGGGGGCAACTTTTTGGTCTTGCCCTTGCCCTGGTACATCGTCCACCAGACGATGAATACCAATAGGAAAAACGCCACGCACGCTTCCAACATCAATACCCACATAGCTATCCTTATGTTATTTACACGTCGTAGTCTACTCGTTCCGCTCGCCGTCGTCGCGCTTTCGCTGGCTGCCTGCACCACCACGCCGATCCCGTCGGAAAAACCGGCCGGACAGCCGACGCCGCCCACCGTGCCCACCGTGCCCGCCACGCCGCCCGCGCCGACGGCGCTGCGGATGGTGCCGACCACCTTTGCCGCGCTGCCCGGCTGGGAACGCGATGACGTGCGCGCCGCTTGGCCGGCGTTCATGTCCTCGTGCACGGTGCTGGTCAAGCAGCCGGTGTGGAAGGAATCATGTTCCATCGCGCGCGGTGTCAACGCCGCTGACGACAAGGCCATACGCACCTTCTTCGAGGCGTTCATGGTGCCGAACCAGGTGATCGCGCCCGATGGCGCGACCGACGGACTGGTCACCGGCTACTACGAGCCGTTGCTGCGCGGCGCCCGCAAAAAGGGCGGTCCGTATCAAACGCCGCTGTTCAAGGTGCCGGACGACATGGTCACCGTCGATCTGGCCGGCGTCTATCCGGAACTGAAGGGCATGCGCCTGCGCGGCAAGCTGGTGGGCAAGAAGCTGGTGCCGTACGCGACCCGCGCCGAGATCGAGAAGGCCGATTTCACCGGCAAGGAACTGATGTGGGTTGACGATCCGGTGGAGTCGTTTTTCCTGCAGGTGCAAGGCTCGGGCCGCGTCCAGCTGACCGACACCCAGGAAACCGTACGCGTGGCATACGCCGACCAGAACGGTCATCCGTACAAATCGATCGGCAAGTATCTGGTGGAGAAGGGCGAGTTGACGTTGGAGCAGGCGTCGGCGCAGGGTATCAAGGCCTGGATCGCGGGCCACCCGACCCGCATGCAAGAGCTATTCAATGCGAACCCGAGCTATGTGTTCTTCAAGGAGGAGCGGCTGCCTGACCCGAAAGTCGGTCCGAAGGGCGCCCAGGGCGTACCGCTGACGCCGCAGCGCTCGGTGGCGATCGATGCCTCGCAGCTGCCGCTGGGCGCGCCGATGTTCCTGGCCACCACGATGCCGAACAGCGACATTCCGCTGCAGCGTTTGGTGATGGCGCAAGATACCGGCGGCGCCATCCGTGGCGCGATCCGGGTCGATTATTTCTTCGGCTTTGGCACCGAGGCGGCTGAAAACGCCGGCCGCATGAAGCAGCGCGGCAATGTCTGGGTGTTGTTGCCCAAGCAGCCGTAAAGCAATACTGAGCGCTAGCGCAACACCAGCACCGGCAGCGTGGTGTGCGCCAGCACCTTTTCGGTCTGGCTGCCCAGCAGCAGCTTGTTGATCCCCGTGTGCCCGTGCGACGCCATCATGATCAGGTCGCAGTCGAATTTCTTCGCCGCCTCGACGATCTCTTCGTACGGCGTGTGCGATACCGAAATCACCCC
>Ga0308163_10005007_pt1 | contig 10280 bp, 6 predicted proteins | sample PhyTR1_FD_201037 | JGI IMG/M metagenome (GOLD analysis project Ga0308163, IMG submission 201037) | Phyllosphere microbial communities from UC Gill Tract Community Farm, Albany, California, United States - DLSLT.R1 | ecosystem: Host-associated > Plants > Phyllosphere > Unclassified | place: USA...
TTGTGTGCCAGTTGCAGGTTGGCGCTGAGCTGGCGGCTCTGGTCGCGCCACAACACGCGGTCAGCGCGCAGGCTCAGTTGATCGGTGATGCCGGTGCTGTACAGGGTCGCGCTGGGCAGTTTGAACGGCGCGCGATATTCGGCGTGGCTGGCGAATGCGCTGTAGGTCCAGTAGCCGTAGGGAATCGCGTAATACAGGCTGGCGTTGCGACTGTAGCGGTCGCCCTGATTCAACGTGTCGCTGGCGCTGAGGCTCAGCAGGTCGTTAAGTTGCAACGGGCTGTCGACGCTCAGGCTGACGCTGTTGCGATCCCGCCCGGTGCTGGCGCTGCCGAGGTTGTCCATGCCCAGCCCCAACGCCCAGCGCGACGGCCCGGCCGTGCGCGAACGCAGGATGATTCGCGACGCGCCGGGCTGGCTGCCGGGGGCGATGTCGGCAGTCAGGTCAATCGAGCGCAAGCGGTTCAGTTGATCCAGGCCCTGCTCCAGATCGCGCAGGTTCAGCGGCTGGCCGAGCATGTGCGGGAACGCGCCACCCAGCGAAACGGGCAGGCTTTGATCGGCCAGTTCGATGGACTCGATGTAGCCCTCGTCGATCATGATGTCCAGCGACTGCCCCGCCGCCGGCGCGCTCAACAGGTACGGGCGGCTGGCGATGTAGCCCTGCTCGACATAGATCGCGGTGATGGTCGCCAGCAAATGATTGATCTGGCCGACGCCCATGCACGGCGCCAGCAGCGGTTTGATCCGCGTGTTGAGTTTGTCACTGTCGAGCAGCGTAACGCCGCCGATGCGCGTGCCGCTCAGTGGCCAGCAGCGCTCATCGGCAGCGACAGTTTGCGGGAGCGCGGGGGTGGCGGGCGCAGGACTGAACGCACCGCGCTCCAGTTGGCGCTTGCGCTGCTCGAGCTGCAGTTGTTGCAAATCGCGCTGTTGCTGTTGCTGCTGGCGCAGCACTTCCTGGCCCGGCGCAACAGGGTCAGCCGCTTGAATCGAGGAGGCACACACACTCAACACAAAGGCCGACAACAGCGGGCAAAGCGTGAAGCGACGACGAGAAACAGCGCGAAGCAAATACGGCACGCAACATCCTTGCAAGCATGAAATGGCGTAATGCCACTTCATCAATGCGAGTGATAGTCAGAGCCTTCTTACGCAAATGCAAGACGCTTCCTACAGCGCTTACATTTCTTAAACATTTGATTTTGTTGTGTTCAACGCCGCGCTATCAGGGTTTCCCCGAGGCTTTTCATTGGGTTCTCGAAGACCTGTCCCGTATTAATGACGCTGTCGTTTATAGAAACCGCTCCAAACCCCGAGATCCGGTCAGCAACTGACGACCGGCATGAAAATTCAATTGCGACAAAATATTACTTTCGTCATATTACGACCGTAATGAACAACCATTTCCGCAGGTATCACACCATGACCAGCATGCCCACCGTTGAGCCCGACCTGTCTGCCGCGGTCACCTCCGCCAGGCCGCCACTGCGCAAACGCCTGCTGCTGACGGGTGCCGGCCTGATTGCCCTGGTCGTGGCTGGCCTATACGCCGCGCACTGGTGGGGCACCGGGCGTTTTCTCGAGGAGACCGACGATGCCTACATTGGTGGTGACGTCACGGTGATCGGGCCAAAGGTCGCCGGCTACATCGAAGAAGTGCTGGTCAGCGACAACCAGTCGGTGAAAGCCGGCGATGTGTTGATCCGACTTGATGCGCTCGACTATCGCGCCAACCTCGCCAAAGCCGAAGGCGCAGTAGCCGCCGAAGAGGCGCTGCTGGCCAACCTCGACGCCACTGAGCAACTGCAGCAAGCGGTGATCGGCCAGGCCCGCGCCGGCATCGATGCCGCCGGTGCTGAAACCGCCCGCTCGCGGGATGACAACGCGCGCTACAAACGCCTGGTCAGCAGCAATGCCGTGTCGGTGGAAAGCGCCCAACGCGCCGACGCCAGCTTCAAGACCGCCCAGGCCCTGAGTGCCCGCGCCCAGGCCGAACTGCTCGCCGCGCAGCGCCAACTGGCGGTGATCGACACCCAGAAACAACAGGCCCGCGCCGCCCTGCAACAAGCCCGGGCCGAGCGTGATCTGGCGCAGTTGAACCTCGGCTACACCGAACTGCGCGCGCCGGTTGATGGCGTGATCGGCAATCGTCGCGCACGGGTCGGCGCCTATGCCCAGGCCGGGTCGCAACAGTTATCGGTGGTACCGGCCAGCGGTCTGTGGGTGGATGCCAATTTCAAGGAGGACCAACTGGCGCGGATGAAACCCGGGCAACGGGTGAGCATCCGCGCCGACGTGCTTTCCGGCCAGGAATTCCACGGCCGCCTCGACAGCCTCGCCCCCGCCACCGGCTCGCAATTCAGCGTGCTGCCGCCAGAGAACGCCACCGGCAACTTCACCAAAATCGTCCAGCGGGTGCCGGTGCGAATTCTGCTCGATCCGGCCGACGGCGTGCTCGGGCATCTGCGGCCAGGCTTGTCGGTCACCGCTGAAGTCGACACCCGCGCGCCCGCTGAATCCAGCGCCGTGGCCGTCGCACCATGAGCACCACCCTCACCGCCCCGGCGCAACCGTTCAACGCCGCCGACATGGCCACCGCGACCAAAGTGTTCGCCTTCGCCACGATGTGCATCGGCATGTTCATCGCGCTGCTGGACATCCAGATTGTCTCGGCCTCTCTGCGTGACATCGGCGGCGGACTCTCGGCCGGCACCGATGAAACCGCGTGGGTGCAGACCAGTTATCTGATCGCCGAAATCATCGTGATCCCGCTATCAGGCTGGCTGTCGCGGGTGTTCTCCACACGCTGGCTGTTCTGCGCCTCGGCGGTCGGCTTCACCCTGGCCAGTCTGCTTTGCGGCGTGGCCTGGAACATCCAGAGCATGATCGCCTTTCGGGCGCTGCAAGGTTTTCTTGGCGGCTCGATGATTCCGCTGGTGTTCACCACCGCGTTCTTTTTCTTCACCGGCAAACAACGGGTGATCGCCGCCGCGACCATCGGTGCGGTGGCGTCGCTGGCGCCGACGTTGGGGCCGGTGATCGGCGGCTGGATTACTGACATTTCCTCGTGGCACTGGTTGTTCTACATCAACCTGGTGCCGGGGATTTTCGTCGCGGTGGCCGTGCCGATGCTGGTGAAGATCGACCAGCCGGAACTGGCGCTGCTCAAGGGCGCGGACTACCTGAGCATGGTGTTTCTCGCGCTGTTTCTCGGTTGCCTGGAATACACCCTCGAAGAAGGTCCGCGCTGGAACTGGTTCAGCGATCAAACGATTCTGACCACGGCGTGGATCAGCGGTCTGGCGGGTCTGGCCTTTATCGGGCGCACCTTGCACGTGGCCAATCCGATCGTCGACCTGCGCGCACTCAAGGATCGCAATTTCGCCCTCGGCTGCTTCTTTTCCTTCGTCACCGGGATTGGTCTGTTCGCGACGATTTACCTGACGCCGCTGTTTCTCGGCCGGGTGCGAGGCTACAGCGCGCTGGACATTGGTCTGGCGGTTTTTTCCACCGGGGTGTTCCAGATCATGGCGATTCCGTTGTACGCCTTTCTCGCCAATCGCATGGACTTGCGCTGGATCATGATGCTTGGGCTGGGCTTGTTTGCGGTGTCGATGTGGGAGTTCAGTCCGATCACCCACGACTGGGGTTCCGCTGAGTTGATGTTGCCGCAAGCGCTGCGCGGGATCGCCCAGCAACTGGCGGTGCCGCCGGCAGTGACATTGACTTTGGGAGGCTTGGCACCGGCACGCTTGAAGCACGCTTCGGGGCTGTTCAACCTGATGCGCAATCTGGGCGGAGCCATCGGCATTGCTGCCTGCGCGACCATTCTCAATGACCGCACCAACCTGCACTTCACCCGCCTGGCCGAGCATCTGAACAGCAGCAATGAGGCGCTGAATCAGTGGTTGTCGCAGGTCAGCGGCAATCTGGCGCCGCTCGGTCAGAGCGGTGATGTCGGGACCACCGCCGGCCTGCGTCAACTGTGGCTGCTGACCTACCGCGAGGCGCAGACCCAGACCTACGGCGATACCTTCTTGATGATCATGCTGTGCTTCATCATCGCCACGGCGATGGTGCCCTTGATGCGCAAGGTACAACCACCGGCCGCGCCGAGTGCGGATGCGCATTGATGCCTCGCCCGCGTAGGAGCTGCCGCAGGCTGCGATTTTTTGATCTTGTCTTTAAAAGATCGCAGCCTCGTTTCACTCGACAGCTCCTACAGGGGTTATGTATTGCGGCTTAGAGCTGCGGGGTTTTGCGGAAGCCCACGGCCAGACGGTTCCAGCTGTTGATGGTGCTGATCGCCACGCTCAGGTCGACCATTTCCTTGGGCGTGAATTGCGCGGCGACGATGTCATAATCTTCGTCCGGCGCGTGAGTCAGGCTCAGTTGGGTCAGCGACTCGGTCCACAGCAGCGCGGCGCGTTCACGCTCAGTGAAGAATGGTGCTTCACGCCAGGCGGTCACCGCGAACAACCGGCGCGGTGTCTCACCGCCCTTGATTGCGTCAGCGGTGTGCATGTCGATGCAGAATGCGCAGCCGTTGATCTGCGATGCACGCAGCTTGACCAGCTCGATCAGGGTCTTTTCCAGCGGCAGTTTCGAGACCGCAGTTTCCAGGGCCATCATCGCTTTCAGGGCGTCTGGGGAGGCGGTGTAGAAATCGGTACGAGCTTTCATGGTGGAGTTTCCGGGGCCTGTGAATGTGTGACTAAGGTAGTCCCGCCACTGCCCCGGACAAATAGCCAATCTCCCGGAAGACGAGTAGACCACCCCGTCACACGCGCTGACGCAACCAGTGCAGGAACCCGGTTTTCGCCACCACGGTCGGCACGTCCTGGGTCAGGGTCTGAGCCTTGTGCAGGCGATAATCGAGCAAGGCTTTCATCGCCTCGTTGATGTCGTGGCGGGCATCCAGGCACGGCTTCAGGTAGGTCTTCTCGATGCGATACAGCGCGCAAAAGGTTTTTGCTGCGAAGGTCGCCGGCACCGACGAATCGGACAGAATCCCGGCCTCGCCAATCACTTCGCCCGGCCCCATGCGCCCTGATTCGAACGGGCTGCCATGGCGGGTCAACGTCACGCTGACCACGCCGGATTCGATGATGAACAAATGATCGCTGACCTCCCCGGCTTCGAGAATCGTCTCGCCGGCACGAAAGGTTTGCAGGGTCATGTTCTGGCTGAAGGTGTCTTTCTCTTCCTGGCGCAGGGTGGAGAAAATCGGTGAGCTGTCGAGCAGCGCCCGCGGCCGCGAAAGGTTGCCGGCAACGATTGGTTCGACACTCGACAACAGATTGACCCCGGACGCCTGCAGATGCCGGTAAGCCAGATCGAACAGCTGATTGCGCACCGGACGCTTCTGGTCCATCGACGACACAAAGCCGCTGATTTCGTATTCGACACCGGTGCTGCTGGCGCTTTTCAGCGCAACGCTCGGCGCGGGATTGTCCAGCAGCGGGCGGCAACCCTGCATCGCCCGTTCCAGCGCATCGATCACCGTATTGGGCCGGGCATGCGGGCTGACCTGGACACTGACGGCCAGGCCGAACATGTTGCTCGGCCGGCTGAAGTTGATGATCTTGGCCTTGGCCGCCAGCGAGTTGGGAATCACCGCCATGCTGCCCTGGCTGGTCTGCAGACGCGTAGCGCGCCAATCGATGTCGATGACCCGTCCTTCGGTGCCGTCGATGGAGATCCAGTCATCGATTTGATACGGCTTGGTGGTGTTGAGCACGATCCCGGAAAACACATCACTGAGAGTGCTCTGCAACGCCAGACCGACAATGATCGCCAAGGCCCCGGACGTCGCCAGCACGCCTTTGACCGGCAAGTCCAGCACGTAGGCCAGTGCGGCGATAATGGCGATCAGGAAAATCACCGCACCGAGCAGATCCTGCAACAGCCGCCCGGTGTGCCCGACCCGCTGCATCATCACCGCGCCGATCAGCACGGTCAGGGTGCGTGCGCCAAACAGCCACCAGCCGATCTGCAACCCGGTCGCCGCCAGATGCAACGGCACGTTGTCGGCCCACGGCGCCGGCTCCATCGGATTGAGGCCTTCGTTGAACAACAGCACGCTGAACAGGCTGAAAATCAGTACCCGCACCAGCAGCTTCCACTCGCTGCCACGGGAGCTGATCAGGCGCCACAGCCCGAGATCGAGGAGGATCAGGATCAACGCGCAAAACAACGGATGTTCGCTCAAAAAAGACAACATCAAAGCACTCCGACAGGGGCCAATCGCGAGAAGATCGCACAGATTGGGCAAGTGTAGGAGTAATTGATTTCAGAGGCAGAACACCAGCGCAAAAACACCGGAAAACCCCTGTGGGAGCGAGCCTGCTCGCGAAGGCGGTGGATCAGTCAGACACGCATTGACTGGCACTGCGCTTTCGCGAGCAAGCCCGCTCCCACAGGGGTGAAACTTACCCGTGCATCTGGCCAAAACGCCCGGACTGGAAGTCGGCGAATGCCTGATGAATTTCCTGCTCGGTGTTCATCACGAACGGACCATGGCCGACAATCGGTTCGTCGATCGGCTCGCCGCTGAGCAGCAGCACCACCGCGTCTTCACTGGCCTCAAGGGTCAACTGACGACCGTCGCGCTCGAACAGCACCAACTGCCCGACACCCGCAGTTTCCACACCGTTTATCTTGACCGACCCTTTCAACAGCACCAGCGCAGTGTTGCGCCCTTCGTGCAGATCCAGGCTCAGCAACTTGCCGGCATTGAGCCGCAGGTCCCAGACGTCGATCGGCGTGAACGTGCGCGATGGGCCTGTATGCCCATCGAACTCACCGGCAATCAGCCGCAGGCTGCCGGCGTCGTCCTTCAGCGCGATATTCGGAATATCGCCGTCGAGAATGGTCTGATAGCCGGGCGCGGCCATTTTGTCCTTGGCCGGCAGGTTGACCCACAGCTGCACCATCTCCAGCTTGCCGCCGGTTCTGGCGAAATCATCCGAGTGAAACTCTTCATGCAGGATCCCGGAAGCAGCCGTCATCCACTGCACGTCGCCCGGGCCGATGGTGCCGCCGCTGCCGGTGGAGTCACGGTGCTGCACCTCGCCGTCGTAGACGATGGTCACGGTTTCAAAACCACGATGCGGATGCTGGCCAACACCGCGGCGCTCGGTGGTCGGTGTGAATTGCGCGGGTCCTGCGTGATCGAGCAGCAGGAACGGGCTGATGTGCTTGCCCAGATTGTCGTAGGAAAACAGAGTGCGCACCGGGAAGCCATCGCCGACCCAATGGCCGCGAGGGCTGGTGTAGATACCGATGATGTTTTTCATGGTTGCCTCCAGAAAAGTGGGTAACGCAATGGATTAAGCTTAAATCCATGACGGTCGGAGGACTAGACGGCAAAAATCAGCTTAAGTGTTCCATCTGCAGGACAGTAGTGCACTTTTCGCGAGCAATTCACAACCCCCTGTAGGAGCTGCGGCACGCTGCGATCTTTTGATCTTGTTGTTTAAAATCAAAAGATCGCAGCGTGCCGCAGCGCCTACAAGATTCGTGACTTCTGCTCAACAGTGCTTTGTCCCCCCAGCGGTTTTTCTCAAGAACGCAGACGCGGATACTCCCGCCCATTCTCACTGCAACCCTGGAGTCATCAATGTCTGTTCCCGCTTTTGGTCTGGGTACGTTTCGCCTGCAAGGCCAGGTGGTGATCGATTCGGTGCGTAATGCGCTGGATCTCGGTTACCGCGTCATCGACACCGCGCAGATCTACGAGAACGAAGCCGAGGTCGGTCAAGCCATCGCTGCCAGCGGCATTGCTCGCCAAGAGCTGTTCATCACCAGCAAGATCTGGATCGCCAACTTCGCCAAAGATCGCTTGATCGACAGCCTCAAGGAAAGCCTGCGCAAGCTGCAAACCGACTACCTCGACCTGACGCTGATCCACTGGCCGTCGCCGGAAAATCAAGTGCCGGTCGCCGAGTTCATGGGCGCGCTGCTCGAAGCCAAACGTCTGGGCCTGACCCGGCAGATCGGCGTTTCCAACTTCACCATCGAGCTGATGCAGCAGGCGATTGCAGCGGTCGGCGCAGAAAACATCGCCACCAACCAGATCGAACTGCACCCGTACCTGCAAAACCGCAAAGTGGTCGAGTTCGCGCAAAGCCAAGGCATCCAGATCACCTCGTACATGACCCTCGCCTATGGCGAAGTGCTCAAGGACCCGCTGATCCAGCAGATTGCCGCACGCCTGCAAGCGACCCCGGCGCAAGTCACTCTGGCCTGGGCGATGCAACAGGGCTATGCGGTGATTCCATCGTCGACCCGACGCGCCAATCTGCAGAGCAACCTCGGCGCTACGGCGCTGACCCTGAGCGACGCCGACATGGCGTTGATCGCCACGCTGGAGCGCGGCCAGCGCCTGACCAGCCCGAAAGGCATTGCCCCGCAGTGGGACTGATCGTTCAAGTCTGAAGGCGCTGCGCGAGACTGAGCATGGCCTCGCGCAGCGCCTGGACCGAGCGCTCGACCACTTGGGTTTCGGCGTCTCGGCAGGCGTGCTCGAGATCCCCACAGGCTGCCGCCACTCGCGCGGCACCGACCATCTGCGCGCCGCCCTTGATGTGATGTGCCAGCGTGCCCAATTCGCTCAGATTGAGGGGCCGGCATGCGATGTCCAGCCGTTGCAGGTCGTCCTGCAGACTGCACAAGACTTGCTCTCGCAATCGCTGCATCAGCGCATGATCGTCACCGGCCATTTGCTCCAGCGCGCTCAGATCGAGTTCGGTCAAGGGTAGTGGCTGCTTTGGCTCGCCTGCATTTTCGCTGTGCCTGGCGCCCTGCAATGCCAGCGCCAGATCAGCCAGGCGGATCGGTTTGAACAGGCAATCATCCATACCGGCCTCGAGACACCGCGCCTTTTCCTCGATCTGCGCATTGGCGGTAAAGCCGAGAATCAGACACCGTGCCCGGCCGCTCGCCGCCTCTTCGCCACGGATGGCCTGCGCGAGTTCGTAGCCGTTGCGCCGGGGCATGTTGCAGTCGGTGATCAGCACGTCAAACGCTTGTGCCCGCCAGCGTTGCAGCCCCTGTTCACCGTCTTCGATATCGACGGTGCGGTGGCCGAGTTCACTCAACTGCCAACAGAGCAGCAGCCGGTTGACCGGATGGTCATCCACCACCAGCACGCTCAGTGAGCGCGCCGGCGTGTCCGCCACCGCAGTGCTTGCAGCCTCGGTGGCAAGCGCGGCCAACGATTGCAATTGCAGACTGATCTCGACCTCTGTTCCATGCCCCGGCTCGCTGTCAAGGCGCAGCGTTCCGCCCATCATTTCGCAGAGCTCACGGCTGATCACCAAGCCCAGCCCCGAGCCACTGCGCGCGGACTGCCCGGGGTTGCCGGCCTGAACAAACGGCCTGAACAGGCGCTGGCGGTCATGCTCGCTGATGCCGATGCCACTGTCTTCGATCACCACGGTCACGCCCACGCGTGCAAGCGGCATCGCGCGCACTGACAGCCGCAAGCTGATCTCGCCTTGCTCGGTGAACTTGATCGCGTTGCTCAACAGGTTCGACAGCACTTGCTTGAAGCGCACCGGATCAATCAACACATCAACGTCACTGCCCGCCCCCAGCTCGATGTGCCAAGACAGGCACTTTTGTCGCGCCAGCCCTTCGAATACCCGGCACACCGAAGCCACCAGTTCACGCAGGTTGGCCCGCTGCGGCGCGAGGGACAACTGCCCGGATTCGATGCGCGCGATATCGAGAATATCGCCAATCAGCGCGAGCAGTTGCTGACCGGCGCCCGACGCAACCTGAATCGCCAAACGGTCAGTGACACCCTCCTCGGCACGCTTGAGCGCCAGTTCGAGCATGCCGATCAACGCGTTCATCGGCGTGCGGATTTCATGGCTCATGGTCGCCAGGAAAGTCGTCTTGGCGCGGTTGGCATCGTCAGCCGCCTCCTTGGCCTGCTGCAACTGATGCAACCATTGCTGACGCTGACGTAACTGCCAGCGCTGAAAACCGATCCAGGCCAGCGCCAGCACCAGCAACACCGCCGCGGCGGCAAACCCGAGGACAATCTCGCGGCGGTGGCGCACCCAATAGCTCTCCTCCACCACCACATCATGGCTCCAACGCTCGACCAACTCATCCATCTGCTGAGGCGCGATGCTCAGCAGTGCCTTGTTCAACATTGTGTGCAGCGCCGTGGCCTGCGGTGCGGTCGCCAATGCGATGCGTGCCGGTTGATCGCCGACGGTGTTGGTGATGCGCAAACGCTCGCGGTACTGGCGGGCAAGCAGAAAG
>Ga0308163_10005009_pt1 | contig 10278 bp, 8 predicted proteins | sample PhyTR1_FD_201037 | JGI IMG/M metagenome (GOLD analysis project Ga0308163, IMG submission 201037) | Phyllosphere microbial communities from UC Gill Tract Community Farm, Albany, California, United States - DLSLT.R1 | ecosystem: Host-associated > Plants > Phyllosphere > Unclassified | place: USA...
ACCTGCCTCTCGCGTTATACATTAGCTATGGATATCCGTGAATTTATAGCCTACGCCTCTGATAGAGTGGAAGTAAACCGGGTTTTTCTGATCTGGTTCAAAATATTTACGGAACGTAAGAATGAAGTTATCAATAGTACGAGTAGAAGGGTAAACATCATAATTCCAAACTGTTTCAAGAATCTGCTCACGTGAAACTGCCTCATTCTTTCTTTCAATAAGCAATTTCAATAACATCGTTTCCTTTTTAGTCAGTGGAACAATAACACCATCATCCTGTTTTAGCTCAAAAGAGTTAAAGTAGATGGTTTTATCACCAATTTTGTAAGAATTTAATTCTTTTAAATCGTCAGATTTCATGCTGCGTTTAACAAGAATACCAACCCTAAGAATAAGTTCTTCCAGATTAAATGGCTTAACCAAATAATCATCAGCACCTTTTTTAAGGCCCATTACGCGGTCTTCACTTGTATTTTTTGCAGTAAGGAATAAGATTGGAACTTCTGTGTTCTCCAAACGAATAGTTTCGCAAACCTGGAAACCATCCATCTCTGGCAACATTACATCCAGGATAATCAGGTTAAAACGTTCTTCTTTGAAAATCTTCAAAGCCGTTTTACCATCTTTTACTGCATGCACTTTATAACCCTCTAACTCAAGGTTTAATTTTATAGCATCTAATAAATGGTCTTCATCTTCGACCAATAATATTCTTAATTTCTGTTGCATAATGATCAACTAAATGTGATTTCAAAAATTGTACCCTGCGGCACATTGTCTCTGACGCTGATATCAGCATCATGTCTTTGCAAAACTTCTTTTACAATAAATAATCCCAATCCCGTTCCCTTTGCCTTACGCGTATTTTCATCGCCTACACGATAAAATTTATCAAATATGAGCATTTTCTCCGCATCCGGAATACCAGGTCCCTTATCAGAAACCCGTAAAAATGGATGTCCGTCTACCATTTTCAAATCAACGCCAACCTCTGCACAAGGGCCAGAATACTTAACAGCATTCTCTATCAGGTTAGTCACTACAGATGAAAGCGTAAAAGGATCGCCCACAACACTTATTTCAGGTTGGATCTTATGATTAATTACCTGCTCACATCCGCAAGAATGGATTTGCAAACGATCAGTAATCTTTGTCACCAGTTCAGAAAAATCAAACTCTTCTTGTGGAAAAGAATAAGAGCGGTTTTCAATTTTTGTAGCCAGCAGCATATTCTCCACCAAATCATCTAAACGCTCAATATCCTTTAATGAGTTACTCAGCAAGGAAGTCTGCCGTGCTTTATCTAAATCACGCTTCACAATTGTTTGCAGTGATAATTTAATAGCCGCTAAGGGAGACTTTAACTCATGTGTAACAGATAAAAGGAAGTTTTGTTGCTGTTCTCTCAGTTTATCTTCCTTTTTTATAGACTGATGCAGGAAAAATGCACCAATACAAAGCAAAAATAAAAACACAGAACCCTCTCCCATAACCATAGCCATTCTGGAAGGCTGGAGCCGGACAACCAATGTGCCCCAAGAGATAAGCTGTACAAGCGAGTACAGCAGCATGAAATAGAATATGATGATCGATTTCTTCAAAATAATTGAATAATGTTTAAATATAGTGTTTAATTACTTATTCCTAAAAACAATATCCAGCGTCTCTAAAATAGCCCTTTTAGCTTTCTCCAATTCAACCTTAGAATGTGCGGCAGATACAAAACCAACTTCATAACCAGAAGGGCCTAAATAAATACCCCTGTTAAGCAATTCTCTGTGCATAATCTTAAATTTCTCCATACTAGCCGGATCAATATCAGCTGCACATTGAATTTTATCTTTGTCAGTAAAGGCAAACCAGAAAATAGAGCCTACATTAAATACCTTGAATTTATAACTTCTGGCAGTCGCAAAACGCTGAATACTTTCAGCAAATTCAGCCGCCTTATTGTTAAGCTCTTTGTAAAAACCAGAACGAAGTAACTCAGTTAACTGTGCAATACCAGCAGCCATAGCTACAGGATTTCCAGATAAAGTACCCGCTTGGTAAACCCCTCCATCAGGAGAGATATGACCCATAATTTCAGCAGAGGCACCATACATACCAACAGGTAAGCCACCTCCAAGTATTTTTCCGTAAGTAACAATATCAGGTTTAGCATTATAATAACCAGCTGCACCTTCAAAGCCCAAACGAAATCCAGTAATTACCTCATCGAAAATCAGTAATGCACCATTGTCCTTACAAATCTTCTGCAAAAACTCAATATATTCAGCATCCTGAATCAACAAACCGTTATTTGCAGGAATGCCTTCAATAATAACTGCAGCAACTTCATCTTTAAACTGGTCAAAAGCTTGCGTTAAAGCAGCCGTATCATTTAAAGGAATTACGATTGTTTCTGCAGCAAAAGATTTAGGAACACCCAAAGAGGAAGTTTCACCAAAAGTAACCAGTCCAGAACCAGCTTTAACTAGTAATGAATCAGTGTGACCATGATAGCAACCTTCAAACTTAATGATCTTATCTCTGCCTGTAAACCCACGTGCCAATCTAATGGCAGACATAACAGCTTCTGTTCCTGAGCTGGTAAAGCGGATTTTTTCTACATGTTTATTATTTTTTATAATGATTTCAGCAAGCTCATTCTCCAAAGCTGTAGGTGCACCGAAGCTCATGCCATTTTGCATAACTTCAGTTACTTTTTCTCTCACCTTAGCAGGATTGTGACCAAGAATTAATGGACCCCAGCTACCGCAAAAATCAATGAATTGGTTACCATCAGCATCCCATACAAAACATCCGTCGCCTTTTTGAATAAACAACGGAGTACCGTAAACAGATTTAAACGCTCTTACAGGAGAATTTACACCACCCGGAAAATAGGTTTTAGCCTTTTCATATAACTCAGCAGATTTCTGCCTCGATATATCTGGTTTAGTCCCTGTGTTTACAGGCATGTCTCCTTCATTTCCGGAAAACATCTTTTTTAATGATTCTAACATATTACATCCAATTCTTTTCTACGATATCTCTAATGTGATAAGTCGTAATAATACTTGCTCCTGCTCGTGCAAAAGCGTACATAGTTTCCATAACTACTTTTTGTTCATCAATCCAGCCTCTTTCAGCTGCTGCTTTTACCATTGCATATTCACCAGAAACATTATAACAAGCGATAGGTAAATCTGTATGTTGTTTCAGGTTGTGCATTACATCAAGGTAAGCCAATGCAGGCTTAACCATCAATACATCTGCCCCTTCAGCCTCGTCTAATAACGCCTCTCTAATTGCCTCATTCGGATTTCTATAGTCCATTTGGTAAGCTTTTCTATCGCCTTTACTTGGCGCACAATCTGCAGCTTCGCGGAAAGGTCCATAATACGCAGAAGCAAACTTAGTAGCGTGTGACATGATTGCTGCATTAACATGGCCATTCTGATCCAGTAATTCTCTGATCGCTTTGATACGGCCATCCATCATATCAGAGGGAGCAAGCATATCAGCTCCAGCCTCTGCATGTGCCAATGCCATTTTAGCTATCACTTCTACAGTTTCGTCATTCTGCACGTAATCATTCTTCAAAATACCACAGTGGCCATGCGTAGTATAAGAACAAACGCAAACGTCTGTCGATATATATAAATCATCACCAAAGTTTTTCTTAAGCTCACGCAATGCATTAGGAATAATAGAATGATCATGGTATGCAAAACGTGCATCCTCACTTTTCTCATCGCCAACACCAAAAAGCATAATTTTATTAACACCCAGCTCAAGGCCTTTTTCCACATCTCTTATTAAAGTATCAGTAGAAAAGTGATTCACATCTGGCATAGAGTCTATAGCATGTTTAACATTATTTCCAGGTACCACAAAATATGGGTAAATGAACATATCTTTTGATAACCTTGTTTCAGCTACCATCTCCCTTACTACTGGATTTTTTCTTAATCTACGTGGACGGTGTAACATAATTAATCTTTGTTTTTATATAATATCAATTCCAAATACAGCTTCTGCCAAGCCAATCTCGTCTGGTGAATAAGGTAAGGTATAAGCTACCCCCATCTCGTCAAATTTCTTGCCTGTAGAATTACCTATCGCAATTACCTTTTGTCCCGGGTCTAATAAATTATCAGCAAAATATGCATCAACATTAGAAGGGCTGGTAAAAATCAGAATATCTGCATAAGTCTGATCTATGTTTTCTTCAATTACTGTTTCATAGATTGGCAGGTCAACAATCTTAGTATCTGCAGCTAGTGATTTCTGGATAGTAAGTAAAGAATCCTGAGCACGTGGAAACAAAACAGTTTCACCTTTAACCAGTTTAGCAAATTCTTCAGCCACCTCAGTAATATCACCGCTCTCGCCAACAAAGTCAGCCAGCTCATTATACTTTCTTAAAGCATCTTCAGATCCTCTTCCCACAACACCAAACTTCACATTTTTAGGCAAAGTAGGTTTAAGGTTAAAGAAATACTCCACCCCATTACGACTGCTAAAAAATATCCAGTCAATATGTTTCAGATAGAAAGGGTCAAGCACATTTACAATAGGAAAAGTGCGAATCAGCGATCTTCCTTCAATTTCAATCTTGTTTTTCTCCAGAGCTCTTCTAAAATAGTTATGCTCACCAATCTCTCTGGAGATAAATACTTTAGCGGGAACTTTCCTGGCAGGATCAAACTTAGCAACAATTTTTTCAGCTAAACCCACAAGACTATCAGTCCTGACAAACAAGCGGTCAGGAAAATCATCGCCACTCATCGCTTTAGAAGTCCAAACCTCGTACTGGCCATCTTCTTTTTTACAATAACAACCAAGCGGCATATGGCAGCCACCTTCAAAAAGGTTAAGCACCTTACGCTCTAAAGCTATTTCTTCCGCTACATCAGCATCATTAATACCCTGCAGCAACTCAAATAATTCAGTGTCACTTTCTCTGATTTGGATAGCTAGTACTCCCTGAGCAGGAGCGGGTATTAATTCAGTAGGCTCAATAACTTCAAGATGAAATTCACTTAAATCTAAATTTAAACGAGCCACACCAGCTTTAGCAAGCATAATGGCATCATAATTTTCATCCCTTAATTTTTGGATCCTTGTATTTATATTACCACGAAGGTCTTCAATATTTAAATCAGTACGCACTGCCAAAAGCTGCGCCTTACGCCTGTTAGAAGAAGTTCCAACTTGTGCGCCTGTTTTTAATGACAGTTTTTGAGTTACATCCACACAATCTTTAAGAATCAATAATAATTCAGAAGGATCTTCACGTTCAGAAACCGCAGCTATAATTAAACCATCAGGATGTGTTGTAGGTAAATCTTTATGAGAGTGCACAGCGATATCAATTCCACCACTTAGCAATTCTTCTTCAAGCTCTTTAGTAAAAAAACCTTTTCCTTCCAACTTATCCAGTCTCAGGTTCAAAATCTTATCACCCTGAGTTTTGATAATTTTAAGTTCAGCTTCAACGCCAATTTCAGCAAGTTTATCTTTAGTAAAATTCGCTTGCCATAAAGCCAGGTCGCTGCCCCTTGTGCCGATAATCAGTTTTTTCATCGAAGAATATAAATTTTTAAAGGTGATGAAGCTTGTAAAAGCTTGCCAGTTATATTAAAGCTATCGTAATCTTTTACAGGTTTCATCTAAGAATATAAATTTTTAAAGAATGATTTACCCTCCATCAGCACTATTCATTAATAAGCTGATTTAGATTCATATCATTACGATCTTGCGCAAATTTAACCTAAAAGAGTTACACAGTTAAATAATAAACAAATAATGTATTTATAGTGACGAAGATAGCAGGCTAGGTATTGTTTACCAAGATCTCTTTTGCCATTACCATAGGTACGCTGATGTACTTTTTCTCCATGTAATCCATTACACGTTCCAATACCTGGCGAGAGTTTTCATCAAGTCCGTTAATTTCTTCAGCAAATACAATATCAATAGCCTTAGCCTTTATCGCTTTGATTTTTTGAGGCACACAGCTCATGGCAAGTTCTATCTTACGCTGACGCAATACCGAATCAAATTCTTTAATATTCTGGTCAATAATCTGTTCTGCATTAATCAGCTCATCATAACGTTCCTGAATATTTTTGCGGGCAACTTCTTTTAAAGATTCTACTTCAATATAAAAAACTGGGAAGTTTTTAACAACTGAAGCGGCTGTATCATTAGGTACAGCTAAATCGACGATCACCTTTTTACTAGTGTCTCCGTTTAATAATTTTTTGTAAAGCTCTTCTGTAATAATAGGCTCAGTAGCACCAGTACAAGTAATAATGATATCAAAGCCCTGGTTAAAATTTTCTAGTTCAGAAAGCGGGTAAGCGATGCCATTAAGATCTTTCGCCAGGCTTTCTGCATTTTCTACAGTTCTATTAAAAATAGAGAAGTTAGTAAATTTATGTTTTTTAAGATATTGAGCCAGATTTTTATTCGTTTCGCCGGCACCAATAATCAATACTTTAGGATTAGCACTTAGTTTCAGGTCACGCAATTTGCGGTAAGCAAGCGAAACTACAGAAACAGGGTTTTTAGAGATATTAGTATGTGTATATACTTCTTTGGCAGTTTTAACTACCCTGTTCATTATCATACGCATATAGTCTGCAGTAAAGCCAGCAACTCTGCAGGCTTCATAAGCACGCCTTACCTGCGCAAGAATCTGCTTTTCTCCTACAACAAGGCTTTCCAGAGAGCATGAGGTACGCAATAAATGATTAAAAGCCTCTACTTGCTCATAAACAGATACGTTATCAACAAACTGTTCCATATATTGCTGAGGCAGTCCCATGTCTAGTACCGTTAAAAAACGATATATAAAATCACGGTCTACATCATGAGATGAGGTAAAAACAAACTCCACACGATTACAAGTACCAATGTAAAAAATTTCTTTTACATCAAGTTCGGCTTGAATATTTCTTAGTCTATCGTCCAGTGTCTGCTCGCAGATAACTAATTTACCTAAAGACTGAAGGTCGATCTGTTTATGTGTGAAAGCAAGTATTTTTAAATATTCCAAAGCAGGGTTATATGTTTTTTATTGCAAAACAAAAGTAACAACACCCTTCCGCACCACTGTCATTAGGCTGTAATTAAGACTAATTTAGAAAGGTTTTAAATTACAGCATTTTACACTAAGCTTTAGCTATATTTGTTATAATGACATAGATACATAGATAGAATAAGATATGACAAAGAAAAATCAATTTATTTTGTCTGGTTCCGTAGATAAAACGATAACAGGCGATATTACGTATAATGAAGACGGTATAAATAAAGCGAGCATCATATTTGTTCACGGATTTAAGGGCTTTAAAGACTGGGGAGCGCACAATCTGGTTGCTCTTTACTTTGCAGAAAAAGGTTACAGGTATATTAAATTTAACCTTAGCCATAGTGGCGTTACAGAAAAACAGCCGGATGATGTAACTGACATGGATGCTTTTTCTTCCAATACCATAAGTATGGAACTAAAGGATACAGATACTGTAATTAATTATGTTGCACACACTTTCCCTCAGCAGCCAATCTATCTGATCGGCCATAGCCGCGGTGGTGGTATAGTCATTCTTAAAGCAGCAAATGATGAACGGATAGATAAAATTGTCACCTGGTCGTCAGTGTCCGACTTTAATTCTATATGGAAAAAAGAACAAGAAGAGGAATGGTTGGAGAAAGGAAGTATTTTTGTTGAAAATGCACGAACTAAAGAAAAGATGCCTTTAAAAAAGGACTTGCTTGAAGATTATAATGCAAACAAGCAAGCTTTCAATATTATACATGCTGCAGCAGACATAGATATCCCATGGTTAATATTACATGGCGACGAAGATGTTAATGTTGATTTCTGCGTAGCGCAGTCCTTAGCTCAAGCACAGCCCGCAGCAAAACTTAAAAAGATATCAGGTGCCAACCACGTATTCGGTGCTTCACATCCTTACAATGAAAGTCAGCTCCCACCTCAATTAATAGAAGTGTGCGAAAAAACACTTGAATTTATAGAAGAATAAATCGTTGTAAAGTAAAAGAGCTAACGAAACTCTTTTACTTTACCTCAGTCCAGTTCCCGTCTTCCTTAATTAACTCAATCAATTCATCAAGAGCAGAAAGCGTGTTCACGTTTTTCTTTACTACTTCCCTACCTCGGTATAAGGTAATTTTTCCAGGCCCTGTGCCTACGTAACCATAATCAGCATCAGCCATTTCACCCGGACCATTAACTATGCAGCCCATAATTCCAATCTTAATCCCTTTAAGGTGATCAGTTCTGGAACGGATAAGCTGAGTAGTTTCCTGTAAGTCAAACAAGGTTCTGCCACAGCTAGGGCAAGAGATATATTCAGTTTTAGAAATTCTTGTTCTTGTTGCCTGTAAAATACCAAAGCTGGTAGAATTAACTAAAGGCAAGCCAATTGATTCTGGTGCAGCAATCCACACCCCATCACCTAAGCCATCCGTAAACAAAGCACCTAAATCAGTAGCCGCATATAACATCAGGTCATCAGCACTAATATCGGTGTAAGTCCTTTTGATAATTACCGGCAGCTGAATATTGTTTTTCAGCAAGGCGATAAAAAATTCACGCTGCTCAGCCATACCATGTACAGCCGAAGTTTCCAGCACTAAAACTGCAGTACGATCCAATAAGAATAAATCTTCCATACGATACGAACCAGCATTTACGCTAATCAGATTCAGCACATGGTCTTTAACCTCCTTAGCTGCAAAATCTTCCAGCGCCAATAGCGGATGGCAGTTCGTTTTATCTTTTAGTGCCAACCAGGTATTGTAGGTGTAAACCTGTTGCAAGTTACCCGGAAAAGAGAAGGACGGCAAGCTATCCCCAAGATAAACAAGGTCGCAAGCCTGATCTGCCATATTATATTTATCCAGCATACTGCTGTATTTATAACCAACTTCTCCAAGAAAGTAAGGGTCTTTCAAATTTTTACCAGATACATCAAGCATAACTACCGGGTGATGGTGGCCACCAATATGTTGCACTGGCAGTGTTATTCTTCTTGTATAAGAATAAGGGTCATATGGTAAATCCTGAATGTTAATAGAAGGCCTTTCAGTTTCATTCAGCAGAAAACGTTTAGAATACCTATCCGCCATTGCTTTAGCTACCGGAGCTTCAAACTCAGGATCTTCTGTTAAAGAAACCCTGATAGTATCTCCTAGTCCATCTTCCAGCAAGGTACCGATTCCAACAGCAGATTTAATCCTGCCGTCTTCTCCATCACCTGCTTCAGTTACACCAAGGTGCAGCGGATAGTTCATCCCCTCTTTAACCATGGTTTCTACCAGCAGGCGATAAGCTTGTACCATTACCTGTGTATTACTAGATTTCATAGAAATTACCAGGTTGTAATAATTCAGATCTTCGCAGATACGGATAAACTCCATGGCAGATTCTACCATACCTTTAGGCGTATCGCCATACTGACTCATAATCCTGTCAGACAGTGAACCGTGGTTTGTCCCTATCCTCATTGCAGTACCGTATTCTTTACAAATTTTAACCAATGGCGAAAACTTCTTATAAATACGTTCCAGTTCTGCCTGGTAAGCAAGATGCGTATATTCTATATTTTCAAAACGTTTTTTATCAGCGTAATTACCTGGGTTCACTCTCACCTTTTCCACAATCCTTGCCGCTGCTTCTGCCGCATTCGGAGTAAAATGGATATCAGCGACCAGCGGTACATTATATCCTCTATAGCGAAGTTCTTTTTTAATATTAGCCAGGTTTTCCGCCTCTTTCATACTAGGCGCAGTAATCCGCACATATTCACAGCCAGACTCAACCATTCTAATGGTTTGCTCAACCGTACCGATGGTGTTCATCGTATCAGTAGTAGTCATAGACTGGATCCTTATAGGGTTCAACCCGCCCATTGGGATATCTCCAATAGTAACCTCTCTGGTTAGAAATCTTGAGTATTGATTTAAACTATTGCAATACCCTCCTGCTAATTCCTTTTGTGCTGATACGTTTTCCATGCGCTGCAAAGATAAAGATTAAATCAATCGGTCTTTAATAACAAGTGTATTTGCTATAATATCATGCCAGCATTGACCCTTCTTATTCAAAAAACTGTATAAATATCCAAAAAAAAGTGGTAGAACAGAAATGGCTTTAGCTATATTTCTGCCAAAAGAATTAGATAGTGTTACCGGACTACCTGTTAAGTCGGTCACTTTTATATTCATCAGTCTTTTCCCTATAGTCGCCTGCCTCAC
>Ga0308163_10005010_pt1 | contig 10277 bp, 6 predicted proteins | sample PhyTR1_FD_201037 | JGI IMG/M metagenome (GOLD analysis project Ga0308163, IMG submission 201037) | Phyllosphere microbial communities from UC Gill Tract Community Farm, Albany, California, United States - DLSLT.R1 | ecosystem: Host-associated > Plants > Phyllosphere > Unclassified | place: USA...
CAGCGCTGGCGAAGAGGGCCTGGGACAAGGTCAGGCGCATGGAGATTCCTCCTGGGGACATTGGCGCGGAACGAAGCCCGCGCACGCCACGGGGTGGCGCATCTCCAGTGTGCTGAACGGCCGGACGGCTTCCATCGGACAACGCTGCAGCGCCAGCTCCGGGAATCACCTGCCAGTGTCGGACTCAGCCGGGCTCCGCCGCGTGCAGCCGCCCGCCCTGCAGGCGGTACACCTGGTCCACTACGCCGTCAGGCAGCGGATCATGGGTGATGACCAGCAGGCTGCGTCCTTCAAGCAGCGCGTGCAGGTCGGCCAACAGGGCATGCGCGGCATCCACGTCCAAGCCTTCGGTGGGTTCGTCCAGTACCAGGATCGGGGCCTCGCGCAGCAGCGCGCGCGCCAGTGCCAGGCGGCGCGCCTGCCCCGCCGACAGCGTGGCGCCGTTCTCGCCGACCCAGCCCTGCAGGCCACCGACCGCACGTGCCCAGTCGCCCAGCCGCACCCGCTCCAGCACCGCCCACAACCTGGCGTCGCCGGCGTGGGGATCGCCCAGGCGAAGGTTGTCGGACACGCTGCCGGCGAATACCGGGGCGTGCTGCGGCAGCCACGCCAGCTGCCGGTGCCAGTCATCCTGCGCGTAATGGCGGATGTCGGTCCCGCCATGCGTGATGCGTCCGCTGCTCGGGTCATGCAGGCGCAGCAGCAGACTGGACAGCGTTGTCTTGCCACTGCCGCTGTCGCCACGGATCGCGATGCGCCGGCCCGGCTGCAGCAGCAGGTCCACGCCGTCCAGCACGCTGCGACCGCCGTCCTTCCAGGCGAACGAGACGCCTTCCCAGCACACCGCCGCCGCGGCCGTCGGCAGGGGCCGCGGCGATGCTGGCTCGTTGACCATCGGCGGCTGGTCGACGATGGCCTGCAGTCGGGACACCGACACCTGGCCGGACTGCAGTGCCTGCCAGGCCAGGCCCAGCCCGGCCCACAGCTCGATCATGGCCACGGTGAGAAACACCAGTCCGGCCGCCATGGGTGCATCGACGCGCCCTTGCTCATGCGACGAAAGCGCCAGCGCCAGCATCGCCAACAGCCCGCCACCGGTCACCACGCCGTGCAACGTGGTGCCAGCCAACAGGCGCCAGCGCCGACGACGATCACGCGCGCGCAGCTGGCGTGCGGCCACTTCCACCCGGCCCTGCCAGTGGTCCAGCGCATCCAGCGCCGCAAGGTCGGCGGCGCCTTCGATGCCTTCGAAGGAAAGATTGCGCAGCTGCGTGCGGTGCGCGGCGCGGTCGCGCTCTTCCCCTGCGCGTCCGCGCACGCCCAGCCACGGCACGCCCACGCCGACCAGCACCGCCATGGCCGCCAGCAACGCCGCTGCCTGCGGCAGGATCAGCCAGGCCGATCCGATGGCCACCAGGCTCAGGGCTGCCAGCGCGCACAGCGGCCCCAGCGCGCGCACGAACAGACCGTCCACCTCGGCGATATCGCCCAGCAACCGCGCCAGCAGTTCGCCCGTACGCGTGCTGCCCAGCCGCGCCGGTGCCAGGGGCAAGGCGCGGCGGAAGAACCACACCCGTGCATCGCGTGCGATACGCAACGTCACATCGTGGCCGACCAGCTTTTCAAAATAGCGCGACACGATGCGCGCCATGGTCAGGCCACGGATGCCGGCAGACGGTGAGAAGAAATTGAAACCGCTACCCAGTCCCGCCGCGCCCGCCAGCGCGGCCGCTGTCAGGAAGCCGCCGGAGAGCCCGAGCAGGGCCGTTCCAGCGAGCATCGTGGTCCATAACAGCAATACCGTCAGCAGCAGGCGCGGCAGGTGCCGGGCGAACACCGCGCGCAGCGGATCGCGTTGTGCGGCGCTCATGCGCGCACCTGCCGCGGGTCGTGGTGCAGGTGGCCGTCGGGCAACCGCAACGTGCTGTCTGCCCAAACGATGGCCGCAGGGCTGTGGGTGGCGATGATCACGCTGCGACCGCGCGCATGGATCGCCAACGCATGCAGCAGGGCCGCTTCGGTATGCGGATCCAGGAACGCGGTGGGTTCATCCAGCAGCATGATGCCGGGATTGCGCAGCAGCAGCCGGGCCAGCCCGATGCGCCGCGCCTCACCGCCGGACAAGCCGAATCCGCGCTCGCCGATCACCGTATCCAGTCCGTCGGGCAGGTGGTCGGCGAAGGCAAGCACCTGCGCGGCCTCGGCCGCGTGGCGCAGGGTGGCCAGGCTGGCGGTGGGATCGGCAAGGCGCAGGTTGTCGGCGATGCTGCCGTGGAACAGGTAGGGACGTTGGCCGGCGTAGCCGACCTCCACTCCGGGGCGCAGCATGAGACTGCCCTCGCGCGGCGGCAGCCAGCCGGCCAAGGCTTCCAGCAAGGTGCTTTTGCCGCTGCCGCTGGGGCCCACCACCGCCAGCCGCTGGTTGGATTCAAGCTGGAAACTGATGTCCTTCAGCACATCGTGACCGGCACCCAAGGGGCGCAGTACCAACCCGCGCGCCTGCAGCAGCGGAACATGCGGTTGCAGCGGCTCGGCAGCCGCGCTGGCCAGTGGCCGCGCCGTAGCCAGCGCCGCAGCCGGCCCCGGCAGCGCGCCGAGCAGACGCTCGATCTCGGCGGCGGCGGCAAGGGCATTGGCACGATCATGGTAGTGCGCGGCCAGGCGGCGCAGCGGCGCATAGAACTCCGGTGCCAGCAGCAGGCAGAACAGGCCGGCCCCCAGCGTGGGCACCTGCGCGTGCAGGGACATCATGCCCAGGTAACTCAGCCCCAGGTACAGCGCCACCATCGCCACGCTGACCGATGCGAAGAACTCCAGCACGGTGGAGGACAGGAACGCGATCCGCAGCACTTTCATGGTGCGCTCGCGCACGCCCTCGGCCGCGTCGGCCACGCCCTCCAGTTCGGCTTCGCCGCGGCCGTACAGGCGCAGCAGGCCCAGGCCTTTGATGCGGTCGGCGAAGTGCCCGCTCATCCGCGCCAGTTCACCCAGTTGTGCGCGCCCGGCCGCCTCGGCACCCCAGCCCACCAGCATCATGAAGAACGGCACCAGCGGCGCGGTGGCGATGAAGATGATCGCCACCACCCAGTCCACCCAGGCCACCGCCAGGGCGATGATCAGCGGCACCACCACCACCTCGATGCGCACCGGCTGGAAGCCGCTGTAATAGTTTTCGATGGCATCGGCATGTGCCAGCATCACTTCGCCCAACTCGCCGCTGCGCTGTTGCCGCAGCCACAACGGCCCCTTGCCCAGCACGCAGGCGTAGGCGCGCTCGCGCAGCGCCAGTCGCGCTGCATCGGCCACGTCGCCGGCGCAGGCCTGGGTCACGCTGCCCAGCAGGGTGCGCAGCAACAGCACCACAGCGAGGGCAGCCAGCACCCACAGGCCATCGGCCAGCGGCGCACCCTCGAACAGCACGTGCTGGACCAGCCAGGCAATGGCGCCGGCCTGGGCCACCAGCAGCACCCCGGACACACTGATCGCGATGGCGGCCAGCCGGCGACGGCCGCTTGCCGCCGCTCCCAGCGTATCCAGCCAGTGCTGGCGGAGTCTGCGCTGCTGCGCCTCATGTCGCTGGGCTTGCCTCAGCTGGGTTTCGGTGTCCTGGCTCACGGTGGCTCGGCGGCAACGGTCTGGGGGCATTGTAGGCGCACGTCCCGGCGCCCCTGCGGCGTACGGTCGCACGGACACTGCCGTTGGCATACGATCACGGCGGGGATCCTTTTCTACATTGATCTGAATCAAGGCTGTTCGAAGTAGTCGGTCACATCATCGCACCACGTAGACCACCCTTCCCGCACCCCCACGGCACTATCCCACGAGGTAGCCAGGCCATGATTGATTCGACAGTCGTAGAACTGTCGCGGCTGCAGTTCGCCCTGACCGCGATGTACCACTTCCTCTTCGTCCCCCTCACCCTTGGCCTGTCCTTCATGGTGGCCATCATGGAGAGCGTGTACGTCATGACCCGCAAGCCGGTCTGGCGCCAGATGACCCTGTTCTGGGGCACGCTGTTCGGCATCAACTTCGCCATCGGCGTGGCCACCGGGCTGGTGATGGAGTTCCAGTTCGGCATGAACTGGTCGTACTACAGCCACTACGTCGGCGACATCTTCGGGGCGCCGCTGGCGATCGAAGGCCTGATGGCGTTCTTCCTGGAAGCCACCCTGATCGGCCTGTTCTTCTTCGGCTGGAAGCGGCTGACCCCGGTCAAGCACCTCGCCGTGACCTGGTTCATGGCGCTGGGCACCAACCTGTCGGCGGTGTGGATCCTGATCGCCAACGGCTGGATGCAGAACCCCACCGGGGCGATTTTCAATCCGGAAACGATGCGCATGGAGGTGGTGGATTTCGCCGCGGTGCTGCTGAACCCGGTGGCGCAGGCAAAGTTCGTGCACACCGTCAGCGCCGGCTACGTGACCGGTGCGATCTTCGTGATGTCCATCAGCGCGCTCTACCTGCTGCGCAACAAGCATCGTGACATGGCACGCCGCTCCTTCGCCGTGGCCGCAGCCTTCGGCCTGCTGTCTTCGCTGTCGGTGGTGGTGCTTGGTGACGAGAGCGGGTATGCCGCCAGCGAACACCAGAAGATGAAGCTGGCGGCGATCGAAGCGATGTGGGAGACCGAGCGTGCGCCAGCGGACTTCACTGCCTTCGGCATTCCCAACCAGACCACCCACCAGAACGATTTCGCGATCAAGATTCCCTACCTGATGGGCCTGATCGCCACCCGTTCGGTGGATCAGCCGATCCCCGGCATCCTGGAACTGGTGGAACGGGCCGAGCATCGCATCCGCGGCGGCCAGATCGCTTACGGTGCGCTGCAGCGGGTGCGTGCGGACAAGAACGATGTGCAGGCGCGCGAGATGTTCGACCGCCACTGGCAGGATCTCGGCCACGGCCTGCTGCTGAAGCGCTATCGCGAAGACATCGGCAACGCCACGCCGGAAGAGATCAGCAAGGCGGCGATGGATACGGTACCGCGCGTTGCCCCGCTGTTCTGGACCTTCCGCATCATGGCCGGGCTGGGCTTCTACCTGATCGCCTTCTTCGCGCTGGCGTTCTATTACTCCTGCCGCAACAACTTCCAGGACAAGCGCTGGTTCCTGACGCTGGCCCTGTGGTCGCTGCCGGCGCCGTGGATCGCCATTGAGTGCGGCTGGTTCGTCGCCGAATACGGTCGCCAGCCGTGGGCCGTCGATGGCGTGCTGCCCACTTTCTACGCTGCATCCGGCCTGGCCCTGCATGAAATCCTCACCACCCTGGCGGTGTTCACGCTGCTGTACACGGTGCTGCTGGTGATCGAGGTCAAGCTGATGCTGAAGGCGATCCGCACCGGTCCCGACGAGATCCTGCCGTCCCTGCAGGCGCCGCGCGCGTCCGTTTCCCACAATGCCGCCCCGGCCCCAGGCCAGGCATAAGGCAGGAGAACCCCGATGGAATTCCTTGGACTCGATTACACCACCCTGCGCATCATCTGGTGGTTGCTGCTGGGCATCCTGCTGACCGGTTGGGCCGTGATGGACGGCTTCGATCTCGGCGTCGGCACGCTGCTGCCGTTCGTGGCGAAGACCGATGAAGAACGCCGACTGGTGATCAACACCATCGGCCCGGTGTGGGAAGGCAACCAGGTATGGCTGGTGCTCGGCGGCGGCGCGATCTTCGCCGCTTGGCCGCCGCTGTACGCGGTCAGCTTCTCCGGCTTCTACCTGGCCATCTTCGCCCTGCTGTTCGGGCTGATCCTGCGCCCGGTGGGCTTCAAGTACCGCAGCAAGATGCCGGGCAAGCGCTGGCGCGACAACTGGGACCGGGCGTTGTTCGTCGGCGGCCTGCTGCCCGGCCTGATCGCCGGCGTGGCGGTGGGCAACGTGCTGCTGGGCGTGCCGTTCCACTTCGATGACAGCATGCGGATCTTCTACACCGGCTCGTTCTTCGGCCTGCTCACCCCGTTCGCATTGATCGCCGGACTGGTCAGCGTCTCGATGCTGGTGTCACACGGGGCAGCCATGCTGGTGCTGAAGACCGACGGCCCGGTGGCCGAACGCTCGGCCCGCTATGGCAGCGTGGCGGCGCTGCTTAGCTTCGTGCTGTTCGCCCTGGCCGGCGCCTGGGTGGCCTTCGGCCTGCCCGGCTATGAAATCACCTCGCAGGTGGTGACCGATGGGCCGACCAATCCCTTGCTGAAAACCGCCGCTGAAGGGGCCGCGGCCGGCGGCTGGCTGCGCAACTACAGCAGCATGCCGGCCACCCTGCTGGCACCGATCGTCGGACTGCTCGGTGCGCTGGCCAGCGCGGTGCTGCTGCGTGCCCGGCGTGGCGGCCTGGCGTTCCTGGCCTCGGGCGCGTCGATCACCGGCATCATCCTGACCGTCGGCTTTGCGATCTTCCCGTTCCTGCTGCCCTCCTCCAGCCAGCCCGGTTCCAGCCTGACCGTGTGGGATGCGTCCTCCAGCCACCTGACGCTGTTCATCATGCTGGTGGCTACGGTGATCTTCCTGCCGATCGTGCTGGCCTACACCACCTGGGTCTACCGGGTGATGAAGGGCAAGACCACCGCCGAAGACATGTCAGACAACCCCAACGCGTATTGATTCCCACGTGCCGGCCAACGGCCGGCACCTCTTGAAGGAGCACACCATGTGGTATTTCGCCTGGATCCTCGGCACCGGCCTGGCCTCGGTCGTGGCCATCCTCAACGGCATGTGGTTCGAAGCCCGCGAGTCGGGCAGCATCGACGGCCGCGACGGTAAATGATGTAACAAAAGTGTTGCCGCCTCGACCTTCACACGGTATCTTAGGCGGCTCCTTCGGGGTGTAGCTCAGTCTGGTAGAGCGCTACGTTCGGGACGTAGAGGTCGCAGGTTCGAATCCTGTCTCCCCGACCACTCCGGTGGTCGGAACGACCGAAGGAAAAATGCGATTCCCCTTGCCGCCCAGTGCGGGAATCGATATGATAGGCGGCTACCCTTCGGGGTGTAGCTCAGTCTGGTAGAGCGCTACGTTCGGGACGTAGAGGTCGCAGGTTCGAATCCTGTCTCCCCGACCACTTTTGTTGGTCACGAAGAAACCTGGAAGACGACGGTCTCCCGGGTTTTTTTGTGCCTGTCGTTTTGCCTGGCAACGTACAATGGGCCCCTCCCCCACCCTGCCGCACCGGCGTCCGCCCGGTGCCGCCGTTGCATCCGGAGGCCGCCGCGCGCGCCACCGGCAAGGATCCACCATGAGCCCCACCGCCTCCCCTTCGTCGCCTGCGCCTTCGCTGCTGCACGGGCGCGCCCTGGTCTTCGCTGCCATCGTGCTGGCCGCGGTCAACCTGCGTACCGCGGTCACCTCGGTCACCCCCCTGCTGGACGTGCTGGGCCAGACGTTCGGCTTCGGCACCACCATGACCGGTGTGCTCGGCATGCTGCCGACTGCCTCGTTCGCCTTGTTCGGCGTGTGCACGCCGATGCTCGCGCGCCGCCTCGGGCTGGAGCGCACCACGCTGCTGGCGATGTCGCTGGCGCTGGTCGGCCTGCTGTTGCGCTCCAGCGCGGTCGGCATGGGCAGCCTGCTGGGCGGCTCGATCATCGCCCTGGCCGGCATGGGCATCGGCAACGTGGTGGTGCCCCCGCTGGTGAAGCGTTATTTCGCCAACAAGGTGGGCACGATGAGCACGCTGTACATCAGCGCGCTGCAGCTGGGCACCATGCTGCCGGCGTTGCTGGCGGTGCCGGTGGCCAACGCGGCCGGCTGGCGCGTGTCGCTGGGCATGTGGGCGCTGCTGGCACTGGCCGCCACCCTGCCATGGCTGATGCTGGTGCGCCGCACCCCGCGCCATGATGTGATCACCGACGGCCCGGATCCGAGTGCGCAGCCGCACGGGCGGGTCTCGGCGACCTCGCTGGGCTGGGGCATGACGCTGATGTTCGGCATGACCTCGCTGATGACCTATTCCATGTTCACCTGGTTGCCGCGCATCGTGGTCGAAGCCGGCGCCTCGCCGGCCTTCGGCGGGGTGATGGTGGCGATGTTCTCCGCGCTGGGCCTGTTGCCCTCGCTGGTGATTCCTTCATTGGCGGTGCGCATGGCCAACCCGTTCCCGCTGGTGTTGATCGGCTTTGGTTCCTTCGTGGTGGCCTTCGCCGGGCTGCTGCTGGCGCCGATGAAAGCCCCGCTGCTGTGGGCCTGCCTGCTGGGACTCGGTCCGTCGACCTTCCCGCTGGCGCTCACGCTGATCAACCTGCGCACGCGCACCCCGACCGGGTCGGCCGCCCTGTCCGGCTTCATGCAGGGCGTGGGCTACAGCTTCAGCTGCCTGGGTCCGTTCCTGGTGGGCTGGCTGCACGACGTGAGCGGCAGCTGGACGTTGCCGTTCGGCTTCCTGTTCTGCTGCGCGCTGGTGATGCTGTGCGCGTCGTGGTTCGCCTGCAAGCCGCGCAAGCTCGAAGACCTGTGGTGAATACATCGCTGCGTGAGCAGGCCACCGACGTGACCCCGTCGTGATCGGTCGCAACTGACGCAGCGCGTCAGTTGCTGACCCTGCATCTGTCGCAGGGCGTCTTCCTGCGGTGGCAGCCGCAGCATGCATGTCTGTTGCCGGACGGGCATCCCGTCGCCTTCTGCGCTGCGCAAGGAGGCACGGATGCGCTTCGGGGTCCCGCATTGCCGGCGGTTGGCACGTGATGTGCGTCACACTTTCCAATTCTTCATCGCACGAACCAGCTTCTGGGGGTTTCATGTCTGTCCATCGTCCGCTGGCGCGTTGCGTCGGCCTGGCCTGCCTCGTCCTGGCGACAGGCGCGCACGCCGCCCCTGCCCCGTCCAACCGCGCCGGGCAGATGGCTGAAATCAGCCGCCATCGCGACCAGGCCCAGTGGCTGGACGCGCTGGCGGCGATCGAGCGCGCGCAGCAGTCCAGCCCCGGTGATGACCTGCTGTACAAGCTGCAGGTGCTGACCCTGGGCGACATCGGCAACGCCAGTCGGGCCTGGCAGCTGTACCAGGCGCGACCGGAGCTGTTCGATGCGGCTCAGAAGGAACGCTTCGAAGCGGACTACCTGGCCCGCCTGGTCGGCTGGAGCATGGCCTACGGCGAAAGCGAAGACACCCGCCTGGAGGAAGCCGAAGACACCCTGGCGCTGATGGAAAAGTACCTGCAGCGCGACGGCACCCCGCTGGCGCAGGCCCCCCGGCGCATCCGCCTGGACCGCCTGATCCTGCTCAACCGCCTGTCCCGCCACGCCCAGTTGCGCGATGAATATCTCGCCCTGCGCGCCGATGGCGTGGAGCTGCCCGACTACGTGCTGCCGGCGGTGGGCGATTCACTGATGGCCACCCAGCATCCGGACGAGGCGATCCCGGTGCTGTCGCAGGCGGTGAAGAATGACCCCTCGCGCTTCCAGGCACGCTCGGAACTGGCCTACGCGTACCTGGAAACCGAGCAGGCCGGCACCGCCATCGACTATCTGGTGAGCTGGCAGAAAGACGAGCCGATCTGGCGCTGGGGCCCGAATGCGCGTGCCCCCTATGCGAACTGGGCCCGCTATGAGGCCGACCTCAACCTGGCGATGATCCGCGCCTACAGCAACGACCTTCCGTCCGCCCAGGGCGAGCTGGAGCAGATGGTGGCCACCGGGCCGGGCAACGGGGGCCTGCAGACTGCGCTGGGCGGCGTCTACCAGATGCGCGGCTGGCCGCGGCGTGCGCTGGAACGCCATCAGATGGCCTATACGCTGGATCCGCGCGATGTCTCCCCGCGCATCGGCATGTTCGAGTCGCACATCGCGCTGCAGCGCGACGACCTTGCCCGCCCGATACATGACGACCTGCTGGCCCGCTATCCGAACCAGCCTTCGGTGCAGCGCATGGACCGTGCCTGGCGCGCACACCGCGGCTGGCAGCTGGACGCCAATGCAGAAGTCGGCCGCAGCAGTGGCGGCGGCGGCGCTTCGCCGCTGGGCAACGACGATGGCAGTTACCGCGTGAGCGCGTCCTCGCCGATCCTGGCCGATCGCTGGCGGGTGCTGGCCTTCGCCGACCGCCGTTCGGTGGACTTCCAGAACCAGCGCATCAACCCGTGGTGGTTCGGTGCCGGGGTGAACTACCGCTTCGACCAGTTGGACGGCGACCTGGTGGCCCTGCATCCGAATGACGACGTCGGCGATACCGGCCTGCGCGCGGGGCTCGGCTGGCAGTTCAACGACCAGTGGCATCTCGGCGCAAGCGCCGCACGCAACGATGCCGATGCCTCGATGCAGGCCCGCGTGTCCGGCATCACCGCCGACAGCGTGGCG
>Ga0308163_10005018_pt1 | contig 10252 bp, 8 predicted proteins | sample PhyTR1_FD_201037 | JGI IMG/M metagenome (GOLD analysis project Ga0308163, IMG submission 201037) | Phyllosphere microbial communities from UC Gill Tract Community Farm, Albany, California, United States - DLSLT.R1 | ecosystem: Host-associated > Plants > Phyllosphere > Unclassified | place: USA...
CGTAACCTCCGGCAGCTCCCACAGGGTTATGGGGTGTCATTCAAGGCCCACGATGTCAGTGAGTCTTGATGGTTCCCACGCTCCGCGTGGTAACCCCGTCCCGGCCGCTCCGCGTCCATGCGGTGTGTCAGGCAAACCGCTTTCGCCACCGTCGTAACCTCCGGCCTCTCCCACAGGGTCATGGGGTGTCATTCAAGGCCCGCGATATCAGTGAGTGCCGGGATTGGCTTTCAGATACGCCACTTTCTCCGACAACCCCGTCCACTGCGGTTCATTCGGGGCGAAGCGGTTGCGCAGGTAGGCCGCAAGATCGCTGATTTGCGTGTCCGACAGACTGTCCTTGAACCCCGGCATATAGCCCAGATCCGGCGTCGCCGGCTTTTGAATTCCCAGCTGTATCACCTTGATCAGGTTGTCCGGCAGTGCGCTGTGAACGTTGGTGTTGCTCGCCAGCGACGGACTGACCCCAAACAGCTTCGGCCCCAGACCGTCGGCGTGACAGCCCTTGCAAGACCCTTCGAACACCCGCTGACCATTGCTCAGCGATTGCGCTGAGACCGCCGCAGCAGATTCAGCCGCCGAGGCGACTTTGGTGACGGCTGGCGTCGCTTCAGCCGAGCCATTCAACGACGCAAGATACACCGCCATTGCCCGCACATCCGATGTCGGCAATTTCGCCAGTTCCGACACCACCGGCCCCATCGGCCCCGCCGCCACGCCATGTTCATCGGAATAGCCCGTGCTCAGGTAATTGAACAACTGGTCCTCGGTCCACGGCGTGGCTGATTTCGACAGACTGTTCAGGGCAGGCGCCTCCCAGCCGTCGACCATGCCGCCCGCCAGAAACGACGTGCCGCCCTTCTCCGCCCCCATCAGGTTGCGCGGTGAATGGCACGCGGTGCAGTGACCCAGACCATTGACCAGATACTGTCCGCGGTTCCATTGCGCGCTTTGCTGCGGTTGCGTCTGCACCTCGCCCTTGCGCAGAAACAGCGCGTTCCAGCCCGCCATCAACGGACGCATGTTGAACGGGAACTGCATGCTGTTGGCCGGCTGAACCTGTTTGACCGGCGCTTGCGACATCAGGTAGGCGTACAGCGCCTGCATATCGGCATCGTCGATATTTCGGAAGGCGGTGTAGGGAAACGCCGGATATAGGTGCTTGCCATCGCGACTGATCCCGTCACGCATCGCCCGCTCGAAAGCCGGATAGGACCAGTTGCCGATGCCGGTTTCAGGATCCGGTGTGATGTTGCTGCTGTGCAGGGTGCCGAACGGGGTTTGCATCGCCAGACCACCCGCGTTGACCATGCCACCCGGTGCGGTATGACAGACCGCGCAATCCCCCGCCGAGGCCAGCAAACGCCCGCGCTCAAGCGTGGCCGCCGACCAGGTGCCGGAGCTCGGTGGTGCAATGGGGGCGATTTCTGCGCGCCATGGCAAGGCGGTCGCAGCCATGCCCAACACGGCGCCGAACGCCGCGAACAACGACCCGAACAACCATTTCGAACGCTTGGCTTTGGGCGATTGCGGCGGGTTGCTGTTCGCCTCATCGCCTGCATTTTTCAGCGCCGCCAGAATACGCTCGGGCGTGATCGGCAGCTCCCGAAAGCGGATACCGGTAGCGTCATAGACTGCATTGGCGATCGCCGCCGCGCTGGGCACCGACGCCGACTCGCCCGCGCCCATCGGCGGCTCGGCCTGACGCGGCATCATCATGACTTCGACCTTGGGCAATTCCGGAAACGTCAGGATCGGATAACCGCCCCATTCCTTGCTAGCGACCGTGGACTCTTCGAAGGTCACACGCTCTTTCAGCACACGACTGGTGGACTGAATGACGTTGCCATGAATCTGATGCTGCACGCCCGCCGGATTGACCATCATCCCGGCGTCGTGGCCGATCACCACGCGCGTGACCGAAACATCGCCAGTGTGCTTGTCCACCGCAACGTCCGCGACCCACGCCGCCCACGCCGCACCGAAGCCAGGAAACTTGCTGTGGATATACCGCGCGTAGGCAAAACCACGACCGCGAAGCACGCCGTCTTCTTCCGGGATTTGCATGGGCTGTGTGCGCGGCGACCAGTTCGCACGCTCGGCGGTGGCGCGCACCAGTTCCGAGGCGCGGTCGTCGTGCAGGTAGCGCAAACGGTACTCCACGGGATCCACCCCCGCCGCGAAAGCCAACTCATCGATGTAGGACTCGTGAGCGAAGGTATTGGGAAGCGCCGATACACCGCGCATCCATGACGCGCGGACAATGGGCGCCATGTCGTTGATCGTGACCCGCATGTGCTCGATGTCGTACGGCGGAATCGAAGTGCGGTCGCCCATTTCGAACATGGCCGCGACCGGCTCGACCCGCCCGGTCAGCAGCAACGCCAGGGTCGGCGAGTTGTTGGACGGGTAGCTGGTGGTGAAGTCATAGCCGGCGATGGAGCCCTCCGCCGTCAGGCCACCATCGACTTCCATCAATTGCGCCGTGCCCTTCGGTTCCCAGGCGTGTTCCTGTTCGCGGGTCAGTTGCACCCGAACGGGAAGGCCGACGGCCCGTGACAGCAATACGGCGTCCGCGCATACGTCATCGGCACAGTTGCGACCATAGCAACCGGCCGCCTCCATGCGGATGATCTCGATCTTTTCTTCGGGGTACTCCAACAACCACGCCAGATCGGCGCGCAACATATGCGGATTCTGCGTGCCGGACCAGACCCGGATACCGTCCTCGCGGTAATCCGCCAGCCCGCAGGACGGCCCAATGGAGCCGTGGATCTGGTAGGGCCAGAGATAGGTGCGCGTCATCCGCTCGCTGGCATTGGCCAGGGCTTCATCGACATTGCCCTTGTCCAGCACCACCCGCTGAACGCTCGGGTTATCACGAATCGCCTGCTCGACGTCGCTCATGTCAGGCAACGTGTGCTGCCAGGGTTTCCAGGTGACTTTCAGCTCCCGCGCGGCTTTGGCGGCCTGCTCTTCGCGCATCGCGACCACGCCGATGAAATCGCGGATCACCACAATGCGGACAATGCCTGGAATGTGCGCAATGGAAGACTCATCGACCTCCAGCAGGCTGGTGCCAACAAACTCGCCCGTGTCGTAACCGGCATAGGGCGGACGGATTACACGGCCGTGGAGCATGTCGGGCAAACGCATGTCGTGGATATAGGTCAGTTCGCCGGTGGCCTTGGCGGGAATGTCGACGCGCGCTGCGACCGTTCCGACCAGCGTGTAATCTACCAGGCGCTTAAGCGGCGCGTTGCCGGAAATACGCAATTCGACGTGCTGGTCGACCACCAACTCGCCAAAGCGAAGGGTGCGGCCATCCTGGGCGTTGATCACCCCGTGCTCGATCACCAGTGAGTCCGCGTTGACTCCCCAACGCTGCGCCGCCTGTTCAAGGAGGTATCGCCGCGCTTCGGCCGCAGCATTGCGCAATGGGATCGCGGAGATCTGCAACGTCGCGCTGGCAATGGTTGCGCCCTGATTCGGCGCGCGCTCGGTGTCGCCCAGGACCATCGTGACCTGATCCATCCGCAGGTCGAGTTCTTCGGCAACAATCTGCGCCAACGAGGTGCGAATACCGGTGCCGAGGTCCACGTGACCGTTGAAGGCGTAAACCGTGTTGTCCTGATCGATGGCGATGAACAGCCCCAGTTCCTTGGGTTTGACCGTGGGCGTGCCGCCTTTGGCGACCGGCCCCGAAGGCGGCAGGATGTCGTCGACGATCAGCAGGACCCCATTCTTGGCCAGCAGGTGGTCGCGGGTCGGCGTAGGGAATGTCGTGTAAGGCGTGATTGGCGGGTTCAAGGGGTTCGCTCCGTTCAAAGCGGGTGGCGAGCGGCACGCATGACCGCACGGAGGATTTCGATATGGGTGCCGCAACGGCAGAGGTTGGCGGAGAGTTCGTTGCGGATTTCCAATTCGCTTGGGTGCGGGTTGCGGTCGAGCAGGGCTTTGGCCGTCATGATCATGCCGTTCATGCAGTAGCCGCATTGAGCGGCCTGCTCGTCGATGAAAGCCTGCTGCACCGGGTGTGGGCACGCTCGCGAACCGATGCCCTCCAATGTGGTGATGTCGCGACCTTGCGCGCCGGCCAAAGGAAACACGCATGAGCGGGCTGCGACGCCATCAATGATCACCGTGCAAGCGCCGCACTCCCCCAGCCCACAGCCGTACTTAGGGCCGTTGAGCCGCAGGTCGTTACGCAGGATCAGTAACAGCGGGGTGTCCGGCAGTGCCGTGACGCAGCAACGCTGACCGTTGACGTTCAGAGTCACGGTCTGCTCGACGAGGCGCTGCCGGGGATAAATTAAATGGTCCATCTGTTACCAACCGCCTCGGAATTTTCATGAAGTAGACACTTCATGAATGGGCAGCAGAAAGCGTGCCATCAGAGAAATCGCTGTAGGAGCTGGAACCCCTCCAAGTAGGACTTTTGAAAAATACGCTGAAGACAGATGGAATTGCCCTTCACCGGAGGCGGTCTATTTGCAGTAGCCAATGTGCGAATGGGCCGCGACGTTTCAGGGCGGCGCAAAGAACTCCGAACAGCCATCTGTTCGACCGGCCTGCTCGCCAAATCCGCATTGTTTTGGGGGAAGAATATGGACCTGCTGTTTCTGGGTACCAGCGCTGGCGTACCCACTCGCGTTCGTAACGTCAGCGGTACGGCAGTGGTCGAATCCACTGGGAAAAACTGGTGCCTGGTCGATTGCGGTGAGGCGACGCAACATCGATTGCTGCGCACGTCCCTGTCACTGCACACACTGCGCGGTATCTTCATCACGCACGTTCATGGCGATCACTGCTTCGGCTTGCCTGGCCTGCTGACCACGGCAAGCATGTCCGGGCGCACCGAAGCGCTCGATGTGGTTCTGCCGCAGGCGCTGCATGACTGGCTGCTGCAAGGGCTCAGCGTCACCGGGTCACACCTGGGCTTCGAGCTTCGCTTGCACGATGCGGAGACATTCGACATCTGGCAGTCGGGCAATCTTAAAGTCAGTGCGGTCGCCCTCTCGCACCGTGTGCCCTGTCATGGCTATGTGTTCGACGAAAGCGACCGCGATGTGCGTCTGGACGTGCAGCGACTGGAAGAAGATGCCGTTCCTCGCGGCGAACGGTGGGGCGAACTCGCCCGCGGCCAAGACGTAGAGCATGAAGGACGGCTACTGCTCAGCAAAGATTATGTGCAGGCCTCTCAACCGCCGCGCCGGGTGATCGTGTGCGGCGATAACGACACCCCTGAACTCCTCGAAGACGTCGCGCAACATGCCGACGTGTTGGTGCACGAGGCCACGTTCACCGAAGCCATGGCCAAGGGTCGCGAGAATTATGGTCACAGCACTGCGGCCGCCGTGGCGCGCTTTGCTGAAGAAGCCGGGGTCAGGAATCTGGTGCTGACGCATTTCAGCGCCCGGTATCAGGACAATCCTGAACGCAGCCCTTCTATCGAGGACATCCACGCCGAAGCACAGCAGAGCTTCAATGGCGAGTTGATCCTGGCCAGAGACCTCAGGCGTTACCACCTGGCGCGTGACGGCCGGCTGACCTGGCTTCCGGACTCCGTTAGAAACACGCCCAACGACGTCTGAACACTACGCAACAACAGGCAGATTCTCCGACGAACGGAACTGAGCGGCATCAAGCGGCAGAACCCGTCGAATACGATGCTTCCTTCTATCGATTGCGCATTCTCTGACGCGCCCACGTGACGCGCTCTCACCGCCGGATATGGCGGAACAAATTTTTAGCCATATCCTGAACGCGAGGCTGAGGGGGCGACCAGGCGACGTCCCCTCATGCCGTCACTCAGTGCCAAGAGAATCCACGATGCCAAACGAACCCTGCGCTCCGGAGTCCGCGCCGCCCTGCCACCATCCGCTGGTCAGAAAGGCCTACTATCTGGGCCTGCCGGGTGAAGGCTACGTCTGCGCCTGCTGCGGCCAGTGCATGCCACGTCCCGACGGTGCCGCACCGAGAACCGCAACGGGCTCTGCGCCGCTTCGCACTGAGCATCCAGGCACTGAGCACCGGTGAGCATCGGCGTGATGCGCCTGCGGTGAGGCTCCCGCCATGCTAGCGATTGAGCGCATATTCCACCAACGAGGCCGCGCACGCTTCCACCCCGTTCTCGGTAATGATTTCGAACCCGTGAGTGTTCTCCGTCGGGATGGCAATGCAGCCCGCCCGGGCGGCTGAACCGACGCCCATGACCGCGCTGGCATCGGACGCGAAATCCACCAGCAGCGCCAGTTGCGCCTCGTAACCCGCCCGCTTGCATGCTGCATTGAGGTCCTGGACCACTCTGCGCGTATAGACCCCTTTCTGGTCGCCGGTGTTGATGATCGGATGGTCATCCAGGCGCGTCCCATACTCTGCCAGCACCGGTCCGACCTCCACCGCGATCACGGTGTCGCCCGGCAACCGTGAGGCGGCATACATTGCCCCGGCGTTGGATTCCTCTTCCAGCGTCGTGCATACCAACCAGACGTCCTGATTCAGCTCGGCACGCCGTGCCGCCAGACCTTTGGCCGCCAGGATCACCGCCAGCAGCGGCGCGCGATCGTCCAGAAAATGCGCGGCTATGGCGTCGGGCAGATACCAGGGCGCTCGCCAGTGTTTACTCAACACCACGCGTGTTCCGGGCCGAACACCGGCCGCGGACAGTTGATCAGGGGACTGGCGTGTTACCACATGGACGTCGGACCAGCTCACATTGCCCTGGAGAACATCCTTGCTTTGCGTGGTTGCGCCGCTGCTGTGCATCGATCCGAACGACAGCACACCAGGCAGCACCCCGCCGTCGCCGAGAATATCCACCGGGGCGACCCCGAAGCTGATCGGTTTGGCGCCGCCCAGTGCCTCGACCTGCAATGTCCCGTCCGGGTCGACCCGTTTGATCACCATCGCGATCTCATCAAGGTGCGCCATGATCCGGATGCCGTCATCAGGATCAGCCTCGCGTGCGGCCTTGATGCGGCCAATGACATTGCCTGCGCGGTCCACAGTGACCTCGTCGCAATAACGCGCCAGTTCCGTCTGGCAGATGGCGCGCACTTCATCTTCCTGGCCGCCCGGGCCGTAGGCCATGAGAAGTGTTTCGAGCAGTGCTTTGTTCTCCGCGTTCATGATTTCTCCGGCATCGATTCGCTTGCGCCTGTTGCCGGTAGAAGTTTCACCGGCGAATCAGTTCCACCCGAACGAGGATTGTTCGCTGATCTGTTTTGCGTTGTACGCCGTCAGCGACACAGCACGTTCAGGCGTCGCGCGGCTGGCGGACCGGCATTTCGGGAATGCCGGATTGACCGCTGCCGCCGACCGAATCGAGCGTGTTGATGGCGTCTGGCTGGAGCTCCGACTCACGCTGCTCGCGGGCCTGGCGCCAATGCTCCTGCTCCGCGTCCTCCCTCCGGCCGTCGAGCTCCCAAAGTTCATAGGCACGCTGACGAATTTTCTCCTCACTGATCATGACGGATCTCCTGGTTGAATGTAGAGAGGCAGCCGCTGCATACCGGCACAGGTTCACAGCGGCCTCGATTCGTCCATTCGCAAATCGCGTATCGGACGAAGTTGTTTATCGCGCCGCAATGCGGTGTGCGGCGGGTCGGCCTTAAACAATAAAGCGGTAAATAACGTCACGCTTTTTTTGACGCCGTTTTGTACAAAGTGAAATTCGAAGTGCGCTGGAATAGTCATGATGATTGCCCGATCACGCTCGTAGCGTTCAAACGTTTCTAAGATGACCTGTGCGTTATCCGGGAGGTCTACCCGCGCCCGCCTTGCGCGACAGACGGCCGCTTGCAGCGCTGCACAGCGCTCAGAACGTGAAAATCACGCAACCTCCTAACATCGCATCGGTCCATGCTTAGTCACGATTTTCTGCGAGAGGTTATTCATGAGACCCACGGTTGCTGCCGCCTCAGTGTGGTCCCGACGCCTAAGGCAACAGCCTGCGTTGTGGGGATCGGCGTTCGCTCTGGCGCTTGCCGCCGTCGCCCTCGTCGGCTGGAGTATCACCAAGGCCATATTTCACACCGATGGCCCGTACGCCTGGTATGCGTTTATCGGTGGTAGCGGCGGGTTTGTCGCTACCGCTTTGGGCGCGGCGGCGGCCATTGCGCTCAGGGAAATTTCCGCAAAAGTCCAGGACGTCATGCTGGGCTTTGCCGGGGGCATGATGCTGGCGGCGAGCACCTTCTCGCTGATCCTCCCTGGCCTGGAAGCCGCACGCACGCACACGGCGAGTTCAGCCCTGGCCGCGACCATCGTGATCGCCGGCCTGGCCCTTGGCGTAGCGCTGATGCTGGCACTGGACAATCTGGTGCCACACGAACATGAAACCAGCGGCCGGCATGGCCCCAGATCCGAGCGGATACATCGGGTGTGGTTGTTCGTCCTGGCGATTACCCTACACAACCTTCCCGAAGGCATGGCGATAGGGGTCAGCTTGTCCAATGGCGACCTTAGCGTGGGCATCCCGTTGACCAGCGCAATATTGCTGCAGGACATTCCAGAGGGGCTGGCCGTGGCGATGTCGCTGCGCGCCACCGGGATCAGCGCCGGCAAAGCGGCGCTGGTGGCGATGGGGTCCGGCCTGATGGAACCATTAGGCGCCATCATCGGGCTTGCGGCGTCCAGCGGCTTCGTGTGGTCTTACCCGGTCAGCATGGGCATCGCGGCAGGCGCGATGATCTTTGTCGTGTCCCACGAAGTCATTCCTGAGACCCATCGCAACGGTCACCAGACCCCGGCAACGCTTGGGTTAATGCTGGGGTTCGCCGTGATGATGTTTATGGACACCGCGCTCAACTGAAACCGTTGAGTTGACGCCAGTCAGCACCACCTGCCGTCATTGTTCATTCCCCCCCCCGCCAGCCGATGGTGCTCAGGGTGCCCATGCCGACCGTCGCCCGCTGGCCTGGCTGGGTTAAACCATCCGAACCCGACATGCCTCCGATGAAAAGACCATGGCCCCTTCCTGACTTCGGAATAGGGCTCCACCCGCGCACCCGCACATTCGGAGAATGAAGATGGATGAAGAAACCTTGAGAAAGACCGCCTACCGCATCTGGGAAGAACAAGGCCGGCCACACGGCCAGGACTTTGAGCACTGGTTACAGGCTCAAAGGGAGCAGGACGACAATGCAGACGAAAACGATGGCCTGCCAGGCTCAGTGGCCACCAGCGTGACGCCTCCCGGCATGGGGCAGGTCTCGGAGGAAGGGAACGTGGCCAGCGACGTGCCCGTTGAGTCGACGGACGCCCCGGACCGGATATGAAACACGGGCAGGTCAGTTGTTGCGCCTGGGCAGTATTTGTGCGAACCCTGTCGTCGAGGAGGATGACATGACGACATTCCGAAAAGCACACGCTTTGGCAAGTCCGCGCTGCTTCAGACCGAAGGCTGCCGGCGCATTCAGAACCGATGTCGGGCGCTGGGGAGTGATGTGTTTCAAACCCGTCTGCTCGGACAACGCACCGTGTGCCTGAAGGGCGAAGACGCGGCACGTCCATTCGTGCCAGGCACGCTGCCGACTCGTATGCGGTTCCCCATCGCTAGACATACAAAAGCTCCAGTCCATTTTGAACTGGAGCTTTTGCAGGCATCGCGCGCCGACTGGTCTGCGGCTGCCCGTCACAGATGAAGCTGACCAAATAGGGTGTTCGCTCATGGAAGCGCTCCTTGACAGTGCGCAGCCGGCGGACGCATCCGCCCGACGACCGCGCGGGCTGCATGTGTTACTGGTTCAAGACATCTTTATCAGTGGGCACGGTCCCTGATCCCAGATCGGCGCCCGTCATTGGGTTGGCCGAGGGCACCGACTGGGTGCGCAGCTTCATCTGTTGCAACACCTCTTCCTCAGAGGATGAAAGTTGCACAGTCGCCAGACCGTCGCCACCGTCGACCGCTGGCTGTGGTTGCTCCACGTATTCGAAGTCCTCACCGTTCCAGGCACCACGGACGGTCGGCTCGCCCTGCGACATGCTGTAGTAGACATTCGCAAACTCGGGCTTGCCGGGCAATTTGCCTTGAGGAAAGTTGGGTTGAATCGAATGCAGCGCTTTTTCGAAAGACAACTGATGCGCAATTTCCCGGGTCATCAGAAAGCCCAGCGCATCCCTGATTCCCGGATCGTCGGTCACATTGATCAACCGCTCATAGACTATCTTCGCCCTGGCTTCGGCGGCGATGTTCGAACGCAAGTCAGCGGTCGGCTCGCCGATGGTGTCGATGTAGGCCGCTGTCCAT
>Ga0308163_10005021_pt1 | contig 10250 bp, 6 predicted proteins | sample PhyTR1_FD_201037 | JGI IMG/M metagenome (GOLD analysis project Ga0308163, IMG submission 201037) | Phyllosphere microbial communities from UC Gill Tract Community Farm, Albany, California, United States - DLSLT.R1 | ecosystem: Host-associated > Plants > Phyllosphere > Unclassified | place: USA...
AATCCCCTTTCGGCCAAATGGCCGACGGCCGCGACGTCACCCGCTATACGCTGACCAACGCCAACGGCATGATCGTCAAGATCATCAACCTGGGCGGCGCCATCACCGAAATCCATGTGCCCGACCGCAGCGGCACCTTGGCCGATGTCAATTGCGGCTACGACGATGTGGCCGCGTACATGGGCGACTCCCACTACTTCGGCGCGCTGATCGGCCGTTATGGCAACCGCATCGCCAATGCCCGCTTCACCCTCGACGGCCAGACCGTGGCGCTGGACATCAACAACGGCGTCAACCACCTGCATGGGGGGATCGACGGCTTTCACCGTCGCCTGTGGGACGCCGAGACCTTCACCACGCCGCAGTCGGCCGGGCTGATACTGAGCTATCTCAGCGCCGATGGTGAGCAGGGCTACCCGGGCAACCTGGAAGTGACGGTCATCTATGAACTGCGCAACGATAACGAATTGCGCATCGCTTTCCATGCCATTACCGACAAGGCGACACCGGTCAACCTGACCAACCACGCATACTTCAACCTGGCCGGCAAAGGCGACATCCTGGGGCACGAGCTGACCATCGTGGCAGACGCCTACACGCCGATCGACAATGTTCAGATCCCGCTGGGCGACCTGCCGCCGGTCGAAGGCACGCCGTTCGACTTCCGCACGCCGCACGCGATCGGCTCGCGTATCGACCAGGATGATGAGCAATTGCGCAACGGCTTTGGCTACGACCACAACTTCGTGCTGAAAAAATCGAAACCGGGCGCGCTGGAGATGGCGGCCCGCGTGCGCGATCCCGCCTCCGGCCGCGTTCTGGAAGTATGGAGCCAGGAGCCGGGCGTCCAGTTCTACAGCGGGAATTTCATGAATGACAAGATGACTGGAAAAGGGCAGATCTACCGCTATCGCAGCGCTTTCTGCCTCGAACCCCAGCATTTCCCCGACTCGCCGAACCGGCCCGACTTCCCGTCGACCATTCTGCGTCCCGGTGAGGAATACTCGACTGTGATGGCTTACCGTTTTAGTACCGACCAATAAGCCCCAGCCGTGGAGCGCCCCGATACCGATTTTGACATCGAAGTTGATTAATAATTTATTGGAAAGATATCTCAGTCCATCTTAGTATGCTTTATCGATGCGGGGGCATGACATTCACGTCTGCGCACAGGAAAATACTGAGGAGAATTGCATGTCTGACAATGACAACAAGAAGGTAAAGCTGCGCTCCGCCGAATGGTTCGGCACCCAGGATAAAAACGGTTTCATGTACCGCAGCTGGATGAAAAATCAGGGCATTCCTGATCACGAATTCCAGGGCAAACCAATCATCGGCATCTGCAACACGTGGTCTGAACTGACCCCTTGCAACGCCCACTTCCGCAAACTGGCGGAACACGTCAAACGCGGCATCCTGGAAGCCGGCGGCTTCCCGGTCGAATTCCCGGTCTTCTCCAACGGCGAATCGAACCTGCGTCCAACCGCCATGCTGACCCGTAACCTGGCCAGCATGGACGTCGAAGAATCCATTCGCGGCAATCCAATGGACGGCGTCGTCCTGCTGGTCGGCTGCGACAAGACCACCCCTGCGCTGTTGATGGGCGCCGCCTCGGTCGACATCCCGACCATCGTCGTCACCGGCGGCCCTATGCTGAACGGTAAGCTGAACGGCAAAAACATCGGCTCCGGCACCGCCGTCTGGCAGTTGCACGAGCAGGTGAAGGCCGGCGAACTCAGTATGCACGACTTCCTCGCCGCCGAAGCGGGCCACTCGCGCTCCGCAGGGACCTGCAATACCATGGGCACGGCGTCGACGATGGCCTGCATGGCCGAATCGCTGGGCACCTCGCTGCCGCACAACGCCGCCATTCCAGCCGTCGACGCGCGCCGCTACGTGCTGGCCCATATGTCGGGCATGCGCATCGTCGACATGGTCAAGGAAGACCTGAAGCTGTCCAAGATCCTGACCAAGGAGAATTTCGAGAACGCGATCCGCGTCAACGCCGCCATCGGCGGCTCGACCAACGCCGTGATCCACCTGAAAGCCATCGCCGGCCGCATTGGCGTCGAGCTGGAACTGGAAGACTGGACCCGCGTCGGCCGCGGCATGCCGACCATCGTCGACCTGCTGCCGTCGGGCCGCTTCCTGATGGAAGAGTTCTACTATGCAGGCGGCCTGCCGGCCGTGATCCGCCGCATGGGCGAGGGCAAGCTGCTGCCCAACCCGAACGCGCTGACCGTCAACGGCAAGACCATCTGGGAAAACTGCCAGGACGCGCCGATCTACGACGACGAAGTGATTCGTCCGCTGGAGAAGCCGCTGCTGAAGGATGGCGGCATCTGCATCCTGCGCGGCAACCTGGCGCCGCGCGGCGCCGTGCTGAAGCCATCGGCGGCCACGCCCGCACTGATGCAGCATCGCGGCCAGGCCGTGGTGTTCGAGGACTTTGAACACTACAAGAGCCGCATCATCGATCCGGATCTGGTGGTCGACGCCAATTCGGTGCTGGTGATGAAGAACTGCGGCCCGAAAGGTTATCCGGGCATGGCCGAAGTAGGCAATATGGGCCTGCCGCCTAAACTGCTGGCGGCCGGCGTCAAGGACATGGTGCGCATCTCCGACGCCCGCATGAGCGGCACCGCCTACGGCACCGTCGTGCTGCACGTGGCGCCGGAAGCGATGGCCGGCGGCCCGCTGGGCATCGTCAAGGATGGCGACTGGATCACTTTGGATTGCGCGGGCGGTTTGCTGAACCTGGAAATCTCGGATGCCGAAATGGCCGAACGCCAGGCCGCCCGCGTGCCGGGCAGCGCGCCGGGCCCCAAGACCGGCTACCAGCAGCTGTACATCGAACACGTGCTGCAAGCGGATGAAGGTTGCGACTTCGATTTCCTGGTCGGAAATCGTGGCTCGGCTGTTCCTCGCCATTCGCACTAATCATATCCGGAGATACCATGCTACTCGTACAATTCAAGAACGAACAAGGCGCGCGCCAGATCGGCGTGCTGGAACAAGACACCATCCGCGTCATCGACGGCTACAGCACCACCTACGCGCTGGCCCAGGACGCGATCCGCAAATCGGTCGGCCTGGCCGCACTGGTGGATAAATCGGTCGGCAGCGCCACCGTTTCGTTTGAAGCCGTCGCCAGCGCCGGCCGCCTGCTGGCGCCACTGGACCATACCGACGACGCGCATACCTACGTCACCGGCACCGGCCTGACCCACCTGGGCAGCGCCGACACCCGCGACGCCATGCACAAGAAAATCGGCGGCGACGTCGAAAGCCTGAGCGACTCCATGAAGATGTTCCGCATGGGCGTCGAAGGCGGCAAGCCTGCCGCCGGCGTAGCCGGTGTGCAGCCGGAATGGTTCTACAAGGGCGACGGCTCGATCGTGGCCGCCAGCGGCCAGGACCTGAGCATGCCGGACTTCGCGCTTGACGGCGGCGAAGAGCCGGAAGTGGCCGGCCTGTACGTGATCGGCGACGACGGCCAGCCTTACCGCGTCGGCTACGCCATCGGCAACGAGTTCTCGGACCACGTGACCGAGCGTCAAAACTACCTGTACCTGGCGCACTCCAAGCTGCGCGCCTGCGGCCTCGGCCCGGCGCTGCTGGTCGGCGAAGCGCCGGCGAACATCCAGGGTACGTCGCGCATCTACGGCGTCGATGGCAAGGTACGCTGGGAGAAGGCCTTCTTCAGCGGCGAACAGAATATGTCGCACACCATCGGCAACCTGGAACACCACCACTTCAAGTACCCGCTGTTCAAGCGCGCCGGCGATGTGCATATCCACTTCTTCGGCACCGCCACCCTGAGCGTGGCCGACAACATCGTCGTCAAGCCGGGCGAAACGTTCGAGATCGAGTCGCCACAGTTCGGCCCTGCGCTGCGCAACAAGCTGACCGTGTACAAAACCGAAGTAGCGAAAGTGAAGACCTTATGATCATCACCGGCGATTCCCTGATTGGCGGCCAGGCCGTCAAAGGCACCGGCGCCGCTTTCCGCGCCTACAATCCATCGCTGCAGCAGTCGATGGACCCGGAGTTCACGACGGCAGAAGTCGATCAGATCGACCAGGCTTGCCGCCTGGCCGAAGCGGCCTTCGACACCTTCCGTTCGCTGAGCGACGAGAAGCGCGCCGTGTTCCTGGAAACCGTCGGCGAACAAATCATGGCACTGGGCGATGTGCTGGTCGAGCGCGTCATGGCTGAAAGCGGCCTGCCGCGCGCCCGCATCGAGGGTGAACGTGGCCGCACCGTCGGCCAGTTGAAATTGTTTGCCAACCTGCTGCGTGAAGGTTCGTGGAACGACGTCCGCATCGACAAGGCGCTGCCTGACCGCGCGCCGCCGCGCGCCGATATCCGCATGCGCATGATCGGCCTCGGTCCGGTCGCCGTTTTCTCGGCCAGTAACTTCCCGCTGGCTTTCTCCGTCGCCGGCGGCGACACCGCGTCGGCCTTCGCGGCCGGCTGCCCGGTGGTGCTGAAAGCGCACTTCGCCCACCCCGGCACGTCGGAGCTGGTAGGCCGCGCGGTGGTCAAGGCGGTCGAGATTTGCGGCCTGCCGGCCGGCGTGTTCTCGCTGGTGACCGGCGTCGGTAACGACATCGGCCAGCAAGTGGTGCGTCATCCATCGATCAAGGCGGTCGGTTTCACCGGCTCGCGCGGCGGTGGCCTGGCGCTGATGGCGGTGGCCGCGGCGCGTCCGGTGCCGATTCCCGTGTATGCCGAAATGAGCTCGATCAATCCGGTGTTCCTGCTGCCGAAGGCATTGGCCAGCCGCGCCGAGGAGTTGGCAGCCGGCTTCTCCGCGTCGCTGGTGCTGGGCGTGGGCCAGATGTGCACCAACCCGGGCCTGGTGATCGGTATCGCCGGCCCGGATCTGGACCGCTTCAAGGCCGCCGCATCCAAGTCGCTTGAAGGCGGCGCGGCCTGCGCCATGCTGTCGCCGGGTATCGCCGGCAGCTACAAACGCGGCATCTCGCAACTGGCCGATAACGCCGACGTCAACACGCTGGCCCTGGCGCCGCAGTCGGAAGGCAAGGCCGCTCCTGCGCTGTTCGACACCAGCAGCGCGGCATTCCTCGATCAGCATGTCCTGTCCGAAGAAGTATTCGGTCCGGCCTCGCTGGTCGTGGCCTGCAAGGATATCGCCGAAATGCGCCAGATCGCCGAAGAACTCGAAGGCCAGCTGACCGCCACCTTGCTGATGGACGATGCGGATCTGGACGCGGCGCAGCAACTGCTGCCGGTGCTGGAACGTAAAGTCGGCCGTATCCTGGCCAACGGCTATCCAACCGGCGTGGAAGTGTGCAGCGCCATGGTGCATGGCGGCCCGTTCCCGTCGACGTCGGACGGGCGCAGCACGTCGGTCGGCACCGGCGCGATCGCGCGCTTCCTGCGTCCGGTTTCGTACCAGAACTTGCCGCAGCCGCTGCTGCCGCAAGTGCTGCGCGACGAAGGCGGCGCGGCCTGGCGCCGGCTTGAAGGTGAACTGACCCACAAGTGATCGTGGCGGCTGTACCGGCCCCGCCACGGCGGGGCTTTCGTGTATAAAAATATCGGAGACTGTATGACCCAATTGGCAAAATTCGCCAGCCTGCGCGGCAAGCGCGTGTTCATCACCGGTGGCGGCACCGGCATCGGCGAGGCGATGGTGATTTCCTTCGCCGAGCAGGGCGCCAAAGTGGCCTTCGTCGACATCGCCCGCGACGCCAGCCTGGAGCTGGTCCGCCGCGTCAAGGAAGCCGGCTATCCCGAGCCCGAGTTCCGTGCGTGCGACATCACCGACATTCCCGCCTTGCAGTCGACGATGGCGGAACTGGCAGGCATCATCGGTTCCTTCGACATCCTCGTCAACAACGCCGCCAATGACCAGCGCCATGAAACCAAGGACGTCACGGTCGAGTACTGGAACGAGCGTATCGCCATCAACCAGCGCCCGATGTTCTTTACCTGCCAATCGGTCTTCGAAGGCATGAAGGAGAAGGGCGGCGGCTCGATCATCAACGTCGGCTCGATCTCGTGGCAGGTCAAGAACGCCGGCTATCCGGTGTATGCCACCTCCAAGGCGGCGACCCATGGCCTGACCCGTGGCCTGGCGCGCGAGTTCGGCGCCCACGGCATCCGCATCAACACCGTCACGCCGGGCTGGGTGATGACCCAGCGTCAGATCGACCTGTGGCTGGACGACGCGGGCGAGCAGGATATCAAACGTAACCAGTGCATGCCGACAAAGCTGATGCCGCAGCATATCGCTTCGATGATTTTGTTCCTGGCCGCCGACGACGCCGCCATGTGCACCGCCCAAGAGTTCATCGTCGATGGAGGATGGGTTTAACCAGCAACCGCAATACCCGTACCACCCGCAACACCGTTCGCCGCCCCGGAGACACCGCCCTTAGAGGTGGCGGGGCTACATAACCCTAAAAAATTGGTGAGAACATGGTGAATAGATTTATCTCCGCAGTCGCGGTGGGCGCCACAGCCGCGTCGACCGCTTTCGCAGCGTCCCCGGGCGCATTGACAAGCCCCGACCGTCACATCAGCGTCCAGCTGAACGAGTCGCCCGGCAAACCGCTGACCTACACCGTCTCCCGCGACGGCAAGCCGGTGCTGCTGGCCTCCGAACTTGGGCTGCAGCTGCAAGGCGCCGATCTGGCCGGCGCGCTGACGATCACCGCCAGCTCCAAGGTCGGCACCGTCACCGACAAGTACCAGATGGCCACGGGTAAAAAACGTGACATCACCTACAGCGCCAACGAACAAACCTACTCGGTGCAGAACGCGCAGAAGCAGAAGATGGAGATCGTCTTCCGCGTGTCGAACGACGGCGTGGCCTTCCGCTACATCGTCGCCGAGCCGTCGCTGCCGCGCAAAAAACTGATCCAGGAACGCACCACGTTCGCGCTGCCGACATCGGCCAAGGCATGGCTGCAGCCGATCGCCGTCGCGCAGACCGGCTTTGCGCGGACCAATCCGTCCTACGAAGAGCATTATCAGATGGACATCCCGGTTGGCACGGTGTCGCCTTCGCCGGCAGGGTGGGTATTCCCGGCGCTGTTCAAGGCCGGCGACAACTGGCTGGCGATCTCCGAAGCGGGCATGGATGGCAGTTTCCAGGGATCGCGCCTGGCGCCCGATTCCAAAGGCGGAAAATACCGCATCGGCAATCCGATGAAGGAGGAAGTATTTCCGGACCGTGGCCTGATGGCCGACGTCGAAGGCGTACTGACCTCGCCGTGGCGCCTGATGGCGCTTGGTCCGCTGTCGACCGTGGTCGGCTCCACCTTGGGCACCGACCTGGCCGCGCCGGCCATCGCTTTCGACAAGCAATTGGTGAAGCCGGGTCACGCCTCATGGAGCTGGGCGCTGCTGAAGGATGACGCCACCGTCTTCGACGTCCAGAAGAAGTTCATCGACTACGCCGCCGACATGAAGTGGGACTACACCCTGGTGGACGCCGACTGGGACCGCAAGATCGGCTACGAAAAGATGAAGGAACTGGCCGACTACGCCGCCACCAAGAATGTCGGCGTGCTGGTTTGGTACAACTCGTCCGGCACATGGAACTCGACCGAGTATTCGCCGAAAGGCAAGCTGTTGACGCACGAGCAGCGCGTGGCCGAGTTCAAGCGCCTGCGCCAGATGGGCGTCAAAGGAATCAAGGTCGACTTCTTCAACGGCGACGCCCAGTCGATGATCGCCTACTACGTCGATATGCTGAACGATGCCGCCGCAGCCGGACTGCTGGTGAACTTCCACGGCGCGACCTTGCCGCGCGGCTGGACCCGCACCTGGCCCAACCTGATGACGATGGAGGCGGTGCGCGGCCTGGAGTTCACCACCTTCACGCAGGCAGACGAGGACAAGATGCCGGCCCACGCGGCGATGATGCCATTCGTACGCAATCTGTTCGATCCGATGGACTTCACGCCGATGGTGTTCGGTGATATCCCCAAGATCAAGCGCACCAGCAGCAATGGCTTCGAGCTTGCGACATCGGTGTTGTACGTCTCCGGCATTCAGCACTTCGCCGAAGTACCGGAGGGAATGGCGACCGTGCCGGCCTATGTCAAGAGCTTCCTGCAGGAGCTGCCGCGCAGCTGGGACGACAGCCGGCTGGTTGACGGGTTCCCGGGTAAATACGCGGTGGTCGCGCGCCGCGCGGGCGATACCTGGTATATCGCCGGCATCAACGCCACCGAATCGGACAAGGCGCTGACACTGGACTTGTCCTTTGCCGGCGCCAAGCAGGGAATGATCATCGCCGACGGTGAAGGCAAACGGAGTTTTAGCCAACGCGAAATCGCCGGCGGCAAAAAAGCAGCAGTAACCATCAAGCCGCATGGCGGCTTCGTGATAACAATAAAACAGTAATCAGGAGATTTAAAATATGAATCACATCAAACGTGCTGTTCTCACCCTGTGCGTGCTGGCCTCCGGCGCTGCGTTTGCCGCGCCTGTCGGCGTGACGATCGATACCACCAAGCCTGGTCCGGTCATCAACAAGAACATCTACGGGCAGTTCGCCGAGCATCTGGGAACCGGTATCTATGAAGGTATCTGGGTCGGTCCGAAGTCGAAGATCCCGAACGTCAATGGCTGGCGCAAGGACGTCGTCGGCGCACTGAAAGCCATGCACGTGCCGCTGGTGCGCTGGCCGGGCGGCTGCTTCGCCGACGAATACCATTGGCGCGACGGCATCGGCGCGCGCGAGAAGCGTCCGGTCAAGGTCAACACCAATTGGGGCGGCGTGGAAGAGGACAACGCCGTCGGTACCCACGAATTCTTCGAACTGGCCGAGCAGCTTGGCGCCGAGACCTATGTCAACGGCAACCTGGGCACCGGCAGCGCGCAAGAGATGTCGGAATGGGTCGAGTACATGACCTCCGACAGCAAATCGACACTGGCGCAACTGCGCCGTAAAAATGGCCGCGACAAGCCGTTCAAGGTGGATTACTTCGCCATCGGTAACGAGGCCTGGGGCTGCGGCGGCAACATGTCGCCGCAACACTACGCGAACCTGTACAAAAACGTCGAGACCTTCCTGCGCGCGCCGCCGCAGTATCGTCCGAAGATGATCGCCAGCGGCGGCAACGACAACGACCTGACATGGACCGAAACCTTGAGCAAAGAGCTCAAGAAGCAGACCTACGGCATCAGCTTCCACTACTACACCATCCCGACCGGCAAGTGGGAAGTGAAGGGCATGGCCACCGGCTTCCAGGAAGACCAGTGGTTCTCGACCTTGTCCAACACGATCAAGATGGATGGCTTCATCAAGACCAATACCGCGATCATGGACAAGCACGACCCGGAGAAGAAATTGGGCTTCCTGGTCGACGAGTGGGGCACCTGGTATGACGTTGAAAAGGGTACCAACGCCGGCTTCCTGTTCCAGCAAAACACGCTGCGCGACGCGGTGGTGGCGGCCCTGAACTTCAATATCTTCCACGACCACGCCGACCGCGTGCGCATGACGAATATCGCGCAGATGGTCAACGTGCTGCAGGCGATGATCATCACCGACAAGGACAAGATGGTGCTGACGCCGACCTACCACGCGTTCCAGATGTATGTGCCGTTCCAGGATGCGACATCGCTGCCGCTGAAGTTGACGAATAATCCGCAATATTCGTACAACGGCAGCAGCATTCAGGAGATCAGCGCATCGGCCGCGCGCGCCAAGGACGGCAAGCTGTATCTGGCCCTGGTCAACACCAATCCGACCAAGGAAGCGGAGATTGCCTTGGACGTGCCGGGCCAGGCCATCAAATCGGTCAACGGCCGCGTGCTGACGTCGGCCGCGATGGATACGCATAACACCTTCCAGTCGCCGGAAGCGATCAAGCCAGCCCCGTTCAGCGCCAGCGCCGGCGCCGACGGCAAGCTGACGGTCAAGATTCCCGCCAAGGCCGTTATCGTGGTCGCTGTGGAGTAAGTGGTAAGTCCGCGAGGTCATGCCGGTGGCATGGCCTCGCATCGTTAATCGAGGTTGTAGATGAAGCATATTTTTTCGACGATGGCGTTGGTGCTGGGCGTGGCCGGCTTGTCCGCTTGCACGGCCAAGGAAGTCAGTGTGCACGATCCCGTGATGGCGAAGGAAGGCGATACCTATTACGTCTTCAGCACCGGGCCGGGTATCACTTTCTACAGTTCTACCAATATGAAGGACTGGACCCCGGAAGGTCCTGTGTTCAAGGAGCAGCCGCTGTGGGCCAAGCGGGCGGCCCCCACCTTCG
>Ga0308163_10005022_pt1 | contig 10246 bp, 10 predicted proteins | sample PhyTR1_FD_201037 | JGI IMG/M metagenome (GOLD analysis project Ga0308163, IMG submission 201037) | Phyllosphere microbial communities from UC Gill Tract Community Farm, Albany, California, United States - DLSLT.R1 | ecosystem: Host-associated > Plants > Phyllosphere > Unclassified | place: USA...
GACCTCTGCAGTGCGATTGCAGCGCTCTCCCATCTGAGCTACGGCCCCGCGCGGTTGGCCATAGGCCAGGATGGTGATCTAGCGGCTCGATTTGGGCGTTGCAACCGGGTTGGTGAGGCTGCGCAAGTCGGCCTCCGGCATGTCGTCGCAACGTAGCGTCGGGTCACCGTCGAGCCCCGCGATCGCAGGAACATTCCGCCAGTTTGGCGCTTGTAGTCCTCGGAATGTACGGGCTCGCTAATGACGAACCCGGCAACCGCAGGACAGCAATTAGGAGGTTCCTATGGTCTACGAACGCAACACCCGAGATCGCCAGTCGGGCGACTATTACGGTCGGCCGAACTCGAACGATTATGGTCGCGATTTCCGCGCAGACGGTGGCGGCTATGGTCGTTCCAGCGCGCGTGAATATGAAGCCGCTGGCGAATATGATCGCGACGACAACCGCAGTGGCCGCGGTCAGGGATATCAGGGGCGTGACGACCAGGGACGCGGCGACCAATATGGTCGCGAGCAGGGCGGTCGTGACTATTATGGCGGCCACAATGATCGCTCGCAGCCATCGGGCGGCGACCGCTACGGCCAGTCGCGCTACGGCCAGGGGTCGGGTCAGGGTTACGGCCAGCAGGGTAACGGGCGGCAGGGCTATGGCCAGCAGCGGTCCGGACAGGGCTATGGCCAGCAGTCCTACGGCCAGCGCAGCCAGGGTTCGGGCGATACCGAATATCACGGCAGCTATGCATCGGACGGTCGCCGCTTCGAGGACGTAGGTCGCAACCGCGACGCCGATGACGACAACCGCAACTCCTCGCGCGGCGGCAGCCGTAACGAGGGGCGTGACTATGGTCGCCAGCCACAGGGCTATGACTATGACGATCGCGGGTTCATCGCACGCGCAGGCGACGAAGTTCGCTCGTGGTTCGGTGATGACGAGGCTGAGCGTCGCCGCGAAGCCGATGCACGCTATGACGAGCGCTCCTATGGCAACTCGGACAACCGTGCGTTCGGCAATCGCCCGTCGAACACGCATGACGACCATTACCATAGCTGGCGCAGCACGCAGATCGCGGCGCTCGACCGCGACTATGACGAATATCGCAACGAGAACCGCTCGAAGTTCGAGAACGAGTTCTCGTCGTGGCGCAACGAGCGCCAGGGCCAGCGTAGTTCGCTGTCGCAGGTTGCCGAACATATGGAAGTCGTCGGCTCCGACGGCAGCCATGTCGGCACGGTCGACAAGGTGAAGGGCGACCGGATCCTGCTGACCAAGAACGACCGCGATGCGGGCGGCGTGCACCACTCGATTCCGTCGCGCTGGATCAAGACCGTCGACGGCAAGGTCACGTTGTCGAAGTCGGCCGACGAAGCCAAGGCGGCGTGGAAGGAAGAAGAGCGCAACTCGGCGATGTTCGAGTACGGCGATCGCACGGGCGGCGACAAGAAGGATGCCGGCACCAGCGGTTATGCTTCGAGCTCGCAGACGGGCAGCACGGCGACCGGCACGGCATCGGGCACCGGCACGACCACCGGCGGCACGACGACCGGCGGCACCACCACTGGCACGACGTCGGACACGCTCGGCAAGTCGGGTTCGACCACGTACTAACTGGTTGAAAGCGTTGGCTGGCGTCGCATGATGTCAGCCGAACAGGGGCCCGGGCGGAAACGTCCGGGCCTTTTTGCAGGTTGCGTTGGGTGTGCGTTTCGCCATACCCGCAACACGAATAATCAAGACAGGAGCAAGTATATGGCCCGTGCATGGAGCCTGAAGGCACGTCCGCAAGGCATGCCGAAGCATACCGACTTCGCCATGATCGATCTCGACACGGCCGCGCTTGGCGCCGGCGAGGTGCGGATCGCCAATCGCTGGCTGTCGGTCGACCCGTACATGCGCGGGCGAATGAACGACGTGAAGAGCTACGTCCCGCCGTTCGCGCTGGGCGAGGCGATGCAGGGCGGTGCGGTCGGCGAAGTCGTCGAGAGCAACGACGACGGCATCAAGGTCGGCGACATGGTGCTGCACATGGCGGGCTGGCGCGACGAGGCGGTGGTGCCGGCGGCACAGGTGCAGAAGCTGCCCGCGCTCGACGTGCCTCCGCAGGCGTTTCTGGGTCAGCTCGGCATGCCGGGGATGACGGGGTATTTCGGCCTGCTTCAGGTCGCCGAAGCCAAGGCTGGCGATACGGTGTTCGTGTCGGCGGCGGCGGGGGCGGTCGGATCGACCGTGGTGCAGGTCGCCAAGGCCAAGGGCATGACGGTGATCGGTTCGGCTGGCGGCGCGGAGAAGTGCGCGTGGGTGAAGTCGCTCGGTGCGGATGCGGTGATCGACTACAAGAGCGACGTTCCTGTGGTAAAGGCGCTCGGTGAGGCTGCTCCGAAGGGTATCGACGTGTATTTCGACAATGTCGGCGGCGAGCATCTCGACGCGGCGCTGGCGCATGCGCGGATGCACGCGCGGTTCGCGGTGTGCGGGATGATCGACGTGTACAACAGCGGCGCGGCGACGCAGCTGAAGTACCTCGCGCGGTTGATCGGTAACCGCGTGCAGATCCGCGGGTTCATCGTGAGCGATTACATGAATCGCGCCGAGGAGTTCTACAAGGACATGGGCGGGATGCTGGCGGCGGGGACGCTGAAGCGGCAGGAGACCGTGCACGAGGGGCTCGAGACAATGCCGGATGCGTTCCTTGGGCTGTTCTCGGGTGGGAACACGGGGAAGATGCTCGTCAAGGTTTGAGCTAAACTCTGACGCGTTTCAGTCAGTATCCCCCCGGCGAAGGCCGGGGTCCAATTGGAAAGGTCGCAGTAACGGAACGTATCGCCCGTCATTCGCGTCCCCCAATTGGGCCCCGGCCTTCGCCGGGGTGTGGGAGCAATGTCTGACCGCTTGTCTGAAATGACGATCAGGTCGACCCGCGGGTCTACAGCCACTTCGCCTGCTTGAACTTCACGTACAGCGCGGCGCAGACGACACCGATCACGCCCAGCACGACGAAATACCCGTATTCGGTCTTCAACTCGGGCATGTTCTCGAAGTTCATGCCGTAAATCCCGGCGATCGCGGTCGGTACCGCCAAAATGGCAGCCCAGGCGGCGAGCTGGCGGGTGATCGCACCGGTTCGTTGCTGTTCGAGCAGGTTGCTGAATTCGAACACCGACGTCAGCACTTCGCGCAGGCCCTCGACCATCGTCTGCACGCGGCGGACGTGGTCGAGCACGTCGCTGAAATAGGGTTTTGCCTCGGTATCGATGCAGGGGAGATCGAGCCGGACGATCTTGCTCGCGACCTCGCCCATCGGTCCGAGGATGCGTTGGAAGCGGATCATCTCGCGTCGGAGCCCAAAGATGCGGACGATTTCGTCGCGGCCGAGGAAGGCGTCGATCGTGCGTTGCTCCATCGCCAGCACCTCGTCCTCGATGCTTTCGACGATCGGGAGATAGCCGTCTACGACGTAGTCGAGGATTGCGTGGAGGACGTAGTCGACGCCATTGATCAGTAGCGTCGGTGCGGCTTCGAGTTGTTCGCGGAGCGCCTTGTGCGACCGCGCGGAGCCGTGGCGGACGCTGATGATGTGGCTGTGGCCGACGAAGATCGCGGTTTCGCCGTATGCGATCTTGTCGTCTTCGAGCTGCGCGGTGCGGGCGACGACGAACAGCTGGTCGCCATAGACGTCGACCTTGGGCAACTGGTCCGCCTTGATCGCGTCCTCCACCGCGAGCGGGTGGAGGTTATACTGATCCTTCAGCGTGCGCATCTCGGCGTCGGTCGGGTCGCAGATGCCGATCCAGACGAACTCGGAGCGGTCCGCGGGACAGTCGACCTTTTCGTCGATCGAGACCGCGCGGACGCGCTTGCCATGGCGATAGAGATACGCGGCGACGACCGTCATGGAGCCTCTGGATTACGCTAACGAGGCCCGCGCCGGTATCAGAACGCCGGGAGGACCGCACCTCGATAATGCTGCTCAATGAAGGTCTTGGTGGCCGGACTGCGCAGCGCGGCGATCAGCTTCACGACGCGCGGATCCTTCTCGCCGCCGGGCAGGCCGACGACGAAATTGACGTAGGGGCTGTTCTTGTCCTCGATCGCGAGCGCGTCGCGGACCGGGTTGAGCTTCGCGTCAAGCGCATAGTTGGTGTTGATCAGCGCGAGATCGACCTCGCCAAGCGTGCGGGGGAGGGTGGCACCCTCCAGTTCCTTGAACTGCAGGTTCTTGGGGTTGGTGGCGATGTCGTTGAGGCTCGACAGCGGGTTGGTCGGGTTCTTAAGCGTGATGAGCCCGGCCTTCTGGAGCAGCAGCAGCGCGCGGCCGCCGTTGCTCGGCTCGTTCGGGATCGCGACGGTCGCGCCGTTGGGTACCTGCGCGATCGACTTCCACTTGCGGGAATAGGCGCCGAGCGGTTCGACATGGACGCCGGCATAAGTGACCAGATGCGTGCCGCGCGATGCATTGAACTCGTCGAGATAGGGCTTGGTCTCGAAATAGCTGACGTCGATCTGCTTCTGCTCGACCTGGAGGTTGGGCTGGACGTAGTCGTTGAAGACGCGGATCTGGAGGTCGACGCCTTCCTTGGCGAGCGTCGGCTTGATCGACTCCAGGATTTCGGCATGCGGCACGGCGGTCGCGGCGACGGTCAGCGTCTTGCCGTCGTTGGTTTTGGTGCCACCGCAGGCGGCGAGCGCGAGCAGCGAGAACGAGGCGAGCAAAATGCGGCGGTTCATGGCGATTCCTAGCGGCGGGTGAAGTGGCGGGCGAGCGCGTCGCCGGCATATTGGATGATCTGGACGAGCACGACCAGCAGCACGACGGTGACGACCATCACGTCGGTCTGGAAACGCTGATAGCCGAACCGGATCGCGAGATCGCCGAGGCCCCCTGCGCCAACCACGCCCGCCATCGCGGTGAACGAGACGAGCGCGACCGCGGTGACGGTGGCGCCTGCGATAAGGCCGGGCAGCGCCTCGGGGATCAGCGCGCCGGTGACGATCTGGCGCGTGGTGGCGCCCATCGCCTGCACCGCCTCGATCGTGGTGCGGTCGACTTCCTTGAGCGATCCTTCGACGAGGCGCGCGTAGAACGGCGCCGCGCCGACGACGAGCGGCGGGATCGCGCCGGCGACGCCTAGCGAGGTGCCGACGAGCATCACGGTGAGCGGGATCATCACGATCAGAAGGATGATGAAGGGGACCGAGCGAAGGATGTTGACGATGATCCCGAGCACGGCGTTGGCGATACGGTTCTGCGACAGGCGGCCGCGGTCGGTGAGGTAGAGCAGGACACCGAGCGGCAGGCCGAACGCGATCGTCAGCACGAGCGATCCGCCGAGCATGATCAGCGTGTCGAGGCAGGCCTGGCCGATGTCCGACCAGTCGATGTTGGCGAAGAAGCTCATGCTGCCAGCGCCGCCAGCATACGCTGCGTTGCCGGGTGGGCGGCGTTGGCGAAGATGTCGGTAACGTCTCCGGTCTCGACGATACGGCCGCGTTCGAGGACGGCGACGCGGTCGCAGACGTAGCGGACGACATCCATTTCGTGGGTGATGAGGACGATCGTCAGGCCGAGGTCTCGGTTGAGGTCGCGGAGGAGGGTCAGGACCGAGCGGGTGGTTTCGGGGTCTAGCGCGCTGGTCGCTTCGTCGCAGAGCAGGATGTCGGGGTCGGTGGCGAGCGCGCGCGCTATGCCGACGCGTTGCTTCTGGCCGCCGGAGAGCTGCGCGGGGTATTTGGCGGCGTGATCGGCGAGGCCTACGCGGTCGAGCAGCGCGGCGACTTTCGTTTCGCGCTCAGCTTTGGATACACCCGCGAGCACGAGCGGGAACGCGACGTTTGCCGCGACCGTGCGCGACGACAGCAGGCCGAAGTTCTGGAAGATCATGCCGATCCGGCGGCGCAGCGCGCGCAGGTCCGCCGCGGACAACGCGGCTACGTCGACGCCATCGACTTCGACCCGGCCTGAAGTCGGGCGTTCGAGCGCGTTGATGAGGCGGATCAGCGTCGACTTGCCTGCGCCGGACTGGCCGATGACGCCAAATACGCCGCGGGCCGGGATTTCCATCGACACGCCGTCGAGGGCAGCCGCGTCGCTTGCCGGGTAGGTTTTGATGACGTCGATCAGGCGTATCATGCGGTGCCCATGACCTGCGCGGCGAACCGCTCCATCTCTTCGGCCTGCGGGCTCATCTGGAGCAGCAGCAGGTCGAGACCGGCGGCCTCGTATTCGGCGACACGCTCCTTCAACTGTTCGGGCGTGCCGACCAGATTGGGACGCAGGCCGCGGTTCGAGACGGAGTATTCCTGGATCTTCAGTTCGCGTTCGAGCTGCGTGCCCGACAGCCACTGGTCGAAATTCGCATAGCCCGCGGGGAGTTCGGTGACGCTGGTAATGCGGTCGAGCTCGCGCTTCGCCTCCGCCTCGCTGTCGCGGACGATCGCGTAGGCGGCCATGCCGTATTGCATCGGCGCGCCGCCGGCTGCTTCGCGCCGCGCCGCCATGTCGGCGATCTTCGGCGCGATCGCGTCGGCGGGGTCGCCGTGCATGACGTAGGCGTCGCACTGCGCGGCGATCATCGCCTTCGCCTTCTCGCTTTCGCCGCCGGCATAGACGGTCGGGCGCTTGGCGGGCTTGGGTGAGCAGATCGCCTGCTGCGTGGTGTAGAACTGGCCCGCGAAGTCGAAGCGCTCCTGCGTCCACAACCCATCGACGACGGTCAGCCATTCGGCGGTCCGCGCGTAGCGATCGTCGTGCTGGTCGAACTGGAGGCCGTATTGCTTCGCCTCGTCCGCCCACCAGGACGACACGACGTTGAGCGCGAGGCGCCCGCCCGAAATTCGGTCGATGTTCGCCGCCGCCTTGGCGAACAGCGCGGGGTGGTGGAAGTTCGGGCGGACCGCGACCATCAGCTCGATACTGTCGGTCACTGCCGCGAGCGCCGCCGCGGTCGACCATGCGTCGAGCGCAGGCTGTTCGATGCCCTTGATATCGTTGAGGTTCAGCTCGGCGATCAGCGTCAGGTCATAGCCCCAGCGCTCGGCATTCTGCGTGAGCGCCTTGGTGTACGCCCAGCTCGCCTCCATCCCCTCGTCGGGGACGTTGCGGAGCCAGCCGCCGAAGACGGGAGTCCAGTAACCGTAGCGCATCAGCGGGCCTTTTCGATCTGTTCGATCAGGTAATCGACGAGGCGGTCGTGGGGATCCCAGCCGAGCACATCGAGCGGCTTGGCGACGAAGTTCGACAGCGCGTTGATGTCGTAGAAGCGTGCGACGCCGTCGCGGTCGTCGATCATCACCTCCACGCCGCCGACGTCGAGATCGACCGCGCGGGCGATTGCTTCGGCGGCGTCCTTCAAGGTCTGCGAGGGCTCGACCGCGGCCATCCTGATGCCCGAGCCGGGGACGACGCACGCATCTGCCGGGCAGAGATCGAATGCGCCGCCGCCCGCGATCTCGATCGCGTAGAGGAACTTGCGGTCGAGCGTCTCGATCCGGGTGATCGCACCGTCGCGGACGGGGACGTATTCCTGGACCAGCAGCACGCCGTCGATGCTGCTCGGCAGGCCGCTGTCAGCGACTGCGGTGCGCAATTCTTCGAGGCTGTCGAAGCGGATGATGCCCGCGCCCGATCCGCCGATGTTCGCCTTCACGACCAGCGGGAAGCGGAGCGTCTGCGCGGCGGGGACAACGTCGGCGGCGCGGTGGACGACGCGCGTTTCGGGGATTGCGAGGCCGAGCGAGGCGATCAGCGACAATTGCCGCGCCTTGGAGGCGTCGATCGCGAGGACGTCGGTGCCGTTGATCACGCACGCGCCTGTGCGGCGCCAGTGATCGAGCATCGCCATCGTGTCGAAGATCGGATGCTCGTCGTTGCGCAGGAAGCTCGACATCGCGATGCGGTTAAGGACGACGGGGGCGGGGGCGCTCTGGTCGGCGGGGTTCCAGAAGCCGTCCGGCGTGGTGCGGGTGAACGCGACGCCGCGACGGTCGAGGGCGGCGAACAGCGGTTCGAACCAGAGCGGGTGCTCGTAGAGAATGGCGAGATCGGTCATCGCGACCCGGATACGCATTGCGTGCGGGCGTGCAAACCCAAGCAAAACTTTGCCGCGCGCAATATCGTGTCGCGGGGCCGCTGACAGCGAGCGGTGGAGGCGGTAGCGTGGCGGATGATCTCCAGATTCGTCACGCTCGCTTTGGCCGTTCTCGGCGCCGTTTCCGTCTCGGCGCAGGAGGCTCCGCCGGCGCCGCTGCCCGCTGCTCCGGCGACCGTCTTGATCGTGATGACGACGAGCGAGGGGCCGATCACGCTGGCGCTGGAAAAGGAGCGCGCGCCGCTGACGACCGCGAATTTCCTGCGCTATGTCGACCAGAAGCGGCTCGATGGGGTGACGTTCTATCGGGCGATGAAGCTTGGGACGGATGCCGGGTTGATCCAGGGCGGTCCGCAGGGCGAGGTGAAGCGCCTGCTGCCGCCGGTGAAGCATGAGCCGACCAGCCAGACCGGGCTGTCGCATGTCGACGCGACGATCTCGATGGCTAGGTTTGCGCCGGGGAGCGCGACGGCGGACTTCTTCATTACGGTCGGGCCGGTGTTGTCGCTCGATGCGAATCCGGCGGGGAGTGGGGATACGGCTGGGTTCGCGGCGTTCGGGCATGTGGTGGAGGGGATGGACGTGGTGAAGCGCATCCTTGCTGCGCCGACTTCGCCGACTGCCGGGGTTGGGGTTATGAAGGGGCAGATGATCGCTGCGCCGGTGAAGATTTTGACGGTGCGGCGGGTGAAGTAACGGGCGTCGGTTCGAGAACGATTACGCTTCACGGCTACCACCCCGGCGGAGGCCGGGGCCCAGTTGGGGGACGTCGCCAACTGAGCGCTGCGCGTCGTTACTGCGACCTTTCCAACTGGGCCCCGGCCTTCGCCGGGGTGGTGCACCGATGAGGGTGGTGCAGAATACTGGCGGCTTCCCCCGGTTTTGTGTTTCCCCGCGAAGGCGGGGACCCAGTCTGGGCTCCCGCCTTCGCGGGAGAACAAGGAGGCGGGTGGTGCCGCTAGTCGAGCGCGCCTCAGGCCGGGGCCATCACTCGGATGATCCCGGCTGCGACCTTGGCCGTAACCGGTGTCTTCGCCAGAACCTCGCCGTCGATCGAGATCGGCAATGGCGGGATCGTGTTGATCTTCAGGCTCTTTCCCCGAAAGTCCCGCACCTTCTCGTGACGAGACTCGAGCCGGAACACGCTGGCATACCAGTTCTGTACCAGCCGCCGCTTAACATGCCCCATCACCGCCTGCACGACGATCTCGCCCGAATCGACTGCCGCCGCATCCACCAGTTCGGTGCCGCCGTGATACGGCCCGTTCGAGATCCGCACCTCGACGACGCGGATCTTCACCGCGGTCGGACCCTCGCCGACGATCAGCGTGAACGGGCGGAAGCGCATGTATTGATACGTCGCCCACGCCAGATAGCCGACCTTGCCGAAGACCTTCTTCAACCCGTGCGGCACCGTCTCGGCGATCTTGGGACTGATGCCCATCGCCGCGCAGTTCGCAAAATAATCGCCGTCGATCATGCCGAGATCGATCCGCCGCGGCTTGCCGGTCCGGATGATCTCCACCGCGCCCTCGATATTCAGCGGAATGCCGAGAGTGCGTGCGAAACTGTTGGCGGTGCCGAGAGGCAGGACGCCAAGGATCACGTCGTGGCCTACCATCAAGTCCACCAGCCCGCTGACCGTACCGTCGCCGCCGCCGAGAATGAGCAAGTCCGGCTTCTTCGCCAGCGCGCGCAACACCGTCGCCTCCAGATCCTTCGGGTCTTCGACCGCATGCGCATCGACCTCATAGGGCAGCCCCGACATTGCCGCACAGGCACGCTTGAACAGCTTCTGCCCTTTGCGCGACTTGGCGTTGACGACGAGCGCCGCGGACGTGATCGTATCGTTCGACATAAGGCCCCCAACGCACGGCATGCGGTTTCGCACCCGTAACGCTTTGCCCGTAAAACTTGATCCGTCGTCGCGCATCCCGCAAAGCGCGGCGCATGACCGCAAGCTATCCCGCGCTTCGCCTCCGTCGCACCCGCGCCTCCGCCTGGAGCCGCCGCCTCCATGCCGAGACCGTGCTGACTCCCGCCGACCTGATCTGGCCGCTGTTCGTCGCCGAAGGGGAGGGTGTCGAGCAACCGATCGCCAGCCTGCCGGGCGTGTCGCGCTGGTCGGTCGACGGGATCGTCGCGCGCGGCCGCGAGGCGCGCG
>Ga0308163_10005023_pt1 | contig 10246 bp, 19 predicted proteins | sample PhyTR1_FD_201037 | JGI IMG/M metagenome (GOLD analysis project Ga0308163, IMG submission 201037) | Phyllosphere microbial communities from UC Gill Tract Community Farm, Albany, California, United States - DLSLT.R1 | ecosystem: Host-associated > Plants > Phyllosphere > Unclassified | place: USA...
AACTACGGGGATCTGCGGATTTGGCCAGTTCTTCGACCAAGTCTTCGGTCTGTCCCAGGCGGATCCACTCACCCGGCTGGTGCCGCCGCTCCCCGCCCGACGCGCGGTGCAGGTCGTTAAGGCAGAAGCGCCCGGCCTCATCGCGGCGCACCGCGGCGCTGCCAATCATCATCTCGCTCAAGAGAAATCCTCCGTATTCCAACCGCCGGCGCCGTCGGGCCAGCAAACCTTTACGGCGAACATCGGAAACACCGCTGCCGCCACCTTGACCTTCACCTTCGCGTCGTCTTCGGCGAAGTACTTGCCGTTCCCGCGCTTGCGCCCCTTCACTTCGTGCAGCTCGAGCACGCCATCTGCCAGCTGCACCACGAAATCCGGCGTGTAGCGGGTGTCCTTTGCCAACTTGAACGTCCAGCATTCGAACCCGAACCACAGGATCTCGCCGCAGCGCTTCCGTGCCTCCAGGTGCGCTGCATAGGCGCCCTCGGTATTGTTCATCTCACCAGCCACGTGCCTGGTCCGCCCCCGGCCGGGCTTCGCCTCGGTGCTGAGCAGCGCTGCAGCATTGGCCGGCCGGTACCCGGATGGCTGCGCTGGCGCGGCGGCGGCCGGCGCGCGCTGCACCAGCTGCCGCATGCCAGGCGGCATGTCCTGCTCGGTCCGATAGCGCAGGGAACGGCTGCTCTTGGGCTTGGTCATGCCGGCTGCGCCTCGGTGAACGCCAGCACCTTGCCCACCCTGACGCGGAACGCTTCAAATTCGCGCCGCGCGCGCGCTTGGCTGGCCTGGTGGTCGCGATCCATCTGATCGAGCAGCGCCTGGAACTCCATTTCGAGCAGGCCCATGCGCAGCTCCGGAGTGAGGCCGCCGGCCCTGTCCGGCGTGCCGAAGGGCGCAACAGCGACAGCCGTGCTCATGCCTGCCTGGCCGGCGCGCGGCGGCATCGGGAGCGTCCCGCACTCGCGTTCAGTGGTCAGGCCCCACGCGGCAACTACCCGGCCATCGCGCGAGCTGGGCCTGTTCTCCTTCCGAGCCACTTCGCCCCGCCGGTCCAGGTCCCGCAGCAGGCCGGCCACGGCCGCTGGGGTCACAGGCAGCAGATGGCGTGGGTGGCCAGCGTCGAGCGCGGCGCTGCCCATGGCCTCCAGCAACTCGGAAGCCGTGGCATCACCGATCCGGCACAGGCAGTGCAGTGCCAGATCAAGCTGGTAGTCGCGTTCCGTGGCAGACATCAACCAACCCTCCCGAAGCCAAGCTCAGCCGCAGCGCGCGCCATTGCGCCAGCGGCGGCATCGCGATCGCGCACCGGCTCTACCGTCGGCGGCGGCGCCGGCAGCGCCGGGACAGCCGCCGGGATCGGCAGCCCGTCCAGCACGTGCCGCACGGCCCGCTCGTAGGCATCGCGGGCGAGGCGCGCCTGGTGCTGACCGTCGGCTGTGGCATACACGTGCAGGTCGAGCTTTGACCGGACGAGCGTGGTGAACCCGCATCGGTCGCGGCCTGGGCCCAGCTCCTGCTCCACCAGGGAGAGCGACGGGATGTCGTGGCACATGGCGAGGAACCGGGGTGCGTTCGGCGGCCATTCCCGCGACTCGCGCATGCATGCAGCCATCCCCGTGGCGATCTGGCTGGGCCGCAGTCCAGTGATCACCTGCAGCCACGTCTCACCGGCGATGGTCAGCTGCCCGTCCTGCTTCATGGGCGCAGGGCCGTTGTCACGTCCCCACTTGCCCGGGAACATCGCTGCCATGCGCTCCCACAGCGTCCACAGGGCGTCGCCGGCACGGGGGTTCAGAGGCTCAGCCGACAACGGCGAAGTCGCCATCGATGACGTTTCCCGCTCCGACTGCGCTGCCAGAGCCGCCACCGCCTGCTTGGCTGCGCTGGAATTGCTCGCGGAGGTGGCGGACGTGGTCGGCAGAACCGTGGTGAAGCGTTGCATTGGAGGCTCCGGACGTTTTGGAATTGGGTGGGCTAACGCCCTGCTTGTGTCGGTTCAGGGCCGTCGTGATGGCCCAGCTGAAGGGATTGCTGACGCCGCGCTCCAAGCCTTCGGTGACCGTGTCCCGAAGCACTTCAGGCGTGACGCCGGCCTTGATCGCCGTCACCAGGTCGGGATGGCTCGGATTGGTCGTGTGACAACCGGCTTGGCGCATCAGCACACACGCTCGCCCCGCATCCGTCACACCGTCAGGGAACCCTTGAGAGTGCTGTGATGTAACTGGGGTAGAAGTGGGGTCTGAGGTCTGGTTACCCGTGTTCACACCCTGCGTCACACCCTTAGTCACACGTGACATGTCACACCCGGTCACGCGTGACAGCGCGGCCCCTGTCTCCCTGTCACTGCCCGTGACGTGCGTGACATGCAGCGCGCGCAGCTCGTCCATCGACGCCATGCCATCCGGCACCACACCTACGGCACGAAGGTCTTCGAACAACATGGTGCGGCGGGCCCGGGTGCGTGCCTGGCGCTCCGCCTCATTGCCCTTCTTGGCGGACTTGCGGTCCTTGCCGCCAGCCATCCGCTCCTGGGCCTTGACGATCTCTTCGTCGGCCCGGCCATTACGTCGCAGGCCGTCTCCAGCTGTCGGGAAGTAGCGCTCAGCGACCTTCTTCACCGCCGCCTTGTCCGCAGTGGTCGTCGCTCCGGCAATCACGAAGAGTTCGCTGAAGGAAGCCGGCAGCGGCTCCTCCTCGGCGTAGTAGGCGAGCATCAGCCGCAGGTATGCGCCGTGCTCAGTGAGCGACAGCCTGCTGGTGTCACGCAGGTAGTCACCGGGATACAGCTCGAAGTAGATCATCAGCCGGCCCCAGTGCCCGTGGCGGCGGGTTTACGCCGACGGGCATTTGCGATCACGAAGCGCTCATGCTCGTTGGGGGGCAGCGAGTCCAGCATGTAGGTTTCGCCCAAGGTGTTCCGCCAGCGGTAGGCGGTGGCCCTGCTCACGTCGAACCGGCGCACGATCGCCTCCATGGTCGGGAACTCATCCCGCTCCACGGCCCAGCGCGTGAATTCCATGACAATCCTAGTGCTGCCGTAGCCACTGAGCACGTGCTTGGCGGCATTGCTGCGCCTCGCCGGACGCATGGGCGGCACGCGCTCGTCGTCGGCGCGCTCGGCGTTCCCTGCGACGTCGCAGGGCGCCCCGAGTGAGGGAGCCAGGTTCATGCCTGCACCGTTGCCTTGCGCGCAGCGAGCGCTGCATCGCGGTGCTGCTGGCGCATGCCGAGGGTTGCCCGGAGGCTGAGGCCGTTGGTCCGGCATGCCGGCGCATGGCCTGCATGCGCCTTCAGGGCAGCTGCCCAGCGGAACGCGGTAGCGCGCGACACGTTGTAGCGCATGGCCAGATCCTGCGGGCTTACCGGCGCTTCCTGCTGCTTAACCCACAGCACGACGTCCACCAGCGGCAGCATGGGCACCGCATTCTCGGGAACGGGCTCGCCCGCCTTCTCGAACTCGTCGACCAGGGTCAGTGCCCAGGCCATCACCGCGCAGCTGCTCATTGGAGCACCCCGGCCGACGGCGCGCCGATGGACGGATCGAACATGTAGAGGTGGCCGTCCACGTACGCAGCAAGCGTCTCCATGGCCGCCCGCATCTGCGCAAGCTCCTCGCGCGCGGTGCGCAGCTCAGGCACGTCCTGCACGCAGACCCGGCCATCGGCCAGGACGTTCGCCAGAGCCTCGATGGTCTGGCCGTATTCGACCGAGATGCGGCCAACGCAAAGCACGCCCGCCTGGGGGCTCAGCTTGGGCATGCGGGCCCCGATGAACCCGTAGCGGTTGGCCAGCTCCCGGGCGCAGTTGTCGCTCCACGGCTGCGGCAGCGCGCGCACCCATGACTCTTCAAGATCGGCCGGCATCTTCACCGTGCCGTTGCGGATGCGGGCCACGATCTGGGCATTCGCCTTGTGCGCCTTGTCCATCGAGTCCATGTCGGTACCGACGTGGAACGTCAGGATCCGCTCGCCAGGCGCGACGTCGCGCATGTACTGGTCGGCGATCACCTGCGCCAAGCTGGCATCGGTATGGCTACTGTTTCGAATGGCTTCGGCCGTGTGGCGGAAGACCGTCGTGGAACGGGGTTCGTGGAACTGAGACTGTGACTTCATTTACGCACCTCGGGAGGCGATGCAAAGTGGCTTCATGGACAGGAAGCCGATGAATAAGGAAGCGGGTGTCGCCCTCCCCGCGTTAAGCTGGATGTGCCAACAACACAGTCCGCAAGGAGAGCGACATGGAAGATTTGGACCTCAGGAACGTGTTCTTCCTGCATTACCAAGTTGTGCGAGAAGCTCAGGCGGCGCTCTTTCAACGCGCATTCGCAGATGCCTGCAGCATCGCGCCAAGCGTCGAAGCTGCAGCCATTCAAGCCGAGCAATATCTGCTCCAGGTCGGGTACACCGCTGTGGATCTGAAATCATGGCGACCTGCAGTGCATGCAGATCTTCCCGAGATGGACACGATAGAACTGGCACTCCTGGAGCAAGCTCGCCGACGAACGCCACCAGTGTCCGCTCGGATAGTCGTGGGAGTGGAGCTCCAGCCGGGGCCGGCGAGCGGACGTCTGCATTGACGATGGCGGAGCACAGCTCAGCAGTCCGGATGTGCTCGCAAAGAAGATCATTGGCAACCGGGTCCGTCTCTCCAGCTGCGGCGGAGCGCAGCGCCTCCACTTGGCCAGCCAAGTGCATGACGCTGAGCCGCTCGAGGTGTTGGTCGGGCATCGCTCAGCACCCCTCCACGGGGACGATTCGGTTGATGTCGGGGTCATGCTCGTCGGCAACCGCAGCGAGCTGGCTTTCACGCGCGTCCTGCGCTTCCTGCCTCTGGCGCAGCGCCTCGAGCACTTGGTTTGAACGGGCCAGCGCTGTACGGACTTGGGCCGCGGTGCGCTTCTTCTTCGGCGCCTGGGCGGCGACTTTACGTGCCATGGCTCAGCACCCCTCCACGGCTACGATGCGATCAGCGTCCGGGTCTTTCGGTGCCAAGTCTCCGAACACGTCGGGCCGCAGCGCGTGCCGGGAAACGCCGGTCGCGGTCTCGATCGACAGAATGTGGTGGGCCGCTACCGGCCGCCGGCCCGTCGCCCACTGCGAAACCATCGCCGGTTGCACTTGAAGCAGGCGCGCCATCGCCGCCTGCCCGCCTACTGCTTCGATTGCCTGCTCAATGGGTGTGCTCATAGGGCAGAACCATAGCAACGCTATCAACGCATGTAAATAGCATCGCTGATCGTGTTTCTGAACCGAGTCAAATAGCATCGCTAACATGCCCAGACCCGCGAATCCCAAGACAGCAGAAGGCCTCGCCATCACTGAAGCCGTCGCACAGGCGGGCCTCACGCAGGCCGCTGTCGCGGAGCTGCTCGATGTCACCCCGGGCTTCATTTCCCAGTTCGCCAGCGGACACCGGCCGGTGCCGTGGGATAAGGCTGAGCGTCTGGCTGATGTTCTACGCGTGGAGCCCCGCCAGATTAGCGCCGAGTACGCCCGCCTGATGGACCACTTCGGCTCGTCTCAGGTGACGCGACTTGACGAAGCTATCGTGATGTCCGCAATCGGTGTGGCGCGAAAGGCCCTAGGCCTCGCCACCGGTGACGTGTTCGAAGTTGAACAGTCGCCCGATCTTTTCGCGCAGGCGCTGCGCGTCGCGATGGCAGCTGAAATCCGGAAACAGGGGAAGGGTATAGATGGATCTCGACAGGGAGATGGACAAGCTGGCGGAGCTGATCGCTTTGCGCGCCCAGCGCAAGATGGGCGTCAAGCCACAGCTGGCCGTGGTGGGAAGCGCAAGACAGCCTGACGGCAAGCAGACAGGCACCACCGACACCAAAGCGCAGAAGCCCGCGCGGATGGACTACCTCTATAGAGAGTCCCATTTCCGCATGATCCGCCACATCCGCCGCCGCTGGGGCTGTTCGATGCAGGTGATTATTGACCAGGCATGCTTCGGCCTGGCTGGGATCGAACAGCTTCCCGATGATCAGCTCATCCAGCTCCACAAAGACCTCGAGCGTGCGCAGGAATGCATGCGCGACGGCGTGTCCTTCGAAGACGCAGGTCTGTTGAAGAACCGATACGGATAAGAAGGCAGGAGCCTATGAAGAACAAAGCAGGCGTTTTCCTACTTATGGTGGTGCTGCTCACTGGGTGCGCCCCGGGCGCCGGCGGCTCTCCAGTCAATCGAACGGCGGCGCGGGAAGCAGCGGCCGAAGCAAACAAGGCCGCTGCGGAAGCAGAGGCTGCTGCAGCGGCGGCCCTGGCGCCGGACACTGTGCCGCGCGTACAGGCCGCGACCGGCCATTGCAGAGGTATAGCTGCGGCTGCTGAGCGGACGATGACAGCGCGCCAGATGGGCGCGCCGATGGCGGACGTGATGGAAGCCGCGACCAAGGCCGGCGGCGTCTACGAGAAAATCGTGGTGGATGCCTACGATTGGCCGCTCATCCAGACCGATCGCGTGCGCGAACAGGTGATCGCTGAGTTCCAGAATGCGGCCTACCGTGACTGCATCACCTCGCCCGCAACCTAGGCCAGCAGCGGGCGCGATGAACTCGTTAAGCATCGCCGGCGAAGAAAAACTGTTTTTAGATAGCACCGCTGTTGTAATCAAAAGATAGCGGCGCTATTGTTCTCCAGCGCCCGGGATTCGCCGGGCTTGGAGAACGAGATGCCCCTGACGCCCCGTATCAAACGCAGCTGCCAGATTGGCATCGCTGCCCTCGCCTGCTTTGCCGCCCTGGCTGTCGCGGGCATCGCAGCTTCACCCGAAGCGCCTGCGGCCGAGCCCGCCCACGTGCCGGATGGGCTTGTCGTTGCCAGCCCGCGTGTGTGCGCGGCTCTGGCTGTGTACGAGCTGGCCCCCGCCGACGACTTCGGCCTGCGCGCCACCGTCGCGAGCACCGCGCTCAATGCGTTCCGTGATGCAGACCGAGTGCCGGACTGTTCACCAGGTGTCGCCCGGGCCGTGAGCGCAGGTTTTGAACCACGCCGCTGGCAGGCCTCGCTAGACGCAGTCGATGCGGTCACCAGCGGCTCTTTCATGATTTCCCCCGACGCCTGCGTCCGGGCCAACGCGGTGGTCCCCCTGTCCACTGCCGACGGCGACGAGCCTGCCAACTCCCCTGTGGTGGCTCGGACGCAGTGCGTCATCTCCAACCTGGCATTCGTTGAGATCACCCCGTGAGCGGCGGCAACGTTGCCCTCGATGGCCTGCTGGCGGTTGCCGATGGCCGGCGCGTGAAGCTGAGCCCGGCAGAAGCAAAAGTACTGGCGCGCCTGATCCGCGCCGGCGGCGCCACGGTGCTGCTCGCAACGATGGCCGATGTGCTGCACGGCGCGGAGGCCGCGCGGCCCAAGTCCAACGTCGCACAGGTCGTCGTCTGCCGCCTGCGGCAGAAACTGGCGGCGTTCCCGGGCCACCGTATCGAAAGCATCCGCGGCGTTGGCTACCGCCTGCACCTGCCTGTCGGACCGCAAGCATGAAGGCACCCGCGATCCGCCTGCCGGCTCCTGACCCCACGCCTGACCAGGTGGCCGCCCTGCAGCGCGCGAAGTCGCCGCGCACGCACCCATACCGCGTCTGGCACGGCCATGGGAAAGACATCCAGCGGCTCGCCGAGTCCCAGGAGCGGATCGCGCCCCGTGCGCACCGCCTGGTGCGGTGATGGCCGACCTGCGCTGCCTGGGCGGCGGCCTCGACGCGGTGATCGTTGGTACGGCTCGCATGACGGAGCAGCAGCGACTCGCCCGCTATGCAGCGGCCAGGGACCGGGTGCCTTGCCAGTGGCTCGGCTACCGAATCCAGTTCGGCACAACCCTGCAGCGCGCGATGCGCGCCGGCATTCGGGTCGACTTCAAGCGCTGGCAGCGCGCGCTGCCCCAGCTCTGGCCACGCATCAAACGCTGATCGGGCCTGACCGCCCAGCAACCCTTCAATCGCGCCACGGAGAACGCGCAGTGCGGAAGCCCCTCGACATCCGGAACCAGCTGGACATTTTCAACCACGGTCCTCTTGGGCTGGCTCAGCTCGCCGCCAAGCACCGCGAAGCAGCAGAGCACGCACTTCGCTCGGTTGACCAAGGCCACTTCACCGCCCGCGAGCGCCACGACTTCCATGCCGGCGAAGCCGAGCGCCTCGAGCGCCTGGCAGCAACTGCAGCACCACAGACCTGATCACGCCGGCCCCTTCCACGCCCGCTATCCCCTCAATCAGCGCCTCGCGCGCCTCCTGCGGAAACCTCCCGATGAAGCAGACCAGCCCCATTCCCGCCGCGGCGGACACCCCAACGATCAGCGACGCAGCGGTTGAAGCGTTCCGAGCCGCTTTCGCCAGCCGCGACAGCAACTTGGGCTACGCGAACCAAATCCGCGCTGGCTTGGCCGCAGCGCTGCCACTGGTGAGCCGGTCTGAGCACGTGCAGCTCGCATCGCAGGCGCACGCCCGGCTGGTCAAGCAGCTGGACCTGTCGCTCAACGGCGAGAGCAGCATCATTGCGCCGCGGTTGCTCATCGACCTGGTCGCCCAGTGCGCCGTAGAGGCGCAGCAGCGCGGCGGGCCGATCCTCCAGACCATGCGCCCCGCTACCCGCGACCAGCTGGCCAAGGATCTCGCCGCCATCGCGGCCGCGGCCAACGCCACCAGCAACCAGGCCCTGCGCATCATGACGCTGGCATGTGGCGGGCCGGTGCAGGTAATTCCCCCGCTCGATCTTGGCGCCGCCCTTAGCGCCAGCAACAACGCCTGAGGACGAACCCATGCCCGAGATTAAGCTCAACCGCGAAGACTGCCTGCACCTGCTCAACCAGACGAACACCGAACAGCCCAATGCGCGCGTCGTCGCCGCAGCGGCCGTGCTGTTCTTCGAAGTCACCGACGCAGCCGATGACGTTGACGGTGAGACCCGTCAGATCGTGCACAAGCTCCTGCGCATGTCCGGGTCGGCACTGGATGAAGCTGTGGAGGCCGCCCGTGGCTGACGGCTCGCGTTCCTTCAACTTCCCGGCACCGCAGCGCTCGCGCCTGCGCCCCGGCGAGATCGTGGTAGACCTGTTCGCCGGCGGCGGCGGCGCCAGTGAGGGCCTGAAGCAGGCCTTGGGCATCGATCCCGCGCTCGCTTACAACCACGATGTGCTGGCCATCGGCATGCACGCAGCCAACCATCCGCTGACCGAACACCACCGCGAGGACATCTGGCACGCGGATCCACGCGTGGACGTGGCTGGCCGGCCAGTGGGCTGGTTCCATGCATCGCCGGACTGCACGCACTTCAGCCAGGCCAAGGGCGGCCAGCCGCGCAGCCGGAAGACGCGCGCCCTGTCGTGGGTGGTGCTGAAGTGGATCGGCATGCTGCTGCACGCCGACCTGGTCAATGGCACCAACACCGCCCCGCGCCTCTTCTCCATGGAGAACGTGTGGCAGATCCTGACGTGGGGCCCGCTGATCGCGAAGCGCTGCAAGGCCACCGGGCGCGTGCTCAAGATGGACGGCACCATTGCAGCGCGTGGCGAGCGCGTGCCGGTTGAGCAGCAGCAGTTGGTGCCGGACAAGAGCCGCACCGGGCGCACCTGGCGCCAGTTCGTCGCCGCGCTGCGGGCCTTGGGGTACGTGGTCGAATGGCGCAAGCTGGTGGCGAGTGACTTCGGCGCCGGCACCAGCCGGGAGCGACTTTTCCTCCTGGGCCGTCGCGACGGCGAGCCAATCGTGTGGCCTACGGCAAGCCATGGCACCGCGCCGGGCCAGAAGCCGCGTGTATCCGCCGCCGACTGCCTAGACTTCAGCATCCCCTGCCCCTCCATCTTCGGGCGGAAACGTGACCTCGCGAACGCCACCATGCGCCGCATCGCCAAGGGCGTGATGAGACACGTGCTGCAGGCCGCCGATCCCTTCGTGGTGCCGGTTCCGGCGAGCTGCGCGGATAACAGCGATACCGCCGCAGCATTCATCGCGGAGCACGCCAACAGCAGCCACACGCTTGGCAGCATGCGCGCAGACGAACCTTTGCGCACGGTCTGCGCTGGGGTAAAGGGTGGCCACTTCTCGGTGGTAACGCCGATCCTTGCCGGCATCGGCGGCCGTGCCGGGCAGTCCGAGCCTCGTTCCGGCGCGAATCCGCTTTACACCATGACGGCGAAGGCAGACACCGCGCTGGTTGCCCCCCATCTGGTGAAGTTCCGGGGCGACAGCATCGGCACGTCGGCCACCGCCCCCGTCCCCACCATAACCGCGGGGGCTGGCGCAGCGC
>Ga0308163_10005024_pt1 | contig 10245 bp, 9 predicted proteins | sample PhyTR1_FD_201037 | JGI IMG/M metagenome (GOLD analysis project Ga0308163, IMG submission 201037) | Phyllosphere microbial communities from UC Gill Tract Community Farm, Albany, California, United States - DLSLT.R1 | ecosystem: Host-associated > Plants > Phyllosphere > Unclassified | place: USA...
AATTCGCTGATCGATTTCAGCGTGCTCGAAGGCGCGCTGCGCGAAGACCTCGACAGCGCCGCCGCGCGCCGCATGGCGGTGGTCGATCCGGTCAAGCTGGTGCTGACCAACCTGCCCGATGGCCACGAAGAAACCCTGACCTTCTCCAACCATCCCAAGGATGAGGCCTTCGGTACCCGCGAGGTGCCGTTCGCCCGCGAGCTGTGGATCGAGCGCGAGGATTTCGCCGAGGTTCCGCCCAAGGGATGGAAGCGCCTGGTGCCGGGTGGCGAAGTGCGCCTGCGCGGTGCCGGCATCATCCGCTGCGATGAGGTGATCAAGGACGCCGACGGCACCATCACCGAACTGCGCGGCTGGCTGGATCCGGAATCGCGCCCGGGCATGGAAGGCGCCAACCGCAAGGTCAAGGGCACCATCCATTGGGTCAGCGCCGTGCATGCGGTGCCGGCCGAGATCCGCCTGTACGACCGTCTGTTCTCGGTGCCGAACCCGGACGACGAAACCGACGGCAAGACCTACCGCGATTACCTCAATCCGGACTCGCGCCGCACCGTCACCGGCTATGTCGAGCCGGCCGCGGCCAGCGCCGCGCCGGAACAGTCGTTCCAGTTCGAGCGTACCGGCTACTTCGTGGCCGACCGCCGCGACCACACCGCCGCCAAGCCGGTGTTCAACCGCAGCGTGACCCTGCGCGATACCTGGTCGGCGTAAGCTGCACCCGGCCGGTGCCAGGCACCGGCCACCGCGTGACCCCGGCGCGGCCCTGCATCGGCAGGGCCTGCGCTCCAGATTCCCTGCGACCGGCGCGCCCCGCGCCGGCGTGCGCGTGGCCGCGTTCAGCGCGGGCACGGCATCCCCGGGCGCGGCCCGATACACTGCCGCTGCTCCATCTTTGAAGAGGTTCATGTCCCGATGCTGTACGCGCAAGTCCATCTCACCCTGCCCGCCTGGATCCACGACCAGATCGATCTGGGCCGTGTCTATCCCGAGGACGCCGACAAGGTCGCGCTGGCGATTGAACTGTCGCGCCTGAATGTCGAGGCACAGAGCGGCGGCCCGTTCGGCGCCGTGGTGTTTGGGCCGGATCATCGCGTGATCGCCGCCGGCGTGAACCGCGTGGTGCCGCATACGACCTCGCTGGCGCATGCCGAAAACATGGCCTACATGCTGGCGCAGCAGCGCCTGCAGACCCCGCGCCTGAACGATGTGCTGTCACCGATCACCCTGGCCACCTCCTCGCAGCCATGCTGCCAGTGCTACGGCGCCACCATCTGGGCCGGCATCGATCGGCTGCTGATCGGTGCCAGCGCACAGGACGTGGAAGAACTGACCCCCTTCGATGAAGGCCCGCTGCCGGCGGACTGGATCGGCGAACTCAACAAGCGTGGCATCGAGGTCGTGCGCGACATCGAGCGCGACGCCGCGCGCGCGGTGCTGCGCCAGTACGGAGAGATCAACGGTGCCCATTACTGATATCCGCGCTTCGGGCGCGATGCGATGAGCGGCCTGCTGTGTTTGTGCCGCCAAGGGTTTGAACCGGAACTGGCCGCCGAGCTGTCCGAGCGTGCGGCCTATGCCAACGTGGCCGGCTATGCGCGCACCCAGCGCAATGACGGTTACGTGGTGTTCGTCACCGACGAAGGTGCGGCGCTGTCCAAGGCCCTGTCCTGGCGCTCGCTGATCTTCGCCCGGCAGAAGCTGCAGGTGCTGGCCGAACTGCCGCAGCTGGATGCTGCCGACCGCATCACCCCGATCCTCGCCGCCCTGCAGGGGCAGCAACGCTTCGGCGACATGTGGGTCGAACATCCGGACTCGGACGAAGGCAAGCCGCTGGCCGGCCTGGCCCGCGCGTTCGGCAATGCGCTGCGCCCGGCGCTGCGCAAGGCCGGCCTGCTGACCGACAAGCCGAACACCGGCCTGCCGCGCCTGCACATCGTGTTCGTGGATGGCCGTCATGCCTTCGTGTGCGTGGCCGACACCCGCGACAGCGCGCCCTGGCCGCTGGGCATTCCACGCCTGAAGCTGCTGCCCGACGCGCCCTCGCGCTCGGCGCTGAAGCTCGATGAAGCGCTGCTCACCCTGATGACGCCCGAAGAGCGCGAACTGCTGGTCAAGCCGGGCATGCGCGCGGCCGACCTGGGCGCTGCACCGGGCGGCTGGACCTGGGTATTGACCCGCCAGCACCTGAAGGTGATCAGCGTGGACAACGGCCCGCTGCGCGAGCACGTGTTGGAGACCGGGCTGGTTGAGCATCTGCGCGCCGATGGCTTCCATTGGCAGCCGGAGACCCCGCTGGACTGGATGGTCTGCGACATGGTCGAACAGCCCCGCCGCGTGGCCGAACGCATGGCCACCTGGTTCCGCGAGGGCTGGTGCAAGCATGCGATCTTCAACCTCAAGCTGCCGATGAAAAAGCGCTGGGATGAAACCCGCATGTGCCTGGAGCTGTTCCAGGAACAGGCCGGCAAGCCGCTGCATCTACGCGCCAAGCAGCTGTACCACGACCGCGAAGAAATCACGGTGCTGGCCTCGCCGCTGCGCTGACCCTCGCGCACCGCCGGTAGAGCCGGGCCAGGCCCGGCTGGCCGCGCAACGCGCGGCAATGATCGAAGCACGCGCCGGCCGCCCGGCGCCCCCACGTCACGAACGGAGATTCCATGCGACGCCGATCAAACCTCATCCTGCTGCTGACGCTGCTGCCCACGCTTGCCCTGGCCCAGGTCCGCCCGCCGTCACCGGCGGTCAGCGAACCGCTGCGCGAGGTCCCCGCGAGCGTGCGCGCACAGCCGCTCTCGCAGGGCGAGGTGACCCATCAGGTCACCCTGGCCGCGCCGGCCGGCGAAGCTGCGGTAACGGTGCGTTCGGTGCAGCCGGTGAGCGTGGTCGGTCAGTACCGGATCGCGTTCGCGGCGCTGGATGTCGACGGCGACGGCTTCATCAGCCGCGCCGAAGCGCAGGCCAACCCGACCCTGGCCGATGAGTTCAACGCGCTGGACGTGAAGCGGCGCGGCAAGCTGGACCGCGCCGATCTGGCCGGCTGGCTGATCGACTGAGCGCGCGGGTCACAGCCCCGCGGCGCGCTTCCAGAACATCGACACCAGCGGCGGCAGCTTGCCGGCGCAGCCCAGCGCGCGCCCGCGCGCCAGGGTCAGGTGCATTTCATCGTTGGAGAACACCGTATTGATCGCATCGAAGCTGTACGCAGCGACGGTGTTCTCGCTGCGGCGCTCGCGCGCCCAGCGCTGCAGGCGGTGCGGTGACATCCAGTCCTGGCGGCGCTGCTGCGCGGCCAGCACCATTGCCCGCAACGCAGCCACATCACGCAGGCCGAGATTGACGCCCTGCCCGGCCAGCGGATGCACCACGTGGGCCGCATCCCCCAGCGCGAGCACGCGGCCGGCCACGTAACCGGTCGCCAGCTGTCGGCGCAGCGGGAAGGCCGCGCGCCTGGAGGCCAGCGTCATCGCGCCCAGGCGGCCGGCAAAGGCGTTGGTCAGCTCGCGACCGAACGCCGCATCATCCAGCGCCAGCACGCGCTCGGCCTCGGCGTCGGGCAGGGTCCACACGATCGAGCTGCGGTGCGTGCCGATCGGCAGCACCGCCAGCGGGCCGGTCACCAGGAAGCGCTGCCACGCCGTGGCTTCGTTGGCCTTTTCGGTATCCACGTAGGCGACCACGCCACGCTGGCCGTACTCCTGGCGCGTGACCTCCAGCCCGGCCAGCCGGCGCAGGGTGGATTCGGCCCCGTCGGCGGCAATCGCCAGCGACGCCTCGAGCCTGCGGCCGTCATCCAGGCGCAGGCGCACCCCGTTGGCGTCCTGCTCCAGGGCTTCCACCCGCGCCGGGCAGCACAGCTGCACGCCGGCCGCCGGCAGCGCCGCCCACAGGCGGTCCACCAGCAGATCGTTCTCCACGATCCAGCCCAGTTGTTCACGGCCGAGCGTGTCGGCATCGAAGCGCAGTTCATCGCCTCCGGCCGCATCCCAGACCCGCATCCGGCGGTAGGCACACGCCCGCGCCATGCTCACCGCCGGCCACACGCCGAGCGCGGCCAGCAGCTGCGCATTGTCCGGCGCGAACGCATACACGCGCAGGTCCGGCTGCTGCGGTTGCCACGCGGCGGGCTCGCGGCCTTCGACCAGCGTCACCGTCAATCCGGCCTCGGCCAAGGCCAGGGCGCAGGCCGCACCGACCACGCCGCCGCCGACCACCACCACGTCCTGCAGGCGCCGGCTCACAGGCCGGCTCCGCGGCACAGCGCCGGCACCTGACCGCGGAAGCCCATCGCGCCACCCACCAGCATCGACTGCATCGGCGTCGCCTGTGCCGCCAGCAGGCCGAGCGACCGCAGCGGCCGCATCAGCGGCGCCGGGTTGCTGGTCAGGCGCGCCAGCCCACCGGAGAAGGCGATGGTCTGCTCGCGGTCTTCAAGACGCCGTGCCACGTGTTCGCGCAGCAGCGCATCGCTGCCGGCATCGTCGGCGTCGGCCACGAGTTCGGCCAGGGTCAGCGCATCGCGCAGGCCCAGGTTGAAGCCCTGTGCGCCCAGCGGATGGATGGTCTGCGCGGCATTGCCCAGCAGGACCGTGCGCTCACCGACCAGCGCGCGCGACAGCACCTGGATCAAGGGGTACGCGCTGCGTGGCCCACTCTCCAGCAGGCGGCCGGCACGCCAGCCGATGGCCCCCTGCAGCCGGCTCACCCAGGCGGCATCGTCCAGCGCCATCACCGCCTCGGCCTGGTCGCGGGCAACGCCGTGCACCGCACCGAAGTGGCGGTCGCCACGCGGCAGCAACGCGGTCGGGCCAGTGTCGGTGAAGCGCTCGTACGCGGTGCCGTCCGGCGCCCGGGCGGCGCGCACCCGCGAAACGAACAGGGTCTGCTCGAAATCATGCTCGTCCACCTCGATCCCCAGCGCCTCGCGCACCCCGCTGCGGGTGCCGTCGGCACCGACCACCAGGCGCGCCAGCAGGCAGCGCTCACCGCTGTCATCGGCGATGAAGACCTGGCGATACCCGTCCACCGTGGCACCCAGGCGCACGAACCGGGCCGGGCGATAGCGGGTAAGGTGGGCCAGCATGTCCAGCCGCGCCTCCAGCGCCTGGCCGAAATCGCGGGCGACCACGACCTGGCCGAACCACGGGCGCTGGTACTGCGCGGCCGCCATCTGCACCCGACCGAAATCGCCTGCGCGGCTGACATGGATGCGGGTGATCGGGCCGGGCGCAGTAGCCAGCTTCTGCATCACGCCCAGTGCGGTCAGCGCGTTGACGGTGGCGGCCGCGAAGCTGAGGTTGCGCTGGTCGAACACTGCCGGCAGCGTGCCCAGCGGCGAAGCCTCGACCAGGCCGACATCACGGCCGGCACGGTCCAGGGCGATGGCCAGGCTGGCACCGACCAGCCCGCCGCCTACGATCACTACATCATGTCGTTCACTCATGCCTGCCATGATAAGGGTTCGCCCGTTCGGGCGGCGTGCGGCGGGGTGCCGCAGCAGGCGCTAGAATGAATGCCTGCCCCCACCCGTCACCGCCATGACCTCCACTGCCCACCGCGCCTTCGTCCTGTCCGTGCTCGTGCTGCTGATGGCGGCCACGCGGGTCAACCATTTCGCGGCGATTCCGGATGCGTCCTGGGCGGTGTTCTTCATCGGCGGCTTCTACCTGCGCGCGTGGACCCGCGGCGCGTTTCCGCTGCTGATGGCGGTGGCGGTGCTGGTCGACTGGATCGTCATCCGCCGCAGCGGCCTGGACTTCTGGCAGCACTACTGCGTGTCACCGGGCTACTGGATGCTGCTGCCGGCCTATTTCGCCATGTGGGGCGGCGGCATGCTCCTGCGCGCCGGCTATCACGGCGCCAGCTGGGCCGCACTGGGCAAGGGCGCGCTGCTGCTGGTCGCGGCGGTGGCGGTCTGCCACCTGTTCGCCCAGGGCGGTTTCTACTGGACCAGCGACAACGTCGCCACGCCCACCTTCAGCGGCTGGGCAAAGAACTACGGCGACTGGTTCCTGCCCTACCTGCGTACCGCCGCGGTCTACGTCGGTCTGGCCGCCGCCCTGCAACTGGCGACCGAACAGGTCGGCAAGCTGCTGCAGGCGCGCCGCGACGTGCTGCGCTGACCGCGGCCGGAGGCGACCGTGGGCAACCGCTTGTCCCGCATCTATACGCGCACCGGTGACGACGGCAGCACCGGCCTGGGCGATGGCAGCCGCGTAGCCAAGGACGACGCCCGGGTGGCCGCCTACGGCACCGTCGATGAAGCCAACTCGGCGCTGGGCGTGCTGCTTGCGGTGCCGCTGCCGCCCGATGTGCGCACCCTGCTGACGATGATCCAGCACCAGCTGTTCGATCTGGGCGGGGAGCTGTGCATCCCCGGCCATGCCGCCATCCACGCGGCCGACATCCAGGCCCTGGAGCAGCAGCTGGATCACTACAACGCCGATCTGCCGGTGCTCAAGGAGTTCATCCTGCCCGCCGGTGGCGAAGCCGCCGCGCGCTGCCACCTGGCCCGCACCATCGTGCGCCGCGCCGAGCGCGAGACCGTCACCCTGGCGCGCCGGGAGACGGTCCGCCCGGAAGCGCTGCATTACCTCAACCGCCTGTCGGACCTGCTGTTCGTGCTCGCGCGCGTACTGGCCCGTGCCGACGGCCACGGCGAGGTGCTCTGGCGCCACGAGCGCCGCCACGCCTGAGCGGCCCCGCCGCCCCACCGGATATCCTGCCCGCATGCTGGTTTTCACCCACCCCGCCTGTCTGCAACACGATCCCGGCCGCGGCCATCCCGAATGCCCGGCGCGCCTGCAGGGGGTACTCGATGCGCTGAAGGCGGCCTATCCGGACCAGCTGGACTGGCGCGAAGCACCGCCCGCCAAGCTCGGCGAGCTGGCCCGGGTCCACGACAGCGAACTGATCGACCTGGTGCTCAAGCCGCAGACCGAGCCGTTGCGCCTGATCGACATGGACACCATGACCTCGCCCGGCTCGGCCAGCGCGGCCCTGCATGCAGCCGGTGCCGGCGTCGCCGCGGTGGATGCGGTGATGCTCGGCGACGACCCGGTCGCCTTCTGCGCGGTGCGCCCGCCCGGCCACCACGCCAGCGCCAGCACCGCCATGGGCTTCTGCCTGTTCAACAACATCGCCATCGCCGCGGCCTACGCGCGTGACCGCTATGGGCTGGAGCGGATCGCCATCGTCGATTTCGACGTGCACCACGGCAACGGCACCCAGGACATCTTCATCGCCGATCCCGGCGTGGCCTACTACAGCACCCACCAGGCCGGGCTGTTCCCCAACTCCGGCCTGCGCCGCGACCGCGGGGCCGGCAACCTGATGAACATCCTGCTGCCGCCGGGCAGCGGCGGCTTCCGCTTCCGCAACACCTGGGCCGACGAGATGCTGCCGGCCATCGATGATTTCCGCCCGCAACTGCTGCTGATCTCGGCCGGCTTCGATGCGCACATGCGCGATCCGCAGGCCGACCTGATGCTGGAAACCGAGGATTTCGCCTGGATCACCACCGAGCTGCGCGGCCTGGCCCGGCGCCACGGGGCCGGCCGGATCGTCTCCATGCTCGAGGGCGGTTACGACCTGCAGGCCCTGGCCGAGTGCAGCGTGGCCCACGTCGGCCAGCTGCGCTGAGCCGCGCGGGCCCGCCCGGCGAATGAACCCGGCCCCCTGCCTGGGCCGGACCTTCATTGCCCCTATGCAAGGGATGGGGCAAGCTACGATCCGTTTTCGTCCGAATCCGATACCGCGTGCGCCGAGCCCTCCGCCTGCTGCCCCTCCCCCTCAGTATCGCCATCTGCCTGCCGGCCCTGGCCGACGACAAGCCGGTGAACTGGGGCCTGTGCCCGGTGACCGACGTGCTGCCCGTGTTCGACGACGCGCCCAAGGCCGACAAAGCCGCGGCCGCGACGCGTGACCAGCAGCCGACGGACATCGAAGGCGACCAACTGACCGGTACCTCCGTGGTGCCCAACTACCAGGGCAATGTCGCGCTCAAGCGCGGCGACCAGTTCCTGGGCACCGACAACCTGAGCTTCGATACCGAAAGCGGCAACTACATCGCCGAGGGCAATGTCCGTTACCAGGACTCCTCGATCCGGATGAAGGCCCGTCGCGCCGAGGGCAACCAGGAAAGCGACACCCACAAGATCAGCGATATCCAGTATCAGCTGGTGTCCCGCCGCGGCAATGGTGGCGCCGAGTCGATCGACCTGCAGGGTGCGGTCGGCCAGATGCACCGCTCCACCTACACCACCTGCGATCCCTCGCAGCCGGTATGGAAGCTGTCGGCACCGCAGATCGAGGTCGATAACGACGCCGGTTTCGGCACCGCACGCAACGCGGTGCTGCGGATCGGCAAGGTGCCGGTGCTGTGGGCGCCCTACTTCAAGTTCCCGATCGATGATCGCCGCCAGACCGGCCTCCTCTATCCGCAGGTGGGCCTGTCCGGGCGCAACGGCTTCGATTACACCCAGCCGATCTATCTGAACCTGGCGCCGAACTTCGACGACACCCTGATGCCGCGCTACATGAGCAAGCGCGGCTTCATGCTCGACAACGAATTCCGCTACCTCTACGACGGTGGCCGCGGCGAACTGCTGACCGCCTACCTGCCCAACGACAAGCTGCGCGACAAGGATCGCGGCCGCGTGGAGTTCAGCGGGTATCACAACATCAACGCCAACTGGCAGGCCCGTGCCAGCCTGGCCTGGGTCAGCGATGAGCGCTATCTGGAGGATTTCTCCAACCGGCTGCTCGGCGTGACCACCTCCAACCTGCAGAGCCAGATCGGCATCTACGGCACCGGCGAGAACTGGACCGGCGGCCTGATGGCCGATTACTGGCAGCTCACCGATTACACCCTGACCGAAGCGTCCCTGCCCTACGCCCGCCAGCCGCGCCTGTTCGTCAACTGGGACAAGCCGCTGCTGCCCTGGCTGGAAACCGGCGTGTACGCCGAAGCCGTCAACTTCACGCACCTGGATGTGCATGAGAAGTTCGGCGCCGACCAGGAGTACGAGCGCACCGGCGTGTCACGCAGCATGGACGGCGGTTCGCGCCTGGACGTGAAGCCGTATGTATCCATGCCCTTCAGTGGCGCGGCCTGGTACGTCACCCCGACCCTGGCCTACCGCTACACCGGGTACGACCTGGAGCGCGGCCTGGCCGACAGTATCCGCCGCAGCCAGTTGACCCCGGAACAGTTGGCGGTGGCCACCCCGGACCAGCTACGCGGCAATACTTCGCCAAGCCGCAGCCTGCCGATCGGCACCATCGACGCCGGCCTGTTCTTCGATCGCGAGACCAAAATCGGCGATACCCGCTTCCTGCATACCCTGGAACCGCGCCTGTTCTACCTGCGCACGCCGTACCGCGACCAGAGCGATCTGCCGGTGTTCGATACGCGTGACTTCACCTTCAGCTGGGGCCAGCTGTTCCGCGATTCGCGCTATTCCGGCGCCGATCGGCAGAACGATGCCAACCAGCTGACCATGGCGGTGAGCACCCGTTTCATCGACCAGGACACCGGTAAGGAGCGCTTCTCCGGCAGCATCGGCCAGATCCTGTATTTCGATGATTCACGGGTCACGCTCAACAGCAGTGAAACCCCGGTCGAGCAGGGCAAGTCGGCCTGGATCGCCGATACGAACTACATGATCAACGACCGCTGGACGCTGGGCGCCACCTACCAGTGGGACCCCAAGTACAAGCGTGAGGACCTGGCCAGCGTGCGCGCGCGCTACCTGATGTCCAACGACGGCATCGTCAATCTGACCTACCGCAGCCGTTTGAATCCGCAGGCCTCGACCACGGCGACCCGCCGCGACCGGACCCTGCTGGAGCAGGCCGACCTGTCCTTCCTGTACCCGCTCAATGAGCGCTGGAGCCTGGTCGGCCGCTATTACTACTCCATCCAGGACCGCGCCCCGCTGGAAATCATCGGCGGTGTGCAGTGGGACAGCTGCTGCCTGGCCGTTCGCGCCATCGCCCGCCGCTACGTGCGCAACCGCGAGGGTGAACTCAACAACTCCTTCCAGATCGAGTTCGTGCTCAAGGGCCTGAGCTCCATCGGCCAGAACACGGACCGCACCTTGCGCCGTGCTATTCTCGGCTACTACCGAGACGACCTCTATCTGGTGCCGCCCAGCAACACCGGTGCAGCCCGCGACGACTACGATCCGAATCAGATCCCATGACCAAGACCCTTCCCGTACTCCTCGCCTCCCTGCTGGCGGTCTC
>Ga0308163_10005026_pt1 | contig 10242 bp, 10 predicted proteins | sample PhyTR1_FD_201037 | JGI IMG/M metagenome (GOLD analysis project Ga0308163, IMG submission 201037) | Phyllosphere microbial communities from UC Gill Tract Community Farm, Albany, California, United States - DLSLT.R1 | ecosystem: Host-associated > Plants > Phyllosphere > Unclassified | place: USA...
GCACGTATTCGTCGAGCCAGAGGCCGCTGCCGTTGGCGGTGTCCTTGAGCAGGCCGCGGCCTTCGAGCTGGTGCATCCGGCTCCAGTCCGGATTCATGCGGTACACCACGTCCGCGGTCGCCAGCGTTAGCGCCCGGAACCGCGCCTCGCTCTCGCGCACCGCCCGGGTCGCGCGCACCTGCTCGGTCACGTCGCTGTTGGTATGCAGGATGCACTGGATGCGGCCGTCGGCGCCGAAGATCGGGGTGCTGACCGCGTCCCAGAAGCGCTCCTCGTAGACGATGTCGCCGCCCGGCAGCGTGACCGGGATCGGGTAGCGCACGGCCGGCAGGGTATCCGGCTGGCCGGTCTCGACGACCTTGGCCAGCGAGCGCCGCAGCTTGTCGACGCCGGTGTCGCCGGTATCGTCCGGATTGCCGGGAAAGGCGGCGAACAGGCTGAGCCCGACCAGTTCCTCGCGCGTACGCGCCGCGGCCTTCAGGAAGGTATCGTTGACCGCGAGGATGGTCGCTTCAGGGGTCGGCGACAGCAGGTAATTGCCGCTCGGTGAACTGTTGAAGACGGATTCGAATAGGGTAGGAGACAGCATCGCTTCACTTCCGATTGACACATCCGGATCACCAAAAAAAACGCCATCCACGATCTTGACCGGATGGCGTTCGTGCGCGCGGCCCTGGCCGCGTCAGGTGTTGTTGACGACCAGGCGCGCGCCCTTGAGCCCGAAGCGCTCGCGGATCGACTTGCCGATCCCGTGCGCGTCCAGGCCCACGGACGCCAGCAGCAGCGCCGGGTCGCCATGGTCGATGAAGCGGTCCGGCAGGCCGAGGATCAGGAGCGGCTTGACGATGCCCTCGAGCGCCAGCGCCTCGGCCACCGCCGAGCCGGCGCCGCCCATGGTGCAGCCCTCCTCCACCGTCACCAGGCAGTCGTGTTCCGCCGCCAGGCGCTTGAGCAGCTCGACATCGAGCGGCTTCACGAAGCGCATGTCGGCCACGGTGGCGTTGAATTCCTCGGCCGCTGTCATGCTCGGCGCCACCATCGAGCCGAAGGCCAGGATCGCCACGCCCTTGCCCTGGCGCTTCACCAGGCCCTTGCCGATTTCCACGGTGGTCAAGGCGCTGTCGAGCGCGGCGCCGACGCCGGCGCCGCGCGGATAGCGCACCGCGGCCGGGCCAGGATAGTGGTAGGCGGTGCTGAGCATGGTGCGGCACTCGTTCTCGTCGGACGGCGCCATCACGACCATGTTCGGGATGCAGCGCAGGTAGGCCAGGTCGTAGTTGCCGGCGTGGGTCGCACCGTCGGCGCCGACGATGCCGGCGCGGTCGAGCGCGAAGGTCACGTCCAGGTTCTGCAGGGCCACGTCGTGGATCAGCTGGTCGTAGCCGCGTTGCAGGAAGGTCGAGTAGATGGCCACCACCGGCTTCATGCCCTCGGTGGCGAGACCGCCGGCGAAGGTGACCGAATGCTGCTCGGCGATGCCGACGTCGAAGTAGCGCTCCGGGTACTCCTGGTGGAAACGCACCATGCCCGAGCCTTCGCGCATCGCCGGCGTGATGCCGACCAGGCGGCGGTCGGCCGCCGCCATGTCGCACAGCCAGTTGCCGAACACTTCGGTATAGGTGATCTTGGAGGCCTTGGCCGGCTTGATGCCCTCGCTCGGGTTGAACTTGCCGGTGCCGTGGTACAGGATCGGCTCGGCCTCGGCCAGCTTGTAGCCCTGGCCCTTCTTGGTCACCACGTGCAGGAATTGCGGGCCCTTGAGCTTGCTGATGTTTTCCAGCGTCGGGATCAAGGAATCGAGGTCGTGGCCGTCGATCGGGCCGATGTAGTTGAAGCCGAATTCCTCGAACATCGTGGCCGGGACCACCATGCCCTTGGCGTGCTCCTCGAGCTTTTTCGCCAGCTCCAGCACCGGCGCCGGCAGCACGCTTTTTCCGACGTTCTTGGCGGCGGCGTAGAACTGGCCCGACATCAGGCGCGCCAGGTAGCGGTTCAGGGCGCCCACCGGCGGCGAGATCGACATGTCGTTGTCGTTCAGGACCACCAGCAGGTCGCAATCGTCCTCGACGCCGGCATTGTTCAGGGCCTCGAAAGCCATGCCGGCGGTCATGGAACCGTCGCCGATCACCGCGATCGCCTTGCGCTTCTCGCCCTTGATCCTGGCCGCCTGGGCCATGCCCAGCGCCGCCGAGATCGAGGTCGACGAGTGCGCGGTGCCGAAGGTGTCGTAGTCGCTTTCGTCGCGCTTGGGGAAGCCGGACAGGCCCTCGTGCTGGCGCAGCGTCGGCATGCGTGCGCGACGGCCGGTCAGGATCTTGTGCGAGTAGGTCTGGTGGCCGACGTCCCACACGATGCGGTCGTGGGGCGTGTCGAACACGTAGTGCAGCGCGATCGTCAGCTCGACGGTGCCGAGGTTGGACGACAGGTGGCCGCCGGTCCGGGAGACCGATTCGAGCAGGAACTGGCGCAGCTCGTTGGCCAGCGGGGTGAGCTGGGAACGCTGCAGCTTGCGCAGGTCGGCCGGGTCGTTGATGGTATCTAGCAGGTTCATTTATGCCTTCCGCTGCACGATCAGGTCCGCGAGTTCGCGCAGCCGCAGTGCTTGTTCTCCGAACGGCGCCAGCGCCTCATGCGCCTGCTGCCGCAGTTTTTCCGCCAGGGCCCGCGAAGGCTCCAGCCCCAGGATCGACACGTAGGTCGGCTTGTTGGCCGCCGCGTCCTTGCCCGCGGTCTTGCCAAGGGTAGCCGAATCCTCGGTCGCATCGAGCACGTCGTCGACCACCTGGAAGGCCAGGCCGATGGCGCGCGAGTAGGCCGCCAGGGCTTCGCTCTGCTGCGGCGCCAGGTCGGCGCCGGCGAGCGCGCCCAGCAGCACCGAGACGCGCAGCATGGCGCCGGTCTTGAGCTGGTGCATGCGCTCCAGTTGTTCGAGCGTCAGCGTGAAACCGACGCTATCGAGGTCGATCGCCTGGCCGCCGCACATGCCGGCCGAGCCGGCGGCTTCGGCCAGCAGGCGCAACATGGTCACCAGGCGCGCCGGCGGCACGCCGGTGCTGCCCACCAGCACCTCGAAGGCCTGGGCCTGCAGCGCGTCGCCGACCAGCAGCGCGGTCGCCTCGTCGTAGGCCACGTGGACCGTCGGCTTGCCGCGGCGCAGGGCGTCGTCGTCCATGCACGGCATGTCGTCGTGGACCAGGGAATAGGCATGGATCATTTCGACCGCGCAGGCGGCGCGCGCCACCGCGTCGGCATCCGCGCCGAACAGGGCGCCGCTGGCGTGGGCCAGCAGCGGACGCACCCGCTTGCCGCCGCCCAGCACGCCGTAGCGCATGGCCTCGTGCAGCTTGGCCGGGTCCTGCGTGGCGGGCGGCAGGAAGCGCTCGAGGGCCGCCTCGGTGCCGGCCTGCACGGCCTTCATCCAGTCGCCGAAAGCCTGGGGCGTGCTCATTCGTCCTCCCCGCCGTCGGCGCTGAAGGGCTTGAGCATCTCGCCTTCCAGGACTTTTACCTGGGCCTCGACTTTTTCGAGCTGGACCGCGCAATAACGCACCAGCTCGGAACCGCGCGCATAGGCCGCGACGGAAGCTTCCAGAGGCAATTGCCCACCTTCCATCTGCGTGACGAGCTGGGCCAGTTCGGCCATCGCCTGCTCGAACGATTCGGGCGGGTTTGCGGCCGCTCCCACGCTCTGCGCGTTTGTTTTATTTGGCATAATGATCTTGATCCATTCGGGGGCTTGGCACTACTGCAGGACGAACCACATGGCAGCGTGCCCAGTCTAACCGCTTATTTTAAAGCAACCCACCCCCGCACGACGGCGCAAGTAGTCCCCATCACTTGCAAGCAAGGCCACATTTTATCGCAAAGCGGCATGGGACTCATGAAAACGATGTATTTCCAGCAATTTTTACGCACCCGGGCGCCACATTCTCGCGCCGGCCCAAGACTATAGGGCGCGTTCCACGCTATAATCTCCGGTTCTGTCTCCGAATTACCGTATTCCGCTCTTTAAAAGAGCATCGAAACCCTCGCGGACTCCGCACCTGGCCTTGCTGGCAGGCGGCACTGACACAGGTTTGCGGATGCACTTGAAAATACTGGTTCTCGGATTCTTTCTCTTCTTTGGCTGAAATTTGTGTAAAGGGGGGTTGGGATGTCCGATCTGGCTACCCACGCCAAGCTGGCGCGCCCATGCGCTCAGCTTCCGGTAAATGTCTACTTCGACGAAGCGCTGCTGCAGCGCGAAATGCAGCAATTGTTTCTCAATGGCCCGCGCTATGTCGGCCATGAATTGATGGTTCCGGAGACGGGCGATTTCGCGACCCTGAAGTCGGAGAACGAGGGCCGCATGCTGGTGCGCAACGCACACGGCATCGAGCTGCTGTCGAACGTCTGCCGCCATCGCCAGGCCCTGATGTTCAATGGCCGCGGCAAGGCCGACAACATCGTGTGCCCGCTGCACCGCTGGACCTACGACCTGAAGGGCGAACTGATCGGCGCGCCGCATTTCGCCGACACGCCCTGCCTGCACCTCTCGAAGACCCCGCTCCAGAACTGGAACGGCCTGCTGTTCGAGCAGAACGGCTACGCCGTGATGGACAAGCTGCGCAATCTGTCGGTCACCAGGGACCTCGACTTCTCGGGCTATATGTTCGACCACGTCGAGGTGCACGACTGCGACTACAACTGGAAGACCTTCATCGAGGTCTACCTCGAGGATTACCACGTCGAGCCCTTCCACCCGGGCCTGGGCAACTTCGTCAGCTGCGACGACCTGCGCTGGGAATTCGGTCCGGACTACAGCGTCCAGACCGTCGGCGTGCACCGCGGCCTGCAGAAATCCGGCTCGCCCGCGTACAAGCAGTGGCAGGAGCAGATCCTGAAGTTCAACGGCGGCCAGGCCCCCAAGCATGGCGCGATCTGGCTGACGCTGTATCCGAACATCATGGTCGAGTGGTATCCGAACGTGCTGGTGGTGTCGACGCTGTGGCCGCTGGGCCCGCGGAAGACCCGCAACGTGGTGGAGTTCTACTATCCCGAGGAATTCGTGCTGTTCGAGCGCGGCTTCGTCGAGGCCGAGCGCGCCGCCTACATGGAAACCTGCGTCGAGGACGACGAGATCGCCCTGCGCATGGATGCCGGCCGCAAGGTGCTGATGGAACGCGGCGTCACCGAGGCCGGTCCCTACCAGTCGCCGATGGAAGACGGCATGCAGCACTTCCACGAGTGGTACCGCGGCAGGTTCGGCGACATCCCGCCGGGAGCCTGATGGCCTCACTCTGGATGCTGTTCGCCAGCTTCATGTTCGCCGCCATGGGCGCGGGCGTGAAGCTGGCCTCCTCGCTGTTTTCGACGTCCGAGATCGTGATGTACCGGGGCATCATCGGCAGCCTGCTGCTGCTGCCCCTGGTGCGCCTGCCCGGCCGCACCCTCAAGACTTCCTTCCCCAAAGACCACCTGTGGCGCAGCATCGTCGGCGTGGTCTCGCTGTGGATGTGGTTCTACGCCATCGCCGCGCTGCCGCTGGCCACCGCCGTCACCCTCAACTACATGGCGCCGATCTGGCTGTCGGCCTTCATGCTCCTGTCCGGCTGGTGGCGCGGCAAGGGCCTTCCCGAATGGCCCCTGATCCTGGCCGTGGCGGCGAGCTTCGGCGGCGTCACGCTGGTGCTGCAGCCGGCGGTCGCCAGCAACCAGTGGCTCGGCGGCCTGGTCGCGATCGGCTCTTCGGTGGTGGCCGCGGCGGCCTACTTGCAGGTACGCCGGCTCGGCCAGATGGGAGAGCCGGAATACCGCGTGGTGTTCTATTTTTCGGCCACCATGGCGGTGGCGGGACTGGTCGGCGCGCCGTTCGAGAACGGCTTCGACGCGCCCTTCCACGCGCTGGACTGGAAAGGCGCCGGGCTGATGCTGGCGATCGGCATCCCCGCCCTGCTGGCCCAGATCGCCATGACGCGCGCCTACCGCGTCGGCAAGGTGCTGGTGGTGGCCAACCTGCAGTACACCGGCATCGTGTTTTCCAGCCTGTGGGGCATGGCGCTGTGGGGCGACGTGTTCGACTGGCATGTCTGGATGGGCATGGCGGTGATCCTTTCCTCCGGCATCGCGGCGACGTTCTACAATACCAGGCGCACGGCGCGCGGCGCCGTCGTCAAGGATACCGATCCCATTGCCAGCGAACTGTGAGGAGACCTACGCCATCATGCACACCACCCTGATCGACGCCGCCACCCTGGCCGCGCACATCGACGATCCCAAGTGGGTCGTCGTCGACTGCCGCCACGACCTGCTCGACCTGAACGCGGGCCGCGCCGCCTACGCCGCCGGCCACCTGCCGCATGCGGCCTTCGCCGACATCGAAACCGGACTGTCGGGCGCCAAACGCGATGCCGCCGGCGCCTTCAGGGGCCGCCATCCTCTGCCGGAAAAAGAGGCTTTCATCGCGCTGCTGCGCAGCCTCGGCGTCGACGACGACAGCCAGGTCGTGGCCTACGACGCCCACGGCGGCATGTTCGCGGCGCGCCTGTGGTGGATGCTGCGCTGGGTCGGCCACGAGGCCGTCGCGGTGCTCGACGGCGGCCTGCCGGCCTGGCAGTCCGCCGGCCAGGCGCTCGTCACGGACGCGCCAGCGGCGCGCCCGCACGGCGACATCACCCTGCGCGCGGCGCTGGTGGCGACGGTGGATGTGGACGCGGTGGCGAATGCGGTGACGCATGGCGGCAGGACCGTCGTGGATGCGCGCGCGCCGGACCGTTTCCGCGGCGACAACGAAACCATCGACCCGGTCGGCGGCCATATCCCGGGCGCGAAAAACCGCTTCTTCAAGGACAACCTGCAGGCCGACGGCCGCTTCAAGCCGGCGCAGCAGCTCAAGGCGGAGCTGGGCGCAACGGTGGACGATGCGAACAAGGCGATCATGCAGTGCGGCTCCGGCGTGACCGCCTGCCACAACCTGCTGGCGCTGGAAGTGGCCGGCATGCCGGGCGCCAGCCTGTATCCGGGTTCGTGGAGCGAGTGGAGCGCCGATCCGGCGCGTGCCGTGCAGACCGGCGCCTGAACGGGCCGCGTGGATGCGGGCGGCGCGGCCGCCCGCTTCAATCACCTTGCGCCAGCTTCAGCGGCTGAAATCGTAGGGCGCGGGCAAGAAGTCCGCCAGCGAGAACAGCACCACCGACACCAGCAGGAACCCCAGCACATACGCGGCGCGCGATGGTTTTTCGCGCAGCGCTTCGATCATTCGATGAACCATGCTTCCCTCCGTTCAGGTAACGGCTTTAGCATAGGTTGCGAGTAATCAACTGTCAATATCCCTGCGCAAGTAGGGGTCGCAGTTTATTTGCCGTGTGTCAGAAACAGCACGATCGCCACGCCGGCGCCGATCAGGAGCACCTGCGGCACCGATTCGCGCACGGTGGCGCGACGCTGCATCTGCGGCATCAAATCGCTCACGGCGATGTAGATGAAGCCCGAGGACGCGAACACCAGCACATAGGGAATCAGGCCGCTGGCCTTGTCGAGCGTGTAATAGCCGAGCAGGCCGCCGAGCACCGCCAGCATGCTGCACAGGAGGTTGAACAGGTAGGCGCGCAGGCGCGAGAAGCCGGCGTTGAGCAGCACGATGAAGTCGCCGATCTCCTGCGGGATCTCGTGGGCGATGATGGCGATGCCGGTGACGATGCCCAGTTCCGGGTTGGCCAGGAAGGCCGCGGCGATCAGGATGCCGTCCGTGAAGTTGTGCATGCCGTCGCCGATCAGGATCATCCAGCCCGCCTTCCCGGCCTGCATCGCGTCATGACCGTGCGCGTGATGGTGGCCGTCGCCCTCGTGATGGTGCGAATGGCGCAGCAGCGCCACCTTCTCCAGCAGGAAGAAGGCCAGCAAGCCGCCCAGCAGGGTCGCGAACAGCGTGCGCGGATCGGCCTTCGATTCGAAGGCTTCCGGCAGCGCGTGCAGCAGCGAGGTCGACAGCATGATGCCGACCGACAGGCTGACCATGCGCTCGACGACTTTCGACAGCAAGGTAAAGGAAAAGACCGCGGCGGCCGTGATGCTGACCATGCCCGCCAGCCCGGTGGCCAGCAGGATGGAGATGAGTACTGGGTCGATGTGAAGCCTCTTGTTCTTCGAAACGCATGCCGGAAGGCGTCATCGACGCAGCTGCGCAAACCGGGCATTGTACTCCTCCCGGCCCGCGCTGGTGCAACCGGCCTGCATCTGCATCAAGCCGCGCCGTGCTGTTTCAACCAGTCCAGCGCGCGCTTCCAGCCGTCCCTGGCGTCTTTTTCGACGTAGCTCGGACGGTAGTCGGCGTTGAAGGCGTGGCCGGCGTCCGGATAGACCACGAATTCGGACTTGCTGGACCCCTTGGCCAGGGCCGCCTTCATCTTCTCGATGCTCTCGAGCGGGATGCCGGTGTCCTTGGCGCCGTACAGGCCCAGTACCGGCACGGTGAGCGCTGGCGCCACGTCGACCGGGTGCCTGGGCTGCTTTTCGGTCGCCTCGCCGGCCAGGCGGCCATACCAGGCCACGCCGGCCTTGACCTTCGGGTTGTGCGCCGCGTACAGCCAGGTGATGCGCCCGCCCCAGCAGAAGCCGGTGATGCCCAGCTTGTCGACGTTGCCGCCGTTTTTCGCGGCCCAGGCCACGCAGGCATCGAGGTCGCCCATCACCTGGGCGTCCGGGGTCTGCGAGATGATCTGCTTCATCAGGTCGGCGATGTTCGGGACCTTCGAGGGGTCGCCCTGGCGCACGAACAGGTCCGGCGCCAGCGCCAGGTAGCCCTGCTTGGCGAAGCGGCGCGCGACATCGGCGATGTGTTCGTGCACGCCAAAGATCTCGGAGACCACCAGGATCACCGGCAGATTGCCCTTGCCGGCAGGCTGGGCGCGGTACACCGGCACCGCCTGGCCGCCGACCATGAGTTCGACCGTGCCGGCGGCAAGGCCGGCGCTGTCGGTCTTGACGAGCGATTGCGCCGCGACCGGCAAGGCGGCGGCGGCGAAGCCGCTGCCCAGCGCCACCTTCAGGAAATCGCGGCGCGCCACGCCCTCCGCGAAGGGAGAATCGGCCACCAGGCTGCCGCCATCCTGTACGAGATCTTTCATGCTGCTCCTCCGGTCGTTTGACAAAGACTTGCTATCTTAGCAGCGAGTCCTTGATGTGCGCATGGGTGCTTTGCTCACGCGTTCCGGATATTGACGCCGCATAAGGCCTTGCCCACCCTGGCGCCTAGAGTGCCACCTTGTCTCAACCACATCATGGAGAAACAATGGGCAAGAAATCCACCCTGGCGGCAAGCATCCTGACCATCGCCGGCGCCTGCATGGCCGCCCCGGCCCTGGCCCAGCACACGGCCGGCGTCACGGTCGGCCAGCTCCGCTACGAACTGGTCGACCTCACGCCCGACGACGGCATCGCGCCCTGGATCGGCCTGAACAGCCATGCCACCCAAGCCTATGCGAACGTCTACGACCAGCAGGGCAATGAAATCGAAGGCACCCGCCTCGACGCCTTCGGCGCGGCCGGTTTCGACAACGACTACGCCAGCCTGCACGTCGACGCCAGCCAGGACCTGGCCGGCGTGCTGCTGACCCTCCACAGCGGCTATGGCTACGCCGCCGCCGACCGCGCCTTCCGCTTCACCCTGTCGCCGGGCACCCAGGTGCATTTTTATGTGGACGCCGACATGTGGGCGGCGGCGGAAGCGCCGGGCCAGTCCTGGCCGACGGCGCTGGCCGAGCTGTATGGTTCGCTGCCGGGCTTTAACGACGACGAACAGTTCCTGTCCCGCTTCCGGCTCGAGGACGGCAGGCAGCGCGGCACCTTGTCGGTGACGGCGCAATCGCAGGGGGAATGGGTGACCGGGCGCCTGGCGTTTACGGCCTATGCGGTGGCGGAGTCGCATGCGGCGCCGGTGCCGGAACCGGGGGCGTTTGCAATGATGTTGGCGGGCTTGGGGCTGGTGCTGGCCGGTCGGAGGCGCAAGGGCTAGCTGGACGTGTGGACGGACCAGCCGTCCACCCTGGCGCAACGCCAGCTCCTCGGGTAGCGTGGCCAGCTTCGCTGTCCACGCGTCCAGGCGGCGCCGGCATGTCGCGCCCACCGAACCGCGGATCAGTGGGCTTCTTCCCAATTCCGCCCCACCCCGGTCTCCGCCACCAGCGGCACCTTGAGCGCCGCCACCCCCGCCATCAGTTCCGGCAGCCTGGCCTTCACCAGTTCCAGCTCGCCCTCCGGCACCTCC
>Ga0308163_10005028_pt1 | contig 10236 bp, 11 predicted proteins | sample PhyTR1_FD_201037 | JGI IMG/M metagenome (GOLD analysis project Ga0308163, IMG submission 201037) | Phyllosphere microbial communities from UC Gill Tract Community Farm, Albany, California, United States - DLSLT.R1 | ecosystem: Host-associated > Plants > Phyllosphere > Unclassified | place: USA...
GGTGTTGTGAAAGATTGATGGAGTTTTCGTATTCCGCTTTGGACGATTCGGTGACTACGGATTCAGCGGTGTTGAAATCGGACATTGAAATTTCACTACTTTTTTAACTTGAGTGGAGATGAGAAAGCGCGAGGTCTTTTTCAGGCCGGTTAATTTAGGGGAGCGGGGCGGTGTTGTCACGGAGCAACAGGCCGGCGGTGCGGATTATTTGTCCGGCGTGTCCGAATTCATCGAGCGCATCATCCACTGTTCAGCGGTTTGCTGATCGGTCGGCAACGAGAAGCGAAAAGTCGCGCCGCGCCCCGCGACATCCAGCAGATGAATCTCACGCCCGTGCAATTGCAGGATGCGATGCACGATGCGCAGCCCCAATCCACCGTCGCGCCGCGCCCCGCCGATATTGAACGGCCGCAGGAACAGACCTTCGCGCAACTGGGGTGCGATGCCGGGGCCGGTGTCGCTGACCGTCACTTCGACCAAGGCGCCGCGGGGCTTCAAGTCCAGCTCAATCTCGCCGCCCTGAGGGGTATGGCGCAAGGCGTTGTCCACCAGATTGGTCAGCACCCGTTCGATCAGCCCGAGGTCGGCGCAGACGGTCGGCAGGTTCGGCACGAAACTGGCCTTGAGTTCGACGTGGCGGGCTTCGGCGGCCAGTTCGAACTTCTGGAAGATGTCCTGCAGCAGATCGATCAGGGAGAAGCGCTCCAATACCGGCTGCACAAAACCGTGTTCCAGGCGCACCAGTTCCAGCAGCGATTGCGCCAACCCGCCGACCTTGCGGCTTTGATCGAGGGCGATACCCAGATAACGCCGGCGTTCTTCGGCGGTGAGTGTGGCGTCCTTGAGTGACAGGGTTTCCAGATAGCCGTGCAGCGAAGCCAGCGGCGTGCGCAGGTCATGGGAGATGTTCGCCACCAGCTCGCGGCGCTCCTGATCCTGGCGGGTCAGCGAGCGCCATTGCTCACCGAGACGGTTTTGCATCTGCCGGAAGGCGCTATCGAGTACGGCGATTTCATCCGGGTCAGCGCTTTTATCCACAGCGGTGGACGGGGCAGGCAGCGGTTGCGGCGCGCCGTCGATGTCGAAGCGGCTGACAGTCTCGGTCAGCCGACGTAACGGACGGGTGATCAGGTTGAATGCCGTGAGGCCGGCAATCAGGCACAGCAGCGCGACCAGGGCGATGGACAGCAGAGCCGTATTGAGTGCGGCGCTGGTCGCACCGCGTTCGGCATAACGATCGTGTTCTTCACTGAGCAGCACCACGTACAGATAGCCGGCCGGTTTGCCGTTGACCCGCAACGGCGCGGCGCTGAACACCTTGCGCCCGTCGACGCTGCGCGGATCATCGCCGAGGATCGGCAGCGGCTGGTCATTGAGCAGCCGGCGGATTGGCGCCAGATCGACCGTCTCCCGACGCAGCCGTCCCTGCGGCGCCGCGTTGCCGACAATCCGCCCCTCAGGGTCGAGCAGGTACACCTCGACGCTCGGGTTGACCAGCATCAGCTTGCTGAACAGCTCGCGCACGGCACCGGGCATCAGGCCATTGCTGTCCATCAGCACCGTGTCATGGGCGATGTGCTGCGCCAGATCCCGCGACAGGCCTTGCACCACTTCCAGCTCATGCATCTTGCTCGAGCGCACCTGCAGCCATGCCGAAGTGCCGCAGCACACCAGCAGCAACACGGCGAACACCAGCGACAGTCGCTGCGACAGGGTCAGTTTCATGGTTGTTCCGTGCCGAATTTATAGCCGCGGCCCCACACGGTGAGGATGCGCGTCGGTTGCGCCGGATCGCTTTCGATTTTCGCCCGCAGGCGGTTGATGTGGGTGTTGACCGTGTGCTCGTAACCTTCATGGCTGTAGCCCCACACCGCGTTGAGCAGGTCCATGCGCGAGAACACCTTGCCCGGTTGCCGGGCGAAGAAATACAGCAGGTCAAATTCCCTCGGGGTGAGGTCCAGGCGGGCGCCATTGAGGGCGACGTCGCGGGTGATCGGGTCGATGCTCAGGCCATCGAGACTCAGGCTGCCGGCGTCCATTTTCAGGTTGCGCGCCATGGCGTCAACCCGGCGCAGCAAGGCTTTGACCCGCGCCACCAGCTCCAGCATCGAAAACGGTTTGGCGAGGTAATCGTCGGCCCCCAGTTCCAGACCGAGGATGCGGTGCAATTCACTGGAGCGCGCGCTGGTGATGATGATTGGTGTGTAGCGCGCCATCGCTCGGGCGCGGCGACAGATTTCCAGGCCGTCGACGCCCGGCAGCATCAGATCGAGGATCAGCGCATCCCATTGTGCCTGTTGCAACAGGCGCATGCCTTCGTCGCCGTCGGCGCAGTGCACGACGTCGTAATGCTCATCGCGCAGGTGCAGGCAAATCAGGTCGGCGATGTGTTGGTCATCCTCGACCACGAGGATGCGTCTGGTCGGTTCCATCAAGCTCAATCCTTCGGCGCAGTGAACGCATTGTGCGGCTTTTCCCCGGGGCGAGTTATCACGAATTCGTTAACTTCCCGTGAGGATTTGGCGATCAACCCAAGCCTAGGCTGTGTTCCATGACAGGCACCTGGAATTTTTGGAGACGGCCATGTTTACACGGCGACAGATTCTCGTAGCGAGCGGCGGGCTGGGCGTTGCAGCCCTGGTGGCGGGTGTATTGCCAAAATTGTCCCCGGGCGCTGCGCTGATTGATCAGGCCCATGCCGATGAGGTGTTTGAGGTCACCCACAGCGACAGCGAGTGGCGCGCGCGGCTCTCCGACGAGCAGTACGCCATCCTGCGCGAAGAAGGCACCGAGCGGGCCTATACCAGCCCGCTCAACAACGAGCATCGCAGCGGCACGTTCGCCTGCGCGGGCTGTGAGCTGGCGCTGTTTTCATCGGCCACCAAGTTCGACAGCCGCACCGGCTGGCCGAGTTTCTGGGCGCCGCTGGAGCACGCAGTGGCCACGCGGCAAGACCGTTCCTTCGGCATGTCCCGCAATGAAGTCCACTGTCGACGCTGTGGCGGGCACCTGGGGCATGTCTTCGACGACGGCCCGAAACCCACCGGCCTGCGCTATTGCATGAATGGCCTGGCGATGACCTTCAAACCCGTGGCGGCATAAGCCATGGCCCGTATTCGATTTTCACTTTCTACAGGACGACACCATGTGGCTCTTGGTTCTCGCTTATCTGGGCGGTGTGCTGACGATCGTCAGTCCGTGCATCCTGCCTGTTCTGCCTTTTGTCTTCGCTCGCACCGGGCAGCCGTTTATCAAGAGTGGCTTGCCGCTATTGGCCGGGATGGCGCTGACCTTCGCCCTCGTCGCCACGCTGGCGGCGGTGGGCGGCGGTTGGGTGGTGCAAGTCAATCAGTACGGTCGCTGGCTCGCGTTGCTGTTCGTTGCACTGTTCGGGCTGACGCTGCTGCTGCCGCACCTCGCCGAGCGCCTGACCCGGCCGCTGGTGTCGGCCGGCAGCCGCTTGTCCGAGGCCGCCGGGCAGGACAATCGTCCGCGTCCCGGGGCGTCGTTTCTGATCGGCGTCGCCACGGGACTGCTCTGGGCACCGTGCGCCGGGCCCATTCTCGGTTTGATTCTGACCGGGGCCGCGCTGCAAGGGGCAAGCACCGCCACCACGCTGTTGTTGCTCGCCTACGCGGCGGGCGCCGCGACTTCGCTGGCGGCGGCGCTGTTGCTGGGCGGTAAGGTGTTTGCGCTGATGAAGCGCTCGATCGGCACGGGGGAGTGGATCCGGCGTGGGTTGGGCGCGGCGATGCTCGCGGGTGTCGCGGCGATTGCGCTGGGCCTCGACACCGGTCTGCTGGCGCGGCTGTCAACGGCGTCCACTGGCGGGATTGAACAGGCACTGGTGGGCCAACTTTCCGGCAAATCTCCCGCTGGCAACGGCACGATGATGGCGCAGATTCCTGCTGCGGGCGGAACCATGAAAGTCGCCGATAAGGCGCCGGGAACACTCCCGGTTGAAGGCCGGTTGCCGCCGCTCAATGGCGCCGTGCAATGGCTCAACTCGCCACCGCTGGACGCCCAGGCACTCAAGGGCAAAGTGGTGTTGGTGGATTTCTGGACCTACTCCTGCATCAACTGCCTGCGCACGCTGCCGTACGTCAAAGCCTGGGCCGAGAAATACCGTGATCAGGGCCTGGTGGTGATCGGCGTGCACGCCCCGGAATTCGCCTTCGAACGCGATGTGGGCAACGTCACCAAAGCCATGAAGGCGCTGGGCATCAACTACCCGGTAGCGATCGATAACGACTACAGGATCTGGCGCGCCTTCAACAATGAATACTGGCCGGCGCATTACTTTGCCGACGCCCAGGGACGCATTCGTTATCACCATTTTGGCGAAGGCGACTACGCCGAATCGGAACGGGTCATCCAGCAGTTGCTGCGTGAGGCCGGAGCGAAAACCGTGGCCGACGGCTTGATCAACGCCGATGCCAAAGGTGTGCAACAGGCGCCGGACATGAATCAGGTGCTGTCGCCGGAAACCTATGTCGGCTACCAGCGCGCGGAACATTTCGTAGCGCAAAGCGGCCTGGTGCCTGACAAGGTCGCGACCTATAACCCACCGGCCAACCTGACCCTCAATGACTGGAGCCTCGGCGGCCAATGGGCCGTCGGTGCCGAGCGCGCCACCGCCAGCGCGCCGGCCAGTCGCATCGTCTACCGCTTTCACGCCCGCGATCTGCATCTGGTGCTGGGGCCGGGCGCGGATGGCAAACCGGTGCGGTTCAAAGTGTCGATTGACGGTCAGGCGCCGGGTGATGCCCACGGTGTCGATGTCGCTGCGGATGGCAGTGGCCGCGTGACCGAGCAGCGCCTGTACCAGTTGGTGCGGCAAACCGATGCGGTGAGGGATCGAACCTTCACCATCGAATTTCTTGACCCGGGCGTATCGGCCTACGCCTTCACCTTCGGCTGATCGGGAGTGCGCAACATGAAATCTCAAAACAATTGGCGGCGTGGGTTATTGGGCGTCGCGATGGCCGGGGTGATCGGTCAGTGCTCGGCGTTTTCTTTCGGGGCCGAAGACGCGGTGGTCATTCCGCCGCCGGCTCTCGACGAAACCCCTCAGGCGCACAGTGAAACGGCGGTGTTCGCCGGTGGTTGCTTCTGGGGCGTGCAAGGGGTTTTTCAACACGTCAAAGGCGTACAGAAAGCCGTTTCCGGTTACGCCGGTGGTGCCGCGAACACGGCGCAATACGAGCGGGTCAGCGAGGGCGACACCGGTCATGCCGAGTCGGTGCAAGTCACCTTCGATCCGACGCAAGTCAGCTATGGCAACCTGCTGCAGATCTACTTCTCGGTGGCCCACAACCCGACCGAACTCAACCGCCAGGGCCCCGACAGCGGCACGCAATACCGCTCGGCGCTGTTCCCGGTCAACGCTGACCAGCAACGCGTGGCGCAGGCCTACATCGCACAACTCGACGCGGCGCATGCCTACAGCCAGCCCATCGTCACGAAACTGGAAACCTACAACGGCTTCTACCCGGCAGAGGACTATCACCAGGACTTCCTGACCGAGCACCCGACCTACCCGTACATCGTGATCAACGACATGCCCAAGGTCGCGCAGTTGAAGCAGTTGTTTGCGCAGCGTTATCAGGAAAAGCCGGTGTTGGTGAAAAGCGGGACTTGATCCAGGCCTGTTACTTGAGCCTTGGCCGCTCCATGGCAATCACCGACGTTTCAAACCCCAGGCGGGCAAAAAACGCCTCCGCGCCTGCTCTTCCGGCGCGCAGTACCCAAGTGATGTCGGGGTTGTCTCCCATGACATGCTCGACCAGCGCACGCCCGACGCCTGCGCGCCGATGCTGGTCATCGACCACGACCATCGACAGATAGCCGTTGGACAAACCATCGGTGATGCCTCGGGCGAAACCGATGATCTGCTCGCCGCTCAGCGCGACGGCAGTGCGTTGGGAGTTTTCGATGAGTCGGGCGAAGTGGTCGCTGGAGCCTGTTCGGTGGCCCCAGCCATGTTGCCCGAGAAACAGCCGCACCGACTCCACTTCAGCGGGCAACAGATGACGTACGGTGATGTGGTTGTTCATTGGCTGGCAGCGTCCTTGTCGGCGGTTATTCGAGCGTAATCGATCGCGACCGGTGTCAGGATCTGCCCCAGGTTTTCATTGCGAACTCGACGAAGCGCCGTAGCTTGGGCAAGCGATAACGATCCGGGGCGTACAGCAGATGCAATGGGCGGCTCGGGGGCTGGTAATCGGGGATCACCGTCACCAGTTTGCCGTCGCGCAGATCCTGTTCCACCAGCGCATCCGGCAGCATCACGATGCCCATGCCGGTGCGTGCTGCCTGATGCAGGCCGGCGGAGGTGTTCATCAGCATCGGGCCGCTGACGTCGACCAGAATCTCGCCGTCCGGGCCGCTGAGGCGCCAGCGTTTTTCCACCGATTGCCAGTCATCGCCGGCGGGGTAGGCGAACGACAGGCAGTCGTGTAGTTGCAGGTCCTCCGGGGTGATCGGCATGCCGCGCCGGGCGACGTAGGCCGGAGAGGCGCACACGGTCAGGGTGTAATCGATCAACGGTCGGGCGATCAGGTTCGACTGCTCGAAATGCCCCAGCCGAAACGCCACGTCGAGGCCACTTTCCAGCAGATCCGGGCGACGGTTGGTCAGCACCACGTCCATTTTCACCAGCGGGTACTGCAGGGAAAACTCGCTGAGCGCCGGTGCCAGGCGTTCGACACCAAAGGTCAGCGGCGCGGTGATGCGCAGCAGGCCGCGAGGCTCGTCGAGGGCCTGTTCGGCCAGGCGTTCGGAGTCGGCCACCAAACCCAAAACATCCAGACAGCGTTGATAATAAACGCTACCGAATTCGGTCAGCCGCTGCCGGCGAGTGGTGCGCTGCAGCAGCTGTACGCCGAGTCGTTGTTCCAGCGCGCGCAGGTGATTGCCGACCATGGTCGTGGACATTTCGCACTGCAGCGCGGCCGCCGTCATGCTTCCGGTTTCCACAACCTTCACGTACACGCCCATCGCCTGCAACAGATCCATTATCAAGCTCTGCTTTTAAATGATTGAAGTTTTGCCGAGTTTATCCAGTTCTGGTGGCTAACCATACTGCAAACACACCGACCTTCACTGGAGTTTGAAGTCATGACCGCCGCCCTGATGAACACTTACCAACCGCTGGCCCTGAGTTTCACCAGAGGCCTGGGCACTCGCCTGTGGGATCAGGCCGGTCGTGAATACCTGGATGCCGTCGCAGGAGTCGCGGTGACCAATGTCGGCCATTCGCATCCGCGCATCGTCGCTGCCATCAGCGAGCAGGCCGCAATGCTGCTGCACACCTCCAACCTGTACAGCATCGACTGGCAGCAACAGCTGGCGCGCAAACTCACGCAGCTGTCGGGGATGGACCGGGCGTTCTTCAACAATTCCGGCGCCGAGGCTAACGAAACTGCGCTGAAACTGGCGCGTTTGTACGGCTGGCGCAAAGGCATTGAACAGCCGCTGGTGGTGGTCATGGCCAACGCGTTTCATGGCCGCACATTGGGGACGTTGTCGGCCAGCGATGGCCCGGCGGTGCGCCTGGGTTTCAATGATCTACCGGGGGATTTCGTCAAAGTGCCGTTTGGTGATCTGGCGGCGCTGGAGCAGGTGCAGCAAAAGCATGGCGAGCGGATCGTGGCGATTCTGGTCGAGCCAATCCAGGGCGAAAGCGGCGTACAACTGGCGCCGCCCGGTTACCTGAAGGCCTTGCGCGAACTGTGCAATCGTCACGCCTGGCTGCTGATGCTTGATGAAATCCAGACCGGTATCGGCCGCACCGGCCAGTGGTTTGCGTTCCAGCACGAGGGCATCGTTCCGGATGTCATGACCCTGGCCAAAGGCCTTGGCAACGGCGTGCCGATCGGCGCCTGTCTGGCGCGGGGCAGGGCGGCGGATCTGTTCACCCCCGGCAGTCATGGCAGTACATTTGGCGGTAATCCGCTGGCCTGCCGGGTCGGCTGCACGGTGCTGGAAATCATCGAAGAACAGGGGTTGCTGGAGAACGTCCGGCTACAGGGCGAACGCCTACTGAGCCGCCTGCGCGCCGAACTGGCGGACAACCCCAACGTGCTGGCGATTCGCGGGCAGGGCTTGATGATCGGTATCGAGTTGAAACAGCCGATCCGCGATCTGACGCTGATTGCGGCGCGGGATCATGGGTTGCTGATCAACGTCACACGCGGCAAGACGATACGGCTGCTGCCGCCGCTGACGATTGATGAGCGGGAGGTGGGGATGATTGTCAGAGGGTTGGGGCACATCATTCAGTAGTGATATTTGCAACTGATGACGCAAATCTCACCGCCTTCGATGCTGTGGACCAAACGATGCTCACCCGTTACTCGTCTGGACCAAAAGCCGCTCATGTTGTGTTTGAGCGGCTCAGGCTTGCCGATACCTTCAAACGGCTCGCGCTGAATTGCAGTTATCAACAGATTGATACGTTTGAGTCCGGACTTATCGTTCTGTTGAAACCACAAGTAGTCTTCCCAGCCTGATGGCGTGAACTCAATTTTCATTCTTCGATCAATTGCCTGACTTTGGCTTTGCCGGCACGCATTTCGCCAATCGATTTGATCAGCCGTTCGGCGTTGGCTGGAGAGCGCAGCAGGTAGGCTGTTTCTTCAAGTGCGTTGTACTCAGCCAGAGACATCATCACGACGGGCTCACCTTTTTGGCGTGTGAACAGAAGGGGAGCCCGGTCTTCGTTAACGCGGTCTATCGATTCGGCCAAATGCGCACGGGCGGTGGTGTAGTTGATGGTTTGCATGAAGTAGTCCTCGCTAGTAGCAAAGAACGTACAGAAATGAGTACATGATGACAAAGACGATACCTATCAGTGGTTGTTTCACAGAAGGGGTGACTGCGAGCACGTTCAGTATCGCTTAAGAGCTCTGGAGACGTTTCTGAGATGGTTGTAAGACTTATCCACTGTCTCGGGCAGTGAGAAACCGCCGCGTTGTCGTCATCTAGCGCTCCCAATGTAGGAAAAAAGCTTGTGGCTAGTCCGGATAATCCGCCAACTTCGGCGCCAGCATCCGCGTCTTCACCGCCCCGTTCGAGTTGTGCTGAATGATCTCGCTCGGCTGTCCGTTTTCATTGAAAAACACCTGCCCGATCCCCGCCGAATTCCACAGTCGCTCGCCCGCTTCGGCATGTTCCGGGGTGTACGGCACGATGCGCATGCGCCGGCGTTTGGTGAACCAGTTGAGCGGTGAGCGCGGCGAGTAGAGCCAGCGGTTGAGGCGGTCGAACCATTCCAGCAGGGTTTTCGGAAACTCGTTCTTGATCCCGCTGCTGGTGATCTGCCAGATCCGTGGTCCGGCCTTGCGGTGTCGGATCAGCACTTCGTAGACGAAGGAATAATGCACGTCGCCGGACAGCACCACGTAGTTTCCGGGTGTACGTGAGTGTCGGAAAATGTTCAGGATCACCTGCGCGGCGCCACGGTGGGCCATCCAGTTCTCCGCATCGACCAGCAGGGGATAACCGCACCAACTGAAAACCTTCTGCACGGTTTCGATCAGCTTCACGCCGAAGATCGGCGCCGGCGAAACGATGATCGCCGACGGGTGATCGAGCAACTCTTGCTGCAGCTCGCTCAAAGCTTCCCAATCGAGCAAACCGGAAGGTTGCTTGAGCGCCATTTCGCTGCGCCAGCGGCGGGTGCGAGTGTCGAGGACAACCAGCGCGGGGCTGCTCGGCAATACGAAATGCCAATGCTGAAAGCGCAACAAATCATCGATCAGCGCATCCTGTACCGGGCTGTCGAGATAACGATCATCGCCGCTAGCGCTCAGGCGTCGGGTGTTCTCCAGCACATCCTTGAACGCCTCCGGATTGTTGCCCCAACCCTGACACAGCATGTACGCGATCAAGGCATTGCCGATGATGCGTTTGGAGAACGGATGACCGTAGGCGGTTTCCTCCCACTGCGCGGAAAGATTCCAGTCATCGGTGATGTCGTGGTCGTCGAAAATCATCAGGCTCGGCAGGTGCGCCAACGCCCGGGCGACCTTGCCCAGGCCGGCCTTGAAGCCATCGATGCGGGTCTGTTCGAGGGTGTAGCGAGTCAAGCGTTGAGGCGTCAGCGATGGCGCAGTCGGATTGATCAATGTCCACGCAACCGGCGACCACACCAACAAGTACATCGCCATGACTTCGGCGAAGGTCACCAGGTGATTGTCGGCGCTGCTGCTGGTGAAAATCGGCTTACGCGCG
>Ga0308163_10005029_pt1 | contig 10235 bp, 8 predicted proteins | sample PhyTR1_FD_201037 | JGI IMG/M metagenome (GOLD analysis project Ga0308163, IMG submission 201037) | Phyllosphere microbial communities from UC Gill Tract Community Farm, Albany, California, United States - DLSLT.R1 | ecosystem: Host-associated > Plants > Phyllosphere > Unclassified | place: USA...
AGAACCGCCGCCAGCAGACCGACACGCTGCGCGAGGCCGCTTCGCTCGCCCGTGAAGGCCGCATCAGCGATACTGTGGCGCTGCTTGGCGAGCGGGTATGCGAGAGCGCCGATCCGGCTGCGGCTGCGGTCGCGGAATATCTCGGTCTGCCGCCCGGGGAGCGTGACCGCACCGCGCTGCTGACCTCGGGGCATGTATTGCGCGAGGCGGTGCTCGGCGCGGTGCGGGACGGGCTGATCGCCGAAGGTCTGCTCGGACCCGATGTCGTCACGCTCAGGGTCTGGGACAATCTCAACCTGACCCGCGAGGAACTGCGCCAGTCGCGGTACTGGGCCGAGGGCATGCGGCTCGACATCTACCGCCATCAGGCGGGACTGGTGCCCGGCTCCTACACGGTCGGCGCGACCGAACGGGGAGCCGGGACCGTCCGGCTCGAACGTGACGGGCATACCCGGCACTTCGATCCGCGCAACCTTCACCATGCCGGGCAGGGGGCCGCCCTGGCGGTGCCAGGCGCGATCGAGGTGCGCGAGGGCGACCGTCTGATCTTCACGGGTGAGGACAAGACGCGCGGGATGACCAACGGCACCGCAGTCACCCTCGACCGCATCGAGGGCGGTATGCTGCATCTGTCAGGCCGCGACCGCGAGCATGTTATCTCGCCGGACGATCCGATGCGCGAGCGGCTTGGGCACGGTGCGGTGCTCAACATGCACCGGGCCCAGGGGATCACTGTCGACCGGGCGATCACGGTCATGGACAGCCACGATCGCCTGCTCAACAGCCAGAGCCTGTACTATGTTCTCCAGACCCGGGCACGCGAGGACATGACGCTGCACACCGATGACCGCGCAGGCCTGGTCGCGGCGATCGAGAGCCACCGCGGCGATGTGCCGCACGCGCTCGACCTCGCACCCGAACTGTCGCCCTCAGGCGGGGAGCGCTTCGATCCGGCGACCGGTGAACTGGCCCCGGCAGAAGTTGCGGCGGAGCGTGCGGAAAGCAGGGATGCGCGCTTGCTGGATGCGATGAGCGCCGCCTTGCAGACGATCGGGAAGGAGGAGGTCACTACAGCACCGGTCTGGCTTGTGCCCGAACCGGTCGCGATGGTGCAGGTCGAGCCGATCGCACCGAGCCGCAAGGAGCTCGAAATCGAGATTACCCGCGACTTCGACATGGACATGTAGTTTTACCTTTCCGCCGGCCTCGCAGATTAGGCATAACGGCCGCGGCGCGCTGGCCTAGCAAGGCAACATTGCTGATCAGGAAGGGCTGAGGCATGTTTGGGTCATGCAAGATCCCTTCGACCCAGACAGCTTCATCATGGGGGCCGGTGAGAGAAGGCCCGAAAACGTACGCTAAGCCCGTCGGTCAGTTGCGGTGAGCCGGAGCGGCCTGAACCGCTCGCGCGGGCGGTCGAGTTCGCTCCAAAGATAGTCGCCGGTCAGCCCGATGTGCTCCCACCCGAGCGGAGCCACGTGGGCGAGCAGTTCATCCGGCACGTCGACGCCGGTCGACCGAAGATGCCGGACGGCGCGGTCGAGGTACACCGTGTTCCACAGCGTCACCGCCGCGGTGACCAGCGTCAGCCCCGAGGCTCGGTGCCGCTGGTTCTCGAACGTCCGGTCGCGCAGCTCGCCAAGGCGGTTGAAGAAGATCGCGCGGGCAAGCGCGTTCCTGGCCTCGCCCTTGTTGAGGATGCTGCCGGTTCGGCGCCGCTGCTCGGGATCGTCGAACCAGTCGAGCATGAACAGCGTGCGCTCGACGCGGCCGACCTCGCGAAGCGCCCGGGCGATCGGGTTCTGGCGAGGGTAGCCCGCCAGCTTGCGGAGCATTGCGGACGCGCTCACCGTGCCCGCCCGGATCGAGGCGGCGAGGCGCAGCGTCTCGTCCCAGTTCTCCTCGATCGCGCGGACATTGACCGGCCCGGCTACCAGAGGCTGAAGCGTCGGCCAGCTCTCGAGCGGTGACAGGCTGTATAGTCGCCGCTCGTTCAGATCGCGGATGCGCGGCGCGAACCGGAATCCAAGCAGGTGGCAGAGCCCAAACACATGGTCGACTGCTCCCGCGGTGTCGGTCGCGTGCTCGCGGATGACGAGTTCGCTTTCATGGTCGAGCAGCCCATCGATGACGTGCGCGGCTTCGCCCGCGTTTGCGGCGATCACCTTGGTATGGAACGGTGTGAACCGGTCGGAGACGTGGGTGTAGAACAGCACCCCCGGCTCCGAGCCGTAGCGGGCGTTGTGATCGGCCCGCGCCTCACCGCGACCTCCCGCCCGGAAGAACTGCCCGTCGGACGACGACGTATCGCCCGGTCCCCACACCGCCCCGAGCGGGTGCGCGGTATGCGTGTCGACCATCGCGGCGAGGGCCGACAGGTACGTCTCGTCGCGGACGTGCCATTCGGCTGTCCAGCGCAGCCGGGCGAGCGTCAATCCGCGCGAACTTTCGGCCATCCGGCCCAGCCCCAGGTTGGTCGCGTCGGCGAGGATTGTGCCCATCAGCGCCGACTGGTCGGACGCCGGCTCGCCGCTGCGCGCATGAACGAACTGGTCCGCGAAGCCCGACCACGCAGCGACTTCGACCAGAAGATCCGTGACGCGCACGCGCGGCAGCATCGCATAGAGGCGAGCTTTCAACGCTTCAGCCTCATCGGGAACCGAACGGCGCAGCGGTGAGATGGTCAGCTCCCCGCCCGTGATGGCGACGTCAACCAGTTCACCGGCAGCCGCGGCCTGCTCGACCTCGGTCATGCGCCGGGTAAGCAGATCGCGCCGTTCGACGTGCCAGTCCCGGAACCCGGAGGCCACCGCGAGTCTAAGCCGTCCTTCGGCGCGCATCGCGGCGAACGCGGGCTGAGGCAGAAGATAATCGTCGAGGGTGCGATAGGCGCGACTGCCATCGACCCAGATGCCACCCGACGCCAACCGCTCGCGCAGATGAACGACAACGGCAATCTCATAGGCACGCCGGTCGATGCCACCCCCGGCCGCGAACACCACCTTGCGCCAGCGCGGGCGAAGAAAGGTGGTCGGGACGCGCTTGGGCAGGACCGAGCGGCCGTCCTGGTACATGCGCCGCAGCACCTCGATCGCGCTGAGCAGCGGGTCGCCGGAACGAGCGGCGTGGAACGAGAACGCAGCCAGGAAGGTAGGTGCGAACTTGCGGACCGCGGGGTAGCGCTCGACCACCTCGTCCAGACCGTCGTCGGTGGGTCGGGTCAGCTCCTCGGCATCGCGAACGCTGCGTTCGAGCTGCTCCCATCCGATGCCGTCGGTGATCGCGCGCAGCGGGTCGCGGCCGCTCGCGCGCGTTTCCATCAGCAGGCGACCGAGCCGCGCGTGGACGCGAGCGGTGTCTTTGAGCAGCCGGGCGGCCCCAAGCAGTCGTTCGGAGCGCATCCGGTCCGCCCGCCGAAACAACGAGCCGACCAGCTTCTCGACCATGACCAGAGCGGCGTCAGTTAGCGCCGCCTCCATTTCGATTGCGAACGCGATCAGCGTGGCCAGTCGCCGGCGACGCTCCAGGCGGCGAAGGTGCTGCGCTGTCACAATGCTCGCGACGCGCGCGATCACGGCATAACGTGCGCCGTGAATGCGGCGGGCTCGGTCGGGTTCGATCCCGAGAGAGCGAACTCGATCGAGGCGCTCGACCAGCGCTTTCAGGTTGGACGCTGAGGGTGCCTCCGACCAGTCCCGGATCCAGCCCAGGCCCGTCCGGCCGTGTTCGCCAGCGTCGATCAGTTCATCGAGCCCTGCTTCTTGGTCGTCCGAGCAGTCGCGGATCAGGCCTGCGAACGCGGATCGGCGTGCCTGAGTGCGCGCGATCAGGGCAACCCGTTCCAGCGACGATGCCGCGGGGACCACCACGCGGGTCAGCCGCAGTCGTTCAACCATCGCCGCGACGATCGGCTCGCCGCGATCGGTCGATGTCGCGACCTCAATGCCGAGCGTCAGCATGGCGCGCATGTCGGCACGTTCGAACGCGCGTAGCACGAGCAGCGTCTCGATCTCGGCGCGGTGCTCGCGCAGGGTCGGTCCGCGATCGGCGTAGCCAAGGAAGGCGGCAGGCTCGCCACCCAGCTGCTCGCACAAGGTCGCAAGCATAATGGCGGGCGGTGCCTCACCTGGCGCGAGCGCTCGCCCGGGATGGCGAAGATAGCAGAGCTGGACCGCGTAGCCGATCCGGTTGGCACCGCGTCGACGGCGACACACTTGGACGAGGTCATCCGGCCCAAGCGTGTAGAGCCGATCGATCGTTTCCCGATCGGTCGGCGGGTCGAAGATCGCGGCACGCTGCCCGGGCGAAAGGATCGTCTTGGTCGACATCGCACCGGTTCCCCGCAATTGTCACATATTCTTCTACTCAGGCTGTTGGTGGAGCATAGACAGGAACACGGGTTAAGTGACAAAGTAGCGGGATCGTGGCGAGCATTCCGGTTTTGTCACGCAGACGGACGAATATGTGACAACGCTCATCGGCTATGCACGGGTCTCGAAAACGGACGGCAGCCAGGTCCACGATCTGCAGCGCGACGCGCTGATCGGCGCCGGGGTCGATCCCGACCACATCTACGAGGATACGGCCTCGGGGCGGCGCGACGATCGCCCCGGTTTAGCGGGCGCGCTCAAGGCGCTCCGCTCAGGCGATACGCTCGTCATCTGGAAACTCGACCGGCTCGGGCGCGACCTGCGCCACCTAGTCAATACGGTCGGCGATCTAACCAAGCGCGGCGTTGGCCTGAAAGTGCTGGCGGGGGAAGGCGCGTCGATCGACACCACCACCGCCAATGGTCGGCTGATCTTCGCGATCTTCGCCGGACTCGCCGAATTCGAGCGCGAACTGATCGTCGAACGCACCAAAGCGGGCCTTGCCTCGGCACGCGCCCGCGGCAGACATGGCGGGCGACCGTTCAAGATGACGCCCGCCAAATTGCGGCTCGCCCAGGCCGCGATGGGGAAACCGGAAACTAAGGTGGGTGAGCTGTGCGTCGAGCTCGGCGTCACGCGTCAGACGCTCTACCGGCATGTCACGCCCGATGGTCAGATCCGCTCCGATGGTGAGAAGCTGCTCGAGCAAAGATCGCTACGTACAACTGCCTGACGGTCATATGATCATTCTCGATCGGAGCGACTCACCAACTGGATAGTTGCGCTCGCGTGCCGGCCGAAACTGTTTCAGGCTCCGGGCAGCTTCCGCGCTTTATCGAGGTGCTTCCGGGTCACGAGCCCGCCCGCTTTAGCCTTCTCCCGCACCGCCGCGTTACTACCCTTCGTCGCGTAGGCGTTATGGACCTTCAACGCTTCCTCGTGCGCCGCGATCTGTCCCCGCTTGTACGCCGCGTCGAATTCGGCGCGGGGCGTGTTCTCTAGCGTGTCCAGCATCTGAGACAGAGGCCCGACCAGCGCGCTTCCGGAATCGGTGGCGGCGGGCATGCTCAGTACGCTGGCGTGCTCCGCCATCATACGGGTGTGATGGTCGACCATCGTTTGCGCAAACAAGCGTGAAGCTTGGGATTGGGATCTGGTCAGCACGAGCCGGCTCGCATCGACCTCGTACCTACTCAGCGCGTGCATGGCACCGAGATAATCCCTGGTTTCGACAGGAGCAGGGTTCGTGCTGATCCCGGCCTGCGCGAGGGACGCCGACAACGGCGCAGCAAGACACGCCACCGTGATCGCGGTCAGAGCCGCGCCGACTGACTTTCGCATTGGTCCACCTCCTGATTTTCGTTCTTGTTCATGCATGTGCTCAACTCGCGCCGGGCCGTGCGACGTTGGTCTTGTCCAGCGCCGCCCGGAGTCCGCGCGCAAGCTTCGCCGCGTCATCGATCGCCCAGAAGTGCATAAAGAACAGCCGCGGCTGGTCATCAAGCATGTGATTGTGGAGCGCGGTCACCTCGATCCCGTTGGTGCGCAACGCCTTGAGCACCGGGTCGACCTCGGCCGCGGTCAGCACAAAATCACCCGTGATCGCCGCCCGCCCGGAGCCGGTCGGCTGGAAGTTGATCGCGGTCGCCGTCCCCATCGAGGCGGGCGCGGGCATCCCGCCGTCGGTCAGCTTCTCGGCGCGCGGAAAGCTGAACTGATATACACCGCCGTTCGGCTTGCCCTTGATCCCCATCACCTGGTCGAGCGCCGCGGTGTCGAGCGCGATCGGTGATGACGAGCCCGCGCCGGCCGAAGGTGGCTGCGAGTCCCTGGACGGGGCCGCGAGAGGGGTTCGGCTGGCGGCGAGCGCTTCGCGAAGCGCGGTCGCGAGCTTCACCGGGTCGCCATGGCCGCCGATGTGCATATACATCGTCGCCGGCGCGGAACGGAGCAGGTGGTTGTGGAGCGCCGTGATCGTGAACCCGCTCGCCAACAGTCGGCTCATCACCGGGTTCACTTCCGCATGAGTGAGAACCAGGTCGCCCATGACCATCACCTGATCACCCATCGGCTGGAACGCCGCCCAGGAGCCCAGCGCCAAGGCGGGCTTCACGGCAACGCCGTCAAGCGTCACGTTAAGGTCCGATCGTGGAAAGCCGTAGCGACGGACGCCGCCCGCCTGTTCGGTCCCGACGCGGCCGAGCGCGCGGTCGACCGCGGCCCAGTCGGGGGCGGCCGACGCCGGCGCGGCAAAGGTCACGGCGACCGCGACCGCCAGGGGGAGCATTAGGTGGCGCAAAACTTCTCTCCTCGATCTCAACTGGTCGGCCGGCATGGAAAATGCTGGCGCAACGCTATCGTCACACCCGCAAGCCGGGGCATGTTCGCCATTTGCCGGTTGTCGGCCGCCCATGCCAGAAAGATGCGGCTCAACTCACCGGCCCTGACACCCCGCCCGCAAATGCCGGCCTCGCTGCCGCCGTTGCCGAACGCGGAAAGCGTCTCGGCCGCGCCGGCGAGGTACGCCTCGCAACGACCGTTCACCTTTTTCTTCTGCTCGTCGGCGCACATCTGGTGAAACTGCGCCACCGTCTCGTAACGTGGTTGCGCCAGAGTGGGCGAGGCGGTCGCGAGCGCGAGACCCGCCAGGATGGCAGAAGCACTTGATTGGACGGTTTGCATCAAAGTCTCCTCGCCCCAAGCTTTAACTCGCCACCCTCAAACGATACAAGTGTACGGTTGTATCCGCCTCATGATACAGGCGCTGCATGGCTGATGCTTCTCCATCTACGCCGCACGACTGGCTGCTGCTGATCCCCCAACTCCCGGCTAAGCCCGCCTACCTGCGTGTCCGGGTGTGGCGGCGCTTGCAGGCGATCGGTGCCGCCGCGCTCAAGAACGCCGTCCACGCGCTTCCTTCGCGCGACGACACGCGCGCGCTGTTTGAGGAGCTGAGAACGGAAATCATCGCAGGCGGCGGCGAGGCGCTGATCCTGGAAGCGCGGCTCGTGGATGGAATGACGGACGCAGAGCTTCGCGCCGTGTTCGATGCGGCCCGCGACGCCGACTATGACGAGCTTACGCGCGAGGCGCGCTCGCTGAGCGACGCCGGCGACGCGACCGACACTCGGCGCTTGCGCAAGCGCCTGGACGAGATTGCCGCCATCGACTTCTTCGGCGCGCATGGTCAGCAAGTAGCGTTGGCGGCCCTCGCAGATGCGGACCGCCGCGACCATGAACATCCCGACGTGAGCGGGGCGGGTGCGCCGGAGCTGATGCCCGCGGAGTTGAAAAGCCGCACCTGGGTCACGCGCCGACACGTCCATGTCGACCGCATCGCGTCTGCTTGGCTGATCCGGCGGTATATCGACGTGGATGCCAGCTTCAAATTCGTGGACGGCAAGGAATACACCCCCCAGCCGAGCGAGCTGCGATTCGACATGGCGGACGCGGAGTTTACGCATGAAGGCGACCGCTGCACCTTCGAGACGCTGGTGTCCCGCACCGGGCTCGATGGCGACCAGGCGCTCCGCGCGCTCGCCGAGATCGTCCATGATCTCGACATCGCCGATGGCAAGTTCGGTCGTCCGGAGACGGCGGGCATCGGCGCGCTCATCAACGGCATCTGCGCTGGCACGGACGACGACATTGAGCGCATCGCGCAAGGATCGGGCGCGCTCGACGGCTTCTACGCGCACTTCGCCAAGCGGCGCTGAACAGATGGGAGTTGATCATGGCGAGCATCGAACAACCCGTTCCGACAAGCGCGGTCGGCGATGACACCCGCCCGCCCGACCTGAGCTATCCCGCGCTATTTGTCCGATTCCTACGCTTCGGCATGATGGCGTTCGGCGGTCCTGTTGCGCAGATCGCGATGATCCGGCGCGAGCTGGTCGACGAGGAACGCTGGATCGGGAGCGACCGGTTCAACAAGCTCTTGGCCGTCATGCAGGTGTTGCCCGGGCCGGAGGCGCATGAATTGTGCGTGCATCTCGGCGTCCGGGCCAAGGGGCGGCTGGGCGGCTTGCTCGCCGGGCTCGGCTTCATGCTGCCGGGCTTGGTCCTCATGCTCGCGCTGGCATGGCTCTACACTCGGCTGCCGATCCAAGGAACGCTACTCGGAGCGGCGCTCCTCGGCGTCCAGGCGGCGGTGATCGCGGTAATCGTCCGCGCGGTGCATAGGATCGGCGAGCACATCCTGCTTGACCCATGGCTCTGGGCTGCGGCTATCGCCGCAGCGATCGCCTCGCTCGCCGGTGTCAGTTTCTGGATCGTGCTGCCAGCCGCAGGCGCTGCCTATGCGCTCGCATCGACCGGGCGCTACGCGCTCCCTGCGGTCGTCGTCGCGATCGCCGTTGGCTTGGCGGCCCTGACCTGGGCAGGAAGCCTCGGGAATGCCAGCGTGGCGGTCGCTCGGGAACCGGCGCCCACGGTCGCCGCGCTCTTTTGGACCGGGCTGAAAGGCGGGCTGCTGACGTTCGGCGGGGCCTATACCGCCATTCCGTTCATCCGGAACGACACGGTGGGCCGGGGCTGGATGACGGACGCGCAGTTCCTCGACGGCTTAGGGTTGGCCGGCATCCTGCCAGCCCCACTCGTAATCTTTGCGACCTTCGCCGGCTGGATCAGCGGCGGCCTCGCCGGGGCGCTCGCGATGACGGCCGGCATGTTCCTCCCCGCGTTCGCCTTCTCGCTCCTACTCTACGACCGGTTGGAAGCGGTGGTAGAGCACAAGCGGCTGCAACTCTTCTTGGCGGGCGTCGCGGCCGGGGTCGTTGGCGTTATCGTGGTGACGGTCACGGACCTCGCCCGGACCACGGCCGCACGCACCTCAAGCCCAATCGCGAGCGCGCTCATCTTCGCCATCGCGCTGGCCATCATGTACCGCTGGAAAAGCAAGCTCGCCACGCCGGTTGTCCTGGCGATTGGGGCAGTGATCGGGGCATCCGCCCTGAGCTAGAAGACCGTGCGGTCGCCGTAAGTCGAGGTCTCGATAATCGATCGATACCAATTCACTTAGCGTACGTTTTCGGGCCTTCTCTCACCGGCCCCCATCATCACCGCGAATGTCCACATTCTTGGGATTGCGCCTCGGATCGAGCGCACGCTGGAGCTGTCCGTCAATCTTAACTTCGCGCAGTTCCATGAGGTTTTGCAGGCAGCGTTCGGCTGGACCGATAGCCACCTGCATCGCTTCGACGTCGGCGGACTGACGATCGGCGCGCCCGAGTTCGATAATGGCGACACATATAGTCCCCGTACTATCGAGGCGGGCGGAGTGCACATGCAGGATCTCAGCTTCCCCTACGGCGAGGACGCCAGCCTCCAAGCCTTGTACGTGTACGACTTTGGCGACGATTGGCATCACCGGATCATGCTTCGTCGCCGTATGCGTGATCCGAATGTCAGCTATCCCCGATGCATTGAGGGTGTACGATCCGGGCCGCCTGAGGATGTGGGAGGGTACTCCGGCTACGCTGATTTCCTCGAAGCCTGGCTCGATCCCGAGCACGAAGAGCATAAGGCAGTACGGCGGTGGGCGGGTCGTAAATTTGACCCAGAGTGGTTCGATCTCGAGGCAACCAACAAGGCGATCACGAAGGCAATGCGAGCCGCCAAGGGAAGCTATCGTTTCAGGCATCTCTGCCCATAGACGGTGCCGCAACGCTTTCAGCGAGCGTCACAACCCCTCGAGGCTGTTGAAAAACGGCTGCTTGCGACGGTGACGAGGGCGTGATTCACTCCTGCAAGGCGGTAGGGGGATCACGGACATGATGGGTCGGCAGGTGGCACAGGGCGCGCTGTTCTATGGTTTCCGGCTCGATGAGCATGTGCCGGTCGACCACCTGCTCCGACGCATCGACG
>Ga0308163_10005032_pt1 | contig 10233 bp, 6 predicted proteins | sample PhyTR1_FD_201037 | JGI IMG/M metagenome (GOLD analysis project Ga0308163, IMG submission 201037) | Phyllosphere microbial communities from UC Gill Tract Community Farm, Albany, California, United States - DLSLT.R1 | ecosystem: Host-associated > Plants > Phyllosphere > Unclassified | place: USA...
CCATATAGCCCTATTAAACTGGTTTTGCGCCATAGTAATAAAATGGTCAGTAACAATTCAACCGCCGGCAGTGCAGGTGCCAGAATAGGCCTGAGTCTCTTATCAAATGGTTGGTTGTCGAGTTGCCAGACGAACCTGTTATATTGCAGGAGCTTGTCAACCGCTGTGTAGATAAACAGCGCAGCAAGAAGAAATATAATAAGTTCTGTGATCCAATGTTTGGCTTTCATAAGTTTAGATTTAAGATTATCATTTCTTCAAAAAATGATAATCTTAAATTTACTAAAATATGAAGATGCTATCTCAGCCGAAAGTTTCAATATGGTATTAAGCTTTGCTCCGTATCAAGGTTAATACAATTGCTGATGATTATTCAAAATAGTATTGAACGCCAACTCTTGGTGCCGTAAAATTTAAGCTGCCACTGAAGCTTTTAATGCTGGCTCCGATTGGAGAATCATTATAATTTATACGGCTATAGTAATAGCTGATGCCCCCCAGGGCAAAGTCAATCCCAAATTTAGATGTAGGGAAGAAAACAAGTCCGGGAGCAAGCTGTCCACCATAAACGTCTACCTTATAATCATTAATTGTATAATTATTTCCGGATTCAAATTTGGATTTACTGCGGTTATAATAACCCGATAACTGCGCGAAAAACTTGAACTGTTCGGCTATATTGATATACTTACGAACATATGGATTAAAGATAATACCGTGGTTTTTGGATAAAGGGTTTTCATTTACTACATCGGAACCAGTATTTTGCCTGTATCTGCTGTATTGATAACCGATTCCCGCCCCGATAGCCAGATTGTCTGCAATCAGATAACCTGCGTTTGGAAGCAATAGTAAGCCTCTGGTGCTGGAAAATGAACCATCGTTTTTGGCCGAACTGAATTCAACATCACCTCCAACAACAAATTTTCCTGCTTCGGTTTGTGCTTTACTACAGAATGCTGTGGCCAAAAATGCCATACTAATTATTATTCTTTTCATTTTTTGATTTGTTCAGCAACAGTTAAAAATAATATTGGATACCAATTATTGGGCTGAATAAATCCGTACTGATACTAAAGTCATGGGAGGAAACAGAAGGGCCAGCTTCAGGAGTGGTTTTGATATAATGATAGCCAATACCTTCTACAGAAAATTCGATACCGAAATTCCTCGATGGAAAGAATGCGAGTCCGGGTGCCAGTGTGGCGCCAAGATTATGATACGTATTCACATCATGATAACTGCCGTTACCGACGTTTATCTCTTTAGCTTTTGTATTTCCGAAAGACATGGGCAGGGACAACTGGCCAAAGTATTTGAATTGTTCTGTTATCCTGCCATATTTTCTTAAGAAAGGATTAAATACAAATGCCTGATCTTTGGTAGTGGTATACTGGAAAATATTATTGTCAAAAAGATAAATGTTGCGGGTTTTATTGTAGCTGTAACCAATTCCTGTTCCCAGAGCAAGGTTCTCTGCTAGGAAATAGCCGGCACTGGGCAGAATGGCATAGTATGTGTTTTTATAATTATTATCCTGTTCCTGAGAATTGAAGGTAACATTACCTCCCAACATGAATTTTCCTTTTTCAGTTTGGGCGTAGGAATGCAGGGCTGCAAATCCGAATGCAGCAATCATAAATAATTTCTTCATTGTTTGAGTTATATATCTGGTTTTAATTGTTGAGACATTCTTTTATTTTGTAAATGAGATGTCGCAGCTAATTTATAAATTAAATATAAATAACAAAGTGAATTACTGATTAAGAAATGATTTATTTAATATTGTAAAGGGACAACTGATCCTTGTAGAAGTTGAGTAGAAAGGTAGAAGTACCTGGATAAGGTTCAGTTAATTAATAAGGGAGAGAGAGGGATGTACTATATGGACCACCGCAAAAGCGTTGCAAATGTATTGTAATCCATTTGAGAAGCAGTTGCTGTTAGAAACTTATTTACGATTGAAACTTCGTAATAGAACAGCGATTAACGAAATTGTAATAATGGTTGGTAACAGGTAGATCACCATATGTCCTAACTGATAACCAATCTGAAAAAAAATTGTATTAGTGTTGCCCATAAAACAAGTATAAATAAAAATTTTAATTTTTTATATACCGGTGGAAAACTTTTTAGGATAACCAGATCAATGGCGTATTTCTATGATCAGCGATAAACTGAATAGGGATAGCCTTTCATTCTATTTTGATCAATTGTAACCGTAATTGATCGGTATAACGCCTTTAAAGCAAGTCTAAGCCGGTATGTTCAAATTTTCATTTTTCCTGCCAAAAGCGATTTATTTTTAATATTATTGATTGATAATTAATAATCATAGGATTTGACTATACAAGACCTGATCAGGCGTATTCATATTGACGAAGACGAATCTGCCTTTAATGAATTGTATAAACAATATATAGCCAGGCTGTATCAGTTTGCCTATTCCTTTCTGGATGACGGTGAAGCTGCAGAAGAGATTGTTAATGACGTACTGATCAGGCTCTGGGTAGGGCGAAGGAATCTGGGAGAAATTCGCAATACACAGGTTTATCTCTACACTTCCATTAAAAACATGTGTCTTAATCACCTGCGAAGTGTATCTTCAAAAAAGAACAATGAGCAGAAAGTGTTTGAAGCTTATTATTTTCAGCTATCAGTAGATCCCTCGCAGCTGCTGATCAGTAAAGACCTGTCCGGCCACGTTTTGAAGGCGGTGAATCAGTTACCGGAACGCTGTAAACTGATCTTTAAAATGGTGAAAGAAGATGACCTCAGTTGTAATGAAGTTGCTTCCATTCTGGGTCTTTCCCCCAAAACGGTATTCGCGCAGCTTGCTATTGCACTTAAAAAACTCGATTCTGCTTTAGGTTTAAACAGCTAATTCGTTTTACATTCATTTTATTTTAAATTCCTTTAAGAATATGTGGATCCTCGCGTGTCTTTATAAGAGATACAGACAAATATTTATGGGAAAATCCAGATTTATTGAGCTTATGGCTAAAAACATCGGAAAATCTGCCACAAAAGAAGAACTGGAAGAGCTTGAAGTCTTTTTAAATCAGTTTCCTGAATATAAAAAGATGCAGGGCGTAGCAAATGCGTTGGAGCTGAAAGCGAAAGAGAATGCGGGTAGATTTGAGGAAAGAGATCTGAATTTGGGATTGGCTAAGCTCTGGGACCATATAGGGGAGTTTGAAGCAGCTGATGCACAATCAGCTGCTCAGGAAACAATATTAACTCAGGAAAAAAGTACAGGAGGCTACAGGATCTGGATGGCTGCTGCTGCTGCTATACTGATAGTCTGTCTGACAGGTTTTTACTTCTACTCCAGCAACCGGTCGGGCAGTTCTGCTGATGAAATGGTAATGAACAAAATCTATGTTCCTTTTGGCAAGACCAGAGAATTAACTTTGCCTGACGGAACTAAGGTAAAACTCAATTCAGGCAGCAGTATCAGCTGGCCAAAGTCTTTTGCCAAAAACAGCAGGGAAGTAAATTTGAAAGGAGAAGGCTTTTTTGAAGTGACAAAGAACCTCAAAAGGCCATTTTTAGTCGTCACAGAGCAGCTTACGGTAAAGGTTCTGGGAACAATATTTAATGTGAAGGCCTATGCTGATGATAAAAATACTGAAACCACCTTATTAAGGGGAAAGGTACAGGTGCAGTTAAAGGACAAACCGGAGAAAAATATTATTTTGCTGCCGAACGAAAAACTAATAGTAATGAACGAATCTTTTCCGGCTGACGATAATGTTAATAATACAGAAGCCAGAACAGAATATCAATTGAAAAAACTGCCAAATATCAAACCTGAAGATTTCAAAGAGACCGCCTGGTTAACCAACAGACTGGTCTTTATCAATGAGAACTTTGAAGCTGTAGCCAGACAAATGGAAAGAAAATATAATGTGCAATTTGTATTTGACAGTCAGGCACTTAAAACTGAACAGCTCAGCGGTGTGTTCGAAAATGAACCACTTGAAGAGGCACTTGGCATTATCAAAATGACAACACCATTCAACTTCAGGAAAGAGGGACGGATAATTCACATTTTACACCAATAATCATTAAATAGGAACCACCAGCTCATCAAACAAACAACTCACCAATTAACCATAAACCGAACCATGGAAAAACTCTACTTATCAGATTCCTGAAAATCCTTGTAAACAAGGGAAGAGCTGCAACTCTTCCCCTCAAAAATACGGGCAAATTCACAGGAGTAAGTATGTTAATGGGCTTACTCCATTCCTTAATTTTCTTATCAAAGGTAAGGAAACCTGCAGGAGCTATCAAATGATAGTTTTGGCGGGCTTCAGCACCTTTGGGAAACAATTTTAATCTCATGAAAAAAATTAAAAGAGACTTTCCTGTGCGTTGTGCAGGGCCGGTCCTCAAATTTATCCTGCTAATGAAAGTAGCGTTATTATTCGTAATGGTCACATGCATGCAGGTTTCTGCACATGTTTATTCCCAGCAAAAGTTTTCACTCGATCTGAAACAAACTGAGGTAAGCAGCATACTGACCCAGCTCCAAAAAGAAAGTGACTACCGCTTTTTTTACAATTATGCCAGTATCAAAAAGCTGGGTAAAGTAAATGTGCAGGTGAAAGATGCCAGCGTAGATGAGATTCTGGCCGCAATTATTGATAACAAGCTTCCCTATAAGATAGCCGATGATCATGTAGTGGTATTTTATGATACTGAAAACATAAACGCCCAGCTTACCATACGCGGTAAAGTAGTGGATAAAAATGGGCAGACACTGATCGGTGTAAGTGTCAAACTCCAGGGAACAAATGTGGGGGCGACCACAAATGCCAACGGCGAATTTTCGATCAAAGCACCGGATAATGGCGTGCTGGAGATCAGCTATATAGGATATGAAAAACAGATCGTTCAGATCGGTGGCAGGACAAGCTTCACGGTGACGCTGGCAGAAACCAATGCAAACCTGAACGAAGTTGTAGTTGTAGGTTACGGAACCACGAAAAAAATCGATGTTACAGGATCAATTGCCAGCGTAAAAGGAAGCGACATCCAGAACTTACCTGTCAGTTCTGTAACGCAGGCGCTTGATGGCCGTGCAAGTGGTGTAAATATTGTGCGGAATGATGGCTCACCCGGTGCCGCATCAAGTATCAGGATCCGTGGTACGGGTACGATCAACGATGCCAATCCTTTGGTAGTAATTGACGGAGTACCTTCAAGTAATCCGGATGCATTGAGTGATGTGAATCCAAACGATATCGCGTCGGTAGAGATCTTAAAAGATGCATCTTCGAGTGCGATATATGGTACGAGGGCAGCCAATGGGGTAGTCCTTGTAACTACCAAAAGAGGTACTTACAGTCAGAAACTGACAACTACAGTCAATGCCTACACAGGTATTTCCAATACGACAAAGTATATAGAACTGCTGACTGCACCTGATCTGTATACACTGAAAAGAGAAAGATATACAAATGATAATGTGGCAATTGAAGCCCCATGGAATGATCCTTATTATGCTACACAGCGGACCGACTGGCAGAAAGCCATCCTGGGAACCGGAAAGGTAAATAATGCAGATGTAAGTATCCAGGGTGGAAATGAAGCCTCGACCTATTATTTCTCTTCTTCATATTATGATGAAAAAGGGATTATTGATAAAGCCTACTTTAAACGTTTCAGTACGCGGATCAACTCTGAGCATAAACTAAAACCATGGCTCAAAGTGGGGCAGAACATCCAGCTGACTTACGGTGAGAGCAATTCATTTGACAACTTAAGTTCTCAAACGGGCTTGCTGTTCTCAGCACTCCGTTTTAATCCGGCTATACCAACAGTAAATGACGACGGGACTTACGGTTCGTCCAAAGACTTTGCCAACCAACTGGGAGATATCAACAGCCCCTATGCAACGATCCAGCAAAATGATGCTTACAACAGGAAATACAGGGCTATTGCAAATGTTTTTGCTGAAGTACCTATCTATAAAGATCTGAAATTCCGTGCCAATTACGGTTTTGATGGTACAATAGGCCGCGGTTATCAATTTAATATTCTGGATGTTAACCAGGCAAGGCAGACTACGAATTCTACCCTGACACAATCTGAAACTGAAACTTACTCGAATCTGCTGGATTTGTTCCTGACTTATGATAAAACGATTAAGAAGAGCCATATCACTTTCACCGGCGGTTATTCATCACAAAACCTCAGGGGAAGCAATTTTTCAGCGGCGAGGGTAGGTTACGATAATGCAACTACTGCCCAGCGTGTTCTGAGCCAGGGAAATACCCTGCTTACTGCTGCAGGTACTGCTGATGATCCTACAGGCCTTCAGTCTGTTTTCGGCCGCGCCTTCTATGATTATGACGGCAGGTTTTTAGCCACGCTCACTTTCAGGGCTGACGGATCTTCGAGATTTGCACCCGGAAACCAATGGGGTTACTTTCCGGCTTTCTCTCTGGGATGGAGAATCTCCAATGAAAAATTCATGAAAGATATCGACTGGATCAGTAATTTAAAGCTGACAGGTGGCTGGGGTGAGCTGGGTAACCAGAATGTAAAGCCTTTCCAGTATATCAGTACAGTTGTTGTGGGCAACGGTTATGGAACTAATGGCTATACTTTTGGCGGTGCCGGGGCTAACGGGGCTGCAATTACAAAAACTGCCAATCCGGACATCACCTGGGAGCGCGCTGCAATGACAAATATAAGTTTGGAAGCGGGTTTTCTGAAAAACAAACTGAACACCTCGGTAACCTATTTTGATAAGAATACCAACGACATGCTGATTCCTGCTGTTCAGGTGGGTACTGCAGGTTTGTTAACTCCGCCAGACCGCAATATCGCAACGATGAACAATCACGGTATAGAGCTGGAGATCAATTACAATGGGGGGGATGAACTGAAATATTCTGTTGGTGCAAATGCTTCCTTCGTAAAAAACAAAGTTACCAAACTTTATGGCCCAAATGCTTTTATAGGTTCAACAGTTTACGGTCGCTCAAGCCAGGAAATATCCAGAACATATGAGGGTCAGTCTATTGCTTCGTTCTACGGCTGGAAAACCGCAGGGCTGTATCAAACTCAGGCAGAGATAGATGCTGATCCCTCCTTATCAAATGATAGCCGCAGATCGGGGATCAAGCCTGGAGATGTAAGGTTTGTGGATGTCAATGGTGACGGACTGATTGATGGAAAAGACAGAACTTATCTTGGTAATCCTAATCCTAAGGCAACCGTGGGCCTGCAGACTACACTGAACTACAAAAATTTTGATCTCGCAGCCAATTTCACAGGTTCATTCGGTCTCAGTCTTTATAATGCTGACAGGATGCAGGGAATTGACCCAACTTACTCATTCAATCTTTACGCTGAAACTATCAACAGATGGACTGGCCCGGGAACAAGTAACAGCATTCCAAGAATGACGCTTGACCGTGCAAATGATAACTACCGTACCTCAGACCTGTTCATAGAAAGCGGAAACTATTTTAGCCTGAAAAACCTGACTATCGGTTATACCATACCATCAACACTGGCTAAAAAAAACACCCTGAGCAACCTGAGGTTTTATGTGAGCGGTCAGAATGTTTTTATGATCACCAATTACTCTGGTTACACACCTGAACTTGGTTATACAAATGGCAACGTACAAAGAGGTGTAGATGTGGCTCAATATCCATCTGTCCGTGCATTCACATTTGGTTTAACAGTTAAATTATAGTCCCCATGAAAACGAAACTAACAATATATACTTTGCTCCTGATAGCCATCGGTACTGCTTCCTGCAAGAAAGACCTGGAACTGGATCAGAAAGGTGTTTACAACACTGATAACTACTTTAAAACTGAAACTGATGTAGTCAACGGCGTTTCGGGAATTTATAACTTACTTCAGCAGGAAGATTATATTTCACATGCAGAAACAACGTTCGATGTGGCTTCTGATGATTACTGGCGCTCCGGCGACCACTCCGAAGATGAAGCTATTGAAAATCTGACTTATGATGCCTCGAATGCACAGGTCAATTATAGCTGGAAGTACAAGTACGAAACGGTAAACCGCTCTACAAATGTGATTCTTAGTATACCTAAAATCGCTTCGATGAGTGCCGCTGTCAAATCCCGCAGTTTAGGAGAAGCATACTTTATGAGAGCTTTCGGATACTGGCGACTGATGCTGATTTATGGAGACGTGCCCATTATTACAGACGAAGACTATGCAAACCTGAATTTTAACATTGCTAAATCAACTACTGAACAGGTCCGTAAACAAATTGAAGCTGATTTGCTAAAGGCCATTGACAACCTGCCGGAAAGTTATGGCGCTTCTGATCGTGGTAGGGTGAGTAAAGGGACGGCGCTCGGACTACTCACAAAGTTGTACATGTACTGGGAAAAGCTTCCCGAAGCTATCGCTACCGGCGAGAAACTGATCGCAAACAGTAATTATGCTTTAGCAGCTACTTACCAGGAAAACTTTAGCCGCGCCAATGTCAACAGTACAGAGATCCTGATGTCTGTACAGGGATTACAGAATGTGGTAACAAATGATTACACAATATACTATATCCCCAGAGCATGGGGAGGTTATGGGTTTAGTCAGCCGCTACAGGGACTGGCCAATGAGTTTGAAGCAAATGATCCGCGTAAAGCAGCTACTTTATTGAGTGTAGGCGATCAGATTGATATCGGTGACGATGCCAATATCGACACTTTTACTTCTGACCTTTCTTCAACTGGTTTTGCCTTCCGCAAGTATGCGGTATTTTATCCTTTCGGTTCTACTGAAGGTAGTGGTCCGGACCATAACTATGCGGTTCCGCTCATGCGCTCATCAGATATCTACCTGCTGGTTGCAGAAGCAAAAATCCGTACACAGGGTGCTGGTGCAGGTGATGCACTGATCAACCAGGTGAGAAAACGTGCTTCCGCTTCATTGCCACCAGTAGTTGGTGCCGGCATGACACAACTGATCCATGAACGGCGTGTGGAGCTTGCAGGTGAAGGAGAAAGACATCAGGACCTGATGCGCTGGGATAAGGTTAACCTGGTGAATATCGCTGCAATCTATAATCTTCCGGTATCGAAAGCGCCGGTTGACCAGGGTAAAACGGTGACTTTTATCCGCCCTAAGCATTATTACTATCCAATCCCTCAGGTAGAGATTGATAAAAGTGGTGGAATATTAAAACAGAATCCAAATTATTAATTGATATACCGGGCTCCTGTGCTTTTGGCAGCAGGAGCCTGGTATTTTATTACTGAATAACAATGACAGAAATGAGGAAGTACCTGATTGTAACGCTGCTGGCTTTTACATTCGCTGGTTCAGAAGCGATTGCACAAATTAACCAGACAGAATCCGCGGCCTTTATCGCACGTGTGCTGCCAGACAGGAAAAATGATTTCCTGGTAGAGGAAATCCCGCAGGAAAACGGAAAAGATGTTTTTGAAATTGAATCCAAAGGAGATAAAGTTATATTAAGAGGGAACAATGGATTATCCATTGCCTCTGCACTGAACTATTATCTGAAGAATTACTGTTTCTGTGATATCACCTGGAACGGCACGAACCTGAATGTTCCGAAGGTACTGCCTGTGCTCAAAGGAAAGCTGCACAAGAATACGCCATACAATTACAGATATTACCTCAACTACTGCACCTTTAATTATACTATGGCCTGGTGGGACTGGGAGCGCTGGCAGAAGGAGATCGATTGGATGGCTATGAATGGCATCAATATGCCCCTGGCTATAACTGGCGAGGAGGCAATCTGGCGTGATGTATACCGTGGAATGGGTTTCTCCGACAAAGAACTGGAAGGTTTTTTCAGTGGCCCTGCTTATTTCTCCTGGTTATGGATGGGCAATATCGATGCCTGGGGTGGCCCGCTGCCGCAGCACTGGATGGAATCTCATAAGGAACTGCAAAAGAAAATCCTGGCAAGGGAAAGATCCTTTGGGATGAAACCTGTGCTGTCTGCCTTCACCGGACATGTTCCGCCGGCATTTAAAGAAACATATCCCTCTGCAAAAGTGAAGCGTACCAACTGGGATGCAGGTTTTCCGGATGTGTTTATCCTCGATCCTGAAGATACCCTGTTTGAGGAAATCGGAAAGAAATACATCGACCTGCAAACAAAGGAATTTGGTACAGACCACCTGTATTCATCGGATACCTTCAATGAAAATATCCCGCCGACAAACGATTCTACCTACCTGAGCGATATGAGCA
>Ga0308163_10005034_pt1 | contig 10231 bp, 8 predicted proteins | sample PhyTR1_FD_201037 | JGI IMG/M metagenome (GOLD analysis project Ga0308163, IMG submission 201037) | Phyllosphere microbial communities from UC Gill Tract Community Farm, Albany, California, United States - DLSLT.R1 | ecosystem: Host-associated > Plants > Phyllosphere > Unclassified | place: USA...
TGATCTTGATCTTGCCCTGGTCGATCATGCCCTGCAGGTCCCAGTCGAAGCCGGCGGCGTCGCGCAGCAGCTTGGCCGGGTCGAGCTCGAACGAGACGATCGCGCCCGGCTCGTCGAAATCGACGGCGCCCCGGTAGATGAAGCCCAGTCCCAGCGTCGTCTTGCCCGCACCGGGCGGCCCTTCGACGAGCAGGTTGTTATTGCGTGGGATACCACCGTGCAGGATCTCGTCCAGCCCCACAATCCCTGTCTTCACCAACCTACTCATGAACTCACCTTTTTTGCAGAATGAACCAGCTTATCATGTGTACAAGCTGCGCTCCAGCAGTAGCGGCACGCGGCCGATTCTTGACCCTGGCAAGCCCATGATCTATTGTGTCGAATGATGCTGTAGAACAATCCTGCCTGCGCTTCTCACTACCCCGCGCCGGTCGTCATATCCGCACTTCCCGTACGCTCTCTCGATACGCAAAGGCCGCCGCCCGCATCCATGGAACAACAGCGCACTCCCCTCAGCGACGCGGTCCGGCACATCGTCGATGAAGCATTGCAGGCCGCCGCACACGAAATCACCGCCGGCCAGCCGGCGCAGGCCGAAGCGCTGTACCGCGCCGTGCTGGACCTTGCTCCCGGCTATCCCGAGGCCCACTTTGGCCTGGGCATGCTGGCGCGCCAGGCCGGCGACCTGGCCGCCGCGATCCCGCACCTGACCGAGGCCCTGCAGGGCGCCACGGACGACGGCCGCTACTGGCTCGCGTATATCGAGGCGCTGATCGCCGCGCGCCAGTTCGCCACGGCGACCGACTTGATCGCCCTGGGGCGCAGCCATGGCCTGGCCGGGCCAGAGGTCGATGCGTTCGAACAGCAACTGGCGACGACCGGCCTGCCAGACCCCGACACCATCGACGCCGCTACCGCGCTGTTCGCCTCCGGGCGCCTGGACGAAGCCGGCTATGCCGCGCAGTTTCTGACCGAGCAGTTTCCGCAGCATCCATTCGGCTACAAGCTGCTGGGCGGCATCCATCACCTGCAGGGCAACCTGCAGCAGGCGCTCGAGTCGATGCAGGTCGCCGTGCAGTACGCGCCGGACGACGCCGAGGCGCTGAGCAACCTGGGCTTGCTGCTGCGGGGCGCAGGCCGGTTGGCCGACGCGCAGGCCGTGCTCGAACGCGCCATCGCGCTGCGGGCCGACGATGCCCACGCCCACAACCACATGGCGCTCACGCTGCTCGATGCCGGCCGCCTGAGCGAAGCCCATGCCAGCGCCAGCACCGCGCTCGCGCTCGATCCGGCGCATGCGCAGGCCGGCAATACCCTCGCGATGATCCTGCAGCACCAGAGTCGCGCGCTCGACGCGGTCGAGGCCTACCGCAGCGTGCTGGCGCGCGATCCGCACAACACCGATGCGCACAGCAATATGCTGTTCTGCATGAGCCAGGTGAGCAGCATCGGTCCCGATGCGCTGTTTGCTGCGCACCGCGCATTCGGACAGCAGCTCGAAGCGCGCATCGGGGCGCCGCGCACCATCTGGGCCAACACGCCGGACCCCGAGCGCCCCCTGCGCATCGGATTCGTCTCGGGCGACCTGCGCAACCATGCGGTGGCCGCGTTCATCGAACCGCTGCTGGTGCGCCTGGCGGGCCGGCCCGGCCTGACGCTATACGCCTATTACAACTATCCGGTGCACGATGCGGTCACCGCGCGCCTGCGCGGCCACATGGCGCAGTGGCGCGATGTGGCGGGCCTGGACGACAGCGCACTGGACGCGCAGATCGTCGCCGATGGCATCGACATCCTGATCGACCTGGCCGGCCACACCGCCCACAACCGGCTGCCCGTGTTCGCGCGCAAGCCGGCGCCGCTGCAGGCCACCTGGATCGGTTACCCGGGCACCACGGGTCTGGCGGCGATGGATTACTACCTGACCGACCGCTTCATCCTGCCGCCCGGCCAGTACGACCACTTGTTTACCGAAAAGCTCCTGCGCTTGCCGGTCTCGGCGCCGTTCCAGCCGGCCGCCGACGCGCCCGACGTCGTCGCGCCGCCGGCGCTGACCAATGGGTACGTCACGTTCGGCAGCTTCAATCGCCTCAGCAAGATCAGCCGCGAAGTCGTCGCGGCCTGGGCCGGGCTACTGCGCGCCGTACCTGCTGCGCGGCTGCTCGTGGCCGGCCTGCCCCAACACGGTCACGAGAGCCTGCTGGCATGGTTCGGCGAAGAGAACATCGCGCCGGAGCGCCTGCGCTTTCATGGCCGCACCGGCATGCACGACTACCTGGCCCTCCACAACGAGGTCGACATCTGCCTCGATACCTTCCCGTACTCGGGCGGCACGACGACGCTGCACGCGATGTGGATGGGCGTGCCGACGCTGACGCTCGCAGGCGAGACCGCCGCCGGGCGTCAGACGGCCTGCATCCTCGAACACAATGCGCTGCCGCAGTTCATCGCGCACGACGCCGCCGCCTTTGCCGCACAGGGCGCGGCCGCGTGCAGCGACCTGCCCGCACTGGCCACGCTGCGCGCCGGCATGCGCGGCCGCTTCACGCCCACCACGTCCGGCCCCATGAACCGGATCGCCAACAGCGTCGAGCATGCATTGCGGCTGATCTGGCGGCGCTGGTGCGCAGGCGAACCGGCCACCAGCTTCGACGTGCCGATGCCGCCGCAGCGCAAGCCGCAGCACGAGCCACACCAAACGCTGCCTCAGCAAACGGATGATGTGCCGGTGCCGGTGCCGGCGCCGGCCGCAACCCTGATCCGCGTCACCCAGCCGCACCTGCCGCCGCTGCAAGACTTCATTCCCTACCTCGAGCAGATCTGGGAGAGCAAATTCCTGACCAACGGCGGCCAGTTCCACCAGCAGCTCGAAGCGGCGCTGTGCGATTACCTGGGTGTCGCGCATATCTCGCTGTTCGCCAATGGCACGCTGGCCCTGATGACCGCCTTGCAGGCGCTGGGTATCGAGGGCGAGGTGATCACGACGCCGTATTCGTTCGTCGCCACCAGCCACGCGCTGCTGTGGAACGGCCTGCAGCCGGTCTTTGCCGACATCGATCCGGTCACGTTCAACCTCGATCCGGCCCGCATCGAAGCGGCGATCACGCCGCGCACCACGGCCATCATGCCGGTGCACTGCTACGGCATCCCGTGCGACGTGGCGGCCATCGAACGCATCGCCCGCAAGCATGGCCTGAAGGTCATCTACGACGCGGCCCATGCGTTTGGCGTGCGCCAGAATGGCGCCAGCATCCTGCGCCACGGTGACCTGTCGGTCCTGAGTTTTCATGCGACCAAGGTATTCAATACCTTCGAGGGCGGCGCGATCATCTGCCACGACGCTGCCACCAAGCGCCACATCGACCTGCTCAAGAACTTCGGCATCCAGGACGAGCAGACGGTCGTGGCGGCCGGCATCAACGGCAAGATGAACGAGGTCAGCGCCGCCTTCGGCCTGCTGCAACTGCGCGGCATCGACGCTGCGCTCGCAGGGCGCCGCCAGATCGCCGCGCACTATCGACGCCTGCTGGCGGCAGTTCCCGGCATCGATCCGATGCCCGACCTCGGCGACGACGCCAACAACAGCTACTTCGCGGTGCTGGTGCGCGACAACTACCCTCTCAGCCGCGATGCGCTGCACCAGAAGCTGCACGATGCAGGCATCCACGCGCGCCGGTATTTCTACCCCCTGATCAGCCACTTTCCGATGTACCGTGCCATCCCGTCTGCGGCGCCCGCGAATCTGCCCCACGCCAACGTGATCGCAAATCAGGTTATCTGCCTTCCCATTTATCCGGCCCTCGCCGCGCAGGACGTCGAGCGCATCGTCGGCCTGCTCGCTTCATCCTGACGAACCACAGGACACACCATGACCATCCAGCCATTTCGCCATGCGACGCTTGCCGACTTCAACGCGCTCGCCAGCCACGCCGATACCGCCTTCGACGACCTGCATGCGTTCGACGAGGTCTACTTCCTGGGCGACCATACCGGCAGCTTTGCGCTGCGCGCCAACACCATCGCCAGATCGCTGGCCAATTTTGCCGGCATCGCCGTGTTCTCGGTCTCGCCCGAAAAGCGCACCCGCATCGCGCAGCAATTGCCGCTGAGGGTCAACTGGGGGTTCATCGAGATCGCCGACCTGGTCGCGCGCGCGGCCAGCAAACGCATCGTCGTCATCGATTTCAACGACAACCTCACCGGCAAGCAGGTCGGCGCGAAGATCGCGGCGCAGGGCGTGCCGGTGCGCGACTGCCTGTACGCGATGCACCAGCTGGATAACGTCCACACCTACCAGACCGTACGCGAGGAGCGCGAGCACGTGGTGGCCAACCTGGCCCAGTTCATCGCGCTGGCCGGGCGGTTCAGCGACGACTGGTCGCGCACCACGCTGCTGGCGCGCCTGCGCGCGTTCCTGACGCTCGATCGCCGTCCGCTGATCGAGGCGGCCTTCCCGCTCGGTGAATTCATGAACAGCTTTTCCACCCAGGCCGGGTTGAAGGTCGGCACGGACGACATTTTCATCGATGCCGGGGCGGCACACGGCGACACGGTATCCCACTTCTTCCATATCGCGCGCGGCCAGTACCGCGCGGTGCATGCGTTCGAGCCCGACGCCACCAACTTCGCGGCGCTGCGCAACCTGGCTGCGCACCTGCCTGACGTGCACCCGTATTTCGCCGGCCTTGGCGCAGAAGATGGCGAAGTCGATTTCTACGAAAACCCGGACAACCGTTTCGGCAGCAACTTCGCCGGCGGGGGCATCAAGACCACGATGAAGATCATGACCGTCGACAGCGTCGTCGACGAAGCCACGGTCATGAAGATCGATGTCGAAGGCTGGGAAGCACAAGTGCTCAAGGGCGGCGCGCGCACGATCGCCGCCTGCAAGCCGGACATGACCATCTCGGCCTACCACTATGCGAAGGATATTCCGGCGCTGCTGGCCACGATGGACGATATCACGCGCTACCAGCACGTGGCACTGCGCCACTACTCATCGAGCCTGTACGACACGCAGCTGCTGTTCTCGGACCGCCAGGACTTCAGTTAGGCGCCGATGATCACGATCGGCTGGGCGTGGGTCGCATGGATGAACGTCTTGGCGGCGATGTCCTGCTCGATGCGCCCCGCCTTGTCGACGATGCACAGCTTGCCGATCTGGCGGCCATGACCGACGATCACGCCCAGGCCGAGCGTGACCTGGGCGCCGATGCGCGCACCGCGCCCGATCACCACGCCCTCGTCGATCCAGGCCGAGTGGCCGACCGTGACGCCGCTGCCGACGATGGCGCCGGCGCCGATCACGGTGTTGAAACCGATCCGGCTGCCATGCTGGATGATCGCGCCGGCGCCGATCCAGCAGTTGTCGTCCATCCGCACGCCAGCGGCCACCAGCGCGCCAGGTTCGACCAGCGCCGGCATGGCAATGCCGCGCAACCGCAGGCTCGCCATCAGGTCAAGGCGCATGCCATTCAGGAAGCGTGCGTCGAGCGCGACGAAGGCGCTCGCGCCTTCGTCGTCGAGCCCTTCGAGGCCGTCCAGCGCGGCCTGGCCGGCGGCCGGGTCGAGTTCCAGCGGCCGCAGCTCCAGCGCTGCCGCCGGGGCGACCGAGCGCCACGCGGCCAGCGCGCGCGCCAGTTCCGGCCCCTGACCGATCACGTGCTTACAAGGCAAATTTCTCCTCCATCAGGTCCAGGTACCAGAGTTCCAGGCTGGCGTTGATGAATTCGTAATCGCCCAGATGGGGCGAGCGCGCGCTCGGGTGCAGCGTGCGCTGGATCTGTTCCATCACCTCGATATCTTCGCGCATGACGACATCGGCGCCCATCATGTGCGCATGCAGGACTGCGGCGGACGACGCGTACGGCTGCTTCTTCTTCGCCGTCAGGTAATACACCACCAGGTCAGTGCGCCCGGCCGCGACGGGGATATGGTGCTCGATGATGAAGGCATGGCCGCCGTTGGCCGACGCGATGTGCAGGTTCGGGAACGCGAGCCAGTTGTAGTACCAGTCCTGGTCGCGATAGCGCTCGACCTGGGCGTGGTACGGCTCGTCCGGGGGCGCCGCCATCGGCGCATCGCGCCCGCCGCCGCTGAAGCTGCGCATCAGGCCCAGCGCGCGGGTGCGCTCGCCGATGCCGGTTTCCTGCAGACGGCGCAGGCCAGCCACGCCCTCTTCGCTGATGCTGGCCTCGAACTTGACGTCCTGGTACAGCGAGCGCGCATGCAGGTAGCGCGGGTGGTGGCCATCGCGCAGGTTTTCGTAGGCCAGCTTCCAGTTGAAGTGGCCCTCGTAGGTCGTCATGATCACTTCGCTGTCATAGGCCAGCGACGATGCCGTGAGCGAAGCGAGCATCGCTGCGCCGAACTGCTGCCTGATCGGCAGGGGCGTTTCGGCCAGGCACACGAACACCAGGTTGCCCACCACTTCCAGCGCAAAGCGGCGCAGGTGGATGCAGGCCCGCTCTTCCTGCGGGAAGCGGTACAGCGCGTCCTCGTGCGGGATACGCGTGGCGCCTTCGCGATCAAAACTCCAGCCGTGGTAGCCGCAGAACAGCGGCCGCACGCCATGCGGCTGGACCTGGATCGGATTTTGCCGGTGCGGGCAGATGTTTTCAAATGCGCGCAACTCGCCATGAAAGTTCTGGACCACGACCGGGATGCCAAACAGCGTGCGCGTGATGAACGCGTTGTGCTTGTCGAGCATGACCTTCAGGCCGATGAACTGCCACAATGGCTTGAACAGCAGTTCGCGTTCGCGCGCGAACCAGGCCTCGTCGATGTACGCCTGCGGCGGCATGCGTGAACGCATTACTTGAACCTGAAGATCTTGGCCGGATTGCCGATCATCGTCACGCCCGGCGGCACGTCGGCCATGACGACGGCGCCGGCGCCGATGATCGCGCCATCGCCCACCGTCACGCGCGGCAGGATGGTCGCATGCGGGTGGATGATCACGTCGCTGCCGATCCGCGCGCCACCGCCGACGAACACGAAACTGCCGATCGTCGTGTAGTCGCCGATCTGCACTTCGTAGCCGATCACGCTGGTCGACTGGACGAACACGAAGTCGCCCAGGCGTGTGTCCACGCCCATGCGTACCTCGGGCTCGAACAGGCAGCCGGCGCCCATCTCGACGCCGATCGCCTTGTGCAGGCCGGTGCAGAGGCTCATGAAGGTCGCGCCCTGCGCCAGCAGCGGCGCGGCAAAACGGCGGCGCTGGGCCGGCTGACCCAGCGCGCACAGGAATTCTTCGTGCGGGCTCGCCTGCCAGGTCAGCGGGTCGCCCAGCACTGGCAGCGGCGTGCTGGCCGCCAGGTCGCTGCGATTGTCGAGAAAGCCCGTGACGGTCCAGTCGACGCCATTGGCAATGTCGCTTTGCATGATGTTGTAGACGCTGCGGCCAAAGCCGCCGGCGCTGATGATCAACGCTTCCTTCCGGCGCGGCGTCACGTCCATGGAATGCCTCCGTCCAGATGCAGCTGCGTGCCCGTCACCTTGCGGCTGATATCGGCCAGCAGGTAGATCGCGGCGTAGGCGACATCTTCGGGCTTGCCCAGGCCCAGCGGGTACATCTTGGCCTTGTCGTCGAGCCACGCGCGGTCGTCGTTGACGAGCGGCGTATCGACCAGACCCGGTGCGATGGCGTTGGCGCGCATGGCGCGCGGCGCGATTTCCAGCGCCAGCGGCCGGATCATGCCTTCGAGCGCTGCCTTGGACGCCGAATACGGGCCGACACCGACGGTGCCGGTGTGCGCCGCGATCGACGACATGAACACCAGCGAGGCGCCGTTGCGCAGCGTCTTTTTGGCCAGCAGCTGCTGGGTGAGCATCAGCGGCGCCAGGAAGTTTGCATCGAGTACCGTCTGCATGAAGCTCTGACGCAGCATGCGCAGCGGCGTCACGCCATGCACGCCGGCCGCGTGCACGACGCCATCGAGCTCGCCGCATGCGGCCACCAGCCGCGCCATCTGCGGCGGATCGGTCAGGTCGGCCACGCAGGCCACGTGCTCGAGCCCTGCTTCAAGCACGGCATCGAGCATGGCGAGCGTGTCGCCAAGTCGCGCCGCATCGCGGCCGTTGATGACGACGCGTGCACCGGCGCGGGCGCATTCGACGGCCACAGCGCGCCCGATGCCGCTCGACGCGCCGGTGACCAGCACGGTCTTGCCGCGCAGGTGGAATGGGTGCTGGAATGTCGTTTCGTCGTTCATCGCACGTGCAGGGTCAGGCCCGAATCGATGACCAGAGATGTCCGGGATACCCAGCGGCTGGCTGGCGCCAGCAGCCAGGCGATGGCGCCGGCCACGTCGCCCGGTTCGATCATGCCCAATGGTGCAAGGGCTGCCTTGTCGCCAGCGCTCATCACGTTTTGCAGGCCATCGAGCATCGGCGTGGCGACGTAGCCGGGCGAAACGCAATTGGCGCGCACGCCTTGCTTTGCGTGTTCGACCGCGATCGTGCGCACGGTAGCGGTCAGCGCCGCCTTGGCGCCGGAATAGATGCCGGTGGCGTGCGGCGCGACGTGTTCGGCGACTGCCGTCACGTACACGAGCGACGCATTGGCCGCGATCCTGCGCTTGGCCAGCAATGCTTGCGTGAGCAGCACCGGCGCGTCGTAGTTCACGGCAAACAGCTGATCGAGATGGCGCTGGGTCACCATGCGCATCGGCGCAAGCTGCGCGGCGCCGGCGCTGAACACGCAGCCGTCCAGGCTGGGCGCGGCATCGACGAGCGCCTGGCGCGCGGCCGGATCGGTCAGGTCGCCGATGAGGGTCTGGTGGTCTGTGCCGGCCAGGCCGGCAACGACGTTCGCCAGGCGCTCGCGATCACGGCCGCAGGCGAGAATGCGCGCGCCCATGCCTGCGCACAGGCGGGCCGTGGCTTCGCCGATCCCCGACGACGCGCCGGTGATCAGGATCGTCCGGCCCGCGAGGCTGAACGGCGATGCATTCATGACCGGCTCACGATTTGGCTCATGGTTCGGCTCATGATTCGGCTCATGACTCGACCAGCGCCGGGAACACCGCGCGGTCGATGTCGACGATGCAGCTGCCCCACGACAGGCCGATGCCGAAGCCCGACATCAACACCTTGTGCTTGCCTCTCTGGAGTGCGTCGCGGATGCGCGCCGTCATCGTCACGGGGATCGAGGCCCCGCTGGTATTGCCGAAGTCGTGCAGCGTCGACGGCACCTTCTCGACCGGCAGGCCAAGCTTCTTGCGGATGGTGTCGTTGATCATCCGGTTGGCCTGGTGGAAGATGAAGTAGTCGACCGCCTCGATCGGGCAGTCGGCATACGCCAGCAGAGCGCGCACGGCGGGCGGGACGCGCTGGGTCGAGAAGCTCAGCACCGCAGGGCCGTCGAGCACCAGCGCGGCCGGACTGCGCAGGATGCCGTCCTCGTCCTTGTACGGCATCAGGTGCTGCAGGCCGAGCGGCTCGCGATGGCCGCCCGCCGGCAGCATGATGGCGCGGTAGCCGCTGCCATCGCTATTGAGGTCGAAGTACATCGGCGGCGCCGCCGGGTCGTATTCGAGCGCGGTGGCGGTGCCTGCATCGGAGAACAGCGGCTCGACCACCGTGGCGGCCCTGTCGCCCACCAGCAGCAGCGCCTTCCTGATGCCGCCCGAGGCCATCATCGCGCCCAGCACGTGCAGGCCGAAGGCATAGGCTGAACAGCCCAGGTTGATGTCGAAGGCGATCGTGCCGGGCTTTAGGCCCAGGCGGTCCTGCAGGATGATGGCGGTGGCCGGAATCAGGTAGTCGGGCGACTGGGTGATGACGATCAGCGCGTCGATCTCGTCCTTGTCCCACTGCAGTTCGGCCAGCAGGCGCTCGCTGGCATCGAAGGCCAGGTCCGAAAAGGTTTGCCATTCGGGGCAGATGCGGCGCGTCTCGATGCCGATATTGCGCACCACGCGTTCGCGCGCACTCTTGATCTGCGGCGGACAGTCGTGCAGGTTGGACAGGATACGCCGTGGCACGCAGGACGCCATGCCGGCATAACGGACATTGCGGATGGTCGCCTGGGCCATGGGTCAGCCGATCAGTTGATAGACGTCGCTCACGAGCTGGCACGCCACCAGGTCCTTGCCGGTAATGGCCTTGTCGTACTCCATGTCGAACATGATGATCACGCCCAGCGCCGCCAGCGAATCCCATTCGGCCAGCGTCTTGAGATTGGTGTCGCCGGTCAGGTGGACATCGTCCTGGAAGTCGACCGCGT
>Ga0308163_10005035_pt1 | contig 10225 bp, 8 predicted proteins | sample PhyTR1_FD_201037 | JGI IMG/M metagenome (GOLD analysis project Ga0308163, IMG submission 201037) | Phyllosphere microbial communities from UC Gill Tract Community Farm, Albany, California, United States - DLSLT.R1 | ecosystem: Host-associated > Plants > Phyllosphere > Unclassified | place: USA...
ATTCCGAGCAGGCCATCCGCATCGCCGCCACCGGACGCCACGTGATCACCGAAAAGCCCATGGCCACGCGCTGGGAAGACGGCAAGCGCATGGTGGCGGCGGCCGACGCCGCCGGCGTCAGGCTGTTCGTGGTCAAGCAGAACCGCCGCAACGCCACCCTGCAGCTGCTCAAGCGCGCGGTCGAGAAAAAGCGCTTCGGCCGCATCTATATGGCGAACCTGAACGTGTTCTGGACCCGCCCGCCCGAATACTACGACAGCGCCGCCTGGCGCGGCACCTGGGAATTCGACGGCGGCGCCTTCATGAACCAGGCCAGCCACTACGTCGACTTGATCGACTGGATCGTCGGCCCGGTCGAGAGCCTGCAAGCCTATACCGCCACGCTGGCGCGCGACATCGAGGTCGAGGATACCGGCGTGATCAGCCTGCGCTGGCGCAACGGCGCGCTCGGCTCCATGAACGTCACCATGCTGACCTATCCGCGCAATATGGAAGGATCGATCACGCTGCTGGGCGAGCACGGCACGGTGCGCATCGGCGGGGTCGCCGTCAACGAGGTCCAGCAATGGGAATTCGCCCAGCCCGACCCCGACGACGACCTGGTTGCCGACGCCAGCTACCAGACCACCTCGGTCTACGGCTTCGGCCATCCGCTCTACTACGACAACGTGATCAAGGTGTTGCGCGGCGAGGCCGAACCAGAGACCGACGGGCGCGAGGGCCTGAAGTCGCTCGAGGTGCTGGTCGCCGCCTACCAGTCGGCGCGCGACGGCCGCCGCGTGGCCCTGCCGCTGGAGTACTGAGATGAACGACAGCGCCCGGCCGCCCATGGTCGCCACCATCCATGCCAGCGCCATCGTCGACGAGGGCGCCGTGCTCGGCCCCGGCACCCGCGTCTGGCACTTCAGCCACGTCTGCGGCGGCGCGCGCATCGGCGCCGGCTGCTCGCTCGGCCAGAACGTGTTTGTCGCCAACGACGTGCTGATCGGCGACGGGGTCAAGATCCAGAACAATGTCTCGGTCTACGACGCCGTCACACTCGAGGACGAAGTGTTCTGCGGACCCAGCATGGTATTCACCAACGTCTACAACCCACGCGCCGGCATCGTCCGGAAAGACGCCTACCGGCGCACCCTGGTGCGGCACGGCGCCAGCATCGGCGCCAACGCCACCATCGTCTGCGGCGTCACCGTCGGCCGCTATGCCTTCATCGGCGCCGGTGCCGTGGTCAAGCACGACGTGCCCGATTTCGCGCTGATGGCCGGCGTGCCGGCGCGCCAGCTCGGCTGGATCAGCCGCTTCGGCGAACGGCTGGCGCTACCGCGGTCCGGCCAAGGCGAAGCGCGCTGTCCGCACACCGGAGAGCGCTACCTGCTCGTCGACGGCGTCTGCACCCTGGCGTCCGGCACCGACCAACCTTGAACAGCGCCAAGCGCACCGACCACCATGGAATTCATCGATCTCAAGTCCCAGTACCAGGCATCGCGTGAGCTGATCAACGCACGCATCCAGGCCGTGCTCGACCACGGGCAATACATCATGGGGCCGGAAGTTGCCGAGCTCGAGCAACGGCTGGCCGACTACACCGGCGCGCGCCACTGCATCACGGTGGCTTCCGGCACCGAGGCGCTGCTGATCGCCCTGATGGCGCTCGGCATCAAGGCCGGCGACGAAGTCATCACCACGCCCTACACCTTCATCGCCACCGTCGAGGCAGCCGTGCTGCTGGGCGCGGTGCCGGTGTTCGTCGACGTCGATCCGCATACCGGCAATATCGACCCGGTCCTGATCGAGGCGCGCATCACGGCGCGCACGCGCGCCATCCTGCCCGTCGCGCTGTACGGCCAGCCGGCCGACATGGACGAGATCAACGCCATCGCCGCGCGCCACGGGCTGGCGGTCATCGAGGACGCCGCCCAGAGCTTCGGGGCCGAGTACCGTGGCCGGCGCAGCTGCAACCTCTCCACCGTCGGTTGCACCAGCTTTTTCCCCAGCAAGCCGCTCGGCTGCTACGGCGATGGCGGCGCCCTGTTCACCAGCGACGACGCGCTGGCGCGCGCCATGCGCGAGATCCGCGTACACGGCCAGGCCCGGCGCTATGTGCATACCCGGGTCGGCGTCGGCGGGCGCATGGACACCCTGCAATGCGCCGTCGTGCTGGCCAAGCTCGGCCTGTTCGACTGGGAACTGCAGCAGCGCCGCCGCGCCGCCGCCACCTACGACGCGCTGCTCGCCGGACGCGTGCGCCTGGTGGCGCGGCTGCAGGACCGCAGCAGCGTCCACGCCCAGTACACGGTGCTGCTGGACGAACGCGACGCCGTCCAGCAGGCACTGCAGGCGGCCGCCATCCCGACCGTCGTGCATTACCCGCTGCCGGTGCACCTGCAGCCGGCCTATGCCCACTTCGACGCGCATGCCGACTGCCCGGTGGCGCTCGCGCTGGCCGGCAAGGTGCTGAGCCTGCCGATGGGCCCCTACCTGAGCGATGCCGACATCCACACCGTGTGCGCGGCCCTGCTCGACGCCGTCGGGCCTTGCATGGAAGGGGGTGTGGAAGCGGCCGCGCGAACGCCGGCCCGCCTTCCCGTCGCGCAGCAGGTTGCTCCCGTATGAGTCAGCCCGGTTACTGGAAACATGTGGCGACGGTGCTGGGCGGCGCGATCGGCGCCCAGGCCATGCCTTTGCTGGCGGCCCCGCTGATCACCCGCATGTGCACGCCCAGCGAACTCGGCACGTTCTCGGTCTGGCTCGGCGTGGTCGCGGTCTCCGCCATCGCCGCCACCCTGCGCCTCGAAACGGCCATGATCCTCGACCACGAGGCCGAGCAGCAGCGGGTGTGCTTCGGCGTGGTATTCCAGACCGCCACCATTACCGCCTTCCTGGTGTCGCTGTGTGCGCTGGCCGCGCACGCCTTCGGCCTGCCGGCCCTGCACGACCAGTCCTGGGGCGCGCTGGCGATCGTCGGGATCGCCACCTGGCTCACCGCCTACACCCAGACCGTGCTGGCCTATGCCACCTCGCACAAGGCCTTCGGCAAGGCCGCACATGCCAAGATCCTCGGCGCCGCCACCATCGCCCTCACCCAGTTGCTGCTGCTATGGCTCGGCGCCGGCGAGGCCGGCCTACTGGCGGGCCAGCTGATCGGCTTGGCCGCCGGCCTGCTCGCCGCCGTCGTGCTGCTGCGTCCGCCGCTCCCGCGCCTCGGCCTGCGCCTCGACCTGTCCGGGCGGGCGTATCTGTCGCGGCACCAGAAGTTCTGGCGCTACGCCCTGCCCTCGAACCTGCTCAACGCCCTGGTCGGCCAGCTGCCGCTGTTCCTGATCGGCATGCGCCATGGCGTGCTGGCCGCCGGCCTGTATGCGCTGACCCAGCGCGTGCTATCCGCCCCGGTATCGCTGCTGGCGGCCTCGGTGCTCGAAGTCTTCAAGCGCGAATCGGTGCATGAATTCGAAACCCTGGGCCACTGCAGCCGCGCCTACCGCCATACCTTCAAGGCCCTGCTGCTGCTGGGCCTCGGTCCGGCCCTGATCCTGCTGCTGTTCTCGCCCGAGCTGTTCGCGCTGGTGTTCGGCGAATCCTGGCGCCCTGCCGGCGAGCTGGCGCAGATCCTGGCGCCACTGTGTTTCCTGAACTTCCTCGCCAGCCCGCTCAGCTACGTCTTCTTCGTCGCCGGCAAGCAGAAGTTCGACCTGATCTGGCAAGTCGCCCTATTCTTCGTGACGCTGTGCGCCTTCCTGGCGCCGGGCTCGCTGCGCATGAACGTGCTGTGGTATGCGATCGGCTATTCGCTGCTCTACCTGGTCTACCTGCACGTGTCCTACCAGGTATCCCAGAACCGCCTGGCGACCGCATGAACGAATGACAGCGACGAGCATGAAGACGACCCATGAAGCCGGCACTTCGACGCGCGAGCAGCTACTGCTGAACTCGGCGTTCTTCATGCTGTTTCCCGGCTTTTTCTATTACCACACCCTGCTGGGCACCGGCAGCGCCAGCGCCTTCCTCGGTGGCTATTTCTCTCCGATCTCCTTGCTGTATATGCTGCCGCTGGCAGCCGTCTACTACCGGCGCATGCGCCGCACGCCGCGCCGCCTGTCCGCGATCGACATGCACTACGGCCTGTTCAATGTCTACTTCCTTGCCGTCATCGTCGTGAATGCCGCCGCCGGGGCCAACCGCGCCATCGTCACCAGCCACGTGCTGGGCATCCTGTTCATGGTGAACACCTTCCTGATGTTCGCGCTGATCGACCTCGAGCACCGGCAATTCCGCCTGATGGCCCTGGCCAGCCTGATGAGCATGAGCGCGATCGTGTTCAGCTTCTCGGTCGACGGCGTGTTCTACCTCGGTGCGCTGGGCATCGCCAAGGACGCCGACGCCCTCGCCACCTACCAGGGTTTCTCGCGTTCCTACCTGATGACCTTCCTGCCGGTCATCGCCTACACGCGCGCGCTGCCGCTACGCCTGCTGCTATACGGCATCGGCTCCGCGACCCTGTTCGTGAATACGGCGCGCAGTGAATTCGCCGCGCTGCTGTTCGCGATTCCCATCGTCGAATTGTATTATTCGCGGCACAAGCTGCTGTTCGTGGGCCTGGCCGTCATCGGCGCCATGATGCTGACCGCGCACATGGGCGACATCGTCGCTTCGCTGCCCGACAACCGCATCCTTGAACTGCTCGACCTGTCGCACTCGACCTCGGCCAACAAGCGCCACCACCTCACGCTGTACGCGCAACAGACCATCGCCGCCCATCCGCTGATGGGCGCCTACGCCAGCTACGCGCCCGGCTATTACTCGCACAACGTGCTGTCGGCGTGGGTCGACCTCGGCCTGTTCGGCTTCGTCTACCTGATGGCGATCACGGCGGTGCCGGCGATCCCGATGTTCTTCAAGGAATTCCTGGCCGGACGGCGTCGTCCCGAATTCATCCTCGGCTTCATGCTGGCCTGCGTCACGGTCCTGCTGCTGATTACATCCCATTATTTTACCGACATGCTGATCGGCGCCACGCTCGGCGCTTACTCCCAATACCGGTACGAGAGGAAATATGGCAAATATCGTTCACCTGACCTCGGCCCATCCGCGCTACGACACCAGGATCTTCGTCAAGCAATGCCGCAGCCTGCGGGAACGCGGGCATGAGGTAAGCCTGGTCGTGGCAGACGGCCTGGGCGACGAACAGGTCGACGGCGTGCGCATCGTCGACGCCGGCCAGCTGCCCGGCCGGCTCAGGCGCATCGTGCGTACCACGCGCAAGGTCCTGCACGCGGCCGTGGCGCTCGATGCCGACGTCTACCAGCTGCACGATCCCGAACTGCTGCCCGCGGGCCTCGAACTCAAGCGACAGGGCCGGCGCGTGGTGTTCGATTCGCACGAGGACGTGCCGGCCCAGCTGCTGGCCAAGCCCTACCTGGGCTGGCTGGCGCGGCGCTTCGCGTCCGGTGTCTATGGCGCCTACGAGCGCCACGCCTGCCGCCGCTTCGACGGCCTGCTCGCCGCCACGCCCTTCATCCGCCTGCGCCTGGCGCAGCTCCAGCCGCACACGGTCGACATCAACAATTATCCGCTGCTGCAGGAGTTCGACGAGGAAGCCGACTGGAGCGCCAAGGCGCTCGAAGTGTGCTACGTCGGCGGCCTGTCCGAGATCCGCGGCACACGCGAGCTGGTGCGCGCCTGCGATCTGCTGGCAACGCCGGTCCGGCTGGCGCTGGCCGGCCGCTTCGCCGAACCGGCCTTCGAGCAGGAACTGATGCGCCAGCCCGGGTGGGCGCGCATCAGCGCGCATGGCCACCTCGACCGCGCCGGCGTGCGCCAGGTGATGCGGCGCGCCCTGGCCGGCCTGGTGACCCTGCACCCGGTGGTCAACTACCTCGATGCGCTGCCGGTCAAGATGTTCGAATACATGGCCGCCGGCCTGCCGGTGATCGCCTCGGATTTCCCGCTGTGGCGCGACATCGTCGAAGGCAACGGCTGCGGCGTCTGCGTCGACCCGCGCGATCCGGCCGCGATCGCCGCCGCGATCGACCGCTTCTGCCGCCATCCCGACGAGGCCCGGCGCATGGGCGAGAACGGCCGGCGCGCGGTGAAGGCGCGCTACAACTGGCGCAGCGAGGCCGACAAGCTGGCCGCCTTCTACGACGCCGTGCTGGCCCGCGGCGCGCCGGCGTCCCAGGTCCACGCCTTCGGCGCGGGCGCCGGTCCGCCCGGGCACGCCGGCCCATGAGCCTGCAGCACCGATTGGCATCCCAACGACACCCATTCACCGATAGCGATCACAGAATCATGCATTCCCTCATTCCTGCACCGACGATGCCACTGCCGATGCCGCCCCCGGACCGCCTCTCCGATCCGGCCTGCATTCCCGCTCACCTTCGCGGTCCGCGCCGCGGTCCCGGCGGCATCGTGTGCGCGCTTCCAGGAGAACAGCCATGAACGCCATCCTGCGCCACGTCGGCACCGTCCGCGAGATCCTGCGCCTGCCGCAGGCACGGTTGTGTTTCGATGCACGCCTCGATCCGGCCGACATCCCGGTCGCCTACCGCGACTTCACCCGGCCGCATCCACGCTACCGCGTCATCGGCAACAAGACCGTGGGCGTCGCGCTGATCGACCTCGAGCGCTTCGAGGGCGCGCCCTCCTATCTCGACGCCATCCAGTCCAAGAACCACGGCGGCTGGCATGCGAAGCGCGCGCGCGCGCGCGGCTATGTCTGCAGGACCATCGAACGCAACGAGCACATCGACGATATCCACGCCATCAACACCTCGCTTGACCTGCGCCAGGGCCGCTCGATGGATGACGCCTACCTGCAAAAGGTCAGTACCTACGAACGCCTGCCGCACTACGATTACTACGGCGTCCTGAACGAGGTGGGCCGCCTGGTCGCCTACGGCAACATCGCACGCTATGGCAACTTCAGCGCCTTTTCGCAGCTGATGGGCATGCGCAACAACGACGGCATCATGCACCTGCTGGTGGTGGACATCGTCACGCGCCTGCTGGAAAGTCGCGAAGTCCGCTACGTGATGTACGACACGTTCTTCGGCGCCAAACCGGGCCTGCAACAGTTCAAGCGCGTCCTCGGATTCGAACCCTATCACGCAAAATACAGCATGCAATGAAGACGCTGATCAACCGCTTGTATTCGGACTATTTCATGCCCTCGCGCCTGGGCGAGTACGAGACACTGCTGCTGGAAGCGCAGCAGGCCGGCTATCGCCAGTTGTCGGTGCGCTCGTTCTACCGGGCGACACAAGCCCGTGACGGACAGGCGGGCAAGGTGCTGGTGCACCGCCACGACATCGACAGCGACGTGCGCACGGCGCGCAAGATGTTCGCGGTCGAGGCCAAGCACGGGGTCAGCGCCAGCTATTACTTCCGCCTGAGCACCCTCGACTTCGGCTTCATGCGCGACATCGAAGCCGCCGGCGGCGAGGCCAGCTACCACTACGAGGAAGTTGCGACCTTCGCCAAGCGCCATCGACTGCGCCGCGCCGACGACGTGCGCGCGCGCTTTCCCGAGATCCGCGAGGAATTCCTGCGCAACTTCAGCGGCATTCGCGACAAGCTGGGCCTGGCGATGACGACCGTGGCCAGCCACGGCGACTTCGCCAACCGCCGCCTGAACGTGATCAACCACGAACTGCTGTGCGACGACGCGCTGCGGCGGCGCTGCGGCATCGAATGCGAATCCTACGACACCGAACTGCTGCGCCACTTCGACCTGTACATCAGCGACCAGCCGTATCCGGTGTACTACGTCCCGCTGTCGCCCTTCGAGGCGCTGCGGCGGCACGAGCGGATCTGTTTCCTGACCCATCCCGTGCAATGGGAAACCAACTGGCTCGAGAACACCCGCTGCAACATGGTGCGCCTGGCCGAGGAAGTCGCGTGGCATACATGAACATCCTGCTGATCAACCACTATGCCGGCTCGGTACGCCATGGAATGGAATACCGGCCCTACTATCTGGCGCGCGAATGGGTACGGCGCGGGCACCACGTGACCATCGTCGCCTCGTCCGAGTCGCACCTGCGCACCCAGGCGCCGCGGCTGGACGGCCGTACCCTGCTGGCCGAAACCATCGACGGCATCGACTACGCGTGGCTGGCCACCCCGCCCTATCGCGGCAACGGCGCCGCGCGGGTGCGCAATATGTTCGCCTTCGTGCTGCGCCTGCAGCGCGAGGCTGCGCACCTGGCGGCGGCGCTGCGTCCGGACGCCGTCATCGCCTCCAGCACCTATCCGCTCGACATCTGGCCGGCCTGCCACATCGCCCGCCTGGCACGCGCACGCCTGCTGTTCGAAGTACACGACCTGTGGCCATTGACGCCGATGGAGCTGGGCGGGCATTCGCGCTGGCACCCTTTCATCATGCTGCTGCAGGCGGCGGAAAATTTCGCCTGCCGCCGCGCCGACGCCGTGGTGTCGATCCTGCCCAAGGTGCGCGCCCACCTGGAGGCGCGCGGCATGGCGCCGCACAAGCTGCACCTGGTGCCCAACGGGGTCGATCCGTCCGAATGGGAAGGCGCGTCCGCGGCATTGCCGGAAGCGCTCTCGTCCAGCCTCGACGCCATGCGGCGCGCCGGCCGCATGGTGGTCGGCTACGCCGGCACCCACGGCATCGCGAACGCCCTCGACACCTTGCTGGAGGCCGCGCACCGGCTGCGCGAGCGGCCGGTCGACTTCGTGCTGGTCGGCGCCGGCCCCGACAAGCCGGCGCTGCTGCGCCGCGCCGCGGCATTGAGGCTGTCCAGGGTGCATTTCTTCGACCCGGTGCCGAAAGCCCAGGTGCCGGCGCTGCTGCAGCGTTTCGACCTCGCCTATATCGGCTGGCGGCGCCAGCCGCTGTACCGCTTCGGCATCTCGCCCAACAAGCTGATCGACTACATGATGGCGGGCCGTCCGGTGCTGCATGCCGTCGAGGCTGGCAACGATCCGGTGCGCGAGTCGGGCTGCGGCCTGTCGGTCGCGCCGGAAGATCCGCAGGCGATCGCCGACGGCGTCCTGACCCTGCTGGCGCTCGGCCCCGGGGGCCGCGCCGACCTCGGCCGGCGCGGCCGCAGCCACGCCCTGGCCAACCACACCTACCCGGTCCTCGGACAACGCTTCCTGGACGCCCTCGCTGGAGACCCTCGCCATGCCTGACCAACCGACTACCGATACCGCAGCCACCGCCTTCCTGCCCTTCGCCCTGCCCGACATCGACGAGGCCGAGATCGATGCCGTCGTCGCCTGCCTGCGCTCGGGCTGGGTCACGACCGGCCCGGTCACGCGCCAGTTCGAACAGGATTTCGGCGCCTACCTGGGCGCCGGCGCGGATGCCGGCGCGCTGGAGCTCATTTCCGTCAACTCGGCCACGGCCGGCCTGCACCTGGCGCTGGAAAGCATGGGCATCGGCCCCGGCGACGAGGTGATCGTGCCCACGCTCACCTTCACCGCCAGCGCCGAGGTGGTGCGCTACCTGGGCGCGCAGCCGGTATTCGTCGACGTCGATCCGGAGCGCATGCACCTGTCGCCCGACGCGGTCGAAGCGGCGATTACCGCGCGCACGCGCGCCGTGATCCCGGTCCACTTCGCCGGCCTGGCCTGCGACATGGGCGCCCTGCTGGCGCTGGCGCGGCGCCACGGCCTGCGCGTGGTCGAGGATGCCGCCCACGCCTTCCCGACCCGTCAGGGCGGCCGCCTGGTGGGTACGCTCGACAGCGACGCCACCGTGTTCAGCTTCTATGCCAACAAGACCATGACGACGGGCGAAGGCGGCATGGTGGTCATGCGCGACCCCGACCTGGCGCGCCGGGTGCGCCAGATGCGCCTGCACGGCATCAGCCGCGACGCCTTCGACCGCTACGTCTCGCGCACACCGGCCTGGTACTACGAGGTCGTGGCGGCCGGTTTCAAGTACAACCTGACCGACATCGCGTCGGCGATCGGCATCCAGCAGCTGCGCAAGATCGACCGCTTCGCGCGCCGCCGCGCCGAACTGGCGCAGCGCTACCACGATGGCCTGGCAGGGCTGCCGCTGCGCCTGCCCGCCCGGCCCGCGGCGGGCGAAGTCCATGCCTGGCATTTGTACGTGGTGCGCCTGGAGCCGCAAGCGCCGCTGGCGCGCGACGCCCTGATCGACGCGCTGTCGGAACAGGGGATCGGCACCAGCGTTCACTTCATTCCGCTGCACCGCCAGCCCTACTGGCGCGATTCCTGCGCCCTGGTACCGGAGCGC
>Ga0308163_10005037_pt1 | contig 10217 bp, 9 predicted proteins | sample PhyTR1_FD_201037 | JGI IMG/M metagenome (GOLD analysis project Ga0308163, IMG submission 201037) | Phyllosphere microbial communities from UC Gill Tract Community Farm, Albany, California, United States - DLSLT.R1 | ecosystem: Host-associated > Plants > Phyllosphere > Unclassified | place: USA...
GCAGCAATATAGCGACCGCAAGCTTCGCTCTCGGCGCTAAACCGAGAGCTTGGGATCAACCCTAAGACGGTAGCGAAGTGGCGTAAGCGGGCGACGGTCGAGGATCAAAAGACCGGGCCAAAGGCCCCTCATTCGACAACCTTTACCGAAGCCGAGGAGACGGCGGTCGTTGCATTCCGGCGTCACACATTACTGCCGCTCGACGATTGCCTCTACGCGTTGCACCCCTCGATCCCGCAGCTTACGCTCTCAGCGCTGCACCGCCGCCTCCAGCGTCATGGCATAACCCGTTTGCCGGACATCGAGGGGGACAAGCCGAAGCGACAGCACTTCAAGCGCTACCCGACCGGCTTCTTCCACGTGGATATTGCCGGGGTGCAGACCGCTGAAGGCAAGCTCTACCTGTTCGCCGGCATCGACCGCACCAGCAAATTCGCCGTCACCCAGTCGGTCCAGGCGGCTGATCGGCGAACGGCGTGGAAGTTTCTCGAACACCTGCTGAAAGCGGTGCCCTACCGCATCCACACGATCCTGACCGACAATGGCATCCCGTTCGCCAATCAGCCGCGCAACCGTAACACCGCTTGGTCGCGTCAGATGCGCTTCGATATGATCCGCGAAGCGAACGAAATCGAGCAACGGCCCATTAAGCCGAACCACCCGTTGGACCAATGGTCAGGCCGAGCGGATGAACCGCACCATCAAGGAGGGGACCGTCAAACGCTTCCACTACGAGAGCCATGAGCAGCTACGGACGCACCTCGCCGACTTTATGGCTGCCTATAACTCTGCTGGCCGGCTCAAGACGCTCAGCGGACTCACACCCTACGAATACATCGCCAAAATTTGAACGTCAGAGCAGATAGGTTCATCGTCAATCCGATCCACTAGATGCCGGGACTAAACATCTGATTAGAGGCTTCTGAGTGCCGACGCGAAAGGCCTTACAGAATACTGCGCTCGATCAATAACCCACCCGGTCAGAAATCTATTTCATCACGGGTGACATCTGCATAATTTCTGATCCCACCTTCCTGATCTGATAATGTCGGATTACAGCAAACATTTTGCAGGATTTATTGCTATCCTGCAAAATGCCTGCCACCTTAGCTCGAACGCTTTTCGGGTTTCTTCCTTCGATCCTGTCCCGAGTGTCGCCAACCTAGATGAGGCCCCATCGAGAAGATCGAGGAGAATCTCTCCAAAATAGAGCGCCTCACCTTTCGCTAAAAGATCATTCTTCTCGATTATGACCAAATGAACTAGATACGCTTCCAGATATTTCTTTTGAAAAATGATAAGCCTGTGTTTAAGATCTGCGTCAAAAAGGCCTTCAGCTCGAAGAAATACCTGTATGCTATACCTACCGGCTTGATCGCCATCAAACAATCTCCAAGCGGTCTCACGCAGAGCGGCTACAGGATCATCATTATAATTTAGCTCGATCAAAGTTTCAGCTAATATGGTGTCGATCGTGTCGACTATAAGGTCAGCTTTACTTTTCCAGCGACGATAGATAGCTTGCTTGCTAACGCCCGCTAGCGCGGCCACCTGATCCATACTGAAATCGGCGCCATGTTTGCCTAGAACCATCTGGGCTGCAGAGATAACCGCTCGCCCGATCTCCGCAGCGCGCTCGGCGGTCGGTCGCCCCCCCAAAGCACCGCTTCCTTTCGCTATCTCTTTATCGATCATGCCAAAATGCACCTGCATATGCGTCGTACGAACGAGGCAGGTTCGAATACGGACGCCTAACCATCGAAGAAAGCCCTGAATGTTCCGGCAACTGACTTGCGGGGCCTTGCCTGGCCGGTGATGGATACGACGGGTACCGATCAGGCCGGCCGTGCACGTGTAAAGGGACGCTGTTCCGCTTAGGCAAGGGAAGAGCGAACCGATAAAAACAGCGTTAAACGCAACTAAGCAGTTGCGTTAGGGTTGTATGGTCAGGCACTCTGTTGCCGGAATTTCGAATGAGGTAATCGTAATGCTAGCCAATTTTGGTAAGAAGGTCGGCCTAGGCGTCGCGCTCGCCACGATGACCCTGTCCAGCACCGTTCCAGCGCAGGCGCAACGGCGGGACGGGTGGAACCAGCGGAACGGGGTCAATTGGAACCGATGGAATCGCGACCGTCGTCGGAATAACGAGTCCAGAGTAGCAGGTGCCGTCGTAGGCGGCATTCTTGCCCTCGGTATCGGTGCCGCGATCGCGTCTTCGGTCGAAAATGACAACCGTCGCCGGGCGTATGAAGAGCGCCTGCGCGAGAAGGACTATTATCAGTCGCAGGACCCCTATGGCGTCCCACAGCGGGCGCGCGACCCGTATTACCCGCGCTGAGATTTCGCCGCGGCCGCAATCAGCCGCCGCGAGATCAGTCAAATCGTTAGGATAGTTCAGATGAACAAATTATTCGTTATCGCCCTGCTGGCAACCGCCGGCGGCTCGACCGCCTTGGCGCAGACGCCTCCTGTCATTTCACCCGCGCTGACGGCGCAGATCGACAAGCAATTTGCGGCGCTCGATACGAACCGTGACGGAAACATCAGTCGGGCTGAGTTTGGCCCCTACGCTCAGGAGCGGGCAGCTCAGCAGGATCGCGAGTTTGAGGCCGCCTTCAATTCGCTGGATGTGAACCGGGACAGCAAGGTGACGGCGATCGAAGCCAAAGCAAATCCGCTGCTGGCCCGATATTTCTCTGCGGTCGACACCAGTGGTGATAAGACGATTTCGCGTGCCGAGCTGCATGCCGCCATGATCGCGGCACGCGATGCGGGGCTGGACGTCAATCAACAGTAACGTTTTGAATGCAGACGCTAGCCGGCAGACGGAACGACGAGTCGCATGAGGCTCGTCGTTTCGGTCTTTTTGGCGTTGCTCGGACTCTTTAGCGGACAAGTAGAATGACGATCTGGTCTAAATTGTCGGCGAAGCTGACTTTTGTCGGTGGAAATCCGTTCGCAAACCGACAAAGAACAATGCCCCCTATGAAGAGGCTGTCCTGATCGCAGCCCGGCAGTACGAAATGCGGTTCGCCGAACCCGAGGGTGCCCAGCAATAAAGCTCAGTGTTGCGGCTCATTTCGCAAAGGGATGGTTGGACCGGCGCTTTCTTCCATCCACGAACCTTGACGCCGGCGCATGCAATTCGCCGTCGACCGGGCTTGGCTATCTGGGCGTCATCACCGCGCTCGTTGCCACCTCCTCAACCCTCGGTTTTCCGCTGGAAAAGATCACGCTCATCGCCAGCGCGCTTACAGTTGGGATCGGGTTCGGACTTCAGGCGATCATTCAGATCTTCGTATGAGGCGTATTCCTCCTGTTCGAGCGCCCGATCAAGCTCGGCGACTGGGTGTCCGTGTCCGGCTCCGAAGGTCCCGTGCAACGTATGCGGGTTCGGGCGACCGAGGTCGTCGACGATGACGGCACCGTCGCAATCATTCCAAATTCCGCCTTCATCTCCTCTACCGTCCTGAACCGGTCGAGTGCGAGGGACCGAACAAGTTTCGATATAACCATCAAGATCTGAGATGCACCATCCGCAAAGGCCGCTCGCGACATCCTCGCTGCACAGATCGCCAACTGGGCCGCCATTCGGAACCATCCGGAGCCGCACTTCTGGAAGCGCGCGACAACAATTCATGGACACGCCGGGTGAGGATGCAGCCGGCTGACGACGGTAGCCAGGCTCGCACGACGAGCGACCTCCTGTTCGACCTAAGCGCTCTGAACGAAACCGGCGTGAAGGTCACGATCCAGTACTGTAGAGCGGAGGCTGTCCGAAAGATTGGGGGGGCGGCGGCCTGATTCACCAGGTTCCGGGACTAAACCCCTAGCGCTCGAATGCCTACTGCTCAGGCGGTTGGTCGGTGCCGTTGCGGCGTTCGAAAGTCACCATTGATGAGGCGACTGCCCCATTTCACGCCACGGAGCTGCGCTTCATCATCGGCACCGACGACAATCGAAGGGAAGGGCAGGCTTTTTCTTGTGCCGCGAATGGCCGTTATGCGAGCTTGTCCCTTCCGGGGCGAACAGCAGAACGCTGGCAACGTTCGCGGTATAGACTATCATCGACAGCCGCGCCCACCATGCGGTGGCCGTGCAGGCGCCGCCATGCGATAGGAGCATGGCGGCACGATCCGACGCCGAAACGGCGGCAGAAGTATCTTGCGGTGATTGCATGGCGCGACCGCCGTTCCGTCAATTGATTGAAAGCCGTGACATGCGCACCTCGTTCAATTGATCCGGTGCGTTCGCCTTCGGGGATCGAGGCGGTATTCATCATGGAGTAACGATAGACGCCCCTTGCCACATCACCCGAATATCCGAAGACGTGGTCGTGGACGCAGGCCGCCTTTGTCGTGGGGTGCTAGGTCGCGCTTCTCCAGCCAAGTCTTGACGACGCTGTTCTTGATCTGGCCGCCTATGCTGTCGCGGTTGGAGTCGAATCCGTGCCAAGAGAATGGCACCGAAACGATCGTCGCGTCGACGCCTGCCTTCTGCGCCTCCTCCATCACTTTGACGTTACCCTTCGCCGGGATGAAGTCGTCCCCTTCGGGCTGGACGACGAGCGTCGGTGGGGTCGCCTTCGAGAGGTAGGTCGACGGCGACACAGCGAGTACGCGGTTGCGGACGTCAGCAGGCACTCCGCCTAGGAATAAGCGGATGAACTCCCGTGGGTTAAACGCGGGACGTGGCGCCGCGCCATGATCGTACGTGTAGTCGATATTGCTGACGGGGTAGCCAGCCACCACGGCCTGGGCGACGGGCACGGCGCCAGCTTCCGGGCATGAGGAAGCAACTGCACCTGCAGCGGCGGACCAGCCGAGGAGCATGGCCAAATGGCCACCGGCTGAGTCGCCAATGACGGTCAGTCTGCTAGTGTCGGCTCCCGCCTCTGAGGCGCGCTTAACAGTCCAGGTAAGCGCGCATGCGACGTCTGCCGGGGCTTTGTCCCACGTCGCATGCTCGACATCGGCAAGGCGGTAGTTAACGCTGACTACGTACCAACCCTCATCGGCCCAGCGTTGGGCCATGCTCTCGGACTCCTCCGCCGAACCGATGTACCAACCGCCTCCATGTATGTACATCATCACGGGAGCGTCCCCGGGTCCGCCTGCGGGCTCGTAGATGCGCGCTTCTTGAGTTGCCCCGTCGACGGTGACGTAGTTCGTTATCTTCGTCGGACTTTCGGTATGTCTCGTCAGCACCAGTGAGCGGACTAGGTCGACGGACCCGCCATTCGTCGTGGCGCTGTTCACCAGCCTCGCGGTGATGGATGTGGAGGCTACCAGAGCGACCACTGTAAGGCTTAAGGTGGCACCCCGAAGCACGTGCCGCCGCTTTGAGCGCCAGAGCGGGATGCATAATAGGGCAGCGATAGAGCTGACGAGCACAAGATGCGGCGCGAAGCTCGTCCAGGCTAGAGCGCTTCCAAGGGTAAGGAAGTTCGACGAAGCTGGAAAGAAACTCGCGGCAGCGAGCAGCACAACGATCGTGGCCACGGCCGCAGCGATTAGGGCACTCGCTGTGCGTAGTTGAACAAACCGTGTCCCGTGTAGCGATGGAGTAACGGGCTGTTCAGACGTCTTCATCGCTTTACCCTTATTTGAGTGAAACTATAGCGCAAGGTCGAGGTTCTGGAGTCGGCTTCCGAGACGGTCGTCCGCGTCGGGCTACCGGTGCTGTCGGGAAGGTCGCCGAACCGGTGACAGCCGCACGGGGCACGAGCCAGGGTCACGTTCGCGCTGGCCTATTGGACAGTCTCGGCCATCGCATGTCGCCTTCGGCTGAAATGATGTCGTTGCCACGCAACACAGGACGGCGACGTGCGAGCCAGAGCGGGTTGCACAGAAGGCCCGCACGAGGCTCAACACGGCGAACTGCGTGCGGGAGAAGGGCTAGGCGAGGGCGGAGGTCAAGGTCCCGATTAGCTCATACGGGTCGAGGGGAGTCGCCGCGGCGGGAAGGCGGCGATTCCGTCAATGACGGCCGTGTCGGCAGCGGGAGCCGATCGCGCCTCGGTGCGTACGATACTACCCCTCATCAAAGGAGGTTTCGTTATTTTAGAAGCCCTATGGCGTTTGAGTTCCAAGAATTTATGACACAATCCATATGCAGGTGACATCTATTTCATGAAAAGTAATATTCGTTTTCCTGAGTCTGACCTCACCTACAATATCGAAGAATTAAGGCGTGCGAGTGTATTCGGAATCGCATCGTGCAACACGCATAAAGCCGCCTATTTGGTCGATGGTATGACAGTCAGCGGAGCGACAGGCAAGTCAAGTGACGTGCCCTTCCAATAAGTTGTCTGTGTTGCAATCTTTACAACATTCTTCTTGGCTTCATAGTCAGGTGTTACAGGAACTCGGGGGTAATTCGACGACGAAATTTCAAGGCGGACCTTGTGACCGGTCTTGAATACGGTGGCAGTCGGATTCAGGCGAATAGTGTAGGTGCCTTCCTTTCCGCTTGGGGTGCCGGTGGCGGCGAACACGCCCTCCGAGACGTTATGCGCAACACCGTCAGGATGAACATCGACCAGCTTCGCAGTGTATATGGTGCTGGACGCGGAAGACGATGCCCTCAGGATTACGGTAGGCTCGCCGATTACAGGCATCGGCTCGGTCAAAGTCGCACCCGTGTACACCAATACGTCAGGGCGCATTTCTACGGGTCGCTGATCCATCGCGCCGCCGGGGATCAAGAATGTGCAGCAGCCGTTACCGCCTATTGTTTGGACGGGACTGCTGGGGTCAAAGCGATACCGGTCTACGCCTTCACCAGATGGCTTCGTCATCAGGGATCCGTTGCCAGCCAAGGTGTTGGCGTGTCCACCACTTATATAATATCTGACCGTTCTAGTCCCTTCTAAGGGGAAGGTCTCGCCCTTTGCCCAAAACCCACTCCCCTGCGTTCCCCGGTCGGGCGGAGACATGACGTAGATGGCAACCGCCGGCTCCTTAACAACGCCGGTATCGATGCCTTTCAGCCAGTAGTCGAGCCATCGCATTGTTATGTCGGCAGGAATCGCGTTCTCTGTGCCGAAAGAGATGCTTCCGATACGACCTTCCTCCATGATGACATGTCCGCCTCCAGCCAGTATCATCCGTGAAGCAACTCGGGTGCCTTTCGTGGCAGCCTGCTGTTTCATGCCAGCAAAACCCTGCACCGTACCTTTCGCCGACATATCATACAGTGCGCCAAGTGCCAGGACCGGTATATCGATTGTTTGGAACTTGTCGGTCACGCTCGCACGTCGCCAATAAGCGTCAAGCGTCGGATGGGCCAGCCAGTCGGCATACCACAATGAATCTTCACTTACGAAATTAGGATTGTTTGCCATCGGCAAGCTGTCTTTGCCAGGAGCGAACAACTCACGCTCGGCTGCCTCGCCATATGTCTTGATACTATTTTTTATTTCTGAGGGCGGGGCATTGTCAGCCATCATTCTGCGATAAATTTGGTCTTGTCGCATCGTGATCGTCCAGCCTTGAGCTCCAATCTGATGAATTACACCAGAGGCTAGGTAGGGCCACCCGTTGTCGAAGCTGACCGGGGCTTCGACCGGTACGATCGTCACAAGGTGGGGAGGGCGCTTAATTGCCGCTTGCCATTGCACCATGCCTGAATAGGAGCCACCCGTCATAGCGACCTTGCCGTTCGACCAAGGCTGAACAGCAGCCCATTCGATGCTGTCATAGCCATCATCGCCGTCGTTGAATATCGGGATGAATTTGCCTTCGGAGCGGTTAGTGCCGCGAACGTCTTGGTTGATTACGACATATCCGCGCGCAGCAATTGCCGACAGACTTGGGTTTCCACAAGCCCTCGGGAAAAATGGAGCGATCGGTGTATCCGCATAGGCACTTTTGCCAAAATTATTGTACGGTGATCGCTGTAACACGATGGGATACTTGTCGGGCGCGGCGGGACGGTAAACATCAGACGCCAGTTTAATGCCGTCGCGCATCGCCACCATCTCAACCGAACATGTAACAGCCGCCTTCACAGCCGGCGCTTCGCCTTGAGCCATGGCTTCGCCGCTATAGATTGCGACTGCGACTAAAGATGAGATCATGCCCGATCCAAAGTGCTGGAATGCTGTGGATCGGCCGGAGCGAAACTTCATTCTCATTCTCCAAGTAACTATCGGCGGCAATGGTCGAAAGCCAGAATTTCTAAATGCTATTTGCGTGAGCGATTGCACCTAAAACTGCAAGACTCGACTTCGGAGTTCTACTGAAGGTTTTTCGATCGACTGAAATTAAGCCGTACCGAGGCTTGAAGCCAGAGACCCATTCGAAATTGTCGAGAAGCGACCAATGTATGTAACCTTTAACGGGAATACCCTCGGCCATCGCCTTGCGAAGCTCTCGAAGTGCCGCTGGAATAAGCCGAGAGCGCACTGCATCATCCCCAGTATCGACGCCATGCTCTGTAACGATGATAGGAACCCCTGCAATTGAGTGGGCGTAGCGAACCGCGTTCGCCAAACTGTCGGCGTAGACGGGCTGCCCAGACGCATTGTGGTCACCACCTACATTTTTCGGAATCACTTTGCCTTTGTCATCCCAAACGGAACGATCATAGTTTTGGACACCCAGGAAATCGTCTCCCTGTGCCGCTTCAAGCCAAGGGCCGTACGTCGAAGCACGAATGTGGTCGCGAATGCTGTTGCTGCCAACGGCCTGGTCGTCCAGCATTGACAGTGTAACGCCTACGGGGAGGGTGCCTCGAATAGCTTTAATTGCAGCCCGTCCGGCGTGGTGTGCAGCGATCATGTTACGGGTAGCAGCCTCGTCAACGTCGGCTCCGATAGAATTGCCAGCCACGAAACGCTCGCTTCCCGTGGCACGCCTCGCGGCGTCGTTCATTTGCGCTATAACGGGCCTCATTCCTGCTATTAGTTGAGGGGGAAGCACATTGCGCAGGACTGCGGCAAGGTTTGGCTCATTAAGCGTCGAGGCGTAGCCAATATCGCTTGCGATGTGACGAGCTGCGCGGTCACAAAAACGGGCAAAAAGTGAAGCTGAATCGGCGTTCGTCCAGGCGCCAAGTTCAGCGAACCAACGTGGCGTCGTGAAGTGATTAAACGTAACGAATGGCGTTATGCCCCTTTTGTGACATCCCGCGATTATGGCCTTGTAGTGATCCAACATCGCTATTGAAAACATGTTGGCTTCGGGCTCGATTCGAGACCATTCAAGACTGAACCGGTACGTATTGAGGCCGCTTTTCTTCAAAAGGTCTAGATCTTCAGGCCAAAGTTCAAAGCTATTGGTGGCGTCTCCAGAGCGCTCGGAATATATCGTAGGCTTAACGTTCTCTAGCAGCCAGGTGTCACTATTTACGTTATTTCCCTCAATTTGGTGCCCCGCTGTCGCCGCGCCCCACAAAAAACCTTTCGGGAACGATGTTGTACGCCTCGCCGGTCGAGCAATGGCCGTCTGTGAAGCGGCAAGTGCAAGTCCTGCACCGATCATTGTGCGACGATCTATTATCAACGTCATCTTGTGCTAAGCCATCTGTTTGAAGGTTGGAACGATTATGCACTGGAGACTTGGGTAGGTTCGCGTTCGGCGCCCCTCACGAGTGGGCACTTCAATCTGAGGGGACGAAATTCTCGAGTTGCCTGGCGGGGCCACTAAGCGAAAAGTCAAGGTTCATTTAAGGGATGCCACCAATTTTCGCGTCTCGATGCTATTGTATGAGGATTGCGACAAAAAGCCGTGTGTTGCAAGCGAGAACGTGCGCGGCATGCCGACCCGAGTTATACAGGACTAGCTTTTTTAACGTATGATGCCGTTCTCGTTGCCACATTCCGGATCGAAATATGGCGTCGGGGATTGCGAGTTCATGACGGTGCCGTGCAGTCTTTTCCGGTCAAATGAGCGGAGAGTGGTGGTTGAGAGGGCAATGCACATCGGCGATCTGCAATTACTTACCTACTCCGGGTTGAGTTGTTGGCTTTGATCACAATCGTAACTTGGTATGAGGACGTTTAGTTTATTTAATGGTCGCGCATTATCGAACATGCTGGGCTCGGGCCCGATCCGGGACCACTTGAAGCTGAACGATGCGTATTGAGACCGCGCCGATTGACCGAGCTTGGGTCTTCAGCCAACAGTTCAAGGCGGTCGCGTCTCCGGGGGTGTTTGGGCGACACCGCGGGCTTGACGTTCTCCGACGATCATATGCCGCTATTGACCTTGTTC
>Ga0308163_10005040_pt1 | contig 10214 bp, 8 predicted proteins | sample PhyTR1_FD_201037 | JGI IMG/M metagenome (GOLD analysis project Ga0308163, IMG submission 201037) | Phyllosphere microbial communities from UC Gill Tract Community Farm, Albany, California, United States - DLSLT.R1 | ecosystem: Host-associated > Plants > Phyllosphere > Unclassified | place: USA...
CCCCAGGCGCCGGCTGCGAGGGCGAGCGGCACGAAGACGGCCAGGTTGACGAGCCCCGTGAGGGCGAGGTAGCGCGCATCGCCCGCCCCGATGAGCACGCCGTCGAGCACGAACACCACGCCGCCGAGCGGTGCAGCCACACCGGTGATGACGAGGCTGAGCTGGATGAGTTGGGCGAGACGTGGGTCGCCCGTGAACAGCAGCCCGATGGCCCCGCTCAGCAGCGCGACGACGAGCCCCAGCACGACGCCCGAGAGGAGGCCCCACTGCAGGCAGCGCTTCAGGACCTGTTTGACGCCGGCGATGTCGGCCGCGCCGAGCCCTTTGCCGATGAGCGCCTGTGCCGCGATGGCCAGGGCGTCGAGCGCGAAAGCCAACGTGGCGAAAATCGTCATGACAACCTGGAAACCGGCCAATTCGTCGGTGCCGAGCGAGGTGGCGATGGCGACGGCCAACAGCATGGCTGCGCGCAGGCTCGCGGTGCGCACGAGCAACCAGCCGCCCGATTTCGCCGACCCGCCGATGCCGCCGAGGTGTGGGCGCACGCGCGCCTGCGTGCGCCGGGCGTGCCGGCCCACGACCACGGCGTAGGCCGCGAACATGCCCCACTGCGCGATCACGGTGCCGACGGCCGAGCCGGCGATGCCCCACCCCGCGCCATAGATGAGCAGGAAGTTGAGCAGGATGTTGGCGCCGAAGCCGGCCCCCGCGACGACGAGCGGAGTCGTGGTGTCTTGCAAGCCGCGCAGGAGGCCGGTGCCGGCGAAGATGGCGAGCATGGCCGGGATGCCGAGCATCGAGATGGCCAAGTAGGTGTGCGCTTGTTCGGCCACCGCTGGCGACGCGCCGAACAACGACACGACGGATGGCGCGAAAATCAGCCCGGCGATCGTGAGCCCGACTCCGAGCAGCAGCGCCAGCCACATGCCGTCGATGCCCACCGACACGGCGCCCCGCTCGTCTCCCGCACCCCACCGCCGGGCGGCAGCCGGGGTGGTGGCGTAGGCCAGGAAAACCATGAGGCCGATGATCGTCTGCAGCACGGCGCTGGCGATTCCGAGGCCCGCGAGAGGTTCGACGCCGAGGTGCCCGACCATGGCCGAATCGGCCAGGAGGAAGAGCGGCTCGGCGATGAGCGCCCCGAGCGCGGGAACAGCCAGGCGCACGATCTGGCGATCGACCGTTGGAGGCGCTGGCGGGGTCATGTTCCGACCCTAGCGGCGGCCACCGACGGTGCCGATTCGACCCTGCCGAGCGTCGGTGGAGGCGTCTAGGGTGGAGGGATGACTGACGCTCCGCTCTCCTCCGGCATCGCCCTCGACGAACTCGATCCCGCGGTTCGCCCGCACGACGACCTGTTCCGGCACGTCAACGGAAAATGGATCGATCGCACCGAGATCCCGGGCGACAAGGCGCGTTGGGGCTCGTTCCATCAGCTCGCCGAGGCGGCAGAGAAGAACGTGCAGCAGATCATCTTCGACGCGCAGAACGCGGCAGAGGGCACGGTCGAGCGCAAGATCGGCGACCTCTATACGAGCTTCATGAACGACGAGGCCATCGAGCGGCTGGGCATCGAGCCCCTGCTCGAGCATCTGGCCCAGGCATCCACGGTCGATTCGGTGCCGGCGCTGCTGCGCACCATCGGCGAGCTGCAGCGGCAGGGCATCGGCGGCGTCTTCCAGCCCTTCGTCGACAACGACCCGGGCAACCCCGAGCGCTACCTCGTCTTCCTCGAGCAGGGCGGCATCACACTGCCCGACGAGAGCTACTTCCGCGACGAGAAGTTCGAGGCCGTGCGCGCCGCCTACCTCGCCCACCTGCAGACCATGTTCGAGCTCGCCGCCGAGGCCGGTGCGCCGGCATCCGACGACGATGCGGCCGAGCGGGCCCAGCGCGTGTTCCAGCTCGAGACCGATATTGCGGCCCTGCACTGGGACAACGTGAAGACGCGCGACAGCCAGGCCACCTACAACCTGCGCACCTGGGACGAGTTCGCGTCCGCTGTCGCCGGCTCTGCCGCCAATTCCTCGATCGAGCTCGACGTGTGGCGCTCCGCTCTCCTGGGTGAGCACGAGCATGCCTTCGACGAGGTCGTCGTGCGCGAGCCCAGCTTCTTCGAGCAGGTCGGCGGCCTCTTCACCGAAGACCGTCTCCCCGCCTGGCGCGACTGGTTGGCGTGGAAGATCGTCCACTCCGCGGCCCCCTATCTACCGGCTGCCTTCGTCGAGGCCAACTTCGACTTCTACGCCCGCACGCTCACCGGCACGCCCGATATGCGCGATCGATGGAAGCGCGCCGTCTCCCTCGTCGAGGGCGCGCTGGGCGAGGCCGTCGGCCAGGTCTACGTGGCGCGCCACTTCCCGCCCCAGGCGAAAGACAGCATGGATGTCCTGGTCGCCAACCTGGTCGAGGCCTACCGCCAGTCCATCGAGTCCCTCGACTGGATGAGCGAGGAGACCCGCCTCAAGGCCCTCGACAAGTTGTCGAAGTTCACGCCCAAGATCGGTTTCCCGGTGAAGTGGCGGGACTACTCCGACCTCGTCATCGACCCCGACGACCTGTTCGGCAACGTGCGCCGCTCGAACCTGTTCGACCTGCATCGCGAGCTCGGCAAGATCGGCCAGCCGCTCGACCGCGACGAGTGGTTCATGACGCCGCAGACGATCAACGCCTATTACAACCCGGGCTTCAACGAAATCGTGTTCCCGGCCGCCATCCTGCAGTACCCGTTCTTCGACGAGACGCGCGATGCGGCCGCGAACTACGGGGCCATCGGGGCCGTCATCGGCCACGAGATCGGTCACGGCTTCGACGATCAGGGTTCGCAGTACGACGGCGACGGCCGCCTCACCAACTGGTGGACGGATGCCGACCGCCAGGCCTTCGAGCAGCGCACGGCGTCGCTCATCGCGCAGTTCGACGCCCTCGCTCCCGCCCAGGTGCCCGACCAGCACGTCAACGGCTCGCTCACCATCGGCGAGAACATCGGCGACCTCGGTGGCCTGGCGATCGCGTGGAAGGCCTACGTCATCTCGCTCGACGGCGCCGAGCCGCCCGTCATCGACGGCCTGACGGGCGCCGAGCGCTTCTTCCTGTCGTGGGCTCAGGCGTGGCAGCAGAAGGGGCGCGATGCCGAGGTCATCCGCCTCTTGTCGATCGACCCGCACTCGCCCAACGAGTTCCGCTGCAACCAAATTGTCAGAAACATCGACGAGTTCTACGCTACTTTTGGCGTCACCGAAAAAGACGCCCTCTGGCTGCCGCCCGAGCAGCGCGTCTCCATCTGGTAGCCGAAAGAGTTTCGTGACGTCAACACCTCCGCCTTCCCACGGTCGCGCCCGACGGCGGCAGCGGCCGCGAGCTCGGCACCGGTCGGTCGAGCACGCCGAGAGCTTTTCGCGCAGCCTCAAGGCTCTCGATTTCCTGGCGCGCAACGGCGTGCAGGTGTCGGCGCGCATCAGCGACCTCACGACGGGTGAAGAGCTGCTCTCGGTCGACGACTACGTCATCATGCCCACGGCGGGCATCGGCACCACGCTGCTGCTCGTCGATGTCGCCGCCAAACTGAACGACACCGAGTTCGCGGCGCTCACCATCCTCGATCGCGAGTCGACCGACTTCGTGTCGCAGAGCGGCATCTGGCAACACCTGCAAGCGCCCTCGCTGCCGGTGGCCGACGTGGCCGCGCTCATCGGGGCCACGGGGGACAACCTCGCCACCAACGTGCTGCTGCGCAAGGTAGGGCTCGACGCCGTGCGGGTGCGCACGGAAGACCTCGGGCTGCGGCGCATGGCGTTGCTCGACCTGGCGCGCGACAAACGGGGGCCCGACGACGCGCCGCACCTCTCGGTCGGCTCGATGAAAGAGGTCAACTGGCTCTTCGCGTCGCTCGCGCGCGGCACGGTCGTCGACCAGGCCACGAGCCAGCGCGTCGTCTCCTGGCTCAGCCTCGGCCATGATCTCTCGCTGGTCGCCTCGGCGTTCGGCCTCGACCCCGGCTCTCACCGCTCGGGCGACCACGGCCTGCGGCTCTTCAACCGCACCGGTGTGGCCCCGGGCCTGCGCGCCGAAGCGGGCGTGCTCACGGGCACCCGGGCCGGCGTCTCCTACGCCGTCGGCGTCACCTTCACCGACGACAGCCTGCAGGCACGCCTCGCCGTCATCGACGCGCTGCGCACCATCGGCTACGACCTCGTCGAATACGTGCAGGACTAGCGGCTCAGTTCGCACCGGTTCGCGGCCGTCGGCCGTGCGCTTCGCTTGTCGCGCAGGCGCGCGCGTGGCGGGCCACACGTTCAGACCGTGAGCGATTCCCTCACGGCCGCCAGGGTCTCCGGTGCGCCCAGCACCTTGAAGTGCCCGTGCACGGGCACCTGCACATTGCGCGCCTCCGACAGCACGCTCCCATCGGGGACCTGAGCGTCGAACGTGCCGAAGATCGACGTGATGCGCGGGTTCACCGACGCATCCGCCCCCAGCTGCACGATGGTTTCGTCGGCCGGGTCGAAGATACGCAGGCGCGGGTCGAGCATGTACTTGGCCCGCCGCGAGCCGGCGAAGGGAGTTGCGATGGCCGTCAGCTTCTCGATCCCCAACTCGGCGCCATGCGCACGCAGCAGGTATTTGCCGATGAGGCCGCCTTTGCTGTGCGCCAGGATGACCCGCCCACCCGACGGCACGGGTAGCGCGCGCAGGGCCCGCGTCAGCCGCGTCGCGGTTTCGGCGATCGGCAGCAGGTTGTAGCCGAGCCCACCGATGGCCGCGATGCGATAGCCATCCTCGTTGAGGGCGTCGGCGATGACGCGCAAGAAGTTCCACGTCTCATAGACGCCCGGCAGTAGCAGCACGGTCGGCTTCGACGGGTCGCCGTGCCGATACCGCTCCGGCGGGTTGGGATGCAGCGCCGCCTCCGCGTGCAGGCGCGCCGACTCGATGAAGTCGGCCGTCGTCCACACGGCCTCCTGAACCAGCGACGGCCGCGCCCGCTGAATCGCGTTCGTGTCCGCGTCCGCGCCCGTGTCCGTGTCCGTGTCCGCGCCCACGGGGTCAGACGCCTGCTCGGCCGCGTGAGACGGGCCGCCGCGGCCGCCGAGCGGTCCGAATTCGTGTGCGCTCACCGCATCCTCGTCGCTCATCGGTGACTCCCCGCCCGCACGTGTTTCAGGATCAGTTCGCCCACGCGCCGATAGCCCGTGATCATGGTCTCGTGCCCCCGCCCCGGCACCTCGGCCAGATGCGCGTGCGGCATGATCGTCGCCACGCGCACGGCCCAGTCGTGCGGGCACACCGGGTCTTTCGCGCCCCGGATCACCAGGGTGCGGGCCTGCACGCGCGGCAGCGTCGCTTCGACCCGGTGGTTCATCATGCTGCCGAGTTTCTCGATGTACCACCGCGGCCCGGCCTTCAGGTAATACCGCGCCCCCATCCACAACACACGCGGATGCGTCGTCGACAGGTCTTGCACCAACCGCAGCGCCTGCTTGGGCACGGTGCGTTCGGCGGGGTTAACGGTCGGCGCGATCAACACGACGGTGTCGAAGAGTTCCGGATGTCGCGCGGCAGCCTCGGCCACGATCTGCGTGCCCATCGAATGCCCGACGAGCACGGGCCGTTCGATGCGCCACCGCTCGACCAGCTCGGCGAGCAGCTCGCCCGACGCCACCATGTCGAGCGGCCGGGCGGGTTCGGGGGCATCGCCGAACCCCGGCAGGTCGAGCGCATACACGCGCCCGACCTTCTCCAAAATCTGCGACAGCCCCGACCAGTAGCGGTGCCCCATGCCGATGCCGTGCACGAGCACGAAACTCGGCCCCGTGTGCAGCCCCGATTCGGTCACGAGCGTCACGCGCTGTTCCGAATGAAACTCACGCGTCGAGCTCGACCTGTGCGGCTCGGCAATCGGCCGCCGTCGCCGTCGCACCCGGTCGAGCACGCTCAATCGATCGCTCCCGCGGCGGCGAGCAACCGCAGCACTTCGCGTCCGGCGGGCGGGCAGCGGTCGGCATCCTGAGTGTTGCACCAGTGCAGGGCGCTGACCTCGCTCGAGGGATGCGGCTGCTCGGCGGTGTCGGTGCCGAAAACCGTCATGCGCACCATCCGCCCCTCGGCCTGCCCGTGGGCCAACGTCTCGACGACGAACAACTCGGTCAGATCGGATGGCTCGAGCGCCAGCCGCACCTCTTCGAACGCTTCGCGCGCCGCAGCCTCTGCCGGTGTCTCACCCGCATCGACCTTGCCGCCGGGCAGGTAGTGCACGTCCCGTCCCCGCGCCGTCACCATGAGCACGCGCCGCTCACGCACCAGCGCGATCGCGGCCACATCGAGCGGTGGCGGGGGCGTCGGGGTCACCCCTCCAGACTATCCGCGGGTCGACTGCCCGCGTTTGCTCTGCTCGGAACGACGTCGGGCGATCAGCATGCCCGCGGTTCCCGCGCCCAACAGGAGCAGCGACAGCGTGGGAAGGGCCGCCGAATCAGCACCTGTTTCGGGAAGGGTCGCACCGGACGGAGTGGATGACGTCACATACAGGTCGCGGTACTCGACACCCCAATCGAAGCCGAGGTAAGGGAAGTACGGGCTGGATGCCGGGGCATCCAGCATCTGGCGAGCCTTGAAGGAGTACGCGCCGGGCTCGAGCTGCAGGGTGGTGGCCCACGTTCCGTCCGAGCCGACGACCGTTTCGTGAACGATCTCGGGCGCGTAGTCCCCGTCGAGGTCCGCATCCCGGATGCCGGCGAACGGATAGCCCAACACCACGACGCGAGCTCCCACCACTCCCGTGCCGGTGAACGGTACGTCGATCAGCAAACCCGGTCCGGTAACGGTCTGGCCGGCCGCGGGCGACGACAAGCCGACCATCTCCATCGTCGGCGGCGTCAGGTTGAAGGACGTCTGCACCGAAGAAATCAGGTCGCCTTCGAAGCTCGACGTGACGGTGACGGTCTGCTTGGTGTAGGCGTCTTGCGGGTAGGTGAGAGTGAGATAGAAAGTGCCGGTCGTATCGGAATAGTCGAACGCGATCAGATTGCCGGCCGGGTCCAAGGCGCGGATCTCGGTGAGCGGCGCAGCTTCACCGACGATGAAGAAGCGTTCCCGGGTCTCGTACCGCTCCGGGTCGTCGATGGTCCGCAGGGTGATCTGCGTTTCATCGGGGTTGGGCGGGTCGGTCGGGTCCGGTGCGGGAACGACCTCCGGCACGGGTGCGGGCGCGGGGCCGGCGTCCGCGCGAGCCGCAGGCGCTACGGTCGCGGAGGAGGATGACTCGCGGGGAACGTTTTCGACGTCTCCCGAACCGTCCGCCGGGACGTCGGTGGGGACGGGCGCGTCCGGAGTCACCGTCGGCACGGGCGATGCCGGTGCGACAGGGGTAATCGGCGAAATCGGCGTGGTCGGCGCGACCGGCTCGTCGGTCGACGGAGCATCCGGGCCGGCGGTTCCCGCGTCGGGAGTACCGGCGGCTGGCGCATCCGTTGCTGCAGGCGTAGCGACCGGCGAAGTGGCCCCCCATGCCGGCGCCGCGAGCGTCAGAGCGCTCCCCGCAACAAGAAGAAACGCCGCGCCGGTGGCGAAGGTGGTGCGTGTGAAAGGCGTCATCGCCTGGTCCCCGATTCTGACGCCTGCTGCGCCCCCAAAAAAGCTTGCTCGGCGCAGAGGCCCCGAACGAGTTATGTCTACCATTCGCCCGTTCCTTTTTAACGGGCTGAACCTGGCGGATTGCCTTTCGTTATCGATCTGTTGCTGGCATGGATTTGCGGGGCGGGCGTCCGCCGTGGCGGCTGCCCCCAAAACGCCTTCCGTTAGGATGGTTCGCAACCAGGCAGCCAGCCTGGGTTCTGTTTTTATTGGGAGTATCGTGGCCGCACCGACCCGTCTTGATTCCGTCATCGCCCTGGCCCGCCACCGCGGGTTCGTCTTCCAGGCGGGTGAAATCTACGGGGGTTCTCGCTCCGCCTGGGACTACGGTCCCTTGGGCGTCGAGCTCAAAGAGAACATCAAGCGCCAGTGGTGGAAGACCATGGTGCAGTCGCGCGACGACGTGGTCGGGCTCGACTCGAGCGTCATCCTGCCGAAGCAGGTGTGGGAGGCATCCGGTCACGTCGAGGTGTTCACCGACCCGCTCGTCGAGTCCACCATCACCCACAAGCGTTACCGCGCCGATCACCTCTGGGAGGCCTTCGAGGCGAAGCACGGCCGCGAGCCGTCGAGCTGGGACGAGGTGCCAGACCCCGACACCGGAAACCGCGGCAACTGGACCGAGCCGCGCGCCTTTTCGGGCCTGCTGAAGACCAACCTGGGCCCCGTCGACGACGAGAGCGGCCTGCACTACCTGCGCCCCGAGACCGCGCAGGGCATCTTCGTGAACTTCGCCAACGTGCTGCAGGCGGCGCGCATCAAGCCTCCGTTCGGCATCGGCCAGATCGGCAAGTCGTTCCGCAACGAGATCACCCCCGGAAACTTCATCTTCCGCACGCGCGAGTTCGAGCAGATGGAGATGGAATTCTTCGTCGAGCCCGGCACCGACGAGACCTGGCACCAGTACTGGATCGACGAGCGCCTGCGCTGGTACACCGACCTCGGCATCAACCCCGACAACCTGCGCCTCTACGAGCACGCGCAGGAGAAGCTGTCGCACTACTCGAAGCGCACCGTCGACATCGAATACCGTTTCGGTTTCACGGGCGGCGAGTTCGGTGAGCTCGAGGGTGTGGCCAACCGCACCGACTACGACCTGACGACGCACTCGAAGGCATCCGGCAAGGATCTGTCGTACTTCGATCAGGCCAAGAACGAGCGCTGGACGCCGTATGTCATCGAGCCCGCGGCCGGCCTGACCCGCTCGTTGATGGCGTTCCTCGTCGACGCCTATCACGAAGAAGAGGTGCCCAACGCGAAGGGCGGCACCGACAAGCGCACCGTGCTGAAGCTCGACCCCCGCCTCGCGCCCATCAAGGCCGCCGTGCTGCCGCTGTCGCGCAACGAGGCCCTGTCGCCTCTCGCGCGACAGGTGGCCAAGACGCTGCGCGAGCAGTGGAACGTCGACTTCGATGATGCGGGTGCCATCGGCCGTCGCTACCGTCGCCAGGATGAGATCGGCACGCCGTTCTGCATTACGGTCGACTTCGATTCGCTCGAGGACAACGCCGTGACCGTGCGCGACCGCGACACCATGCAGCAGGAGCGCGTCTCCATCGACGAGCTCTACCTCTACCTCGCCGAGCGGCTGCGCGGCGCCTAGCCCGCCGTCGCGCCGCGCGCAACGCACGTCGCGCAGCGCGGCCCGTCCATTGTCACCTGATTGACACGGTTCGGGCCGCGCTGCCAGCATGAGAACGCCCACGTCTAGAAGGAGCCCCATGTCGGACAACAACTCGAACAACGACCCCTCGCCCTACGGCGACCAGAACGCTCACAACTCCGGTCAGCAGCCGGGTGGCTCCGACCAGGGTCAGGGCTACGGCCAGCAGCCTTCCTACGACCAGCAGCAGTACGGTCAGCAGCCGTCGTACGACCAGCAGCAGGCGTACGGCCAGCAGCCGGTCTACGGTCAGCAGGGCTCCGACCAGCCCTATGGTCAGCAGCCGGCCTATGGTCAGCAGCAGTACGACGCGCAGCAGTACGGCGCCTACGGTCAGCAGCCCCAGAAGTACAACGTGCTCTCGATCGTCTCGCTCGTCGGCGCCATCATCGGCTTCAACGTGATCGCCGTCATCCTCGGCTTCATCGCCCTCTCCCAGATCAAGAAGACGGGCGAGCAGGGTAAGGGCCTGGCCATCGCCGGTATCGTCATCGGCTTCGTCTACCTGGCCTTCATCATCCTGATCACCATCTTCGTGATCATCGTCAGCATCGGCGCCGCGTCGTCGGGTGACTATTCCTCGTTCTAAAGCTCGACACGAAACGCCCCGCCGACTCGAACGGCGGGGCGTTTCGCGTTAACGATGCGGGCGTCGGAGAGTGCGGGTGTCCGGATGCGCAATCCGACGCATGTTGTCGCCCCGCATATGCCGCGTCACGAGCGGAACGACGGGCGAACGGGTCTGACGAAGAAGATACCCGACGAGCGAAGGTGTCGAACCAGCGATGAAGAGGTCGTGAGGAAGCCCGAGCTGCGGAAGCGCCGGCGCCGCGACCGGCGAGCCGGAAGGGGCGCGCCGGCCGAGCTAGGCGGTGGCTTCGCCGCGGGCGGTGTCGTCGGCGACCGCGCGGTCTTCGGC
>Ga0308163_10005042_pt1 | contig 10212 bp, 10 predicted proteins | sample PhyTR1_FD_201037 | JGI IMG/M metagenome (GOLD analysis project Ga0308163, IMG submission 201037) | Phyllosphere microbial communities from UC Gill Tract Community Farm, Albany, California, United States - DLSLT.R1 | ecosystem: Host-associated > Plants > Phyllosphere > Unclassified | place: USA...
CAGCAATTCTGAGACGTTGTGAATTCGAGCCTCCACACAATTCAATGGGTTCTCCTCGGCTGTCTGACCAAGATCCGAAATTAGAAAACTTCTCTCAAGTCCTGCGTCCACAGGAAACCAAGTAGGCAGCTGGATCAACGATGACGTCTGAGCCATGCGGAACCCGTCCCGAGCGATTAGTAAGATCGTCAGTTTTGAAATACCCGTATTCCCAAGAGCTTCGAGCGCAGTACGATTTTGATCCAACAGGTCAATAACATCCGACATTACAGCGTTCGCGTCGAAGAAGCTGTATTTACGCACCGCCACCGCAAATACGTACTCATCTTCTATCCTTGTCGCCAAACCAGCGGCAAATGCTTCGCGGTTAACATCTTCATAACGAAGCCAGAACAAGCGAATTACGTCATCTTGCTTCCATGGAATCAAGCGAACCAGTTGCCAAACTCGGTCTTGTTCGTAGTTCATTTCAATTAATATGCGGTGTGCTTGCCGAGGCAATACGGGCAAGTAGTCGAACTCCAGGTGTCACGCTTCCCTTTTTGTCCTGGAAGAAATTGGCTTGGCAGCCAGTCATAAGTAGTCGCGCAGGCGTCATGCGCGCTGCAGACCCCATCGGCGTGGCATGCCTCTCGAACGAGTCCACAGACATCGTGAATTTGCGTTTCGGTGCAAGTGCTTGCAGCAGCTTCGCAATAGCAAACAACCACGGCTCATCAGCCCTCGATTGTTCGCTGAGATATTCAGCAATCAATGAATGGAAGAAGTCGTAGTGCGGACTTCTCTTCAGCATGGTCGAAACAAGTTGATCTTGCTCAAACCGTTCAAAATGCCGTCCGGCCAAGACGCCGGATGACAAACGATGTTTGGTAGCGATGAGCCAATCGCAAAAGTCGACCATAAGGTTAACGGTCAAATATGGATGCCCCCCTGTTTCTTCGAAGACGGCATTGGCGAAGCTACTTTCAAACGGGAGCTTGTCCGACAGCACGTGTTTTAGAAAAAGAGTGAATTCCGTCTCCGGAGCGTCGTTGATATGGTGGAATAACGGGAACTGGTGCTGCCGTACATGAGGGCTCAATTGATTCTGAGACGCCAGGATTTGGAAAGCATCTGGGCGCTGACCCATGAAAACAATTAGGTTATTGGCAGAGAAGTCCGTCATCTGACTGAGCAGCGGCAGCGCAATGCGGGTTTTCAGTGTTGAGTTCTCCTTGACATAGCCGTTAATCAAGCCAAAGAGCGTTTCATATTCATCGAGAATGAATACGATTCTGCTATTGAGGTTGCCTGTCGTAGAAGCTGCAAGAACGCACTCCTTTACAACCTCGTTGAAGAAATTTTCATCTAGCTCTTTTCCAAGTTCAAAAGCTTCCTTTACACGCCTCCAGAAAATATTCTGAATGGGACGCCTAGGCTGACGATCCATCGTTTGCATCGCTAGCAGCGAACTTCCCCCTGCATCGGCCAATTCAAGGACAGCAGTCGTTTTACCGGAACGTCGAACGCTGCACCAAAGATGGATTCCGATGCTACCCTCTAGTTGCTGGAGTAATCGCTTTACGCTGTGCCGTTCCACCATGAATTGCCTACGGAAATCGGGATCTTCAAGAGGAAAATCTCGAGCGAAGTTGCGAGGTACCTCGTCTGGAGCGCTAAACCCTGCCCGATCAGCTAAGTGCGCATCCAGCCGAGCGAACACACGCTCGCTTAAGTGCTCGATTCCCTCTCGGTCGATGGTGGTGTTTGAACCATCAACAACTGTCTCGAACTCGCCTTGCTCAATTCTCATTTGAAGATCAGGCACAAACCGGCCAATAATGACTGCGGAATTCAGCACGACCGAAGCTTGAATTGGTTGAGCGAATCGAACCGGCTCGGCCACGAAGCAGGTGATTAAGAGTTCCCGATTTAAATCACCCCTTTTTGCACTAAGCGTTATGTCCAACCTGGGCTGAGCAGCCGGGGCAACCCGGCTCATCCTTGGAAGCAGAACGTCTCTGTTGTGAAAGCCGTGAGCGACTCGCTCGATTGCCAAGGCTGCAGACGTTAGCGTCAGCCTCAAATCTTCATCGATCACAGGCGCAGGAAACTCTTCGAACAAAACTTGGAGATCTGTGCCCCGACAAAAGCCTAACGGAGGAACCCACACCCGAAGATTTTTCGACATGAGCTCCCAACCATGAATGGGGCCGAAACTGACACTTCCGTACCCATGCGCGACCGCGCAAATGCTCGCTGATGCAATCGCCCAAAGGACTTCAGCACTCTGCGCATCTTCTATCTCGTCGCACTTGTCGAGATAGATTGAGACGATTAGGTCAAGGAACTTTTGAAGGCCGTTTACTGACTTCTCTTCAGCCACATCGCGTTTGAGGCCGCGCTCAACCTGAAATCGAAAGCCCTGATCGTAAATTCGCCTCGCGTGGGCGCCAAAAGCTCCTCCGATAGCCTTGACTTCGGCATCAAGTTGTCCCGATTTTGGAAGGTCGGATAGCGCCCAAGTGAAAATTTGCCGAAGGCTATCCCGGTATTGAGGTGTCCACTTAAAAATGAACTCTTCGGCAAGAGTCTTAAGGACGTGTGCCACCCTCTCGCTGACTGGTTGTCCGGTCGCGGATGGCGAAACCGGATTGGTGATATATGGAGATACGCTATTTGAGGCGATCTTGACTGACGATAACAGGTAAATGCGTCGATCAAGGGCGAGCGCTAGATCGCGCCTCTTCTGTTTGAGAAATCTGCCGATCAGCGGTCTGATCTCGTCTGCTGCAACAAGCAATTCCCGAGAAGGCAAATTCGCGATCAGTGCAATCAATCGATCAAAGGCCGTCGAAACAAGATGCTGTGCGATGAGCGCAGAGATTTCGGTTAGGGCCTGCTGGGTTTTGGCGCTAATGGGCAAGTAGGACTCCGAGGCAGCAGTTCATACAGTCTAACGCCCGTCACGGATTGTAGTTCTCACCTAGTTGTTAGATCGTTTCTACCACCTCGACGTGCCTCAGACCATCCGCACAGCGGTAACCGACTGCTGCCTTGCATCGGTGCGATCGGTGAGCGAGCAGTTTCGGAAGCCTGCTTCCGCTGCAAAGCGGATATTCGAGATTTCTGTCGGAGTACAGCAATGGTCCTGCAGCTCTCACTCCACTAGGCGTATCCAGGCGTCCGTCATGTAGCAGCAGAAGACACAGCGCGAATGGAGTGCAAGTTATGAGGTCAAGCTAGCCAGAAACCTTAGGATGCTGTATCTTTATACAGTCACCTCATTGATCATGTTGCTTTCTGTAAGACTTCGTCTTCGCGTTGGCAGGTCCTGCCGCGAGGCGTTGATACATGGTGGCCGGCACCCAACGCCAAGTCAAGCCTTTGGCGCGCGAGCGTTGACAAATGCACGTGCTCGTAAGAACCCTGTGTACCGATCCGCTTGCGTCGTGTTACAAGCGTTCGACCAGAATAAAACGTGCATGGGAAATTTGACTGAGGTGAAAACGATTGAGATTGTCAAGCGGACGGAAGATGTCGGTCGCGACACACTATCGCGCTACGATATGCAATTTCAAGCTGCGGCGTTCGCTGCGCTCCAAATCTTGGAGGGCAAGGAAGTCGACTGCGTGTACTGCGACTTTCACGACGACTTCGTAGTGCGAAGAGTAGAGAGCGGAAAAATCAGCTACCACTTCTTTCAGGTCAAAACCAAGCAGAAGCTGAACCATCAGTGGAGTTTAAACGAGATCTTCGCGATCAAAACGAGAGGTCAGAAAGCTGACGCTGAAGGTTTTGCGAAAGTCCGGGAGAGCTACGGCGGCAAGCTTTTATTGCATGGCCTCGTATTCGAAGATGCTTGTAATGGGGCGACGCTGCTGTCCAACGTCTACTTTGCCGACGACGTAGTCGAGGCAGTAGAACAAATGCGCGGCAATGTTCCTGTATGTAAGGCAGCGAGCTTTCTCTCCACACACTTTTCGGCCATATTTTCCGTCACGCCTGCATTGGAAAGCAGCAAGGTTAGCGAGCTTTTGAGCAGGCTTTCTCTTCAGCCAGCGGTCGGATATATCGACAAAGACCGTGACGCGTTTGCCGATGCAGCACGGACGGCACTTTACAAGTACAGCGAAATCGATCTGTCTTTCCACGAAACCAAAGAACTCGCAAACGGCCTTGTCGATCTTGTTTATCGCAAATCCAAGGCGGCATTGGCGGGTGTCGTGCCCGCAGACATTAGTGCAAGAGTAGGAGTTGGGCTGGACGACCTACTTGAAGTGCTTAGCATCTCACGAACGGCGTACGACGCTTTGCTCAAGGGCGCAGAGCCAAAGACCCTAAAACAAGCTTCTGCGATACAACGATGGCTCAAAAACGCGGGAGCGGGAGACGCAATGATCGAGTTCGCTTCACAGAAAAAGGTCGACTGGGACCTTTGGCTGAGGAACGCACGCCACAACTACTCGCCGTTGGACCTCAATCAACTGCTCGACCATCTAGACAAACTTTATGCGAGGTGGGCGCAAAGTGGAGAGGGATTTTCTGGGTTGAATCAATCATTGCATGAATTTCTCTCTGATTCCCTGCTAACAAAATTCAGCGGGCTAGATCGCGAATTGCTTTTCGGAGCAATTGCCTCAGTTGTCGTCAGGGTCTCATCGCGATGAACTACGACGAATTTTTCGACCAAGCAACAAAGCTTGATCTACGGCCGCCTCAATTAAATGCAGTAGCACCGTTTCACTCGTCGCTTGACAACGAAGCCCTGTTCCAGCTGCCGCTGCTCGCGATGGTGATCTTGACGCTTTCCAAGGGCAGCAGCAAGCCGCGTTCTGCGGAACTCGGACAGCTTGTTGGCGAATGTCTAGAGAGGACTGTTGCTGGCTTTAAGGGTTCATCCCAGCATATTGGCTGGTCGGCCAACCTGAGAATTCGCACCGTAAAGGCGCTGACATTCCTCGAGCGACTAGGGTTTGTCTCCGTCGATAGTCACAATGGACGCGTTTCTATCGAGGATCATGGTCGATCGGTTGTCAATCAGATCTGGGATAGTGAGTCACCCTTGTCTTTTGCAATGATGACGATAGAGCGCAGCTACGAGAACATACGAGCAGAACGTCGAATCCGTGCAGAGGTGTGATGAAACTTGTTTCTTTGAAATTGAACGCTCGTGGGACCAACGGCTGGGAGAGCCCCTTACTGGAGTTCGGTCGCCGTACCACGTCTCTTCACGCGCCCAATGGCAGCGGAAAAACACCGCTCGTCCAGTCAATTGCGTTCTGTTTCGGCTTCGATGCAAAATTTCAAAACGACATTCGTGAGAAGTGTCATTCCGCTACCCTCACATTTGAGCACGCCGGAGAGCTCTATCGATTCAGTCGGGATTTCGGTGCCTTTCGCTTGGTGACCGAAAAGAACGACAGCCGCAAGGAATTTTTTAGCGAAGGTGACTTTTCAAAGGCGCTGTTTCATGAGCTGTCTATCCATACGCCGACGCTAGTTGGCACTAATCGTCAAGCTGCCCAACCATACTTCTCGACGCTGCTTCCAATCTTCTACGTCCGCCAAATCGGGGGTTACGACGAGCCATATCGCTCCCCTGCGCAATTCATCGCCGATCAGTTCGTGGAAATGATTCGGTTTGCCTTTGGCCTGGGTCCAAAGCGTTCATACACAGCTCAGAGGGATCTACTCGCCGCGCGTGACCAGCTTGAAGCTGACCAACGCAGAATTGTATATCAACAAAAGGTTATTGCCGATCTTGCGTCCAGAGTCGACGACGCACCTGGCACCCGCGAACGACTAAGTCAGCGAGTGGCATCACTTAACACACAGATTCGAAATCTTCGCGAATCTGTTGACGTAGCTGGAGCCGCATCCGATGCGCTCATGGATATGCTACGGACCAAGGAAGAGCGCATCCGAGCCATTCGCCGGCAACACTCCGAGCTGCACGCAAGGATCTCCGGAATATCTTCTATTCGAAGCGAAATTGAGGGCGAAACGCAAACACTTTCGCTTAATGAAGAATCTCGGCGAGTGTTCGAGTCCTTCTTCGACATTTGCGGACGCACCGACTGCGGTCTTTTTTTTCCCAGCTCCGTTTCCTACGCCAAGAATCTGATGTATTTAAAGGATCAGATCAAGGATCTCGAGGCGAATGCACAGAGGAACGAAACTCAGCTTGCCGCATTTGAAGCGCAGTTGGCCGAAGAGGAGATTGAACGCACTTCACTCGCTGCAAAAGTTGAGCATAGGATTGGTACGTCTGCGACCGGCGATCTGGTATCTGCGGTTCAGACTTTGACGCGAGAACTGCTCGAGACGGAGCAGCGCCTGACTGCGATCGCTCAGCTCAACGACGAGCGACGTAAGTACCTTCAGCTTGAAAGCAATCGAGAGCGAACGCAGGATCGCATTGCGCTACTAAGCAATCACGGCCGACAAGATCTTGAGTTCAATGGTCTTAGAACTAAGGTGCAAGAACTCACGGTCAAGTGGATGGACATCCTGCGAACACCAAATGCGTCAAGAGAGGTTGAAATCGACATAGATTTTAAGTTCCGCTTTGGCAAGCAGACAATCGACGTCTTTAACGGAAGCACTCGAAGCCGCATCATCCTTGCCATTCATGCCGCCTTGTTTGAGCATTATTTGCAAGATCTTAAGCGCCCCTTGCGATTCCTCATTCTCGATACTCCAAAGCAGCAAGAGCTGGCAAGCGAAGATCTTGCAGAATACCTGCACGCTCTGGAAGATGTTTGCGACAATGTTGGAGGACAGATACTGATCTCATCTACCGAGTATCATCACGTGCTTGGGGAATCGGATTTAGAGTGGACGCCTCGATTTGCTGGACTCAAGCAACGCATGTATCTTGGAAATTCGCTATAGGGCGTTTTAAGCGTCACCGGTCAATGGAAAACAAAAGAGGGGCGGCATGGGCAGAAGTAAAACAATTTTTGTGAATGGTGCTCTGTTTTATACTAAAGATGCCTTGACCAGCCATGTTCGAGCAATGATCGCACGCTACCCGGTGGGATTTGACATCGGAGGTGAGGACAAGGCATTCTGTCTTGCGCTCTTTGGATTTCACCCGGAGGCGCAACTTAAGCTTGCATCAGGGGTTACGCGCATTGAAGTCCGCCTTGATCGGTTTGGGCACAAGCATTTCCAAATTCATCGAAGCGATGGGACCAATGACGACATAAGTTGGACTTGGTGTGTTCGGCACGCCGCGTGAAATTCAGGAGTGCAATCAATGAAATTGACGGCACAGAAAATTCACTCGGGTGCAGGCGTGAAGCCTACTGCATAAAGTGCTGCCTTTAGTGCCGTGAAAGTACCATAAATGTCGCCGACTGTGAGATTGCACCCTTAAAGATTGCGTTTGAGGTGCTGATACCGGGGACCATCCAAACAGCGTTATTACATCTCGTCTCTCTATTGGATGACAGTGGGCGGATCACGCGTCGAGTCTCGATCGAGTCCATCGATCAACTCAAACAATCGTTGCAGAACGTCGACGGCTTGGGAATGCTGTTTTCGCTTGAATAACAACAACAGTCGATCCAACGCTTTTTTTGAAGTGATTGAGTATCTCTTAAAGCTTTTGTTCATCTTGCTCAAACTTGCTGTCTAGTCCAGAGTCATCTTTTTGAGGCCGCAGCGCGGTGCTTAAGTGCGAGAACTAGATGGCAAGTTCACGTCCAGTCGCCCGGGCCGAAGTGTTCTGACCGCGGGCCAGTGCGCGTTCGACGTCTTCAAGGTTGTTCGGCAAGCTCTAAAAATGGGTCTGCCATTCAAAGCTTTTTAGAATCTGCTGTTGAACAGGCATTTCGATGCTCGCTAGATGAACGTGTATAGGTGTGCTCGTAGCCTAATCTTTTGGTTCCTTGGCGATCCAACTGCATACTGCCTTGTCGTCCATCTCTGTCGCGGCTTCAATCTGCCAAGGTTCAGGATAGTGACGCAGGATGCGCTTGGCCATCTCCCGGAGCTTTTCCGGAACTGGTCCGCCCCAGAGCTCCATGTCCTTGCTTTCTTGACGAATCTCTCGAAGCGTTTCTCCAGCCCACTCAAGGGCTCTGCGCCGTTCGTACGCAAGGGTCATGGTGATCCTCAGTGTGAGTTTCTTTGCAGGCACTCGCTGCCATGGACATCGCATCGGCAGGCTATCCACCCGTCATAAAGATCAATGCCAATGTCCGCGCCTTCGACGGTGCACGGGTACTTCGTTTTGAGTGCTCCTTTACTCGTTATGGTTTGACACGTGTTGCGGATTGCTCTTCGTTGATGACCGGACGAAGTCGGCGCACGCCTGCGTACATGCCGCGTGAGGCATCCAGTGTGAACAGCCCGCTTTCCGAAATGGAGCGCAACGCTGCAAGATCCTGTGCACTCAGACTGCGAACAGCAGCTTGAGGTTTGGCTTTCAATGAAGCTCTTGCGGAGACAAGACGTTTTCTGCTTCGTTGTTTCATGCGTGTTCCTGAAGTGGATTCATTGCAGCGCCGCCCTCATTGCTTGCACGATCGGCTCCGTGACGTCAATCGGCTGACCCGCAAGTTGATGATGCTCCGCGAGCGTCTCCAGCACTTCTTTCTCGAACGGCTCTCCCGGCTCTGTGTGCACCCAGTACACGCGTCCCGACGAGGTAACGAACCTTCGCTGAACGAAATCGAAGTCGACGATCGCGATGACATTCGACAGCGGTCGCAGTCGGGATGAAGACCGAACAGGTGTCGTTCACCAAGACCATCAGCAACGATTCGCCAAGACCGAAGGTGCATGCTGGGTTAGTCGGGAACAGACGGCGCCGGCGTAACCTGAAAAGCTACGTCGACTGAGCCTTCAGAACCGTCGTCAACTTGCTTTTTCCACAAAGCACTCATGACGCTACGGGCCTATGTCAGGCAGATGGTTTGATGCATTGGAAGAGCTATCGCGAAGCAGAGGAATGACATTCGAGACTGCCGACCGTTTCCAGAGTGGGGTGCCTGCGACTGTAGGTTTGGTTGTTTTCGCAGAGAGAGTGTGAAGTTCACCATCCACGTCCTCGAAGACAAGCGCACGACTGGATGACTGCTCCCACACTTGGTGAATTTCCCAAAATGTCCACGAGCCCTGATCAGTCGGCACAACCAGTTTGAGGAATCGAAGCTCGAAGTCGTTCTCGGCCGAAGCCCATCGCCGAAGGTCATGCTCGTACAGGACAAGAGCGGTTCCCCGAGCACGGCCTGCCGGGAACTCCTTTGACCAAGAGCAGAAGAAGACGGGCTCGTCGAACTCAAGCTCGACCGTCGGCCACGCCCTGATGTGGGGGCCAGCGAGCGTCGGCATTTGATTCTGGTTTACTGTCAAAAACACAATAACTCGCCATATACTTTGTAGCGTCATCTCATTCTAAGTGCCTCAATCGGTCGGTGCCAAGACGCCGTCCCGCTAAACCTTCTGATCCCCATTTCGCGGCCGCGTTTCGGACGGCTCGCCTGAGCTTGAAGTTGACACAAGAGGACTTCGACGACATCTCGTCAAGGACATACGTGAGCATGTTGGAGCGCGGGGTGGCATTACCGACCATCACCACCGTGCATGACTTGGTCACGGAGATGCAAATTCATCCGTTGACTGTGTTGGCCCTCAGTTACATGAAGGCGCCAAACCGAAAGTCTCTTGAGAGTCTCTTCGCGATCGTGGCGTCGGAAGTAGAAGCTATGGGCGTAGATCGGTTTGTGGACGTTCCACTCCGAGCCAGAAAACCGAGGGTGCGCAAGTCGGAAGCAAAAGCGGCGGCCCTGTAATGACAAGGCAGCGAATCAATATCGAAGCCGACTCACATGCAAGCTCGGCTTCTAAGAGCGAGATTCGGTCGCTGTGATGGCTGGTTCGCTATGGTCGCAGCAGGGACATGTTCGTTTGCGAACCATACAGGTGATGCAGCAGAACGCGTCTTTTTATTGGCGCGTTATGTTTGCACCCAGTTCTTGGAATTATCAGAACTGGCCCTTTCATTTCAGTCGTTGAAATCAGTTAGAACGCGCCAATCTGTTGTTTTATAAGCATATTTGAACAACTAACTGTTACCAACGCTCCAAAAATCTTGCGCCAGCGAGATCTCGCCCGGGCGCGGCGGCGAGCCCCCGCCCACCAGCGCGACGGCGCTGGCGGTGTGGTGCGGGCTGCCGGTCGGCCGGCGCATCCAGTGCGCCGGCACGAAGCGGCCGGCCA
>Ga0308163_10005044_pt1 | contig 10204 bp, 8 predicted proteins | sample PhyTR1_FD_201037 | JGI IMG/M metagenome (GOLD analysis project Ga0308163, IMG submission 201037) | Phyllosphere microbial communities from UC Gill Tract Community Farm, Albany, California, United States - DLSLT.R1 | ecosystem: Host-associated > Plants > Phyllosphere > Unclassified | place: USA...
ATGCCGGTCGGACGCGTAAAATAGCGTCCGCACCGTCCCCGGCACGCAAAAATAACACTGGTATCACGACTATGGCACTCCTCCAAATCGCCGAACCCGGCATGTCCACCGCCCCGCACCAGCACCGCCTGGCCGTGGGCATCGACCTGGGCACCACCAATTCGCTCGTCGCCACCGTTCGCAGCGGCAGCCCCGAAGTGCTCAGTGACGAGGAGGGCCGCTCGCTGCTGCCGTCGATCGTGCGCTACCTGGACAACGGCCACGCCCATATCGGCCACAAGGCGCGCGCGCACCAGACCACCGACCCGAAGAACACGATCGTCTCGGTCAAGCGCTTCATGGGCCGTGGCCTCAAGGACATCACGCATGCAGAAAATTTGCCGTACGACTTTGTCGATGGCGAGGGCATGGTCCAGCTGAATACGGTCGCCGGCGTGAAAAGCCCTGTCGAAATCTCGGCCCAGATCCTGGCTACGCTGCGCCAGCGCGCCGAAGATTCGCTGGGCGACGACCTGGTTGGCGCCGTGATCACGGTGCCGGCCTACTTCGACGATGCCCAGCGCCAGGCAACCAAGGATGCGGCCCAGCTGGCCGGCCTGAACGTCCTGCGCCTGCTGTCGGAACCAACCGCCGCCGCCATCGCGTATGGCCTCGACCAGGGCAAGGAAGGCGTGTACGCCGTGTATGACCTGGGCGGCGGCACCTTCGACATCTCGATCCTCAAGCTCTCGAAAGGCGTGTTCGAAGTGCTGTCGACCGGTGGCGACTCGGCCCTGGGTGGCGACGATTTCGACCATCGCCTGTTCTGCTGGATCATGGAAAAGGCCCGCCTGGCGCCGCTGTCGGATCAGGACACGGCAACGCTGATGGTCAAGGCCCGCCAGGCCAAGGAGCTGCTGTCGACGAACGAAGAAACGACGATCGAGGCGATCCTGAAGTCGGGCGAGCTGGTGCAGGTGACGATCACGGCCAGCGAATTCGTCGAGATCACGAAGCACCTGGTCGGCAAGACGATGAATGCGATCCGCAAGGCGATGCGCGACGCCGACGCGAGCGTTGAGGACGTCGACGGCGTGGTCATGGTTGGCGGCGCGACGCGCATGCCGCATGTGCGCCGGGCGGTGTCGGAATTCTTCCAGACCATCCCGCACGCCAACATCGACCCCGACCGCGTGGTGGCGCTGGGCGCGGCGATCCAGGCCAATCTGCTGGCCGGCAACCGCGCCGACGGCGAAGACTGGCTGTTGCTGGACGTGACCCCGCTGTCGCTTGGCATCGAGACGATGGGTGGCCTGGTCGAAAAAATCATTCCGCGCAACTCGACGATCCCCGTTGCGCGCGCGCAGGAATTCACGACCTTCAAGGATGGCCAGACGGCGTTGGCAGTGCACGTGGTGCAGGGCGAGCGCGAGCTGGTGTCGGACTGCCGTTCGCTGGCGCGCTTCGAGCTGCGCGGCATCCCGCCGATGGCGGCCGGCGCCGCGCGTATCCGCGTGACCTACCAGGTCGACGCCGATGGCTTGCTGGCGGTGGCCGCGCGCGAAATGCGTTCGGGCGTCGAGGCATCGATCACGGTCAAGCCGTCGTACGGCCTGGCGGACGACCAGGTGGCGCGCATGCTGCAGGAGTCGTACACGTCGGCCTCGAGCGACATGCAGATGCGCGCGCTGCGCGAAGAGCAGGTCGAGGCCGAGCGCATCCTGCTGGCGACGCAGTCGGCGCTCGACAGCGATACCGATCTGCTCTCGCCCGACGAGCAGGCCACGATTGCTGCGCAATTGCAACTGGTGCGCGACGCGGTGGCGATGTCGAACGACACGACGCTCGAACCGGGCCTGCGCCAGAACGTGGTGCACGATGCAGTCCAGGCGCTGGCGCACGGCACCGAAGAATTCGCAGCGCGCCGCATGGACAAGAGCGTGCGCAAGGCATTGTCGGGCAAGTCGCTGGACGAAATTTAAGACGCAACCCGAACCGTCGTTCCCGCGGAGGCGGGAACCCAAGTTTGCCAGCGTTGCCATGACCATCAAACGTCGGCACGCTGCAAACTGGCTTGGGTTCCCGCCTTCGCGGGAACGACGGTCTTGAAAGCGCATCACTACAACAATCAACCGAGGTAACCCAAGTGCCACAAATCGTCATCCTCCCCCATCCAGTGCTGTGCCCGGAAGGCGCCGTGCTTGACGCGCCAAGCGGCAAATCGGTCTGCGACGTCCTGCTCGAAAACGACATCGACATCGAACACGCCTGCGACCGCGTCTGTGCCTGCACGACCTGCCACGTGATCGTGCGCGAAGGTTTCAATTCGCTGAACGAACAGCAAGAACAAGAAGAAGACATGCTCGACAAGGCCTGGGGCCTGGAGCCCAATTCGCGCCTGTCGTGCCAGGCGATCATCGCCGACGAAGACCTCGTCGTCGAGATTCCGAAGTACACGATCAACCACGCCGCCGAAAAGAACCACTGATCTTCATGAAGCGTGTCGAGAACGTCAAGAAAGCCGCGGCTGTGCCGGAGCTGCCACCCGAGGTTCGCCCGGGCCAGTCGATCGAGCTGCTCAAAGAGCTGCACATCCTGACCCGCGACGGCAAGTTGAACCAGGACAGCCGCCGCAAGCTCAAGCAGGTCTACCACCTGTACAACTTCATCGAGCCATTGTTGCGCGATGTGCAGGGGGCGAAGGGCAGCGTATCGCTGGTCGATCATGGCGCCGGCAAGTCCTACCTCGGCTTCATCCTGTACGACCTGTTCGTCAAAGCCCAAGGCGAAGGCTCGCACATCTACGGCATCGAGACGCGCGAAGAACTCGTCACCAAATCGACCGAGCTGGCCGCGCGCCTGGGTTTCAAGGGCATGTCGTTCCTGCCGCTGTCAGTGGCCGAATCGACCACGTCGAGCGCGCTGCCCGAGTCGATCGACATCGTCACCGCGCTGCATGCGTGCAATACCGCCACCGACGACGCCATCGACTTCGCACTGAAGAAGAACGCGAAGCACATGGTGCTGGTGCCGTGCTGCCAGGCCGAAGTCGCCACGGTCCTGCGCAAGAACAAGGGCAAGGACGTGAAACGCAGCGCGTTGACCGAAATCTGGCGCCACCCGATCCACACGCGCGAATTCGGCAGCCAGATCACCAATGTGCTGCGTTGCCTGCAGCTCGAGGCGCATGGCTACCAGGTCACCGTGACCGAGCTGGTGGGTTGGGAGCACTCGATGAAGAATGAACTGATCATCGCCACCTACAAGAACCTGCCGCGCCGCCGCCCGACTGAACGCCTGCACGAGGTACTCGGTGAACTGGGCCTGGCAGAGATGACCGAACGTTTCTACGCCCCACAAGCCGCCACCACGGAGTGACAACAAGCATGAGCGACAACACGCAAGGCTGGATCGACCTGCGCAGCGATACCGTGACGCAGCCAAGCGCCGCGATGCGCGCCACGATGGTGGCTGCCAACGTCGGCGACGATGTGTATGGCGACGACCCCACCGTCAACCGTCTGCAGGATTACGCGGCGGAGCTGTTTGGTTACGAGGCCGGCATGTTCGCCCCGAGCGGCACGCAAACGAATCTGATCGCCCTGATGACCCACTGCGGTCGCGGCGACGAATACCTGGTCGGCCAGGAAGCGCACACCTACAAGTACGAAGGCGGCGGCGCCGCAGTGCTGGGCAGTATCCAGCCGCAGCCGATCGCCAATCAGTCGGACGGTTCGATCCTGCTTGCCGATATCGAGGCCTACATCAAGCCCGACGACATGCACTTCGCACGTACGCGCCTGCTGGCGCTGGAAAACACGATCGGCGGTCGCGTGCTGAGCCAGGAGTACGTGGCTGCGGCCACGACGCTCGCGCACAACAAGGGCCTGGCCACGCATCTGGACGGCGCGCGCGTCTGCAATGCTGCCGTCAAGCAGGGCATCAGCCTGGCTGATGCGGTCAAGGGTTTCGATACCGTGTCGGTGTGCCTGTCCAAGGGCCTGGGCGCACCGGTCGGCTCGGTGTTGCTGGGTCCCAAGGCCTTCATCGAGCAGGGCAAGCGCTGGCGCAAGATGCTGGGCGGCGGCATGCGCCAGGCCGGCGTGATCGCCGCTGCCGCGCATTACGCGCTCGAGCACAATGTCGCGCTGCTGGCGCAGGACCATGACAACGCGGCCGAACTGGCGCGTGGCCTGGCCCTGATCCCGGCGCTCACCGTCAGCACGCCGCAAACGAATATCTTCTGGATTGACGTGCCGGCTGGCGCCTGCGCACCGCTGCGCGCGGCGCTCGAACGGGCGCAGATCCGCGCCACGGTCGGCCCCAGGATGCGTCTCGTGACGCACCTCGATGTCTCCGCGCGCGATGTCCAGCGCACGGTCGACGTCTTCACCGCATTTTTTACTGATTGGCGTGCATGACAACTGAAGAAGCAATCCGCCTGGCCAAGCGCGTGGCCGACGTGGCAGGGTGCTCGCGCGCCGATGCCGAGCGTTATATCGCCGGCGGCTGGGTCAGCGTCGACGGCGCCGTGGCCGAAGATCCCGCCACCCGCGTCACGCCGGAACAGAAGGTCGAGCTGCTGCCTGGCGCGACGCCCGTTGAACCGGATCCGGTGACGATCCTGATGCACAAACCGGCCGGCATCGAGATCGAAGCGGCGCTCGCGACGATCAATGCTGACACTCAGGTACTGGAACACGGGCGCGGCAAGCCGTTCCTGCGCCGGCACCTGTTCAAGACCACGGCTGCCACGCCGCTGGAGACCATGGCCTCGGGCCTGATCGTGTTCAGCCAGGATTTCCGTGTGATCCGCAAGCTGGTCGACGATGCATCGCGCAACGAGTCCGAATACGTCGTCGAGGTCGACGGCCAGATCGCCGACAATGGCATGGCCAAACTCGGCCGCATGTTCAAGGCCAGCTGGCAAAGCGAGCAGCGCCTGCGCATCGCCGGCAAGAACATCCAGCGTGGCCAGATCGAGCGCCTGTGCGGCGACGTGGGTCTGCGCGTGACGGCGCTGCGCCGCCTGCGCATCGGCCGCATCTCGATGGGCCCGATGCCGGCCGGCGGCTGGCGCTTTCTGCGCGACACCGACCAGTTCTGATCCGGTAACGAGGAACGTGTTGATGACATGTCATGCTGTTGTCATCGGCGCGTCCTATGCTGGCGGTTTTTCATCCCTGGAAAACCGACCATCATGCTGCACCGCGCCCCTGCTGCACCTGCTACCACCCGCTACCTTCCGATGATTGCCACGATTGCGCTGGCCTGCACGCTCGCTGCCTGCGGCGGCGATCACGACGACGAACCGACGCCCACCACGCTGACGCTGGAAAAAATCGGCAGCTACAACGGTGGCGCCGTCGGCGCGGCCGAGATCACCGCCTACGATGCGGCCAGCAAGCGCCTGTTCGTCGTCAACGGCGCCAATGGCACCGTCGACGTGCTGGACCTGAGCGCGCCGAATACGCCGAAACTGCTGGGCACGATCAGCGTGGCGGGCCTCGGCAAGGCCGTCAACAGCGTCGCCGTGTACGACGGCCTGGTCGCACTCGCCATCGAAGCGGCGGTCAAGACCGATCCGGGCACCGTGGCGTTCTACAACGCGGCCGACCTCAAGCTGATCAACAGTGTCAAAGTCGGCGCGCTGCCCGACATGCTGGTGTTCACGCCGGACGGCAGCAAGGTGCTGGTCGCGAACGAAGGCGAACCAAGTGGCTACGGCGTGGCCGGGACCAGCGATCCGGAAGGCGCGGTCAGCATCATCACCGTGAATCGTGGCGGTGCACCAAGTGTCGCCACCGCCGACTTCCGCAGCTTCAATGGTCAGGAAACGGCGCTGCGCGCGCAGGGCATCCGCATCTTTGGCCCCAAGGCCACGGCGGCGCAGGACTTCGAGCCGGAATACATCACCGTCAGCGAAGACGGCAAGACGGCCTGGGTCACGCTGCAGGAAAATAATGCGATCGCCATCGTCGACGTCGTCAGTGCGAAGGTCACGTCGATCAAGCCGCTCGGCTTCAAGGACCACAATGTCGCCGGGTTCGGTCTGGACGCCTCGGACGAAGATGGCGGCACCAATACCAACAGCGGCACGCCGGCCACCAAGATCGGCCCGCAGCCGGTCAAGGGCATGTACCTGCCGGATGCGATTGCCGGCTACACGGTCGACGGCAAGCATTATCTGCTGACTGCAAACGAGGGCGATGCCCGCGCCGACTGGCCGGGCTTCAATGAAGAGACGCGCGTCCGAGCCTATTGCACGGCAGGACTGGATCCAAGCGTGTTCCCGAATGCCGGCAACGCGACGTTCGACTCGAACCTGGGCCGGCTGCGCGTGACGACGACGCCCAACGGCGGCGGCATGACCGGCAAGAACGCGGCCGGCCAGTGCAACGAGCTGTACACGTTTGGCGGGCGTTCGTTCTCGATCTGGGACACGGACATCAAGCGCGTCTACGACTCGGGCGACGAATTCGAGCGCCGCACCAGCACGCTGCCGAACGCGCGCTTCAACGCCAGCAACGACAACAACAATCTGGAAGACCGCAGCGCCTCGAAAGGTCCGGAGCCGGAAGGCGTCGTGGTCGGCAAGTTCGGCGACAAGCAGTATGCGTTCGTCGGCCTGGAGCGCATCGGCGGCGTGATGGTCTACGACATCACGAAACCGGCAGCGGCGTCGTTCGTGACCTACCTGAACACGCGTGACGGCGACAAGGGCGACCTGGGACCGGAAGGCCTGACGTTCATCCCGGCGAGCAAATCGCCCAACGGCAAGCCGTTGCTGATCGTCGGTAACGAGGTCAGCGGAACGACTGCCGTCATGCAGGTCAATCTGACGTATTAATTGTCCGACTGACCGTCGGTGCGCTTGCCCAGCAGGCTGACACCGATGGCGGCGGCGATCAGGACGGCGCCCACGGCGAGCGTGCGGTCATTCGACGGTGCGCTCGCCTGAACGTCGCGCTGCGGCCGGGCAGGGCGCTTCACCATGCCGCTGTGCACGCCGCTGGCGCCTTGCTGCGGCTCGTACAGCGCGCCCACCGTGTCTTCGGTGGGGTCAGCACGCCTGGCCCAGGTTTCCATGAAGCGGTTCATGCCAGATGCCAGCAGGTCGGGCGCCAGTTGAGTGAGCTTTTTGGTCACGTCGGGCGCGCCCAGCAGCGTGACAGCGCGCGGCTTGCGCACCAGGGCGACGACGGCGTTGGCTACTTTCTCGGGGGCCAGCACGCCCGGCGGATACGACAGTTTGGCGCCCGTATAGTTGGCGGCGTGCTTGAAGCCTGGCGTATCGACGAAAGACGGGTAGATATCGCACACGTGGATATCGCGCTTTTTGCCCAGCTCGGCGCGCAGCGCCTCGCTGAAGCCGCGCAGGCCGAATTTGCTGGCCCCGTAGGCCGCTGCGTATGGCGTGGCGACGAAGCCGCCCGATGAAATCATGTTGACCCAGATACCGTAATCCTGTTCCAGGAAAATCGGGATCACGGCGTGCGCATCGTTCATGTGCGTGATCAGGTTGGTCTCGATGACCTGGCGGTGGTGCGCGATCGGCACGTCGGCGAACTTGCCGACCACGCCACTGCCCACATTGCTGAACCACAGGTCGATCTGGCCGAGAAGGTCGCGCGCATCCTGCGCGAACGCGGCCACCGCGTCGGCATCGGTGGCATCGACGACCAGCACGTCGGCATGGCCGCCGGCCTGACGGCAGCGCCGGGCGACGTCGTCCAGGCCTTCCTTGCCACGGGCACCGAGCACGAGGTGGGCGCCCTGGCGGGCGAAGGCAATGGCAGTGGCGGCGCCGATGCCGCTGGAGCCGCCCATGATGACGACGCGAAGATGTGATTGGTGCATGGCGTACCCTTATTCAATGATTGACGAGTTCGTAGACCGTTCAATTATTGGGGTATTTCCGCGACAACGTATTTCGAATTCCGCGTGACAAGTTAACGTTGTTGCAAACGCAGCGCATCCGTCGCATCGACGGCGCCGGTGACCGTGTCGGCAATCGCAAGCCGAACCGTAAACGTGCTGCCGCGGCCGATACCATCGCTGGCCGCGATGACGTCGCCGCCATGCAGGTCGATGATGCTCCTGACCAGCGCCAGTCCGATACCCAGGCCGCCCTGGGCCCGGTCCGGCGAGCGTTCGGCCTGGGTGAACAGGTCGAACATGCGCGGCAACAGCGACGCATCGATGCCGACGCCGTTGTCGCGCACGGTGATAGCCACCGTGTCCGGGTCACGCGTCACCGATACCTCGATGCGTCCGCCATGGGACGTGTACTTTGCTGCGTTGTTCAGCAGGTTGGCCAGCACCTGGACCAGGCGGTGCGCGTCGCCGGCGATGTGGGCGCCAACGGCATCGCCCGTCATGGTCAAGGTATGGCCGCGCGCCGTGATCAATGGCTGCGACTGCTCGACGGCGTTGGCCACGAGCTGCATCGGGTCGAGCAGCGCCCGGTCCAGCTTGATCAGGCCGCGGGTCACGCGCGACACGTCGAGCAAATCATCAACCAGCGACGTCATGTGGCGCACCTGGCGGCTGATCACTTCGCTCGAGCGCCGTACCCGCTCTTCGTTGGCGGTGCCGAACTTGAGCATCTCTGCCGCAGCAGCGATCGGCGCCAGCGGGTTGCGCAGTTCGTGCGCCAGCATGGCCAGGAACTCGTCCTTGCGGCGGTCCTGATCCTGCAGCGAACCGTACAGCCGCGCATTCTCGAACCCGGTGGCCGCGATCGACGCCAGTTGCACGAGAATGGCTTCGTCCTCATCGGTGAAGTCGCCCTCGAACCGGTCGGATGCCTGGATCAGGCCGATATTCTTGCCCATGCGGTCGATCAGTGGCACGGCCAGCCAGCCGCGCAGCACCGGATGCGCACCGGCATGCTCGCCAAAGCCGCGCCAGGCGGGGTGCGCCTCTAGCTGCGCCTGGGTCAGGCGCATGACGCGGTTGTCGCGGCATACCTGTGCGTAGATCCCGGAGCCGTCCGTCCTGGCGTCGTAGCCACGGTAAGCGGCGTACTTGTCCGACAGCGAGACGGCGTTGATCGCCTGCGTCCAGCCGCCCGCTTCGGTCAGCGAAACGACCGCCTGGTGCGTCTGCAGGATGTCACGCACGGCCGTCACCAGCGCCTGCGCGATGTCTTCCGCCGCCAGCACCGTGTGCAGGGAGCGGCTGGCCTGCGCGACCTTGGTCAGCAGGGCGCTGTTGCGTTTTTCGCGTTCGAGCCGCTGGGCAAGTTCTAGCTCGGCCGCAATCATGTCGTGGATGTCGGTGTTGGCGCCGATCCACTCGCGGATCGTGCCGTCGTCGGCCAGGATCGGGATGCCCTTGACCGCCGTCCAGCGATAGCTGCCGTCGGCACTGCGCAGCCGGTACTTCGTCTCGAACACGGAGCGTGCGGCAACGCAGGCCAGCCACAGAGACTGGGCCGGTGCGCGGTCGTCCGGGTGCAAGGCATCGACCCAGCCGAAGTCCTTCCACTCGTCGTAGGTCTGGCCGGTATAGGCACGCCAGGACGGCGAGTCCTCCAGCACCCGGCCATCCGGGGTATTCGACCAGACGATCTGCGACGTGGCCATCACGAGCGAACGAAAGCGCTGTTCGCGCAGGCGCAGCGCACTGTCGGCCGCCATGCGCTCGGTGATGTCTTCATGCATCAGCATCACTTCGAGGATGTTGCCGGCCTTGTCCTTGATCGGCCGCGCCTTCGCGGTGACCCAGCGCTTCGGACCGTGGCCATCGAGCGCGCTGACGTCGTACAGCGCCGCCGGTAATTCAACCGGCTCTCCCTGCAGCGCTCGCGCCAGCAGCGCGGCGATGCCGTTGGCGGCCAGTTGCGGGTCGTGCAGCACGTTGTAATCGCCCAGCACGTACGCCATCAGCGGCGTGCCTTCGTGGATTTGCCACAGGTTTTCCCATGCCTTGTTGACACGCGTGGTGCGCCCCGATGGCGCGAGGATCTGAATGCTGATTGGTGCCTGTTCGAACAGGGCCTGGAAACGGGTGTCGGGCATGCTTGCTGCTTTTATTTCTGATTCTGAAAACGTGACGTGCGCGGTGGAAAACAAAGCAAACTCGCGCCGATTGTGATGTCGCGACCCGCATGATGTCACAGCCCGGGCGCTTTGCCCTCGCGCCGTACCGGTTTGGGCAGGCTGATCTGGCGCGTGCCGGCCAGGCGGTCATGCAGGAACTGGCGGTCGCGGTCGAACCA
>Ga0308163_10005047_pt1 | contig 10203 bp, 5 predicted proteins | sample PhyTR1_FD_201037 | JGI IMG/M metagenome (GOLD analysis project Ga0308163, IMG submission 201037) | Phyllosphere microbial communities from UC Gill Tract Community Farm, Albany, California, United States - DLSLT.R1 | ecosystem: Host-associated > Plants > Phyllosphere > Unclassified | place: USA...
ATGTTTAATTGTATTTTTAAAATGTCCGCTTCGTCTTCTGCGCAGGTATTAATGATCGTTCTAATGGCATCGCCAAAATCATAAGCCACATAACCATCCATCACCGTATCCAGATCAATCACACACTGTGCTTCATCTTTTAAATTCAGCAGCACATTATTAAACTTAGTATCGTTATGGATTACGCGTTTGGGTAAATTCTCTTGTGGTGCCGACTGCTGAAAATACAGCATAGATTCTGCGAAAGCTTCAATGGTATCAAGTTCACTCTGTACACTCGCTACCCTGCCGGATAAATCCTTGATTATAGCTTCTTTTAAATGCCCTAGTCTTACTTCGATATTATGGAAATCAGGAATCACCTCGTAAAGTACTCCGGCAGAAAGATCAGACAGCATAGCCTGGAATTTCCCAAATGCTTTTCCTCCTTCATATGCCTGCTTCTCAGTCTCTACAACATCATAAGTTTTGGTATTTTTTAGAAAGTAAGATAACCTCCAGTAATCACCCCTGCTATCCTTGTAAAAATACTGATCATCTTTTGTCGGCACTAGTGTCATCACCTCTTTTTCAGGATTTCCTGTTCCAGTTTGCATCAGTTTATCTTTAAGATGGTTAATCACCAGGCTCATGTTCGCAGTCAATTGGGCTACGTCCTTAAATATATGGTGATTAATCCGCTGTAAAAGATAATCGCAACCTGCAGAATTAGCGTTTTTTATAAAATATGTATCGTTGATATGGCCCGAACCGTAGCTTTTCAGGGAATCAACCTCAGCTTCACACTTAAATTGTGTAATAACCTCGGATATGGTTTCTACATTTTGCAAAATATAAATAGATTAAGTTTTCGTAATTTGATTTTCATATTAGTGTTGTTATCAATTGATAAATTCAGGAGGCTAATTAACCTTAATTGTATGGTTTAACTTGTTAAAACCAGTCGCCGATTCCCAAACATTATCATTAGCCAAACGAATGCTGTATTCCGGCCTTTCACTCAGGCTCGCATACTCATCTGGCAGGTTCAGCAGCATCTCATAAGATTCGGCCGGAAAATCCGAAGGGATATTTATGCTTTCCTCTATTATAAGATCGCCAGAAAACCATCTTCTCACATCCGTTAATAGATCAAAGGACTTTATTTCTCCGCTTTGCGTATTCCTTAAAATAAGCTTCGCTGTTCTTTTATTATAAGGAGAGGCATAACCAGCATTCTTTAGGTTAAGTGTAATATTCAATGTTGTTCCTTTTACCACATTATCTGGCAATACTGCACTTTGCAGTACAAATCTGTAACCAAGGTTCTTTTTAATATTATCCATACAGCCACCAGTTTGCCAGTCATTATTTACCTCAGTATTGTACTGTGCATTGATATAGCTAAAATGCATTACGGCAAATTCTTCCTGAGCTTTTCCAGCAGGCTCACAATCATTCAGATTATAATCGTCAGAACAAGTTTCACCTCCTACCACTACGTATTTGCTATCAGCCTTCATGTAATCTCTCAGTGCGTTTAATACGGCACCATCAGACTTCCGCGGACTATTACTGTTTCCGTAATCTTCATAAGTACCGAAATCGTTTGTACTCGCTAAAAAACAATCATTATGATAACCAATCCTGGATTCGTCAGTCATCGTAAAAGCAGCAAGCTCAGCCAAAGGAGCTGCCGTCAGCAGAGAATTTACTCCATCTCTAAAACGTTGTTTAAACTGAGGATATCTTACTTGCACCATCCGGTCAGCTGGCACAGCATCAAGCATTGCTTTTAGCACAGCTACCCTGTCCTGCCAATTCTGATCAGTCAGCTTACTATCCTGATTGCCATTCGAAGAAGGATCACCAAAAAAGTCACTGTAATAATTTTCCCCCCAGGTTCCCATAAAACCAAGCTGTACACAAGCAATCACATCAGCATTATCATTTAATACTTTTTTAAGCTGAGCAATATGATTCAATACAATAGATTTTGGCGCATCACCATAAAGCGGACAAATAAATCCCTCAGCACAATCGCCCGGGGTTGCTGTAGCCGTGTAAACAAATCTCGGAATCAGCTTTATGCCAGCAGTCCTGGCAGCATCCATATCCTTCTGGATATTCGTTAAAAACAATGCAGATATAGCTGTATTTTTTACATTATCTAAAATATAATACCTAAAAACCAGCGTACTAAAAACTTGATAATTGGCAGTAGGAATATCATGCAGCGTACGATAGCTCTTTAACTCCTCCGCATCCAATACTTCATAATCACTAGCCTTTGTTTCAGAGTACCTGTAAAAACCGCGTTCCGGATTAGGGAAGTCCTCGGTACTTTCCGTGTAAGAGACTGTAATCTTTTCCACCCTAACCAAACTCTCCTCATCCGATTTGCAGGAGCTGCAAATTAAGGCTGCAACTATTGAAAAATACACGCAGCCATTATTAAATTTCATAGGCATAAGAGAATATCATTTTATATATAATTAGTATATAGTAGTATAAATAAAGACGATAGCTATCAGAGTTTGAAAAAGATCTTTTGCTTATACAACCAATAACACAAAGCCCATTCAGCCACCCAGGTTGCCAGTGCAGAAATCAGCTCAGCTATTTTCGGCGGAATAGCTAAAACGAGATGCAGCAAGCTGCCAGTAAAAATACCTACAGCACCATTCAGCCACTGCATTCCAACTGTTTCAAAAAACAAGTAGATGAAAATTGCGTTCATGCCCATCACCGTAAATATCCAGGCATATTTTACATTTTGCTTAACATCAACCAGCCAGTAGATCACAGCCAGCATTAACATTACCCAACCACCAGATGCAAAAACGAAGGAACTCGTACTTATTCTTTTGATGATCGGTGTAATGCTTAAGCCGTCTAAACCAAAACCAATCAGCAATGCAAGCACACCAGCAATTACCAGAGTTTTAATTTTATTAGCAGCAGTAGAGTCAGACACCAGGAGTTTACCGGCAAGTACTCCCCAGATTGTATGCGCTGCTGTTGGAATGATATTGATAGCTACCCAGCCGTCAGAGTTTATTGTCCCCATCAATATCGTATCCATGTAAGCGCCGAAATTATGAAACTGTACAAAAGGCTGATCAAAACCAGGCATTAAAATAAACCGGTAAAGCACCTCCGTAAGCAATAAAAGCAACAAAGAAAAACCAATTTGGAAACCGTATGATTTGCCAATAATCAAGTAAGCAATCACCGTAGTAAAAGCAAGCTGAGTCAGCACATTCCATAATTCCCATACCGGTTTGCCAGCATATACGCAGTGCAAAGCCACACCACAGATGAACAGCTTTAAGCTTCTCCCTAAAATATGGCCCCAGTTAGAAGCCCATGATTCCCCTTTCGCCAGCTTGCGGCTATACGAGATATACAATGCAGAACCTGCCATAAACATAAAAGCGGGCTGTACTAAATCCCAAAACCTTAGCCCATGCCATGGATGATGGAAAAACTGATCGACAAGCCCACCAATTGGCTGTGCAGGATTTAGGTTTTGCAAAGCCACATAAACCATGCAGCTTTCCCCGCAAAGCAAAATCATGATCATCCCTCTTAATACGTCCAAAGAAACGAGCCGGCCAGTAAATTGATTAGGTATATTAGTCATCTTGAAGCTTTTAATATTATTCACTCATATCTAATACGTACCCAGAATTACCTTCATCAGGTGCACTGCCAAGAGTTACCGACCAGTCGCTTTTTGTCACAACTATACCCATCCGTAATCCATTGCCTGTTAAATCTTTCAGTTTACCTCTGGCTATACGCATTTCAAACTTCAGAATATCTCCGTCTTGTACTATGGTTCCTACCTGGTAGGCTTCAGAGATAGATTGCTGATCGAAGCTAAAACTGTCCTGCTCACCAGTATGGTAAAATATATCCAGTCCGGTGGTCAGTAACTGTCCTTCAAGCAAAATATCATATCCTCCATCAGGAAAACCACCCAATAAACCTGTGGCAGAACTGTTGTCGGAGTCTATATAGAAATCGAAAATATCCGCGTTAGTTCTCTTTGAGGCCATTTCTGCATAGATATAGATGTAATTGCCATCATAATCAAACTTCGCTTTACGGAATATTCCACCCCCGGCACCAGAAGTAATTACATTGGCAGTCACATTATCCCAGTCAGCTAATGAACCATCATCTATCTTAACCGGCGAACTTTTAGCAATCTTGATCACGGTTGATGATTCTGCAGCCGTCCCATTAACCGTAGCATATAAAGTAGCTACATACTTTCCTTTCCCAGGGTATACGTGTACAGGATTTGCGTCTGATGATGTTGTTCCATCGCCAAAATCCCAATTGTAAGCAGTAACTCCAGTACTCGTTGTTGTAAAAGTAACCTGGTTGCCCTCTACTTCCAGTGCGTAAACAAGATCCGTTAATGCTTTAGTTTCATCCTTCTTACAAGAATTGAGCAAGCTGCATGACATAAGCAGTGCCAACATACAGGCTATATTTTTTATATATCTCATCTTAATAATTCATTTTAACTGTTTATAAATAAAGATATTATGGGTTCTGTGTCGCGAGCGGATTGCTTAATACTTCATCAATCGGCAAGAAGTAGATAATTCGCGGATTGGTATAGTCAACCACCATGTTCGCGTATCCTGCCGGCGTTTTAGATAAGTCGATATCTGTTTCCTTCAGTCCTGGCAAATGGTATCCCCAGTAGTTTTTATTCAGCTGTTTTTTATTACGAAATACATCATATGTCCTGTGCCCTTCAAATGCCATCTCTATACGTTTTTCTAATAACACTACGTCTAACGCTGTCGTGCCTGATGGTACCACTTTGTTATATAATGATGCCTCCAATCCGCGGTTTTTACGAATCATATCTACATTATCTAATGCATCGGCTGTATTATTTAATTTCGCTTCAGCCTCTGCTTTGATTAAGTACATTTCAGAAAGTCTGAACATGATTGGCGAACTTAAATTAGGGAGTCCACCTTGAAAAGAGAACTTGCTAATGTAATAAACTTCAACTCCATTTTTCTTCTGTACCGCACCACTTCCATCTGTCAGGGGAACAATGTATGACCAGCGTACGTCTTCTGGATGTTTAGCCATTACGCTTCTTAGAGATGATGAGGCATATTCCTCTCCCCAGCCAGAGTTTCCGTCAGAATAAATCATAGAAGCGATAGAACCCAACTTTCCGTAATCGTCTGCTTGAGTAAAAGCAACACAAAATATAGTCTCCTGACTTGTTTGGGCGTTTGCGAATAAACTTGGGTAAGTGGCTGCTATTTCTAAAGAGAATCTTCCAGAATTAATCACTTGATTTGCATATTCAATCGCTTTTTGGTTGTCTTCTTTATATAGGTTAACGCGGGACAATAACGCCCATGCAGCTTCTTTTGATGCATACTGCACTCCCCTTGGCGCTGTCATTAAAGAAGCTGCTTTTTCAGCATCAGCAATAACAGAAGCATAAACTTCTGCAACGGTAGACCTTGCTTTTTTAGATTCCTCCGTCACCGATAAACGTAAAATTACTCCTGGCGAAGATGGGTCAACGCTATATGGCTTTCCAAACAACCTTACTAAGTTAAAATGGTAAAACGCACGCAAAAAATAACACTCACCTAATAACTGATCTTGTGTGACATCTCTTGATGGAAGTTTTTCTACTGCATCAATAACTGTATTTACACCGTTTATCATTTTATAAGAGATGTACCAGAAATACCTGGTGTTACCCTGGGCAGGCGAATGATCCAGGCTAAAACTATAGAACAAAGGATCTTCAGTTACCTGTCCGCAAACAATGTCATCGCTGGCAAAGTCCGACAAATGATAGTATTGTCTCAGGTACATATTGTTCTCATCCACAATTCCATTAAACTCGATATGATCTTTAAATAACGCATATGCCCCATTCAAAGCATTAGTCAGTCCAGATGGCGTAGTAATCAGCGTTTCTGTATCAATGGCATCGCTGGGCGAAACTGTAAGATTCTTGCAACCGCTTGAAGCCATTACCAAGAAAATAAATATAATTGATATACGGGTTCTCATCTTCTTAAAAATTAAAATTAACGGTTAACAAATATTGCCTGTTGTTAGGGTATTTAAAGTCAGATACCCCAGGCGTAGCAAAACTTCCAGGAGTAATCGTCGTTTGTGGATCCTGACCTAAGAAATTGGAGAAAGTGGCGACATTGTCTGCCGTTAGCCCCACTGTAATCGCGTTAAAATTCAGTTTCTTAACGAAGGCTTGTGGCAAAGTGTAACTTAAAGCAATATTCCTGATGGTAAAATAACTGCCATCTCTCAGGTATCGTGTAGAAGTTTCGGTAGAGTTAGCCGAATTCTGCGGACTAGGTTCTGTTGCGTCAACATCACCAGGGCCTGACCAAACACTCGCTCCATCTGGCAAATTGATCTGGTTGTAATAAGGTTCATGGCCATCATTCATCATAAACCTCAGGTTATTACTAAATACTTTATTCCCATAATTAAAATAAGTACTCACCCTTAAGCCGAAGCTTTTATATCTGAAGCTATTATTAAATCCACCTTGATACTTAGGTAGTGCAGAACCTGATTCCTGAGCTGTAGCCTCAGCATATTTAGAAGTGCGCTCTGTTGCCACAGCATTTCCGTTCTCATCCTTTATTACCTTTTCCCAAACAGGCGCGCCAGTCTGACTGTCTACGCCTAACCATTTAGGCATGTAAAATTCATATAGATTTCCTCCATTCCGATAAATCTGAGAAATACTCCATGACCCTGTTTTAACAATATCAGCAGGCAAGCCCGATAACTTGTTGCTGTTAAAATTAACAGTGAAATCAGTAGCCCATTCAAAGTTTTTAGTACTGATGTTCGTCGAGTTAATACCCAGTTCAATCCCTTTATTAATTACGTTACCTGCATTCTCCCATTTGGTTTCAAACCCAACAGATAAAGGCTGTGAAACCTGTAATAATAAATCCTTAGTATTATTACGGTAAGCATCGATAGTCAAATTCAATCTCTTAAACAAACCTATATCTATCCCCGCATTAATCTGGTGTTTGCTTTCCCAAGTTAAATTCGGACTAGCCAGCTGATAAGGTACTGCGCCAGTAACTGAGTTATATTGTGTAGCTAAAGAGTATAAGCCCAAATATCTGGAAGAGCCAATATCCTGTGTGCCGGTGATACCGTAACTCAGTCTCAGTTTCAAGTTATCAATTACCTTATTGTTAGCCAGAAAATTTTCATTACTTAACAGCCATGCTCCAGAAACTGAAGGAAAGGATGCATACCGATTTTCCTCAGGAAAAGCAGATGAACCATCAATCCTGAAAGAACCAGATAAGAAGTAACGGCTTTTATAATTGTAATTAATCTGCGATAAACCAGATTGCAGGTAGTTCTCATTGTTATATCCGTTAACCAGCTGACTATTTGAGACTACATTTAAAACCCTTAAGCCTTCAGGCAATCCCTTACCAGAAGCGCCAGAATATTCAGTTTTTCCACCCTCAAACGCAACCCCAGCTAAGCCACTCAGTGAGTGATCACCAAACTGGAAGTTGAATTTCAATAGATCATTGGAAATACCGCCATAGTTCAGCGTATTCAGTTCATCTATATAACCAGTACCATGGTAAGTACCAGCCACTAAAGGAGAATAAAAATTAGTCCCCTTGTTAAAAGCAGCAGATACCCTGTTTGTACTTGAAAAAGTAAGCCAGTCAGTAATGGTGTAATTCAAAGCAAAATCATAATTAACATCAAATCCTTTATAAGGATGGTCAGAATTTTCTACTGTATGAATCGGGTTTACTTTGTCGCGTGACCACCATTTGAAAGTAGAATTTCCATCTACGTAAACTGGCGTACCGCTAGCATCATAAGGATTATCCCATGGCATATTCAGGAAAGAATAATAGACATCATTGTAGTCATAACTTTTGCCAGTAGAAGCACTCAGATTGATATTATTAGTTATACTCAGCTTTTTAGAGAAAGTATAAGTAGAGTTTGCACGCAAGTTGATCCGCTGAAAACCAGTATTCATAAAAGTACCTTTCTCATTATAATAAGAGGCACCTACATAATAACTGTTCTTCTCCGTTTTGCCACTGGCAGATAGATAGAAGTTATTTACGGCAGCAGGTTTAAACGATTCCTTAGCCCAGTCATAATCCTGATTTCTTAATTCTAGCGGGCGTTCAGCATAAAATTTGATCAAATCTATTTTATAAGAGTTATCGGTCGCTCCTACTATATAATCACGGTAAAATTCTTTTTGATGGTCATAAAGCTCAGAGCTGTTCATCACATCCAGTTTACCAAAATCTGCCGTACGGAAACCAGAAGTAGCTTTAAATTCAAATTTCGTATCGCCTGTTTTAGCGCTTTTAGTCGTCACGATGATCACGCCGGCATTTGCTTGCGAGCCATATAAAGCCGTAGCACCAGCATCCTTTAATACGGTAATACTTTCCACATCATTAGGATCGTAATTACCCCCTATTACACCGTCCACTACGACTAGCGGACTCTGATTGGCATTTACAGAAGAAACACCACGCAATCTTATTTCCGGCGCAGATCCTGGTGCACCAGAGCTGTTAACCACTTGTAAACCGGCTACTTTACCTTGCAGCATCGTTCCGATATTATTAGCGGTTACATCTTTTAATTTTTCAGCAGAAACAACAGACACAGCGCTGGTCAATTCGCTTTGCTTTTTGCTAGAGTACCCCACAACAATTACGTCGTTTAGCTCACTCACATCTTCAGTTAATACTATATTTAATTTTTGATTTGGCGTTACCACAATCTCTTTAGTCAGGAAACCAATAGATCGGATAACAAGGGTGGCCTTCGGACCCTGGAAGCTGATGGCAAAAGAGCCATCATTTTTTGTAGCAGTACTTAAAGAGGTTCCTTTAACAGAAATTACCGCACCAATAAGGGGCTGCTGATCAGTACCAGAAGTAAGAGTGCCGGAAACTGAACTGTTTTGAGAAAAACCTGCGAGACTGAATAAAAGGCAACAACAGAGTAGTAAAACTTTTTTCATACGGTTGTCTGGAAAGTAAAAGGTTTTGGTTGATTAGTTTGATGTTATCTAAATTCAACTAAAAAAAACATTAAACAAACAGTGCCACGAGAATGAACGATAGAAACAAGCAACGCAAACGTTTGTGTAGGTTACGCAAACGTTTGCTCTATTTTTGAATTACCAAAAATAAGCAGCACAAATAGTACACGAATTGTTGTAATCCAATAAGAAATAAAGAAATTATAGAAGTAAATAGAAAGATTATCAGAAAATAATCAATAGAATAAATAAATTAAGAAGAATAGCTTACCATTTCCGAGTCAATGATGCATTGCAAGTATTCAAAATCGGGCGATTGGCTATTATTGCCTTTTTCAATCAGCTTAAACAGAAATTCTGTAGCCTTTGAAGCCTGTTGGTACGAAAACTGCTCAATAGAACCAAGTGGCATGGTGTCCATATACTCCCAAATCGGCAAATTAGCAAAACTAATGAAGCTAATATCCTTATTTACCACCAGGTTTGCATCCTTAACAGCAGCAATACAATCCAGCAGCACATAATCATTAAAAACAATCACAGCAGTCGGCCGCTCTTTCAGATCAAGCAGTTTTTGCATCGCGTCCCTGTTATCAGATTTACTTAAGGTAGTGGAAGCAATAATATCATAATCCACTGGTAAAGCATTAGACCGCAAACATTTCAGATAAATCTCCAGCCGCTGTAAAGTAGCTGCCAGTTTCGCCGGACCATTGATCAGCCCAATCTTTTGATGCCCCATATCCACCAGCTTTATAATTGCCTGCAGCATACCAGAATGTAAATTGCCAGCCACATAATGGATATCCTTTTTATTAGGTACCCTATCAAAAAATACAATCGGAATATTATACTTTTTTAAACTATCAAAATGCTCATAAGTACAAGTATCCTTAGTCAGTGAAACGAGAATTCCATCCACACGGTGATCCTTCATGTTCTCAACAATTCGCTTCTCCCTATCTACATTGTCGAGAGATTGCCCAATAATCACCGTATACTTAAAGTCCTCCGCATAATCCTCCACACCAGTCAGTGCCGATGAAAAAAAAGGCTCAGCCAAATTTGGAATAATTACCCCTATCGTATAAGTTTTCTGCTGTTTAAAAAACAAGGCCGAC
>Ga0308163_10005050_pt1 | contig 10197 bp, 9 predicted proteins | sample PhyTR1_FD_201037 | JGI IMG/M metagenome (GOLD analysis project Ga0308163, IMG submission 201037) | Phyllosphere microbial communities from UC Gill Tract Community Farm, Albany, California, United States - DLSLT.R1 | ecosystem: Host-associated > Plants > Phyllosphere > Unclassified | place: USA...
CGTTATCACGAAAATCCGGGAAAAAACGGCAGGCTGCTTGTTCGGCTGGCGCCAACGCAGGAGCTATCAAAGGAGGGAGGTACTTTGCGCTTTCCTTCGCTGGCATTATCCAGATCAGGTACGAAGGGTATATCTCACCCGGATAACAGCTCCAGGACCCCTAGCGAATTGATAGCTTAACATGAACCGCCGCCCGCTGTCTGCCAGGCTGGCGCTTTTACAACAGTCTACAGGCTCAGTTCCAGCACCTTGCGGCTGACGGCCAGGGTCACTTCACCCTGTTCGCCGAGCGCCGTCATGCCGTGCGCTTCGAGGGCGGCAATCACGGCGTCGACGCTGTCATGGCCGAGGCCATAGTCGGCCAGGCGCGTCTTGACGCCCATATGGCGGAAGAAATATTCGGTGCGCGCAATTGCCGTTTCGATGCGGCCGTCCTCGTCGCCGCCGTCCAGGCCCCACACGCGGGCCGCGTATTGCAGCAGCTTGGTGCGCTTGGCCTGCTTGCGCACGCGCAGCATGCTGGGCAGGATCACGGCCAAGGTTTGCGCATGGTCGAGTTCGTACAACGCCGTCAGTTCGTGGCCGATCGCGTGGGTCGACCAGTCCTGCGGCACGCCCACGCCGATCAGGCCGTTCAGGGCCAGCGTGGCGCACCACATCACGTTGGCGCGCACATCGTAGTCGTCCGGGTGCGACAGCGCCTTCGGGCCTTCCTCGATCAGGGTCAGCAAGATGCCTTCGGCGAAGCGGTCCTGCACCGAGGCGTTGACGGAGGCCGTCAAATACTGTTCCATCACGTGGGCAAAGGCGTCGACCACGCCGTTGCCGACCTGGCGCAGCGGCAGGGTAAAGGTCTTGGTCGGGTCAAGCACGGAAAATTTCGGATACACCTTGCGGCTCATGAACGAGCGCTTTTCCTGGGTCGCCTTGCGCGTGATGACGGCCGAGCCGTTCATTTCGGAACCTGTGGCGGGCAGGGTCAGCACGGTGCCGAAGGGCAGCGCCGCGTCGATGATCTTGCCGCCTTTTTCCAGGATGTCCCACGCTTCGCCATCGCGCAGGGCGGCGGCCGCGATGAACTTGGTGCCGTCGACCACCGAGCCGCCGCCCACGCCAAGCAGGAAATCGATGCCTTCGCTTTTCACCAGTGCCACGGCCTGCATCAGGGTTTCATAGCTGGGATTCGGTTCGATGCCGGCAAATTCGAGCACCGTATGGCCGGCCAGCGCGGCGCGCACTTCATCGTAGACGCCGTTCTGCTTGATGCTGCCGCCGCCATAGGTCATCAGCACTTTCGCCTGCGGCGGTATCAGCTTGGCGATGGCGGCGATCTGGCCCTGGCCGAACAGGATCTGGGTCGGATTGTAGAAGTCGAAATTGATCATGGCTCTCCTGATGCTGATGAGGTTCGAAGCCTGATTATGGACGATGATGGCTGTATGCGTGTTTGCCGCTTGAGATTTTCCGGCGCGCGGTGGAAAATGCAGCGCATATCGAGGCATCTCGCCCGCGCACACAAAGGAAAAGCATGTCGCATCTACCCCTGGAAGAATCCGGCCTGCCGGCCACCGCGCTGGACATGCACCGCGCCATCGGCGCTTTGGTCGCCGCGCTGCAGGCGCTGGACGTCAACAGCCAGCGTTTCGAGGCCTGCACCGACCCCGAGCTGCGCCGCGTGCTGGCGCATGCGGGCGACACCAGCCGGCGCGAAGCGGCGATGCTGTTCGAATGGATGCGCCGGCGCGATGCGCGGCTGGACAAGGAACTGAAGGAAGCGCTGTTCAAGGCGGGGCCGATCGTGGCGCAGTTTCACTACGACGAGAAGGTGCAGTAAGCCTGTCTCGCTGCGTACCATGCGCCGTGCAAGCGGTGGCTCGCGTAGACTGCGTCCCGAATACGATTTTGGGAGCATACATTGATGAAGTCTTTACCATACCGCGAAGGCAGCTGGTTTGCCGTGCCCTTGCAGGGTGGAGGGCATGCGGTCGGCGTGGTGGCACGCAGGGCGCCTGCCGGCCGCATCATGCTGGCGTATATGTTCGGCCCGAAACGCGACGCGCTGCCGGCGCTGGCCGAACTGGAAACCCTGCGCCCCGAGCAGGCCGTGCGCCGCTTGCGCACCGGTGACATGGCGCTGCTGAACGAACGCTGGACCATGCTGGGCGACAGCGAACACTGGGACCGCGATGCCTGGCCCATGCCCTCGTTTATCCGCCGCAACGAATCGTTGCAGCGCGCCTGGCGCGCCACCTATGCCGATGCCGATCCCGCCAAGCTGGACCGCGAAGAATCCGTGCCCTTCGATACACCGGGGCTGGAAAGCGATTCGCTGTATGGCTATGGCGCGACGGAATTGTTGATGAGTAAGCTGCTGGTCACGCCGCAGGCAAACTGATCTGGAACGCCAGCCCGCCACCGCTGCGGTTGCGCACCTGCAGTTCGGCGCCGTGGCGCAGCAGCACCCGGTCGACGATGGCCAATCCCAACCCGGCGCCGTTGGCCTGGCCGCGCGCCGTGTCGAGGCGCGTAAACGGTTTGAGCATTTGCTCGATCTTTTCCGCCGGCACGCCGGGGCCGTGGTCCTGCACGTCGATGATCACGCGCCGCGTAGCATTGCTGCCCTTGAGCTGGCAGGCGATGTCGATTTCGGTGAACTCGCCGCCCTGCGTCTTGCCGTAGCGGCGCGCATTTTCGATCAGGTTGTTCAGCACGCGCCGCAAGTCGGTCGGGTTGCCCATCACGTGGGCGCCGTCGGCGATCGCGGTGGTGATTTTCACGTCGGGCAGGCGCATCGCTTCGCGTGCCAGGTCGTTCAGCAGGCCGCTCATGTCGACGTCGGTAAAACTCGACGCTTCGGTCGGCTTGGCGTAGTCGAGGAACTGGCCGATGATGTCGTCCATCTGGCCGATATCGGACTGGATGCCTTCGCGCGCTTCGTCCGACAGGTTGGCCATTTCCACTTCCAGCTGCATCCGTGCCAGCGGCGTGCGCAGGTCATGCGAGATGCCGGCCAGGATCACCGCGCGGTCCGATTCCACCTGCCGCAGATCGTCGACCATCTGGTTGAAACTGCGGTTGGCCTCGATGATTTCGATCGGACCTTTTTCCGGCAGCGGCGCCGGTTGCTTGCCTTGCGCAATCGCGCGCGCCGCCACCGTCAGGCGCGACAGCGGCAGGTTGATCAGGCTGGAAATAATCGCCGCGCCGAGCAGCGAGAGCAAGGAGACCAGGCTGGCCCAGCCCAGCCACTGGAAGCCCGTCAGGCCGCGCAGGCGTTCGCGGTCCAGCATCAGCCAGTATTCGTCGTCGTCGATCTTGAAGCTGACCCAGAAGCCGGCCACGCCGTTGACGCGCGCCGAAAAGCGCGTGTCGTGGCCCAGCTTGGCTTTCACCAGCGCCTCGATGTCGGGCATCAGGTAGTTGTCGGGCGGCGGATCGATGCGGTCGTCTTCCTCCAGCGGGAAGATGCGGATGCCTTCATTGCTGACCAGGTCGAACAGCAGCTCGCGCCGCAGCTCGGGCGCCGAGTGCGTCAGCGCCGCATGCGTGATGGTGACCACGGAAATGACCTGGGCGGAAATCTGCTGCGCCTGCGGTTCGCGCTGGATCACGGAAATCATGCCGATCCAGGAGATCATGCTGACGGTGGTCAAGGTACCAAGCAGCAAAAACGTGCGCCAGAACAGGCCGCTTTTCAGCCGCGCCAGGCTGATATCGGGAACAAGTTTCATCTAGCCTCGCCAGCGATCAGCGCGGCTGTCCGTCCGGAATGAAAACGTAGCCCAGGCCCCACACGGTCTGGATGAACAGCGGGCTCGACGGGTCGGGTTCGATCAGCTTGCGCAGGCGCGAGATCTGCACGTCCAGGCTGCGGTCGAATACCTCGTATTCGCGCCCGCGCGCCAGTTCCATCAGTTTTTCGCGTGACAGCGGCTGGCGTGCATGGCGCGCAAACACTTTCAATACCGAAAATTCGCCGGTCGTCAGCGGCACGGTGTCGCCGCTCTTTTTCAAGGTACGGGTGCCCAGGTCCAGCACGAAGTCGCCGAACTCGAAGGTTTGCGGCGTTTCCGATGGCGCGCCGGGAATTTCGTCGGGACCCTTGCGGCGCAATACGGCACCGATGCGCGCTACCAGTTCGCGTGGATTGAACGGTTTTGGCAGGTAATCATCGGCGCCCATTTCCAGGCCGACGATGCGGTCCACGTCTTCGCCCTTGGCGGTCAGCATGATGATCGGCGTCTGGTCGCCGGCGCCGCGCAGGCGGCGGCAGATCGACAGGCCGTCTTCGCCAGGCAGCATCAGGTCGAGCACCAGCAGGTCATAGCGTTCGCGCAGCCACAGTTTGTTCATCGCGGTGGCGCTCTCGGCCGTGAAGACATTGAAGCCCTGTTCGGTCAGGTAGCGGCGCAGCAGGTCGCGCAAGCGGACATCGTCATCGACCACCATGATCTTCGCCTGGTGGCCGTGGATATTTTGCGTTGTTGTATTGCTGCCGGAAGTGGAGGTTGTGGTCATTTGGGGTGTCGTGTTATCGTCCATTAGTTGCTATAGTAACGCTTGGCGCAGCATGAGCAAGCGGCTGGCGCGACCCATTACATACTGTTACAAACTTTACCCAATTACTCTTACTGCACCGTGTAAAGCATCATACACTGGGGCCACAGTGGAATTCAGCTTTATGTTTATACGGCATTGCGGAAGAGGAACTCAATGAATATCGTCAGCCAAAAAATTCACACCGCTCCCAGCGCATCTTCGTCCGCACCTGCCGTGCATGTGCTGTCTTCGTTCGTCCTGTGCGCCGTACTGGCCTGTGGCGTGGCCCAGGCACAGTCGCAGCAGCCACCGCGCCGTGACGACCAGCAGCAGCTGCAATCGCAGCGCTTCGAACAGCCGCAGCGCAGCAATGATAACCGTAACCGCGAACCACGTGACGCACGCAGTTTCGATACGCGCGTGGAAGAGCAGCGCCGTAGCGGCGACAACGCCGATGCCGCGCGCCGCACCGGGCGCATGACCCCCGATGAGCGCCGCGACCTGCGCCGCCAGATCAACGAAGTGGGCCAGGATATCTATTCCAATCCACCGCGCCGCTGAGCCAGGCGGGCGCTGCCTGCGGCCTGCCGCCGCCACGGATTGCGCCCGGATTTTTTTGTGTTCCCCCGCCCCGTCCGGCACGCACGCCGGGCTTCCCCGTGATATTGTTCCAGTGCAACGTGATCAGTTTCGCTATCGGGGGATGCAGTGAGCAATGAAGAGACACCGGTGCCTGGCGCCAACCAGGCTGGCGGCCTTGCGCCAGGCCTGTTGCAGCGCAAGGAAGGCGTGTTTTTTGACTTGTCGCTGGCGCCCGAGCAGCTGCATTCGGCAGTCGACCAGCTATTCCAGTCCGGTATGCTGCTCGCTGGCATCGACTATCCTCTTTTCCTGATGACCTTGTACCACGCACCGGCGCCACGCACGGCGCCCAAGGGCGAAGCCGTGGTGCGTATCGCCGCCAGCGTGGCGCCATATTCGCCGCTGCGGCGCGAGCTGTACGAACATATCAAGGTCGGCGCCGAGGTGGCCGATTGCTATTTCGAAGCCGTGCCGTCGAGCGAAGACAGCCGCATGCCGGTGGCGCGCGATTTCGACGAGATGGTGGCCGCGCTATGGCTCAAGGGCGTCTACTACGGCATCGACAGCGGCGTCGTGCGCGCCATGATCGCCTCCGGCAAGGCCGAGCGCATCACGGTGGCGCGCGCCTTGCCGCCCCAGCCGGGGCGCGATGCGCAACTGGTGGAAGTGTCGCAAGGCATCCACCGCAACGACGCGCCACGCGAGCGTTCGAACGGCCGGCTCGACCTGCTCAGTTTCAAGAACCGTTTCCCGCAAGTCAAGAAGCATGCGCGCCTGCTGTACAAGCTGCCGTCCGTGCCGGGCCTGCCCGGCCATGCGCTCGATGGCGCCATCCTGCCGCCGCCGCCACCGCTGGAAGTCGAGCTGGCCACGGTGGCCGGCGAGGGCACCACGGTCGAGCGCTACAGCGACGGCGAGTTCCTGGTTGCCGCACTGGAAGGCTATCTGAATATCGATGAGCAGGGCAAGATTTCCATCGGTAACAAGATCGTCAGCCGCGAAGGCGTCAGCAGCCGCACCACGGGCAACCTGAAGCTGCGCGCCGCCTATGAAGAGTATGGCGAGGTGCAGGAGCAACGCCAGCTCGACGGCAGCGACATCACCATCCACGGCCATGTGTATGGCCGCCTGCATTCGCAGGGCGGTACCATCGTGTTGCACAGCAACCTGGTCGGCGGCACGGCGGTCAGCGAGCAGGGCGATATCCGCGTCGATGGCGTGGCGTCCGGCGCGGTGGTACAGACGCGTAATGGCGAAGTGCGGTTGCAGCGCGCCGAAAGCTGCGTCATTTCCGGTACCCGCGTGGTGATCGAGCATGCCAGCAATTGCGACATCATCGCCGATGAGGTCGTCATCGAGATGGCGCTCGGCTGCGCGGTGGCGGCGCGCACCATCCGCATCGGCAGTGCCGGGGCGCGCAAGCAGATCGAAATGCGTGCCTTTCCGCTGGTGCCGGACTTGTCCCTGCTGGAACAGAAAATCACCGACAGCGTGGCCCGCGCGGCGCAGTACGGGCAAATGCAGCGCAAGCGCCAGCAGGAAATCGACGCCATTGCGCAATTGCCCGAAGTGCGCAGCTACCTGACCCTGGCCGGCCAGTTGCGGCGTGGCGAACTGGTGTTGCAGCTGGCCCAGCAGGCGCCATACGACAAGCTGGCGGCCCGCATCGCGCCGGTGCTCAAGGAAGTGGCGCGGCTGCGGGTGGAAGTGAAACAGTCGGAAATTTTGCAGGCGCAGATGCTGGCGTTGGCCGAAGAAGGGCGCTCGCAGCGCGCCGCCACGGCCGGCCAGTCACGCTGCGTGCTGGGGCTGGTTGACGGCGACACCATCGTGCGTTCGATGGTGGTGCCGCCCGGGCAAGCGAGGGTGTATGACCTGGGGCCGAAGGAAATCAAGGCCCTGTTGCACAGCGCCGTGCCCGTCACACAGATGGTGTTTGCCGACAGCAGCGGCAGCCTTGACTGGACCTACAGTCCGCCACCACTCGATACCATTTAATCAGTCACCTTGCCGCGCGACTGCTTGAGGACGCTGTGCGTGCTCTTGCTGTCCAGGCGCCGCCGCTGCGAGCCGCGCGTGGGCTTGGTGGCGCGCCGCACGGCCGGCAGGAAAGTCACGCTGTCGATGATTTCCTGCAGCCGGCGCAAGGCTTCTTCCTTGTTCTGTTCCTGGCTGCGCGATTGCTGCGCCTTCAGCACCAGCACGCCGTCCTTGCTGATGCGGCTGTCGCGCAAGGCCAGCAACCGCTCCTTGTACGCGTCCGGCAGCGACGAGGCGGCGATGGCAAAGCGCAAATGGATGGCGCTGGACACCTTGTTGACGTTTTGTCCGCCCGGCCCCTGGGCGCGGATGGCGGACAATTCGACTTCGGCGGGATTGAAGAGATGTTGCATGGCCGGCCTGCGGTTGAATAAGGCTGCCATTGTAAACCAGGCAGGGCGGCGGCGATGTGCTGGCGCAAAGAACGACGACTTGGCTGGAAGTGTCCTACGAGCAATTTGATGTTCCACAACGCCGGCACCGGCAAGCTGGTTAGCATGAGGCTTCCGAACCCTGAAAGGACGCGCATGCAGCCCACCACGACGCCAGGTACCGCGGAAACGGCGGACTACCTGAGTTTCCGTCTCGGCGGACTCGATTATGGCCTGCCATACGGGCGCGTGCGCGAATTGCGCCCGTTCAGGGAGCTGGACCGCTTTTCGTCGGACGGCGCGCTGCTGCATGGCGTGGCCGTCTCGCGCGGCATGATCATCCCCATCGTCGACATGCGCGCCGCCTTCGGCACGGCCCGGCAGGCGCCCGATCCGGCGCTCGATGTGATCATCCTGCAGCTGAGCAGCTGCGTGATGGGCATGCTGGTCGATAGCGTGACCGATGTCGTCAGCCTGTCGACGGCCGATATCGAGCCGGTGCCGGCCCTCGGTGCGGCCGAAGCGGACTACCTGATCGGCCTGGCCGTGGCGGCGGGGCGGCGTTTGATCCTGATCGATATCGACCGGCTGATGGCGATCCGCGCCAGCCAGCCGGTGCGGGCGGCGTAAAAAAAGACGGCTTGCGCCGTCTTTCATGGGATGCTGCTGAGGCTTAGCCGGCCAGCTTTTCCAGTTGATCCTGCAGATCGAGCCATTCCGCTTCCAGCTGCGCCAGATCCTTGGTAAAGAAGGTCTGGTCGGCCAGCAGTTGCTTCAGCTTCGCCTTGTTGGCGGCGTCATAGATGGTCGGCTCGCCCAGCTTGGCGTCGGTTTCCGCCTTTTGCGCATTGCGCTTGGCGATCTGCTCTTCCTGGCGCTTGATCTTGTTTTCGATCGGTTTGCGCAAGGCGGCCGTTTTCTGGCGGTCTTCGGCTTCCTTGCGCTTGTCGCGCACGGGCGCGGCAGGCGTGGCGGCCACGACAGGCGAAACCACCGGGAAATCGGTCTTGTTGGCCTTGCCAGCCGCCGGCAGCACGTCGGTGCCCTTGCCCAGCTTGGTCTTGAACAGCCAGTCCTTGTAATCGTCCAGGTCGCCGTCGAACGGCTGCAGCTTGCCGTCGGCCACGATGATGAATTCGTCGGTGGTGGCGCGCAGCAGATGGCGATCGTGCGATACCACCACCAGCGTGCCTTCGAACTGGGCCAGCGCTTCGGTCAGCGCTTCGCGCGTTTCCAAATCAAGGTGGTTGGTCGGTTCATCGAGCAGCAGCAGATTCGGCCGCTGCCAGACGATCAGCGCCAGCGCGAGACGCGCCTTTTCGCCGCCCGAGAACGGCGCGATCGAGGCGGTCACCATATTGCCGGGGAAGTTGAAGCCACCGAGGAAGTTGCGCAGTTCCTGCTCGCGCGTGGTCGGCGCGATCTTCGACAAGTGCCACAGCGGCGATTCGTCATGGCGCAGCATTTCCACCTGGTGCTGGGCGAAGTAGCCGATATTCAGGCCCTTGCCCATGGTGGCGTCACCGGTCAGCGGCATCAGTTCGCCGGCGATGGTCTTGATCAGGGTCGATTTGCCGGCGCCGTTCTGGCCCAGCAAACCGATGCGCTGGCCGATCTGCAGCGAAAACTTGATGCCGTTGACGATGGTTTTATGCGTGATCTCGCCGGTCGCTTCGTTTTCGATCTTGTAGCCGGCATCGACGTCTTCCATCACCAGCAGCGGGTTCGGCGCGGAGAGCGGCTCGCGGAATTCGAACGAGAATTCGGCGGCGGCGCGCAATGGCGCCAGCTCTTCCATCTTGGCCAGCGCCTTCATGCGGCTCTGTGCCTGGCGGGCCTTGGAAGCCTGCGCCTTGAAGCGGTTCACGAACGACTCCAGGTGGGCGCGCTTGCGCTGCTGCTTTTCCAGCGCGCCGGCGGCCAGGATCATCTGCGCCGCGCGCTGGCGCTCGAAGCTCGAATAGTTGCCCGAATAGCGTTTCAGTTTGCGCTCGTCGATATGCACCACCACGTTCACCACTTCGTCGAGGAAGTCGCGATCGTGGGAAATGATCAGCAGGGTGCCGGCATAGCGTTTCAGCCAGTCTTCCAGCCAGATGATGGCGTCCAGATCCAGGTGATTGGTCGGTTCATCGAGCAGCAGCAGGTCGGACGGGCACATCAGCGCTTGCGCCAAATTCAGGCGCATGCGCCAGCCACCGGAAAAACTCGCTACCGGCTGCTGCATCTGGTCCAGGGTAAAGCCCAGGCCCAGCAGCAACTGCTCGCCGCGCGACTGCACTGTGTAGGCGTCGGCGTCGGCCAGGGCGCTGTACATATTGCCGATGGCGATGCCGTTTTCGGTGGTTTCCGGTTGCGATTCCAGGTATGCCAGTTCCGCTTCGAGTTTGCGCAAGGTAGCGTCGCCGTCGATCGCATAGTCGAGCGCGGCACGGTCCAGCGGCGGGGTTTCCTGCGCCACGTAAGCCACGCGCCACTTGGCCGGGAAATCGATTTCGCCCTGGTCAGGGTGCAGCTCGCCGCGCATCATCGCGAACAGGCTCGATTTGCCCGCGCCATTGGCGCCGATCAGGCCGATCTTGTCGCCCGGGTTGAGGGTGACGTCGACTTGTTCGAGCAACGGTTTGATGCCGCGCATCAGGCTTACTTGTAGGAAACGTATCAT
>Ga0308163_10005051_pt1 | contig 10197 bp, 11 predicted proteins | sample PhyTR1_FD_201037 | JGI IMG/M metagenome (GOLD analysis project Ga0308163, IMG submission 201037) | Phyllosphere microbial communities from UC Gill Tract Community Farm, Albany, California, United States - DLSLT.R1 | ecosystem: Host-associated > Plants > Phyllosphere > Unclassified | place: USA...
CCGTTAAACTGTTGGCGTCTGAAGGCCTTCTTGAGCTTCTCCCCGGCCGAGGAGCCAGGGTCCGGCAATTCTCGGCCAAGGAATTGCTTGATGTCTTCGACGTTCTGGGCGCGCTTGAAAGACATGCAATCGAGGTTGCCGTTTCCAGGATGACGCCGAGGGCCCTCTCAGAGATCGAGCGTCTGCATAATCAGATGCTGGATGCTTACAAAAAGCGCAGTCAGAAGGCATATTTCAAATCAAACCAGAAACTTCACGCCCTCATCGTTGAACTTTCAGGCAATCCGGCTCTGTCGAACGCCCATATCACGCTGACCAAACAATCGGTTCACAATCGCCACGAGACACTTCTTTCCGACCAGCGCTGGCAGGAATCGGTTGCGGAACACCAAGCGATTTTCGACGCGATCGTTGAAGGTGATGCGATACGAGCGGGTGTATTGATGCTCGATCATAGCCGCAGAACCGGCGCCGCCGTCGTTGACGCAGCCCGAAGCGCTAACGAATTGAGGATGGCGGAACGGCGTTGAGCAGGCGAGAAAAACGAGGCCCGCCTGACGCGAACGGTCGCGCGCACAGGTAAGGCGTGCGCGCAATTTCGGCCCCGCAGGGCGGACCATCCTTTTCTGTCGGCTCGAGCGGAACCATCCGCCCCGTCATAAACCCCGGATATAACGATCATAGAGGTCGGCGATGCGCTGCGTAATCGCACCGGGCTGCCCATCACCCACGGGGCGGCCATCGATCCGTGTCACTGGCGTGATGCCGCCCAGCGTTCCCGTGACGAAAGCTTCCGAAGCACCGTAGACCTCAGCCAGCGTAAAGTCCTTTTCCCGCACCACGTAGCCTGCTTCGGCATAAAGCTTGACGACCTTTTTGCGGGTAATGCCATTGAAATTGTAACGACCCGTCGAGGTCCACAGTTCTTCGCCGCGAATGATGAAGAAGTTGGTGGAATTGCAACTGGCAACAAAACCATGAGGATCGAGCATCAGGGCTTCGTCCGCGCCACAGTTGATCGCTTGGATCAGCGCATGGATGAAATTCAGGCGGCTATGCGAGTTGAGGCGCAGATCGAAGACATCCGGCGTGCTGCACCGGATAGTCGAGGTCATCAGCGACAGACCCTTGGACTTGGACTCCGGCTTCGGAATCTTGAATTCGGCAACGATGACAATGGTCGCCTGCCCCATGGCAAACCGCGGATCCTGGTTCGGCGTCTTCTTCTTGCCGCGGGTTACCATCAGTCGGGCATGAGCACCATCCGTCATGTCGTTCTTACGAAAGGTCTGCCAAAGGGCTTCCGTCAACTCTGCGCGAGTCATGCCGATGTCGAGCTGAATTGAATTGGCTCCCTCAAAAAGGCGGTCGAGGTGCTCATCCAGCGCGACGATCTTGCCGTTGACCAGCCGAACGCCTTCCCAGACGCCATCGCCCAGAACGAAACCGGCGTCGAAAACCGAAACCTTGGCCTCGTCACGCTTGAAAAATTCGCCATTCAGATAGATCAGCACGTCGTCATTACGCTGGTCGGCCACATAGCCTTGAGAACTGGTATCGCTGGCTGCACTTGCATTCATGGTCATTATCCTTGGAATGTGATTGCCGGAATTCAGAAAGCGAATTCGGTAAAACGCTCGAGAAAGGCCCGTGTCCGTTCCTGCATGGGGGCCTTCAGAACTTCATCAGGCGTGCCAACCTCGTGAAACACGCCGTCTGCGAGGAAGATAACCTTGGTGGCAAAGTGATAGGCAAAGCCCAGCTCGTGGGTGACGAGCAGCATGGTGCGCCCCTCATCTGCCAACTGGCGAATAACACGCAAGACTTCGCCCACCAGTTCCGGATCGAGCGAGGATGTCGGCTCGTCAAACAGCAGGATTTCAGGCTCCATGGCCAGGGCGCGGGCAATGGCGACCCGCTGTTGCTGGCCACCGGAGAGCCTCCCGGGATACGCGTCAAGCTTTGTTGCGAGCCCGACCTTTTCGAGTTCGCGTGTAGCACGTTCACGGGCCAGGGCACGTTTCATGCCCTTCACTGTCAACAGGCCTTCCATGGCGTTTTCCAACACGGTCATATGCGGAAACAGATTGAACTGCTGAAAGACCATGCCGACCCGTTCGCGCACGGCGCGCAACTCGGCCTCGGGATAGCTGCGAATCTCTTCGCGGCCACGGGATTTGCCGATCTCATTGCCATCGAGGGCGATTGTGCCGGCGCTTGGTATTTCCATGAAGTTCAAGCAACGCAGAAAGGTGCTCTTGCCGGAGCCGCTGCCTCCGATGATGGCAATTCGCTCTCCAGGTTCGACGGAAAAATCGATGCCCCTCAGCACATGCAAATCGCCGAAACGCTTTTGCAGGTTGGTGACCCGCAGAATGGGCTCATTCATTGCAATAATCTCCTTAGGCCTTCTCGGCCATGCGCCGCTCAAGGCGGGCGGAAAGCCAGGTTCCGGGATAGATCAGGACGAAATAGATGAAGGCGACGGTCGTGAGGATCTCGAACGGCCGATAATAGGTGGAGCTGAGCAACCGCCCTTGATACATCAGCTCATGGACAGAGAGCACTGATGCGAGCGACGACATTTTGGCTATTTCGATGATCCGGTTGGTGAAAGCTGGCAGCATTCGCTTGAAGACCTGCGGCAGAATGATCCGTTGCAGGATTTTTGATCGACGCATGCCAAGTGCCCGTGCGCCTTCCCATTGTCCCTGTGCGATAGACTGCATCCCGCCACGGAAGATCTCGGCGGAATAGGCTGACGTATTCAGGGTGAGGCCAAGCAGGGCCGCCACAAACGGCGATAGCTGCACGCCAATAATGATCGGGAAAGCGTAAAAAAACCAGATCAACTGGATCAGGACAGGCGTATCCCGGAAGAGTTCGATGTAAAATAAGCTCGGAAGTCTCAGCGTCGCCGATTTTGACAATCGTGCCAGCGATAGGAGAAAGCCAGCGGTAAGACCGATGAGAACAGTCGGCACCCATAGTTCGATCGTGACCAGCAATCCCCTCAGCAAAACCGGCAGGCTGCGAAATATCAGATCGAAATCAATTTGATAATCCATGATACCGATCCTCAGCGATAGGCCGTTAGGCGCGCTTCGGCGATGCGCGCGAGCGTGCTGGCCGTGACGAGTAGGATGACGTACATGAGCGCAATGGTCGTATAGACTTCAAGTGGGCGAAACGTAGCGCTGTTGACCAGCATTGCCTGATAGAGAAGATCGGCATAGGCCAGCGTCGAAGCCAGAGCTGTCGTCTTTGTCAGCTCGAAGGATCGCTCCACAAATGGAGCGAACATGCGTGCCATGGCTTGGGGAAGAATGATCCGACGCATCATTTGAGAATGCCGCATACCAAGCGCTCGCGCACCTTCCCACTGCCCCTTCTCTATCGAGATAATACCGCCGCGAAACACCTCGGCGTAAAAGGCTCCTGATTGAGTGGATAATGCCAAGACGGCGGCAACGAACGGGTCAAGGCTCACATTGGCCAGCACCGGTAACGCATAGTAAAACCAGAAAAAGTGGATGATTGGGGGCGTATTACGGTAGAATTCAATGAAGACGGTAGCAGGTGCAGACAAGAACCGACGTGGCGAAAGCTTCAGGAATGCCAGAATTAGACCGACGATCACACCGAAAACGATGGAAATTCCGGCAATCTTGATCGTGTTGATGAGCCCGGCCAGCAACAGGTCCCAACGGGACCACACCCCGGAAAAATCCCAGTGATAGCTCATGAGACGAAGATTCCTTGGAAGAAGAAGCGTCACGATCGCCGGGTGAGATCCCAAAGATCGACGCGTTGAGGCCAAGCCGAGGAAATGTCTTCGTTCCCTCGGCCGCTTGCTCGCTCATTGCTATTTCCAAGCTTCCTTGACGAGTCCAGGAATGCCGGAGGGATCGATGTTTTTCGACTTGAGATAGCCGTCGAAGATCTGATCCGGCACGCCCTTCTTGTATAGATCGGAAAACTGCTCACTGACCCAGTTGCGAAATGCCGGATTGGCTTCCTTGCGCAGACCTGCGCTGGTGGGCACAGGATTAACCGGCGTCGGCAGAATGACCTTGCCGAGCTTCAGGCGAGAATACTGCACAACCAGAGCCGGGTGAAACTGCACCACGACATCCACGCGCTTTGCGGCGAAGGCGGCAATTGCCTCATCATTGTTGGAGAAACGATTGATCTCTGCATTCTTCGCCATGGCCGTGATATTTTTGTCGAGAGAGGTGCCGAGCGTTACGCCAATGCGGGTGCCGGCTTTATCGAGATCCTCCCAGGTTTTCGCGGCGGAGTCGGCGGCAATCAGTGCGCCCATTGCATAATAGAACAAAGGTGCGTCCGGAAAATCGATGGCGTTGCGGCGTTCCTCCGTGGGATCGAGGACGAACATCAGGTCGATCTGGTTGGCCTGAAGAGCCGCGATCGCATTGGCCCAGGTGGTCTCGACCGGCACAAGCGTTGCACCGAGATTGGCCGCCAGCTTTTCGCCCATGGCGACACCAACACCCGTCCACTTTTCCGTCATAGGGTCCTTGAAGAACCAGGGTTCGGCGGACGTCACACCGATGCGAAGCTGCTTGTCCTTCTTGATACGATCGAGTGTGGAAGCGTCTTCGGCTAAGACCGGAACGGCAAGGCCCGTCATGGCCAGAGCCGTCGTTGTCGCTACAAATGTTCTGCGTGTAATTTTCACGTGTGCTTCCTTTGAGGTTTGACTTGGGTCTGGCTTTCACGGCTCTTGCTAGTCTCGTTCGGATAGTTCTTTTGCCCGGTCAGCCGCCGCCAGTGCTATTGCTTCCACTAGCTCGGCGAGGCTGTTGTTGCCATCCAACACCGCTAATCCACCTTGGGCGACCTGGGCTGGTCACGGCACGCTTCAACTCAAGGGCGCTGCGTTCGTCTCGTTCCAGAAGACCGTCCGCATCAATGATGGTCTGACATGCGAGGTCGGAAGGCAGCAGCTTCTTTGCTCGGGCAAGATCATGATCGACAGCCGTGATATCAACGAAAGGCATCCGCGCCTCTCTGCCAGCCCCAATTGCCGCAACCCGTCATCGGGATGAAAAGAGGCTGACGGATATTGTCCATCATCGCGTAACGCTCTTCAGATCCGGCGAATCTGCATTCATCGACAGCAGAAAATCTTCAGTCTGTTGACCGCCTCGAGCCATGTGGGCGCGGATCTCGCTGCGCATGGCGTCAAGGCTCGGGGACAGCGCGTTCTCCACATAGCTGTCATGTCCATCACGGCGCGGACCGCGAATGCCATGCGCCCGGTGATGAGCGGCCCAATAAAGTTGGAGACGTCCGCGAATGCTTTCCCACATTCTTTGCAGGATCTTGTGATCCGACGCTTCGTATACAAAGCCATGCAGGCGAAGTTCGGCATCGATCGAGGCTATGTCGTCGCCGCTGTCGATGCAGCGTGTCAATTCCGTGTGGCGCGATAACAATTCCTGGCGAAAGGTGTGGTCGCGTTTGTCCCAGACCAGTTCAAATGCAAAAATCTCCAGATTGACCCGCATGGAATATATTTCGCGGACGTCCTCAACCGAAAGATCGACGACATGAGTTCCTGTGTAAGGGACTGTGACCAGTAGCCCCTCGTCGATGAGCTGTCGCATGGCCTCCCGCAGCGGTCCGCGGCTAACGCCGAACTGCTCGGCAAGGCTCTGCTCCGTGACATGTGAGCCTGGCAAGATTTCGCCTTTGAGAATGGCGCTTCTCAAACCCTCCGCAATATGTGCGCGGAACGTAGCCTTTGGGATGCGGAGGAAACTTGAATTAGCCCGATCCCTCACCATCGCCTCCTGTTTATCATCGATTGTCAACAATCATGCATTATGAGCTTGTTTGGTCAAGTTGCATGCGATCAAGTCATTATGCTGACCTCAATCCGCGCCCGAAAGTGCGCCGGGAAGTTAGCTGAAATCTTGCTGCCGACTTACAGGGCAAAGTATATGAGTAGGCACACCGTATCCGGCGGCAGCATCAGCAAAAGTGGGAGATTGACTGTTTCCCTCCGACAGTTCCAAATCCGGAACGATAACTCTATCTGCCGAGATCGAGCACGGCTCACACATCAATAGACCGCCATCCAGCGTGACCGCTCTTGCCAGCATTCGCGGCTTGCGCATTTTTTCTGAAAGGCGGCTGTCAGGATTCTGACAGCCGCCGCGCGGCGGAATCGACGATAATCTCCAAACCGGAGGTTTCTCAATCAATGTTGAGCATCAACGGGATTTTGCAACAGAACCCTTACTTCAAGGCGACATATGTCTCGGGGTCGAGCATACTGGAACGAACAGCCACATGCAGTCCGGTAGCGTCCACCAGCATTGTGCGGATCAGAGTGCAAACTTCGATGATCCTCTCGCGCGTGCGTTCGGGGCGCGGCAGGATAAGGATTTCGACGTTGATCTGCGGCTGGTCTTCAAGTCCCAACACCTCAAGAACGGCAAACTGACACGCGGTGACATCGACATTCAGTTCGTGGCACAGCATGCCGCGCAGCGGCAGAAGCAAGTTGCGAACGGCACCCACTGCCGCAGCATAGCGATCGGCATCGATATAAATTTTCATGTTTGGCATTGGTAACCCTCAAGCAGCTATCATGGTGAAATTGAAGGGTGAGTGCCAAAGGGTCTTGCCTCCGGACACTTTTTCGAAAGGCGCAACCAGCGTTTCCTTGACCCCGAACACGGCATCCGAGGTTAAATATGTATCATCGCCGACGAAGGTATGAGTGACGATCGTTTGGTAACCGGGCGCTGAAACGATGTAATGCATATGAGCAGGACGATAGGGATGGCGGCCGAGATGGCCGAGCATCTTTCCCACTGGTCCATCATTCGGGATCGGATAGGAAACGGGTTTGATGCCGATGAAGGAATAGCGCCCGTCCTTGCCAGTGACGAAAATGCCGCGATTATTCCATTTTGGCTGAATTCCGGGCTGCTGGACATCGTAGAAGCCATCGGCATTATCCGACCAGACATCGATTTTGGCACCCTCGATCGGCTGGCCGTGGATGTCGATCACCGCCCCCTCAAACAGGCAGCTTTCACCCTTGCCGTCCAGACTGATGGTATCGCCCACCTGGCGGGCCGGCGCATTATCGACATAGAAGGGGCCAAGTACCGTATTTTCCGTCGCGCCAGTCGGACGACGGTTGTTGATGGCGTCGACCAGCATGGAAAATCCCAGCGTGTCGGACAGCAAAATAAACTCCTGACGCTCTTGCGAGCACATCTGTCCGACCTGCGTGAGAAAACCGATGCCATAATCCCATTCCGCCTGGGTTAATTGAGTTTCCTTGGCAAAGGCGTGGAGATGTTTGACCAGACAGGTCATCACCTCCTCCAGACGCGGATCGGTCGACGGTCCCATACGGCCATTAACGGCATCTTCCGAATTGTGTTCGGTGAAATAGCGCGACATCAGGCGCTCCTTTCCAGTTACGTTCGCTCAATGATTTGCACGTCTTCAAGATATCAAGGGCGGCCGCGGCGAGACCGTTTTCACCCGTCGGGCCGGTGGTTCAAAGGAGAGGCTCAACACCGATACGGTTTGCCCTCCTCGGCACCGCATTTCCTTCCGAAGAATTTGCGATGACTAGCACGGTCTCGTTCCTTCCCAGGCTCGGCGGATCAATAATTTGATCCCTTCGGACTCGATAGGCCGGGGGTTGTAATAGGGGGTTAGCATTGCGAGGTCGGCCGCACGCGCTATATCGGCCTCGGCAAAGCCCAGACTGGCGAGGCTGAGTGGCGCACCGATGCTTGCGGCGAAATCGTACAGGCCGGCACCCGCAGTCGGCGCTTCAAAAAGATCGGCGACTGGTTTGAGTAGATCTGCGGCACCGACCTCCGTGTAGCCAGTGGTGTGCGGCAACAGCACCGCATGGGTGTCTGCATGCGGCATGTCGAAGCTTCCGCCGATCGTGTGGCAAAGCTTATGATGCAGCGCCATTGAAACCATACCAAGCACGCTACCGCACAACCAGGATCCATAGAGCGCCTGCGTCCGTGCCGCGATATCATCCGGCTTCGCAACGATGACTGGCAGCGCTTTATAGAGCGCTTCGATTCCCTCCATCGCCATCATCGTCGTGATGGGATTACGGTCATGGGCATAGAGCGCCTCAACCGCGTGGGCCATGGCGTTGAGGCCGCTCGTCACGCTCATCCCAATCGGCAGTCCGCAAGTCAGTTCAGGATCATAAATGACCGTCTCTGGCAGAATGTCGGGTCCGCGCACTGTGGTCTTCAGGCCATTCTCAGTCTCACCAAGAATGTTGGTGACTTCCGAACCAGCATAAGTCGTGGCGATGACGATTTGGTCTGCACCAGTGCGGCGTGCGAGTGCCTTGCCAAGTCCGATGGTCGAGCCACCCCCGAGCGATATGACGCAGTCGGCTTCCTGTTCCTCAAACACTGCCGCTGCCTGAAGGGTGACATCGACTGGCGTATGCATAGTGGCACCTGCAAAGACGCCCACGGCCAACGACCCGAGCGAGGAGGCAAGCGCTTCCGCATCTGCCTTTTGAAATGGCGTTGCAAGCACGAGTGCGCGGCCTCTTCCTAAACGGCCGATCTCGTCTGCAAGACGGGCACGGGTCCCGCATCCGAATAGGATGCGGGCTGGACTGCTGGCGTAAATGAAGGACAGCGTCACGGTGATACCTCCATGGTTTGGAAGGGTCAGGCTGCCGCGCGTGCGGCACCCTCCACGAGGTGAAGATTTAAAATGACCTCGTCGAAACAGCGGCGCAGATCGGCAGGTGAAACGGCCGTTGCGGCAACGTAGAAGTCGGGCCGCAAAATGACATAGTTTGCACGGATATTTTCCATCCAGCGGGCATAAGTGCCCTCAGAATCGGCCACCTCGCACGCCGTTCCCTTTGAGCCGATCCGGACGGTCCGGCCACCGAGGAAATCAAGCTTCTGCCGCTGACCAACCGATAGTGCATGCCCAGGATCAGCATCAAGGCCGATTACCATCCAGCCAACGCCCACGGCCTGATCGAAGCGATCACGTTTGCCATCCGCTTCGACAATCCCCTGAACGGAAAGCTCACCTGCATTGGCCGTATCACGACACCAGATGCCGGGTCCCAACTGACACACATCAGTCGGAACAGGCTTGCCGTTGCGCGCAATAAGATCCTCTTTCATCACCCGGTCGCGTTCTGCGGCTTGTACCGGATCAGCGATACAAATGATGCTGCCAAGTTGCTGACTAAAGTCGATGTAATACTTGGCATGTTCGATGCGCTCGGAAGAATAGCTGTCCAGCACGTCTGGCTCAACCCGGCCTTCGAGGATGGCATTGAGACGCCAGCCGAGTGCAAGCGCGTCTCGCAGACCGGCACACATCCCCTCTCCGGCAAATGGCGGCATCAGATGCGCGGCATCACCCGCAATTGCACAGCGACCTTTGTTCCAGACTTTCGCCCAACGCGCCTGAAAACGATAGACCGTGCTGCGTTCCAGTTCGGCATTCTCCGGCGTCAGGCCCCAAGGCTCGAGCAGCTTCCACGCACTTTCCGGCTTGGCAAGCTCTTCAGGGTTTTCGCCTGGAAGCACCATATATTCCCACCGCCGCCGACTTGGACCACCGGCAACCGGGCCTGGGCCTCCGGGCACGATGGTTGTCGGGCGGGTGGGATCGCAAAGCTGCCACTGCGCAGGCTCGCCCTTGCGAGATGCAACGTAATCGAATTTGGGCAACATATCGAGGATCAGCCAATCGAAGAAATAGCCACGGTCCTCGTTTTCGATTCCCAGTGCCTCGCGCACCATGCTGTTGGCTCCGTCAGCACCCACAACATAGCGCGCCCGAATGGTTTGCGTTCCAGACTGCTGCGCATCCTCGAGCGGATTGCGCTTGATGGTCAGCGTCGCAGAGTCGGCATCCTGCTGCAGATTAACGGCTTCGTAGCCGGCAAGCCGGGTAACAGAGCTATATTCTCCGACGATCCTGGTCAGCCTAGCCTCGAGCTCCGGCTGATTGAACCAGTACCGCACACGCCAGCCCGATGCCGACTTGCTCTGCCAGTCTATGATCTGGATGTCTTCGCGGTTGGCGTCCTTCCAGTAATACAGCTCATCATGATAGTTGATCGCCTCATCGTTTTCCGAGTCTATGCCAAGGCTGGCGAAGATCCGGGCGATCTCGTGGTCATAG